>Ga0182021_10002709_pt1 | contig 20719 bp, 14 predicted proteins | sample 612E3MmetaG_FD_120493 | JGI IMG/M metagenome (GOLD analysis project Ga0182021, IMG submission 120493) | Permafrost microbial communities from Stordalen Mire, Sweden - 612E3M metaG (Illumina Assembly) | ecosystem: Environmental > Terrestrial > Soil > Wetlands > Permafrost | place: Sweden... | reverse complement strand
GAGGGCGCGCAGCCCGACGTAGGCGCAGGAAAATCCGAAGGCCGCCGCAAGATGGATCCCCGCCGTGCGCCACGCCGCTCCCGCCTCGGGCGGGAACCGCCGCGCAAACCGCGCGATCGGCACCGAGAGCAGCCCCCACACATACCAGTCGCCCAGTGAGTAGGTGATCGCCTCCAGCCAGGTGATCGAGCGGCCCAGGAGGTTGCTGGAGAGATAAAACTGGCCCGCAAACGCCAGACCCACGAGCGTCCAGAACACGGCATAGCCAAGCAATTTCAGCACCTGGCGGAGAACGGGGGACGGGCGCGAGATCACAGGAAAGAGTTTACACCGGACCTTGGGAGTTGATTGAGTGAGGGTACAGTTTTAAAGCCAAATCAATCCTGCCGGACCGGCTTCTGCAATGCCGACTGATGCCCCTGAATTCAAGAGTTTGACCGGACCTGCCGCCACGAATGGTCCTTGGCCGGCGCCCGGCACCCGCTGGGGGCCGCCCTTGCTGCCAATCCTGCTGCCGCTGATCGTCTCCGCCATCGTCATGGGCGTGCTCTTTGCCTGGTGGCTGCCTCCAGTGGTGCCGGCGGGCACCGCCCCGCAGGCGCGTTTTACCGACATAACCGCCGAATCCGGGCTGACCTTCCGGCGCATCGCCGGAGCCACGTCAAACAGTCAGCCGCCAACGACCCTGGGTGGCGCGGTCGTGGTCTTTGACTACAATGGGGACGGGTATCCCGACCTGTTTTTTGTCAATGGGGCGCCCTGGCCCGGGGAAACACCGCCGGCGGGAGAAAAGGGTGGCGGGCACTGCGCCCTTTTCCGCAACGACGGCAGGGGGCACTTCACCGATGTGTCGCACGAGGCCGGGTTGGACGTGGAGCTGCAGGGCATGGGCGCAACGGCGGGCGATTATGATAACGACGGACATCCCGACCTGTTTGTGGCGTGCGTCGGACGAAACCACCTTTTCCGCAACCGCGGCGACGGCACGTTCGAGGATGTCACCCTGACCGCGGGGGTCGGAGGCGACGACAACACGTGGAGCACCGGCGCGACCTGGGTCGACTTCGACGGGGACGGGAAACTTGATCTCGTGGTCGCCCATTACGCACGCTGGCCGGCGGAGGTGGGGCTCGAGCTGGCTCTCCGGGTCGCCGAGCTGGGGCCCTCCTACGGCACGCCGACCGGTTTTGTGGGGGCGTTTCCTTCGGTCTATCGAAATCTGGGTCGCGGTCGTTTCGCACTGGTCCCGGGCGCGGCCGGCCTGCGCAACCTCGATCCCCAGACCCGCCTGCCGGTCGCAAAGGCGCTGGCGGTCGTGCCCCTCGACGCCAATGGCGACGGCCGGCTCGATCTGCTTTTCTCCTACCACGCCGCCGACAGCGCGCTGTTCATCAACCAGGGTGACGGATCGTTCCGCCAGTGGTCGCCCGGGCTCGACGACCGCAACGAAGGCGCCGCCGCCGGTTTTACCGCGCCGAGTCTGCTGCCGCTCGCCCAGGCGGCGGGGGCGGACGAACGGCTGGCTGCGCTGCTTTCCGCCGGTGCGCTCGACGCGAACAGCCGCGACGAAACCCAGTTGAGTCTGGAAACCAAACTCGGAGTGGCCCTGCTGAACTACGATCATAGCGGCCATCTCGAGCTGTTTTCCGGCAAGGACCGGGCCGAGCCGGATCTGAGCCGCTTCGAGCAGGGGAGGGATTTCCGCGCGGTGCCGCAATTGCTCTGGAATCGCGGCCACGACTGGGTGCCTGCGCCTCCCCCTGGTTCGGAAGGTGGCGCGTGGGCAGTTCCCCTCGTTGCCCGCGGAGTGGCGGTGGCTGATCTCGACGGGGACGGTGATGGCGACGTGATTATCGCCCAGAACAGCGGACCGGCGGTCATCCTGCGCAATGACCAGCGAAGCGGTCGGCCCTGGTTGCGCATCGCGCTCGTCGCCACACGCACGCAATGGGAGGCGGGGGGCGCGCGGGTGGAGGTCCGCACTCCGCGGCGGGTGCAAGTCCGCACCATGACGCCGGCGATGGGCTACATGGCCCAATCAGAGTCCGTGCTCGACTTCGGCCTGGATGAAGACGCCCGGGTGAGGAAAATTGTGATCCGCTGGCCTTCGGGACAGCGCCAGGAGCTTCGTCCGGATGCGATCAACAAAACACTCGTCATTCGGGAACCGTAAGCCCGAACCAGGCATTCGCAGCAAGCGTTCTGCTGGACGGCAGAACGCGCGACCTGGCCTTCTTCGCCAGGACTACGGAGGCCAGGCAGTCCGGCTGCGCCGGCCTCGGAATGACGGCTGCCATTTCATCGGGCAAATCTCAGTCGGGAAGCGCGCATGAACCAGAAATGGTTGCATCTGACGCCAACGCTGGCGGATGCTATCGGGGCCGTCCCGCCGACCCGCTATACTCCAAACTGATTCCTTATGGGTTCCGCCGACCTTTCCCCCGCCGCGTTGCCACCCGACTTGTCCGGCTCCACCAAGCCGAGCTACCGCGGGCCGTTCGCCATCATGACGGTCCTGTTTTTCATGTGGGGTTTCATGACCGTCTGGAACGACGTGCTCATTCCCCGCTTCAAGGAGGCGTTCACCTTGAACTATTTTCAGGCGATGCTGGTGCAGTTCGCCTTCTTCGGCGCCTACGCCGTCGGCTCCCTGGTCTACTACCTCCTCTCGATGATCTCGGGGGATCCGATCAACCGGATTGGCTACAAGAACGGTGTGATCATCGGCCTGCTGATTGCCGCGGGCGGAAGCGCGGTGTTCTACCCGGCCGCCGCGCTTGCGTCGTATCCACTCTTCCTGCTGGCCCTGTTCATCGTGGGCCTCGGATTTGCGATGCTGCAGATCGCGGCCAACCCTTACGTGACGATCCTCGGACCGGAACCCACGGCGTCAAGCCGCCTCAACCTTTCCCAGGCCTTCAATTCCCTCGGCACGACGATCGGGCCGTTGCTTGGCGGCTGGCTGATCTTCCATGTCTTCACCCGGCCCGGAATGCAGGGGGCCGCCTCGGTGAAGATTCCCTACCTTTGTTTCGCCGCGGTATTTGCCGCTCTCGCCGTGTTGTTCAAATTCGCCCACCTTCCCGCCTTCACCAACGCCGAGCACATTGATCGCACCGCCAGCGTATGGAAACACTGGCATGCCGTCGCGGGCATTGGCGCGATCTTCATGTATGTCGGTGGCGAGGTGACGGTTGGCAGTTCGCTGATCAATTTCCTCGGCACCGAGCGCTTGGGCGGGTTGTCCCATGAGGCCGCGAGCTCTTTTCTGGCCTTTTACTGGGGCGGTCTGATGGTCGGCCGTTTCATGGGCGCGTTCGCGCTCAGCGAGATGTCGGCCGCGGTCAAGCGTCTCCTGCTCATCTTGGTGCCGGCCGCCGCCTTCGTGGTGGTTCTGCTGACCTCCGGCCGCGCGACCGCCGGGCACTACGGGATCTTTCTCGTCCTGCTGGTCGTCGCCTTCTTTGCCGGCTCGGCCAGTCCGCAGCGGATGCTCGCGGTCTTTGGCACCGTGATCATCGCGTTGCTTGGGGTCGGCACGCTCGCCTCCGGCGGGGTCGCGATGTGGTCGGTGGTGGCGGTCGGCCTGTTCTGCTCGGTCATGTGGTCCAATATCTTCTCGCTGGCGATCGACGGGCTCGGGGCGCTGAAAAGCAAGGCCTCCTCACTGCTGGTCATGGCCATCCTGGGCGGGGCCGTGCTCCCGCCGCTGCAGGGAGCCGTCGCCGATCGATGGAGCCTGCAATGGTCCTTTGTCGTTCCGATGGTCGCCTTCGCCTACGTGACCGCCTACGGGCTTTTCTGGAAACGGCTCCGCGCGCCTCAGCAGTGATCGGGGCCTCCCGCTGGCGACCGATCACGGGATCTTGGCGCCGGCGGGCGCGGCCGGATCAGGAATCAACCATGTGGCGGACGATCAGCTCTTCTGCGATGTTCCCCATCTTTCCGCCGCCGGCCCCGTGCTGTTGGAGCGCCGCGCGCATGCGTTCGGCGACGTCCTCGCTAGTGGGTCCGGTGATGGTCAGGTTGAGCTCAGGACAGAATTGGTGAATGCCCTGGCTTGAGCGCCACTGAAAACAGGAGACGTCAACCACCGGGTGCTCCAAATGGCGGACGTAGGGCTTGGCGAGCATCCGGACGACCGTGGCTCGAAAATCAGCCGGCTTAAGGGGTTTCGCGAGGCCGTCGTTGGCGCCGATCTTCAAGATCCTGGTTAGCATGGGTGCGCCCATGGAACTGCTGACGACGATCACCGGCATCTTGTGATGCATCGGGGCGCTGCGGACGAACTGAATGAGCTGCAACGAATTTCCCTCAGGAAAGTTGTAGTCGGCGACCATCAGATCGAACCGGTGCTCACGGAGCAGCTGTAGCGCTGCTTCCAGGGAAGACGCGATGGTGACCTCGGCGATTCCTTCGAGGAATCTCCTCATGAGGATTTGGGAGGTGGTGCTGTCCTCGACGTAAAGAACCTCGCTCATCATTCGACGGCATCACATTGGGGCAGCCGCAGGGGAGCACAAGTTCAGAAATTCTCTCCTGCCGGCGCCTGCGGCGATCGCGGGAGAAAATCTGGCAGTCGACTTTTTCACCAAGAAAAGAGAAGACTGTCCGAGTCCGGATGGTCCAATCGTGCACTCGGGGTTTCGAGTGGCGAGAACGGCTGGATCTTCATCGGGCAATTCTCCTTTCCGTCATGGCATCCAAACGCTCACTGCTGATCTTCCTCATCGGAATGAACCCCTTTAGCCTATTGCTGGTTTACGGAGCCGGTCCGGTTCCGCTGCCGGAACATCCCCGGCCGGACTTCGCGCGGGCGGACTGGATGAACCTCAATGGAACCTGGGAATTCCACTTCGACAAGGAGGACGCGGGGGAATCAGCCGGATGGGCCGCCAATGATCCCGCGTTTCCAGATAGAATCGAGGTGCCGTTTCCTTGGGGTTCCCGATTGTCCGGTGTCGAGAACCGGGCCGACATCGCCTGGTACCGGCGCGGGGTGAAGGTGCCGGAGGCGTGGCGGGGAAAACGCGTCTTTCTGGTGGTCGGGGCGAGCGATTGGCTCACCAACGGCTGGTTCGGCGGGCACGCGCTCGGCGAACATCGCGGTGGTTACACGCCTTTCGAGTTCGAACTGACCCCCCATATTCAATGGGGGCAGGAGCAGCCGCTCGTGCTTCGCGTGGACGACACGCCGCATCCGTTCAAACTCGAGGGCAAACAGGGTTACGGCGAAGCCAAGGGAATCTGGCAGACCATCTACCTTGAGGCGCGGCCCGCGGTGCACGTCCGCTCGATTCATTTCGCTCCCGACATCGATAGAGAAAAGGTGACTGTCCGCACGCAGCTCAGCGAAGCCGCGCCGGTTGGGGCGGTTTTCCAGCTGCATTTCAAGACCGGCGGGCTGGCGGATTGCTCCCACGCGGTTCCGACCGGCGCCTGGGAGGTGGAGTTTGCTGTGCCCATCGCGGATGCCCGGCTCTGGTCGCTCGACGATCCCTTTCTGTATGAAGTGGACGCGACGTTGCGATCAGGCGATGCGGAGGATCGCGTGGCCACCTATTTCGGCATGCGCAAGATCGGCGTCGCGAGGCTGCCCGGCACGGACATTCCCTATGTCGCGCTGAACGGGAAGCCGGTCTATCTCCAGCTCACGCTCGATCAGTCGTATCATCCCGACGGGTTCTACACGTTCCCGAGCGATGCCTTCATGCGGGATGAGATCCTGCGTTCCAAGCGGCTGGGCCTGAACGGCAATCGCATTCACATCAAGGTCGAGGTGCCGCGCAAACTCTACTGGGCGGACCGGCTTGGCTTCCTAATCATGGCGGATGTGCCGAACTTCTGGGGCGAACCGACGCCGGAAGCCCGGCAGGAAAGCGAGTTCGCACTGCGAGAAATGATTGCGCGCGACTTCAACCATCCCGCGATCTTCGCCTGGGTGACCTTCAATGAAACGTGGGGTCTCTTCACGAGCCAGCCCGGCGGCACGAAGGCCTATCTTCCGGAGACCCAGGACTGGGTGATTGCAATGCATCGCCTGGTCAAGCAACTCGATCCTACGCGTCTCGCCGAGGACAACTCGCCGTGCAACCACGACCACACGGAGACCGACCTGAATTCCTGGCACGACTATCTTCCGGGCTACGCGTGGCGTGAGCGACTCGACCAAATCTCCCGCGACACCTATCGCGGATCAACCTGGAACTTCATCGGGGGCCGCGCGCAAGCGGACCAGCCGATGTTCAACAGCGAGTGTGGAAACGTCTGGGGCTACGAAGGCAGCACGGGCGATGTCGATTGGACGTGGGACGATCACCTCATGATGAATGAATTCCGCCGCCACCCGAAACTCGCCGGCTGGCTGTACACCGAACTTCACGACGTGATCAACGAATGGAACGGTTACTATCGCTTCGACCGGACGGAAAAGATCACGGGCCTGGACGCATTTGTTCCGGAAATGACGCTCCGCGACTTCCACGGGCCTTTTTATCTTTCGACCGGCAGCGAGCTATGCCGGGACGTGGCGCCGAGCCAGGCGGTCGAGGTGCCGGTCTTCGCCTCCTTTCTCACGGACCGGGCGCCGGGGCCGCGGCTGGTGTTGCGAACGCAGCTGTATGGCTGGAATACGCTCGGGCAGAAGGAGGTTTACCAGCAGGCCTCGCGAACTCTGCCGTTTGAGCCCTGGATGACGCGCGAACTGGCCCCGCTGAGAGTGACCATGCCCAGGTTTCCCGCCCTGGCGGTTCTTGCGCTGACACTCGAGACTGAAGCCGGCGTCGTCCTGCATCGCAATTTCACAACGTTTCTGGCCGCCAACGGCCCGTCCCCGCGGACCGAGGTGGTGACGAACGGCGGCAACCGGGTTCGTCTCGTTCGCTTCAGCCCGGCCACCTTCAGCGATTCCCAGTGGTCTCAGAAGCAGTGGAACGTCCTCGGCGGATTGAAGGTCAACGGGGCGGGCTGCGGTTACTTCGAGTATCGGTTGCCCTGGCCTTCAGACCTGGATCCGAAAACGGTCTCCGGCGCGACCTTCGTGTTTGAGGCGTCGGCGAAGCAGCTCTTCGGAAAGGATCGCGAGGGCGCGGCGGACCCGAACGGCGACTTCATGCGAGGGCAGGGTACGCACGATCCGAGCTCGAATCCGAACGCGTATCCGATGACGGGCCCGGTGACTCACCCCAGCGAAGTCCGCGTCCGGGTGAATGGCATTGCCGCCGGCACCTTTCCATTGCCCGACGATCCGGCGGACCACCGTGGCGTGCTCTCCTGGCACGCGCAGCTCCGCGACAAGCGACTGCGAGAGGCGGGTTCCTACGGGTATCTAATCCAGGCCACGATCGCCGCGGAGGCGCTCAAACAAGCGGCGAGCGAGAAGGCGCTAGTGGTGCGCCTGGAGGTGGATTCGTCGCTGCCCGGCGGCCTGGCCCTCTACGGCGAACGTTTCGGGCGGTATCCCGTCGATCCAACGCTCGTCTTTTATTTGCGGTGAGTGGAGGCGGGCAGTTAAGGTGGGGCGCGTTATCCCTAACGCGCTAGATTGCCTTCTCTGCCGTGACACCAAAACCCATGTCGAAACTCCTCTTTGCCGGGATGTCCACCGCGGTTCTCACCGCCTCCGTCATCGCCTCCGACTATCCGGTGATGCCGGTGCCGTTCACCGCGGTGCATGTGACCGGCGGATTCTGGCAGCCGCGGCAGGAGACCAATCGGACGGTGACCGTGCCCTTTGCTTTGCGGCAACTCGAGGAATCGCAGCGCCTGAAGAACTTCGACCTCGCGGCCGAGACGATGCGGCGCCGCGGCGCGGGGGAGCCAGCGTTTCAAAACACTCCCGTGACCATCTTTCCGTTCGATGACTCGGACGTCTACAAGGTCGTCGAAGGCGCCTCGTACTCACTCAGCGTCCACCCCGATCCGGCACTGGAGAAGCGCCTCGATGAGATCATTGCCCGAGTCGCGGCCGCACAGGAGCCCGACGGCTATCTCTACACCTTCCGCACGATGCATCCCGATTCGCCCGCCCATGAGTGGATCGATCAGCAACGATGGCTGAAGGATCCCACCCTCAGCCACGAGCTCTACAATGTCGGGCATCTTTACGAGGCCGGGGTCGCGCACTTCCAGGCCACCGGGAAACGAACGCTGCTCGACGTGTGCCTGCGGAACGCGGAATTGCTGTGGCGGGATTTCGGCTCGGGCGCTCTCAAGATCGCCCCGGGCCACGAGGTCGTCGAGATGGGTTTGGTCAAGCTGTACCGGACGACGGGAGACGAGCGCTATCTGAGGCTCGCCCAGATCTTCCTCGAAGCCCGGGGCCCCGGCGGGCCGGAATACAACCAGAGGCATCTCCGGGTTGTCGACCAGACAACCGCCGTGGGCCATGCGGTGCGGGCAAACTACCTTTATTCCGGCATGGCGGATGTGGCCGCATTAACCGGCGACACGCGATACGTCACCGCCATCTCGAAAATTTGGCAGAACATGGCAGGGAGAAAGCTCTATCTGACCGGCAGCGTGGGGGCGCGGGCCGACGGGGAGGCCTACGGCCTGGATTATGAATTGCCGGCTGATGGATATAACGAGACCTGTGCGGCGATTGCATTGATGATGTGGAATCAACGGATGTTCCTGCTCACGGGCGACGCCCGCTATGTCGACGTGCTCGAGCGCAGCTGCTTCAATGGCGTGATCAGCGGCGTGTCACTTTCCGGCGATCGTTTCTTCTATACGAATCCCTGCGTGTACGACGGCAAGAAGCAGAACAATGCCGGTTTCGCGGGCCGCGTGCCGTGGTTCGGATGCGCGTGTTGTCCGCCCAATGAGATGCGCACGCTGGCGGCGCTGACCGGCTATTTCTATGGGGTCAGGGAAAGCAGCTTGTACGTGAATTTCTACGCCCAGAGTGAGGGCGAGGTCACGCTGGCCGGGACGCCGGTCAAGATTGCCCAGACTACCGACTACCCCTGGGACGGGAAGATCAGAATCGCGGTCACCCCCTCGACCCCGAAGAATTTCTCTGTCCGGGTGCGCATACCCGGGTGGGCGCAGGGCCGCCCGGTCCCGTCCGACCTGTACGAATACGATGAACCAACCCCGGCGGCGTGGAGCGTCGCGGTAAATGACGTTCCTGTGCCGGCAGCTCCAGAGCTCGGCTATGTCACGATCACCCGCGACTGGCGGGCGGGGGATACCGTGGAACTCAATCTCCCCATGCCGGTTCGCGCGGTGCATGGGAACACGCAGATAGCGGCGACCCGCGAGCGGGTCGCCTTCGAACGCGGCCCGATTGTCTATTGCGCGGAGGCCGTGAACCGGGAGTATGTGCCCGATGACTTGCCCGTCTCCGCAAAGGCGAAGGTGGCAACGGAATTTCGTCCCGACCTGCTGGGCGGAGTGACCGTGCTGTTGATCGACGGAGGCGCCGGGCGCGGACCGATCACCGCGATTCCGTATTATTCCTGGAACAACCGCGGGCTCGCACCGATGGCGGTCTGGCTGAAACGCGCCCCAGGTTCCGCCGCAACGAGCGGCCGGTAACCGGCGACACCCGCGCCAAAGTCCGAGAATCGTCCTCCGGATCCGGGGAGAATTGTCCCTCTCCCCCAATGGCGGAAGCCATTTGTGAGGAGCATGCCACGAAGTCCGGCAGGCGCAACTACGGCGCCCACTGCGGCGCCACGTATGCATAGAACATGACCACCAGGCCGATCATCGCGGCCAGCAGGAGGCTGTGCTTGAACGTGAATCGGAACAGCCGGGACTCCTCCTCCGGTTTCATGGACGTGGCGGCGGCGGCGACCGCGATGCTGGTGAGGCTGATCATTTTCCCCATGACGCCGCCAGCGGAATTGGCGGCGGCCATCAGAACCGGATTCATTCCCAACTGGCCGGCGGTCACCGCCTGAAGGGTGCCAAACAACGCGTTGGACGAGGTGTCGCTGCCGGTGAGAAAAACGCCGAGCCATCCGAGCAGCGCGCTGAAAAACGGAAACGACGCGCCGGTGGCGGCGAAAGCGAGGCCGAGGGTCCCGGTGGCCCCCGAGTAGTTCATGACGAAGGCCGTGGCGAGAACCGCCGCGAGCGTCAGTTCGGCCAGGGCGAGTTGGCGCGCAGTGTGGGCGACGGTCTGCAGGAGGCGCCGCGGTGGCAGACCCGCCAGCAGCGACCCGAGCACGGCGGCCAGCAGGCAGGCGGTGCCCGAGGAGGAAAGCCAGCTGAAGCTATAAAGCGCCGCGTAACTGGATGGCTGGGCGGCGACGGGCGGCATCCGTTCGATGGTGTTATGCAGACCCGGCCAGGGTAACAACAGGTCCGTGGTCTTCAGCCATGCCTGCAAGGGTCGATAGCTCCACAGGAGCACGAAGACCACCAACAGCACGTAGGGACCCCAGGCGCGCATTACCTGGCCGGAAACGAGAGAGGGGCCGCCGCCCGTCATCCGCGGAGCATCGCGCGGCGTCCAGAATTGGCAGAGCAGAACCAGCGCACTCATCGCGGTCAGTGACGACAGGATGTCGGTTAGCTGCGGATTGATGAAATTGGAAACGGCAAACTGCATTCCGGCAAAGGCCACTCCACAGACCGCGACCGCCGGAAACACGGTGCGCAGACCCTTCCAACCCACCATCACCACGATCAGGTAGGCCGGGATAATCAGCGAAACGGGAGCGCAGATGCGGCCCACCGCGGCGCTGAGGCGGTCGATCGGCAGTCCAGTGGTGATGGCGAGCGTGGTGATGGGGATGGCGATGGATCCGAACGCGACCGGCGCGGTGTTCGCGAGCAGACAAATCCCGGCGGCGTAAAACGGCGAGAAACCCAAACCCACCAGCATGGTGGCGGCCACGGCCACCGGAGTGCCGAAGCCGGCGGCCCCTTCGATGAATGCGCCGAAGGCGAATGCGATCAGGAGCACCTGCATCCGGGGGTCGGTGGTCAGGCGGGCAATCGAATCCTTCAGCAGATCAAACCGGCCGCTCTCCACCGTGATCCGGTAGAGCAGGATGGCGGTGAACACCACCCACCCGATGGGCCAAAGGCCGAACGCCGCGCCGAAGACGGCGGCGGAGCAGAGGCGGCCGACCGGCATTCCATAGGCCCCAGCGGCCACGACCACGGCGACCGCCAAGCCGGCCAGCGATGCCCGCCAGGCCGGCTGACGTCGCACGCCAAGGAGAAAAAGCAGCGTGAAGACGGGTGCACTCGCGGCGAGCGCCGAGAGCGGCAGGCTATGGCCGACCGGCATGTAATCTTGCGGCCACATCGATGGTGATCTTCGGCAGGGAACAGAGTTTCGGCGGGGGCGCCGGGCACGTCATTTCACCTGGCCCGGCTGTCTGCACTCAAATGAACCATGCCGACCTTCTCCGCCAGCCCGCAATATCGGCGCCTTCTCAGCTTCAACTGTCGTGACCCCACCCGGGGGCATGCGAAATGATTGAATAATTCCTTGTCTTGTTGATTAGTAATCTCGTCGCCGCGACCGGCGAATGATCATGGATACCCCTAAGAAGATGACGCGTCCCCGGATGGTGACAGCACTGGTGGAAACCTTCGGACTCAACCCGACGATGGCCTTCGTTGTCCTGCTCCTCCTCGCAGTCAGCGGCATCCTCGCCGTCTACTGGTTTGTCGAGTCCGCTCCCCCGCGCACGCTCGTCCTCACCAGCGGCCCCCCGTACAGCACGTTCCAGCGTTTTGCCACCTTGTATGGGAAGAGACTGGCAAGTGAAGGTGTGCAGCTAAAAGTTCTTCCATCCAAGGGATCTCTGGAGAACCTTCAACGGCTGGAGTCAGCCCAGTCGGGCGTCGACATCGGGTTCGTCCAGGGCGGGCTGGCCGAAGAAACGGACCAGAGCGACTTGGTTTCCTTGGGCAGCGTTGCGTACGAGCCGCTTTGGGTCTTCTACCGGAGCCCCACCCAGATCAGCCGGCTTTCGGAGCTGGCCGGCCGGCGGATCGCGGTGGGAGCCGTGGGCAGCGGGACGCATTCCCTGGCGCTGACGCTCCTCAAGATCAACGGAATCGCCGGTGCACCCACGACCCTCCTGGACCTGGCTACGGTTGGGGCGGTGGCGGGCCTGCTGGACGGGAAGCTCGATGCGATTTTCCTCATGGGGGATTCCACCTCCCTGAGGACCGTGCGGACCCTCGTCCGAACGCCTAACGTCAGATTGTTCTCTTTCACGCAGGCCGACGCGTACGTCCGTCGCTATGCCTATCTTAACAGGATGGAACTCCCCGAGGGTTCGATCGATCTCGGGCTGGACTTGCCGGCCCAGGATGTCGTGCTGATTGGGCCCACCGTGGAGCTCGTGGCCCGGAAGGGGCTGCATCCGGCCTTGTCCGACCTCCTCATCGGGGTGGCGCAGGAAGTCCACGGGAGGGCCGGGCTTCTCAATAAGAGAGGGGAATTCCCAGCCGCGATCGAACATGAGTTCAAGATCAGCAGCGATGCTCTCCGCTTCTACAAATCGGGCAAGGGCCTTCTGGTTCGCGCCGTCGGCTCCTTTTGGCTCGCGAGCCTCCTCAACCGGATCCTGGTGGTATTTGTCCCGATCCTCTTGGTCCTCATCCCGACCCTCCGTTTCCTCCCGGTCGTTTACCGATGGAGGATCCAGCTGCGGATTTATCGGTGTTACCGGCCGCTGCTCCTCCTCGAACGGGATGCCTCCGGACCCTTGACTCGCGAGCAAGGACAGGACCTGCTCCGGCGGCTCGACGAAATTGAAGAGGCGGTTAACCACCTCCGGGTGCCGGCGTCCTTTGCCGACCAGTTCTACGGACTTCGGGGTCATATTGCGTTCGTGCGCCAGCGGCTGAAGGTCCAGCCGGTGGCCTGAACAGAACCGGCGAGTCCGCGCGTTCGAACGGAGGGGAACACTTGCGGGTGGGATCGTAGGGCAACGCTTGCGCCGCGTTGAAAGCGGTAAAGCGCGAAAGCTCCATTCACACGGTCACCCGCCGCCCATGGTCAGGTGGAAAGACTGGTCAATGTTCGTGGCGGCGGGCGGCGTCGGGATCGGCCGGCAGCGACTCGAGCGCCTTCACATTGGGCGCATCGTCGCGAATGCGCACGCTGGGGCGGGCCCAGTGCACCGCGTTGTGAATCACGCGCTGGACATTCTGATCGTGGTAGGTCGGGTAGGTCTCGTGCCCCGGGCGGAAATAGAAGATCCGGCCGTGGCCGCGCCGCCAGGTGGCGCCGCTGCGGAACACCTCGCCGCCGGTGAACCAGGAGATGAAGACCAGTTCGTCCGGCGTGGGGATGCCGAACGGCTCACCATACATCTCCTCCGTCGGCAGCTCGAAATAGTCGCCCAGGCCGGCGGCGATCGGGTGCGAGGGGCACACGTTCCACAGGCGTTCCTTGTCGTTTGCTTCCCGCCATTTCAGCGAGCAGGTATCGCCCATCAGCGCCCGGAAGATCTTCGAGTAGTGCGCCGAGTGCAGGACAATCAGGCCCATGCCCTCGAGCACCCGGGTGCGCACGCGGGCGATCACCTCGTCCCGGACCTCGGCGTGCGCCAGATGGCCCCACCAGGTAAGCACGTCGGTTTGATCGAGGACCGCGGCGGACAGACCGTGCTCGGGTTCATCAAGCGTGGCCGTGCGCACGGCGAGGCCGGCGTCGGCGCGAAGCGGCGCCGCGATGGCCTCGTGCATGCCCTGTGGATACAAGGCGGCAACCTGGGGATTCTGCTTTTCATGGCGAAACTCGCCCCAGACGGTGACGTGGATTCTCTGGTCGGTAGACATGATGAGAAGGTGGTGTTCAGAAGATCATGTTGCGTTCTGCCAGGCATTGCCAAGCCGGGAACACGGGACGCAAACCCCATTGGCATCACGGGCTCACTCCCCCCGGCCTTGACTGAACGCGCGCGCCGCCTTCCATTTCCGGGGATGAGACTACCGTTGAGCATGAAGATTGCGGCTCTGGTGATCGTTTCTTGCCCTGCGTGTCTGGTGACCCCGGTGTTGGGCGGAGAGGTCCCGGCGGCGCCTGTTTCCGCGGCCCCGGTGCTGAGCGCCGCGCAGCGTGATTTCATGCAGTGGCGTTTTGGCATGTTCATTCATTTCAACCTCGGCACGGTTGCTGACATCGATTGGGCTGGGGGCTACGAGGACCCGCTGCTGTTCCATCCCACCAAGCTCGACTGCGGACAGTGGGCCGACGAGGCGAAAGCCGCGGGCATGACGTATCTGGTCCTGACCGTGAAGCACACCGAGGGCATCGCGCTCTACGACAGCGCCGTCACAACCCACGATATCACGAAGTTCAAGAATTTCCGGGGAGGCAAGGGGGACATCGTGCGCGAGTTCGTCGACGCGTGCCGGTCGCGCGGCCTCAAGGTCGGGCTGTATTACTGCTTTCCGGGAGATTTCTCCGACGAGGCCCACCACAACGCGCCGCCGCCGGGCCAGCCGAACCTGCACGGCCTGCCGCCCGAAGCCATTGGTGACTATGCCGGTTTCATCAAGAAGCAGCTCGCCGAGATGCTGACCAATTACGGGCCCATCGACCTGCTGTGGATTGACCAATACATCAACAGATACACCGGCGCGCAATGGCCGGAAATCATGGCCTATATCCGGTCGCTCCAGCCGCACTGCATCGTGCTGGGCAACAATGCCCACAGCCTGGCGGAATCGGATGTGCTCGGCTACGAATACAGCTGGCTGCAGGAGCTGCCGCCCGGCGGCAACACGTTGCCGGCCGAGGTTTGTGACCCGATCCAGACGGGTGCCCGCTGGTTCTGGCGCCAGGTCCGCCAGCCTGCGGATCTGCAGACCGCCGAGGCCGTCGTGGCGCGGCTGCGGCTCTGCAATTCCCGGAACGCAAACTACCTGCTGGATATTCCACCGGATCCGGACGGGCTGATTTCCGGGGCGCACCTGCGGCGCTTGCGCGAGATAGGCGCTCTGCTTCGGTCGACTGGCGCTCCGCCACCGCCGGCACCGCTCCCCCAACCGCCAGTGAACTGAGCAGGCATCCGTTCGGCTCCTGCTGGGTTTCGCCGATGAAATGGCAACGGTCATCGCGAGTCCGCGGCGCAGCCGGACAGCCCGTCCTCCGTAGGCCCGGCGAAGGAGGATGGCAATCCAGCCCCTCGACTCCGCTTATAGGCCCTGAGCGCTCAGGCTTTCGTGGTTTGCCTGTCCCTTTTGACCCCCTGTCTCTTTCAACCCCCCTGGCGCCGTGACTCGCCCACTGCGGGCGGACCCAGTCGTGGGGCCGGCTGCCGCCTTCTGGGCCCTGGGGCCGAGGGGCGGCTGCGCGACAAACCGAATGTCAACAATTAGCTCACATTTTCCCCGGGCACATTCCGGCCCGGGAAGGCGCCATCAAGGGCCGCGCGGGCAGGGAATCCACTCACGCTCCCGGATACGCCGTAGCCCGCGCGCGCCAAGTCAACGGCCGGTCGGGGGCGCGGCGACGGCATCGCCGGATGCACCGCTGAAAGAACCGTTGGAGTGGAGGGCTCAACCGTAGCGATTACTTCGAATGTCGCTGTGCGGAGCCAGGGCGGCGAGGCAACAGGCGACACAGAGGGGCAAGGTGAGCAAAGAAAAAGGCAGGGCCTTGGCCCTGCCTTGAAACTCGGAGCGAAAGTTTCGGATCGCAGTTCAACGCAATTTCCGCCGCAGCGCTGCCAAGCCCAGCAGGCCCAATCCCAAAAGGGAGGCCGTGAAGGTTGAGTCCGGAACTCCGGTTGCTTGAACGCTGACGTCATCCAACTGCATGTAACTCGGATCCTGCTGGAAGCCGAAAGTGAGTGAGGTAGAGCCGGAGGTTGCCAGCTCCGTGTAAGTGTATTCCGTCCAACCGAACGTTCCGAGGTTGACGAGATCAAGAATCGTGGCCCCGCCCCAAATGACTTGGAACTCGCTTGGCGTGCCACCTGGGTTTGTGAGCCAGAAATCAAGCGTATACGATTCGCCAGGAGTGGTAGTCAGATCTTGCGAGATGAATCCCAGGGACCCTACCGCACCATTGCTATACGCATATGTGCCTGAATGGATAGGCGATGTAACAACCGAACTGAAACCAGGATTCCCGGAAAACGCCCAACCGGTGAGATCGCCGGTTTCAAAACCTCCATTGGCCACCAAGTCTGCCTTTGCAGGGAAAGCCAAGACGAACGCCATTGCGGCCGCTAGGGCGAATAATTTTTGGGACTAATTGTTTTTCATGGTAGAAAGGAACAGCAAGGGGTGTGGTATTCTGTGACTCCACGTGAAACCAGTATTCAATTAGCATTTTTAATGCCATCAGATGTCTTCAAAACACCAAGTGGTCATAATAATCTAACGAGCAGGATGATCGGACGATTGTATCCGATGGCTCCGTTGTAGACCCAGACTGAAGAACTGTATGGCAAACCGACGTTTTTTGAGAAGGTGGTGAGGTATCCTGCAAAATTTTAGCGCAAAAAATGACTGCAAATCTGGGTAAGATACGCATTACCAATTCTATATGTGACTATCGAACATGTTGTAGTCTTCCAGTAGTTGATCGGATGGGAAGATGTAAGGGAATCTGACGGATTCGCAATCGGTAGGCTCCATGGCGGGGAGTTTGCAATCGTGGAAACGCGAAAAGGGCTGCCCGTGGCGAAGACCGCACTGCAAGCCGACAGCGGCTTCGATGGCCGCTCGGGCTGGATGGACGTGTTTTCCGACAGGGCGCGCGCCGTTCGCTGGGAATGAATGAACAAGGGTTTTTTCAGCATCGGCACCGACGCCTTGGTGGTAGGACGTCACGGAACCGGGCGACGATGGCAATTCCGTCGGTAACACCACGGTGGCCCTGGGCTCCGGCCACCGTCCGTTCCGCCTCCGCCTGTACTGCAACCAAGGGCGCCGGCTGAAGGAATCCTACCGCCGCGATCTGGAAGCGAGCGTCATCGCGGAGTTTGGACTCGACGGGTGCCCGATGCTTTTTGAACTCGTCGGCAAGAAGTCGCGCACCGCCCTGGGTTCCTCCCAGTCGCGCGAAGTCGCTGACGATTGATTCACGAGTGCCGGATCACCAGTTCGAAACACCGATAAGTGTTTTGGCGTGAACGGAACGGATTTGGGACCGCAAATTCAAATTGGCATTGTCAAGAGTTCGCCCATGGCCCTCGTAACGCGCCTCCTGCAGATGGAAGAAGGTATCCGCTGCTGTAGTTGCGATCGGCTCCGGCAACTGCGTTTTTCCCGCCGAGTGAAGCCGCACGCGGATCGCGGAAAAACGGGGTCGGCCGACAAGGTCCTAGAAGACCAGGGATCGGAACCACCGCCCAAGGCCCAACAGAGTCGCCAGTCCGGTGCCGAGCAGTAACAGAGTGCTGCCACTATCCGGCACCCCCGCGGGGGGGGTGGTACCGCCGGTATCGCCATTCAATTCCGTACAAGGCAACCCGGTAATGGTATTGTGGTCCAAGGTAACCTCGCCAGTCAGTGCCCACGCTCTGCCGTCCAGTTCTGCGCCGGTGTTCACCACGATGGATGTACCAGCGATTATAGTTCCCACGAAGTCAGAGTACGTTCCGATCGTCGCTTGCGTGGGTACCGCCCAGAGGACATCGCAAGGAACGCCGGCATTGAGGAAGCTAACGCTGCTACCGGGCGCACCGGGAGCACCGGCTGCCGTGATGAGGGAGGACGTGGCCTGGAAGATCCAGACGGGATCCACCACGCCGTGGGCGTCGAGCCACAGAGTCCCAGTTAGGGTAGCAGTATCCGGCAACCTATAGACGCCAGGGACCAGAGTCAGGCCGCCGAGTTGCGCGGGTTCAAGAGTAAACGGCGTTTCCCCCATGGCAACGTCAAACGCGTGGGACGCGGCGTTTGAGGCGCTAATCAACAACGGGTCAGAACCAGTTCCGGCCCTGTATATCGTCCCGTCGGGCACTTGACTTGGCAGTAGTCCAGTTATCGAACTCCCGGGATACACCCCGACATTCGCTTCGTAGCTAGGCGATGCCGTGACGACCTGAGAGCCACCGGCATCGGTGATCGTAGTGTGCGCCAGAATCGCAAAATTGTAGGCGTCTCCATAGGGTACCGTTATTTGCGCCGTGGTGCTTGGGTGCAGAAAGATGGCAGCAACAACAAGACCCAAGGGGATTCGCTTCGCCCCATTCAGCGAGGGCCTCAATGACAGTGCAAGGGTCGCTTTCATGATATAGGTTTTCCTTTTTTGGTCGCAGGCCGATTCTACGCCTCAAGGCGCGGCCCGGCTATGGGGTGAAACCCGCTCAGCAGGGCTAACGTGTCTTGACCTGACTCTTGCTACCGGTAACACATGAACGCGCCCGAATCTTGGAGGGCGTGCCGCCCAGGGGGTCGATCAAATCACGTGGAACGAGGCATGCACGGTCGGTGCGATGACACGACCGCGTTCGCCCACCAAAGTGCGCAAGGCGCTCAAAACCCAGGTGCATTCTCTGCCAAAACAGCGCGGAAGGAAATGGCGCTGCGCTGGCGGACGAGCGATGGTTGCGGTGAATGAAAAACGGAACAACCACCCGCACCAACGCGGCTGGGAATGAGGTAAGCTGTGCCAGCCTGTTTAACCAAATCCGAGCAGGCTGTTGAAGAAGCCTTCATTCTCGCGGATAAGGCGCTGTTTTGCATGACGATGGAAGAGCGAAGTCGATTTTCGAGATTAAAGGCGCTTGGAGAGCTATCCACGAGTTTCTCGGTGGCGTGTTCTGCGGGGATCTCGCGGCGTTCGCCGAAACCGCGACCCCGGCGGACGTCACGCCCGTACCGCGATTGGTGGTACGAGTCGGTGGCTGCTGACCCGCAGCCCCGGCAGGCCCGCGGCCGCCTAACGGTCCAGATGTTTGTATCCAGTCTGGCGGCTGAACCCAAACTGCTCGCACGGCTCTGTGACCGTGAGCTGGTCGCTCTGCGCCATCATGACAAATCGTGTGATCTGTTGCATCAGGGTGACGTTGTTCCAGGGCATTTTGCCCGGAAGCGTAAGCTATCACCCCTGATTAAGTAACAGTGATCTCGCCGGTTCATACCTCTTTTTCATCGAACTCGCAGATCGCGCGCACCGGGAAACTCCAGCCCGAGCTCGCGGGCCATGCGCACAAGCAGGCGTGTTTCTACAGCGCGGCAATGTCAAAACCCGCAGCCGGACCCGGTTTGCCCGCCCTTGCGGCCGTAGCCCGCGAGCCAGGAACCGGAAGCGGAGCCGGTGAAGGGGTTTTCCGTTCGCCGAGGTTTTCTGGGAGGTGACCAGGGTAGGGTTACACCCCATACAACCGATGGCTAAAACAATGACTCCGGGTGAGCTTGCACGAACTCATTAGCCCTCGGGATCCTCTTTTTGTAAACCACTGTCAAAAAAACCGACATACCTCGACACCGACGTTAACCACCTCGTGAAAAGCTACTTGGTGAATAATAACCCCAGGCACCAGCCACGCTATTGTCGCCCTTCTTTACATAATGCCCGGCTCTCTTCATCGGCTCGAATCGGCTATAATTTTGCAACCAATTAATCTTTAATTACATCTATTTGTCATTTGCCTGCTGGCTCAAGCCATGCTGCAAAAAATTTATGAAAACGAAAGCGGGTTTTATGGACGTCACTTGCTCACTGAGGATCGGGCTTGTCGTCGCGGTTGCCGTCTTTCTGCAGCATAACGCCACGGCGCAAATTACTATACCTTATGGAGATGCCGCCAGTTTTTCGATTTTAGCCGGAACCGAGATCACCAACTCCGGCGCGGGAACATCGATCGGCCAGAATGTCGGGTTGTCTCCGGCCGCCGGGACTTTCTATGCTGGGTTTAATCCATTAGTGCCAGGACAAGTGGGCGGGACGATCTATGCGGTAGATTCCTCTGGTCCTGCAGGTGTCGCAGGCAACAACCCCGGCTTATTGACTGACGCCATAAGCGATTTTCACGCCACGTATCTCGCTGCCGGTTCGCAAACACCTAACCCTGTTCATCTCGGCCTGCAACTCGGCACCCAAACCCTGGTCCCTGGCGTCTATACGTTCGATGCGGGTACTGTTCTCCTAACCAGTGGGACTCTGACGCTCAACGGCAACGGCGTGGCGAACCCCATGTGGATTTTCCAGGTCACGTCCGACCTCACCACGTCAGCGGGTGGCAGCATTCTCCTCGAAAATGGCGCCACTCCTTGCGATATCCTCTGGCGGGTACCCACTCAAGCGACGCTCGGAGAGGGCTCTACCTTCGATGGAACTATCATGGCTCATACAGCCATCGTGATGGGTACCGGCGCAACGCTGTACGGCAGAGCGTGGGCAGATGCCCAAGTTACCTTGCTGGACGATACCATTACCGGGTTGCCTTGTACGAGTCTTGGCGGTGGTGAAGGCGGCGGCACCTCGGTGCCGGATAGTGGCACCACGCTGTTACTGCTCGGCTCAGGACTGGCGGCTCTGTTGGGCTTTGGACGGCGGCTCCGTTCCTTGGTCTAGCAGCTTGTCAGAGGGTCAACGCTGGAATCCGTGCCAGGCTCCAGTGTCGCGTCTCCAGCCCCGCCGAGCGCGGGCCTTCGAGAGCACGCTGTGGTCGAAAAACGGAACAGCCGGATGGGGGGTCAGGAACAGCCGAACAGGGCCAGGCTTTGGGGTTTATAGCTGAGGAAAGGTCAGGGCCTCATTCCAGCGAAATGGAATATTGGGGCGCTAGACAACACGCGCGGCACGCAAAGGCGCGGCCATGCATGCAGT
>Ga0182021_10002708_pt1 | contig 20722 bp, 18 predicted proteins | sample 612E3MmetaG_FD_120493 | JGI IMG/M metagenome (GOLD analysis project Ga0182021, IMG submission 120493) | Permafrost microbial communities from Stordalen Mire, Sweden - 612E3M metaG (Illumina Assembly) | ecosystem: Environmental > Terrestrial > Soil > Wetlands > Permafrost | place: Sweden... | reverse complement strand
TGTTGTCCATCACGAAACGGCCCGCCTTGTCCATCACGAAACGAATGTGCACTGGGACGCAGCTGTCCGGGTATCCATATTGCGGCCCCGGTTGATATGATCGTCGATCTCACCCGCGCAGCCGACCATCCGTCCGAACAGGAAGGCCGTGAAGGCCGCGTTCTCCAGCGCGCTCTCGGAGAAGGCGCCCGAGCGGTAGCGGGGCCACAAGAGCTTGAGGAGGAGCGCCGCGATCACCGCGTCGATGTTCACGCAAAAGACGTTGGCCGTAACGCCGGTATCGTAGAGCGCCTGAACCACGGCGCTATAGAAGTCGTGGAAGACGTTGGCCTCGCCGCGCTCCTTGAAGAGCTGCGACAGGTAGACTTCGCGCGGGTCCTTGTTGACGAGTTGGTTCTTGAACACCGGGTGGTTGATGCCTGGAATGTTCTGCGTGCCCTCGCCTACGCCCTTCCTGGCCTTCTTCTCGGCGCCGAAGGCGGTGGCGAACTTGGTGGCCATGGCCACCAGGTCGAGCCCGTGACCCGTGGCGCCCGCGTCCTTGAGGTTCGTGCCGCCGAACTGCCGGATCAGGAACTGGATGCCCTCGAAGCCGTTGCCGCCATGCGCGAAGCCGGTATGCGTGAGAAAGCCGATCATCGCCTTGTTGATCTGCACGCGCTCGGGCGTTTCCGGGCCGTCGGCGGAAACCGCACCCTTGGCCCCTTGCGCCGAGATCGTGCCGGGGCCGTTGGAGATGATGAGGCCCAGAAGCACCTGGAAGGGGAAGAGCTTCTCCGGCGACGGCTTCTCGCCCAAGAGCGCCAGATAAGCGATCTCCGTCGACGACCACTTGTCGATAAGGTCTTTGCCTGCCATGCCGCAGAAGCTGCCATCCTCCTGCTTCCCTCCATCGGCGGAGGCAGCGACGATGGCCGCGAACAGCTTCGCATACCAGGGGAAATTGCGCACGGTATTGCGGCTGATCTTCTTCTTCATCAGCGCGCTCCAGGCGATCGTGGTGGTGATCGCGGCAAGCGCGGCATCCGCTGTGGGTTCGCCGGGCAGCGAGCGCAGATAATCCGCGAACACCGACTTGGCACCGCGCGCTTTGAGGCCCGCAAGGATCGCCTGGGCCTTCGGGTCCGGTTCCCTGCCGGTCAGCGCGGCCAGTTGGTCCGCATCCGCCTTGATGTGAGAGAAGTCGAAATCCTGCTCGCCGCTTTGCAGGCCGGAATGGCCGAACAGGTCGAGCAGCACATCCACGGCCTTGGCGGTACCGGCGACATGGGCCGGCCCGACAAGCGCACAGGCCGTGGCCAGTACGGTGTTGGGGGCATTGCCGGCATCGCGCACAGCCTGGGCCGCATGCCTTGCCGGCCCGCCGTTGTAAACGATGCAGGACGCAATGGCTGTATTGAACAGCGCATTGTCGTTGGCGTCGTTATGCTCGCGGACGAGGGCGAGGCAGTAATTGGACTCCAGCGGGTATCTGGCGGTGTCGAGGATCGAAACGCCGCTGACCCGCGTCACCTGGGTCTTGGCGTCCATGATCGAGCTGCCCGAGCGGTCCTTCATGGACTCGCGTGGGAACACCGCGCCGATCTGCTTGCTAAGCTCTGCGATCTGGTCGTGGTAAGGCTGGAGCGGCTCCACCAGCGGAATGTCAAGCTCAGGCGAAACCGGCATCCCCTGGTTGCTGCCGAACCAGGGCTTGAGCGTGAGATCGCCCACCGGCGGGAAGTCGGGCTCGACGCCATTGAGCTTCATCACCGCGGTCAGCGCCGCCGGGATGTGCGAGATGTTGGTGACAACCGCGCCGGCCTGGGAAACGATGGGGGTTTCCGGCGTGTAGATGCCATCGACCTTCAACGCTTCCAGGAACCACTTCTCCTTGGCCTCGGCGCTGTCGCCCGAGCCGCCCATGGCACCGGCGTGGCCCACCGCGCGCGTCAGCTTCGCCTTCCAGCGGCCAACCACGCAGGCGATGACCGGCTTCTTGAATGCGAGGTTCTGCTCGTAGTAGCCACCCGGCTCGATATACATGACGGCCGCCTTGGAGCGCGCATCGTTGTCGAAGGCGTGGGCGAACTCCGGCGGGGCGAAGCAGATGTAAACGTCCTTGCCGCTGGAGATGCTGGTGGTGGTGCCCCAGCCGCCCGCGGCCAAGTAGCTGGCGATCGTCGTGGTGAAGTTTCCGGAGTTGGAGTAGATCGCCACCGAGCCTTTGCGCAGGGATTCCTCGGGCCTGTCGCCGCCCAGCGCGCCGCCCAGGCGAACGTGGTTCCAGGCGTCGGCAACGCCGAGGCAGTTCGGCCCGAACATATCCACGGAGCGCTGCTGCGCCAGAGCCCGGATCTCGCGGGCGTCGTGGACGGACACCTTCTCGGTCAGGATGATGATCTTCTCGATGTCCCGGTTGACGCGGATCAGCTCGTAGACGCCATCGCGCACCGCTGCCGGCGGCAGGTGGACCACGCCGACATTGAACTTGTGGCCGGCGTCGAGGCCTTCGCGCACGTTGTTATAGACGGGGATCGGGCCGGACGGCGTCTCCAGTACCTCGCCCTTGCGTCCGGGCGATGTGCCGAACACGATGTTGCCGCCCGAATACGAATGGCTGACCGGCGAAACGGAGCGCGACTCGTTGCCGAGAATATTCAATACGCAGACCCTGTCCTTGCAGGTGGCGAGTTCCGCCAGCGAATTGATCCCGACGAAATACTTGAACTTTCCGTTATCCTGATTGCTCATCGCAACCCCCAAGCCGTGTCCGCACGGCGCTGATATCTTGCCTTAATGAATGAACCCGCCCGTGGCACGCATTGCTGCGTGCACGGATCATCCCGCGATACCGAGTTTCCGGGCCAGCGTCTCGCGCCCGCCGCTTTTCATCCAGCGGTCGGCTGCCTGCGCGTAGTACACCACGTCGGTCATGGCCGAATCGAAGCCGAAAATGCGGTAGGGCAGGCCTAGCGACTCGCAGGCGTCCTTGAAGGTAAGGAGGCCGCGCGAAAGGTTGGGTCCGCCGCGTCCGATGACCACGTAGACCGGCGTCGGCCCATGCTGGCTGAAATATTCGCGCAGCGCGTCGGCCATCGCCCGGAACGTGACGAAGATGTCCGTATTGTTGGCCTTGCCACCGATGATGAACAGCACGTTCGACTGTTTGAGCCAGTGCTTGAGGCAGATGCGCATGACCTGCCGCATCTTCTCGTAGGGCGGGTTGCCGCCGAAGTCCGAGGAGATGATGGCGTCGTCGCCCAGGAACTCCGTCACCAGCGAGTTGGCGCCGCCGCCGAAGGTGGGGGCGAGGATCGTGCCGTTCGGGTTGATGACGGAAACGTCCGACTGGCCCTGATAGGTGCGAAGCTGGTTGATCTCCTGCTCGAAGTCCGAATAGTCCAGCGCGAACAGATCGTTGGGCAGGTTGAGCCGCTTCATGCGCGGATCGTCGCGGTCGAAGCCGCATTTGAAGTCGCAGGCCACCGGCATCAGCCCGCCCCGGTCGGTGGGCGTCATGCGGATCGGGTTCAGCTCCAGCGCCGTCATGCCGTAGTGATGGAAGAGATCCCACAGCTTGGGCAGGTTCTGCGCAAGCGGAGAGATGATCTCCTTCGGCGCCTTGAGGTCGCCCAGCGCGTTGGTGATGATGAACGACTTGAGGCCGGTGAACGGATCGAAGGGGATCTCGGCGATCTGGTCCTTCGGCAGTTCCTCGATATCCATGCCGCCGCGATGGGTGATCGTCAGCGTTGGCGCGCGGAAGCGGGTCGAGTCCGCGATGGAGACATAAACCTCGTGATCGGCCGGAACCGCGCCTTCGAAGGTAACGCCTTCAGCCTTGGCCACGGTGTTGCCATGCCGGTGCTCGGCGAAGTAAAGCCGCTCCTTCTCCTTCAGCGCGGTCTTAAGGTCCTTGGCGCGGCCAACGAGGCCCGCCTTGCCCTTCTTACCGACGCCGCCGCGGAAGACGGGCTTGACGAAAACCTCGCCGCACTTGGCGATCAGTTCCTTGATGCTGTGCTCGCAGGCTTCCGGCCCCAGCACCTTGGGCGTCGGAAACTCAACCAGCTTCAGAAGCTTCGCTCCATAGAGCATACCAGTAATGTTCATGCCGCTTCCTCCCTGCTAAGCAGGCGCAACCATTAGTATTCTTGTGGCATATCCTTGAGCTGCGCCCAGGAGTACACAGGTCCATTCACGCAAACGTAGTCCTTGCCGGCGTTGCAGCGCCCGCATTTGCCTACGCCGCACTTCATTTTGTTCTCTATCGTCGTATAGATCTGCTCATCGGCGAACCCCATTCCAATGAGGTTCTTGATGACGAACTTGATCATGATTGGGGGACCGCACGTTACCGCGACAGCATTGTCCGGCGATTGCGGCTTATCTAAGAGATTTGCGGGAACGAAGCCGCAAAAACCTTGCCAGCCTTCCTCGGGCGCGTCGATCGACAGATGAACGTCCGCCGCGCCGCGCAGAGCTTCGAGCGCCTCCGCGTACATGATATCGCGCGAGGTTCGCGCGCCGTAGAACACGGAGATCTTGCCGAAATCGGCGCGGTTCGCCACCGCGGTCTGGATCACGGGCCAGATCGGCGCGAGCCCAACGCCGCCGCCGATGAACACGAGGTTGCGCCCCTTCCAGTTCTCCAGAGGGAACTTGTTACCGTACGGCCCCCGCACGCCGACGATGTCGCCAGGCTTCATGTCGTGGATAGCCGTGGTAACGCGGCCCGTGCGCATGATGGAGAACTGCTTGTACTCCTTGACCGCCGGCGCCGAGGCGATGGAGATCATGGACTCGCCTTTGCCGAAGACCGAGATCATCGCGCATTGGCCGCACTCGTGCTCGAAGCCGTCCCCGTCTGGGAACTCGACGAAGAAGGTCTTGATGCCGCGTGCGCCGGGCACCTCGTCCTTGATGCCGGCGATGCGTGCCAGCTTGGGCAAATAGATGTTTTTGCTCATTGTCCGGCGGCCTCTTCCATGACATTTGCGATCCTGACGATGTCGATCCCCACCGGGCAGTGCGTGATGCACCGGCCGCAGCCCGTGCATTGCTGGATGTTGTGGTTCTCGACGAAGTACAGGAGCTTGTGGCAGATGCGCTGCCTGAGCCGCGCGCCCGTCGTCTCGCGCGGATTATGGCCGGATGTGTGCATCGTGAATTCGGGGAACTGGCAGTTGTCCCACGTCCTCACGCGCTCTCCGGCCAGCGGCGACCGGCTCGTGATCTCGTCGTTGATGTCGAAGCAATGGCAGCTCGGGCAGAGATAGGTGCAGGCGCCGCAACCGATGCAGGCCCTGGCCAGCGCGTCCCACTCGGGCGAGTCGAAATTGCGCTTGAGCCCCTCGGCCACCTTGTCCATGGCGGCGATGGACCGCTGCGGATGGCTGCGCGCGGCGGCGTGGACGCTTTCCGCCTCGCTTCTGTCGGCGGGCTGCGCCTCGCTGAAAAGTGAGGAGGCCGCGACCACGATATCCTTGCCTTTCGCGGTCAGCGCCTTAACGTAATAGCGGCCATCGAGTTCGGTCATCAACACGTCGAGCCCGTCTTCCGCATCCGGCGAACCGCCCACCGACAGGCAGAAGCAGTTGGGTGAAGGCGGCTCCGCGCAAGCGAGCCCCACATAGGCAACCCGCTCGCGCCGTGCCTGATAATAGGGATCGGCGAAACCGCAGGTGAACACCTTGTCGTTGCGCACCATGGCGCGGCCGTCGCAGGGCCGCACGCCGAAGACGACTGCCCGCGGATCGTCCGGCAAGGTCTCCGTCAATCGCGGAGCACCGCCGCTATCCTGGCTGAAGCGGTAGAGCACCTCGCGCTGCGGGAAGACGAAGCCCTTGGCCGGCCGCACGGTGTTGCCGTGATCGAGCGCCACTTCGCCGCCGGGCTCGACCTTGGTGAAGGCCCAGCAATCCTCCACGAAAGCGGGCGCGAACACGTCCGCACCTTCCCCGAGTTTGGCGGCCCACTCGCCGAGCCTGTCTTTCTTGAGTATGACTTCCATCGGCCTACCTGATGAAATCGTTGGGATCGCCGTCGCGGAAGGACGAGATCAACGAAGGCTGTTCGGGATCGAGCCCAGGCTGGTACTCAAACATCTCAAGCGCTTCGCGTTCGAGCATGGTGTTGAGCAGCCGGAGCGGAATATTGACCGGGCAGACGCGCTCGCACTCGCCGCAGTCGGTGCAACGCCCCGCGAGGTGCATCGCGCGCACCAGATGGTACATCGCGTTTTCGGAAGGGCACACCGAGCGCTCGATCCAGCGGATGCGATTGGCCTTTTCGTCGGCGGTCGTGGTGGCCTTGACGACGCAATTCGTGCTGTCCACCACGCACTCGTCGCAGTAGCACATCGGGCAGACGGCGCGGCAGGCATAGCAGCGGATGCAGCGGTCGAAATGCCCCGCCCAGAAATCCGAGCGCTCCTCCATGCCCTTGTCCGCGACGGCAGAGACGGCGGTGAAGCGCCGATTGTAGGTCCGCCCGCTCTCCTTCTCGCCAAAGAAGAAGTCGCTGACGGACGGATAGGCCTGGGTGCATTCGAGGCAGCGGTCGGCCAGCACCTCGGCGGCGGGCACAGCGGTCTCGCCGCCGGTGAAGACGGCCTTCACGCTGCCATTGCCGTCGAAGGATGCGGCGGTGGCGGGCTTCCCGCGCAGCGCCCTGTTGAGCTTCTTCGTGTCGATCACGCCGCCGTTCTCGCAGGAGACGCCGAGGATCACGACCTCGTCGCGCTTGATGTAGTTCTCCTGCAGCAGCACATTTATGGTGCGGCTGTCGCAGCCTTTGGCGACGATGGCGAGCGGACGGGTGTCCGGCGTCTTTTCGGCCCGCTGGCGCTTCTTCTCGTTGACGAGGTACAGCGCCAGGTTCTCCACGCAGGTGGCGTCGAGGACCAGCGCGGCGGTATCCTCCGGCGCCGTCACGAATGCCGGCTCGGCCAGCACGCCCGCCGAGCTGCGGCGATAGCCTAGAACTGCGCGGACCTTCCCGCTTTCAAGCAGTTCCTTGGCGCGCGCCCTGATGTCTTCCATAACCACCATCAGTGTTCTGCCTTGAGCTTGCGTTGCGGCCCCAGCGCCTTCAGGTCCTTGACGAAATCGCCGACGACTTCGGCGAACTTGACGCCCTCGGCCGCAGACACCCACGACATGCGGAAGCGGTCCGGCTCCAGGCCCACGAACTTCAAGAGTTTCTGCACCAGGTAGATGCGGCGCCGGGCGTAAAAATTGCCCTTGAGGTAGTGGCAGTCGCCCGGATGGCATCCCGAGACCAGAACGCCGTCGGCGCCCTTGTTGAATGCCGACAGGATGTAAAGCGGCGATACCGACCCCGAGCACATCACCTGAATCGGTATTGCGTTCGGCGGATATTGCAGGCGCGACACACCGGCCAGATCGCTGCCCGCCGACGAGCACCACTTGCACAGGAAAGCCACCACCTTGGGCTCGAACGCCTGCGCTTCGACAGTCTTATCGCTTCTTGGCTCTACCGCTGCTTCCGCCACCGTACTGTTCCTCCCCTGCATGCGCTCATGCCCCCATGCAGGCGCTGATCATGTCGAATATCTGCAATTGCGTGACGTTCTTCACATCGATGGCAGCGCGCACGCAGGTTCCCGAGCAGGTGCCGCAACCTTCGCACAGGACTTCGTTGACGACAGCCTTGCCGTTAACGAGGGCGATGGCCTCGTACGGGCAGGCGTCGACGCACATTTCGCAGCCCGTGCAATGGGATTCGCGCACCTTGGCCACCACGGGGCTGTGCTCCAGAGAGGGCTTGGAGAGCAGCTGGATGACCTTGGACGCCGCGGCACTCGCCTGGCACACCGTTTCCGGGATGTCCTTTGGCGCCTGTGCGGCGCCGGTCAGGAATATGCCGCCGGTAACGCTTTCCACCGGGCGTAGCTTGGGATGCGCCTCGGCGAGGAAGCCGTCCTTGTCGCGGCCGATCTTCAAGGTCTTGGCGATATCGGCCGTACCCTTGGAGGGCACCATGGCCTGGGCCAGCACCACCATGTCGGCGTCGATTTCGACGTTCTTGCCCGAGAGCGTATCGACGCCCTGAACCCTGAGCTTGCCTTTGGACTGGTAGACCTTGGAGACGCGACCGCGCAAATAGACGACGCCATCGCGCTCCATGGCCCGCTGCACGAATTCCTCGTAACCCTTACCGCCGGAGCGGATATCGATATAAAAAACGTAAGCGTTGCCGTCCGGAACGTGATGCTTGTAAAGGCTTGCGTGCTTGGCCGTGTACATGCAGCAGATTTTCGAGCAGTACGTGCAATGCTGCTCCGGATCGCGCGAGCCGGAACACTGGATGAAGACGACGTTTTTCGGCTCCTTGTGGTCGGACGGCCTGAGCACATGCCCGCCGGTCGGGCCGGACGCCGAGCACAGGCGCTCGAACTGAATGCCGTCGAGCACGTCCGGATAACGTCCGCGCCCATACTCGGCCATGTTGCCGACGTCGTAGAGATCGAAGCCCGTGGCTACGACCACCGCGCCCGCCTCGATCTCGATATCCTCCGCCTTCCTATCGTAGTCGATCGCGCCGTAGGTGCATGCATCCATGCACTTGCCGCACACGACGGGATTGAGGCCCAGACAGGCGGACTCGTCGAGGTAGAAGCTGGCCGGGATGGCCTGCGCGAAGGGAATATGGATGGCCCGCCGCCCGGTCAGGCCGGCGTCGTATTCGTTGGACGTGACGGTCGGGCAGACAGGCGTGCAGTCGTCGCAAAGCTTGCACAGTTCCGGATCGACATACTGCGCCTTCCGGTGCACCTTCACCTTGAAGTTGCCGACGAAGCCGGAGATCGACTTCACCTCGGACTGAACCATCAACGTGATCTTGGGGTGCTTGGACACCTCCACCATTTTTGGCGACAGGATGCACTGGGCGCAGTCGAGCGTCGGAAATGTCTCCGACAGTTGCAGCATATGTCCGCCGATGGTCGCCTGCTTCTCCACCAGCACGACTTCGATGCCAGCATTGGCGAGATCGAGCGAGGTCTGAATGCCGGCGATTCCGCCGCCGATGACCACCGCACGCCTGGTCACGGGCACGCCGATGGGCGTCAGCGGCTCGTTCTTGCGCACCCGCCGCACCGCCGAGCGCGTTATCTTGAGCGCCTTGGCTGTCGCCTCGTCCCTGTCCTTGTGCACCCACGCGCACTGCTCGCGAATGTTGGCGATCTCGCATTGAAACTGGTTCACGCCGCCAGCTTGGGAAGCCTCGCGGAAGGTATTCTCGTGCAGGCTCGGCGTGCAGCAGGACACGACGACGCTGTCGAGCTTGTGCTCCTTCACCGCCTCGATGATCGCCTTCTGCCCCGGATCGGAGCACATGTAGACGTAGTCCTTGGAAAAGACGACGCCATCGTCCTTGCCCATTTCATCGGCGAGGCGCTTCACATCCACGGTTGCCGCGATGTTATGCCCGCAATGACAGACGAAAACCCCCGAACGGCTTGTCACTGGGCCGCTCCATTCGTTTGAGAAGCGGTCGCAAGTCCGTGCTCGAAGCCCTTGTCGAACGCCTGCAAATTGGCTTTCAGGAAGCGGTCGGGCACCAAACCGGGCAGCGCCTTTTTCATCGCGTCCGCCGATGCCGCCCCAGTAATGGCGGAGAAAAAGCCAAGCACGACGAGGTTTGCGAAGAGACGGTTGCCCACCGCCTCGGCGATGCGCGTCGCGCCGATCGGGTACAATTTGACCCGCGACGAATTGGCCTTCGGCTTCACCAGCTCTTCCTCGATGATGAGGATGCCGCCGTCGGCGAGGCCTGGTTCGTACGTGTCGTAAGCCTCCTGCGACAGCGCCACCAGCACGCCCGCCGAAGTGCAATACGGGTAGAGCACGCGGCTGCCGGAGATGATGAGCTGCGACTGGCAGGCGCCGCCGCGGGCCTCGGGGCCGAAGCTCTGCGTCATGGTGGCGTACTTATCGTCGTAAAGCGCCACGGCTTTGCCCGTAATCAGCGCGCAGCGGACGATGCCCTGTCCGCCAAAGCCGGAAAATTTAATCTCCCACATCAGCAGCCATCCTCGCAGATATCGGCGGACTCGCCCTTGCCAGCGGCGCTCTTGCGCGCCTCTTCCTCGGCCTTCTTCTCCATCGGGGTCTTGCCGTAGAGTTCGTAGTCATCGCCGATCACACTGGTTAAGTGCTTGACGACGGCATCGAGATACGTGTCTCTCGGGCGGTCCACGAACTTGCCCATGGCGATCTTGCCCTGATAGCCGATGTCCACCGTGCGCGTGTCGGCGCCGTGCTGGATTTCGCCGTCCTCGCGATAGTATTCCATGGCGCTGACGCCGTCGCCAAGGCGGTTGCGGCGCTGATAGAGCGTGGTGCAGGGCGAAATCACCTCGATGAACGAGAAGCCCCGGTGTTTCATGGCCTCGCCGATGGACTTCGTGATGTTACGGGCATGCAGCGAGGTCCAGCGGGCGACATAGGTGGCGCCGGCCGCGTCCACCAGGAACGGCAGGCTGAATGCCGGTTCCGTATTGCCGTAAGGCGTGGTCGAGGCGTTGGCCGAAGTGGGGGTCGTCGGCGTCACCTGCCCGCCGGTCATGCCATAGGTGAAGTTGTTCACGCAGATGACGGTCATGTCCATGTTGCGGCGGGCGGCATGAATGAGGTGGTTGCCGCCGATGCTGGTGAGGTCGCCGTCGCCGCTGATAACCACCACCTTGAGTTCGGGATTGGCGAGCTTCAAGCCAGTGGCGAACGGAATGGCGCGGCCGTGCGTGGTGTGGAACGAGTCGAACTTCACATAGCCGGCAACGCGGCCCGTGCAGCCAATGCCCGAAACCACGGCGATCTTGTCCATATCGTAGCCGCCGGCCTTGATGGCCTCGGCGAAGGACGTCACCACCGTGCCGATGCCGCAACCGGGACACCAGATGTGCGGCATGCGTTCCATGCGCAGGAACTCCGCCATCGGGTTCTGCTCGCGGAAATCCTTATCGTCGAGCGAATATTCGGGAGTCGGGGACAGGTCGCTCATTTCGCACCTTCCATGATGGCGGTAAGGATTTCCTCGGGATCGTGCACGGCGCCGCCGCAGGAATTGACGCTGATGACCTTGCACTTGCCGGCGGCAGCGCGCTCGACCTCAAGGACGATCTGCCCATAGTTAAGTTCGGGGACTACGATTGCCTTGACCCTGCCAGCCAGCTCCCGGATTTTGTTCTCGCAGAACGGCCAGACGGTAATCAGCCTCAGGAAGCCCACCTTGAGACCCTGCTCACGCGCTACCTGCACGGCGCGGATGGCGATGCGTGAGGTGATGCCGTACGAGACCACCACGATGTCCGCATCCTCCAGACCGCTCTCCTCGACGCGGATGATCTTATCCGCGTTGTTGTCGATTTTCTGGATCAGGTGAGTGAGAAGCTTCTTGTTATCCTCGGCCGTCAGCGCGGGATAGCCGCGCTCGTCGTGGGTCAGGCCGGTGGAATGGAAGCGGTAGCCGTCCCCCGCCTTGACCATCGGCGCGCCGTGCTTGCCGTCGAACTTGTAGGGCCGGTACTCTTCCTTCGGGCCAGTGTACCAATTGCGTTCGACGACCTTGATCTCTTCCGCGGGCGGAATGACGACCTTTTCGTGCATGTGGCCGACCGTTTCGTCGGTCATGATGAAGACCGGAACGCGGTAGATTTCGGAGAGGTTGAAGGCCTCGACCGCGAGATCGAAGCATTCCTGCGGAGAATCCGGAACCAGCGCGATGATGCGGTAGTCGCCGTGCGAACCCCAGCGCACCTGCATCATGTCCTGCTGCGCGGTGAGCGTCGGCAAGCCAGTGGACGGACCGCCGCGCTGTACGTCGGCGATCACCATCGGCACTTCCATCATGGCGGCTAGGCCAAACGTCTCCATCATCAGCGAGAAGCCGGGGCCGGAAGTGACGGTCATCACCTTCTTCCCGCCCCACACCGCGCCGACATTGGCGGTGATAGAGGCGATTTCGTCTTCCATCTGGATGAACAGGCCGCCAACCTCGGGGCAGCGCTCGGCGAAACGCTCGGCTGTTTCAGTGGACGGCGTAATCGGATAACCGGCGAAGAAGCGGCAGCCGGCGGCAAGTGCCCCTTCAGCGAGGGCGTGGTCCCCGTCCATGAAATGGCGGCCTGTCAGCACGCCTTTCGGATCTGCCGAAACTATCTTTGGAAATTCAGCCACTCCCTAGCCCTCATCTTTCTTAGACGTCACGAATATCGCAAATTCCGGGCAAACCATCTCGCAGAACTTACAGTCCCGGCAATCCTCGGCATCCTTCACCAGCGGCGGGTGATAGCCCTTGGCGTTGTAGCCCTTCGACATTTCCAGCGCATTGGTGGGGCAATACTGGACGCAGAAGCCGCACCCCTTGCACCAGTTCTTGTTTATATGGACGTTGCCGTAAGCCTTCTTGAGATTACCGAAAGACATCGCGTTCCTCTTACAGCAAGCCCTTCTCCACGAGCAGTGCCCGTGGAGAGTTGTAGTGCAGGTCAAGTTTCAGCACGGGCTCGGAGCAGCCGAAGGCGATGGCCATGAGCTGCGTGAAATACATGACGGGAATGCCCTCGAAGCCCGCATACTTATGCTGCGTGATGTGCTGGCGCTGATCCAGGTTGAAGGCGCATAGCGGGCAGCTCACGACGACCACATCCGCGCCCTGCTCGCGCGCATCGTTGATGATCTGATAGGTGCGGCTGGCTATGATCTCGGGCTTGTCCACCGTCTGATAGGCGCCGCAGCACTCGGTCTTGTGCGAGAAGTCGACCGGCTCGCCGCCCAGCGCGGTAATAAGCTCGTCGAGAAGAACCGGGTCTTCCACGTTGTCGAAGGCGATCGTGCGCGGCCGCACCAGGAGGCAGCCGTAGTAGCAGGCGACGCGCAGGCCTTTCAGCGGCTTGACCACCTTGGCGGAAATAGCGACGTTGTTGGACTTCAGCTCGCGCAGCACCTCAAGCGTATGCAGCACCTCGACACTAGCGTCGTACTTGACCGGCTCGTCGGTCATGAAATTGTTCATGCGCTCAAGCATCGCGGGATCGGCCTTCACCCGCTCGTTGGCCCGCTTCAGCGTGTTGTAGCACATCGAGCACGCCGTCATGACGCGGGAGGAATCGGCCTCCTTCACGCGAATCAGATTGCGGATGGGTGCGAGCTGGCGCATCGCGTTATCCTGCGCCAGCGAGTAGACGGTGCCGCAGCAGTTCCAGCGGTCTGTCTCCTGCACGTCCACGCCGAGATGCTTCATCGAGTAGAGCAGCGACTCCTCGAAATTCGCGGCATGGTTCTTCATCGTGCAGCCGGGGTAGTAGCTCAGCTTCATAGTCGCGAGTCACCGTCAAAGCTTGCAATGCAGAAGGACAAGCGCCCGCGTTCGGCAGGGCGTCTTATATTCTGTATGGCGTTTCCCGTATTTGTGTTTTGCGCGTGATGGTCACGCACGTTATTTTTCGTGAGCTGGAGTGTAGCCGCAGCTTTTCACGTCCGCCATTTATCTTTTTTTACCCTTCCGTTAACCCAGCCCCGCGCCTCGCCTGCCCGGCACGTTCCAGCCGCTATCCCTCGCCTGCTTCCCGAGACGGAGCGCACCTCCTCTTCGAGTGCGCGGGTGCCCATGGCGCGGGAGATGAGCAGGATCGCACCCCGCCAGACGCACCGCGAAAGCACCGCCCCGAATCGGAACGAATCTTGGTATCGCCTGGCTTGCGCAAGAGAAATCTGGTGTGTCATCATGCCGCAAATCCGCTTCTTGCGGATAGCCCGCGCGCTCCCGCCATGGTTGATTCCACACATCGCCATGCAACGTCCAGCATGCCTCGCGGTGACGCCTTTTGTCACACCGCTCCAAAAACATCAATAGAATCAATGGCATTTCTTGGATCGACATATGTGAATTTTAGAATGGATTTGCCTTGCCTCGCGGCCCCGTGAACGCCTATTATGCTTCGCTAGCGCACCCGTGAGGTACTGCCGCATTTACTTGCGGCTTTTCCGCCTGTCCGGGTGAGCGTGTGCCTTCTCAATGCCGGACTCGCTATCGATGTCTCGCAACAACAGGCGCCAAAAGAAATTGACGCTGCCCCAAGCAACGGTGGCGACGGAAACGAAATGGGAGGGAAGTGGACATGCCTGAAGCATCTATGACATTCCGCCGCTTCAAGGACGGCGATAACAAAACGCCGGAATTGCGCGACAAGATATTTCAGGCCGACAAATCCTATAAGTGCCCGACCTACGTGCACCGCACGCCGCCCTGTCAAGGCTCCTGCCCGTCCGGCCACGACGTGCGCGGCTGGCTCAATATCGTGCGCGGCATCGAAAAGCCGCCGGTTGGCATGCCCTGGCAGGAATATGCGTTCTACCGCGCCGTCGAATCGAATCCCTTCCCCGCCATCATGGGCCGCGTTTGCCCAGCCCCTTGCGAGGATGGCTGCAATCGCAACCAGGTGGAAGACCACGTCGGCATCAACTCCATCGAACACTTCATCGGCGATTACGCCCTTGAGCACGGCCTGAAACTGCCGGCGGCGGGTGCTCCGACCGGCAAGCGCGTGGCCCTCGTCGGCAGCGGCGTCGCCAGCCTCGCGTGCGCCTATCACCTGCGCCGCAAAGGCCATGCCTGTACCGTCTTCGAGGCGCGCGCCGAACTTGGCGGCATGCTGCGCTACGGCATTCCCGGCTACCGCACGCCGCGCGATGTGCTCGACGGCGAAATCAAGCGCATCCTCGACATGGGCGTCGAAGTGCGCACCGGCGTCAAGGTCGGCAAGGACATCACGATAGAGCAGCTTGAGAAGGAATACGACGCCGTGTTCCTGGGGCTTGGCGCACAGTCCGGCCAGCCGCTGGAGGTGCCGGGCGCCGCCGAAGCGCACAACTGCATCACCGGCATCGCATTCCTGGAAGCGTTCAACGAGGGCCGCCTTCACGTTGGCGCCGGCCGCGTGCTCGTCATCGGCGGCGGCGACACCGCCATGGACGTGGCGGCGGTTGCCCGCAGGCTTGGGCACATCACCGAGATCCACGAGAAGGACCGGCCGGAATCCGTCGTGCTGGGCCAGACCACCCACGACGTGGCGATCAGCGCCAAGCGGCAGGGCGCGAACGTGACCATCGTCTACCGGCGTCCCGTGGAGAAGATGCCCGCGACGAAGGAAGAGCTTGAGTACGTCCAGCAGGAAGGCGTGGATATCATGCCCTCGCTCCTGCCTGTCGGTGTCGTGCTCGACGGGCCGAACCGCGCCAAGGCGTTGCGCGTTGCCGAGGTGGACTGGTCCACCGGCAAGATGGTGCTGAAGCCGGGCACGGAGCGCGACATCGAATGCGATCTGATCGTTTCCGCCATCGGCCAGGGCGTCGATTTTGCCGGCCTTGAGTTCGCCAACAGCGGCAAGGGCACTGCCGCAGCCGACGCTTTCTACCGCTCGCCCAAGCGCCCCGGCGTGTTCGTCGGTGGCGACGCGATCAAGCCGCATCTGCTCACGACCGCAATCGGCCATGGCTGGAAGGCGGCCGAGAGCATCGACCGCTATATCCGGAAGGAAGAGCTGACCAACCAGCCCAAAGTGAACGTGCATCACTTCGACCTGCTGGCGAAGCTCACCGAAGCCGGGCTGCAGCCTTCCGAGTACAACCACGTTCAGGCAGGCGGCACGGACCGCGCTTCCTACGCGGTACACAATTACGAGGATCGCTCGCGCTCCCAGATCGTTCCATCGGATGAGCTGTTCCTGGCGCATTTCCAGAATACGCCCCGCCACATCCGGTCCCAGAGGACCATCGACGCCGGCAACGTCCTGGGCAATTTCGACACGCGCCTCGTGACGCTGGACGAAAAGCAGGCGCGCGCCGAGGCGGATCGCTGCATGAGCTGCGGCATGTGCTTCGAGTGCAATAACTGCATCATCTATTGCCCGCAGGCGGCGGTCCACAAGGTCAAGAAGAAGGATGCCACGATGGGCCGCTACGTGACGACCGACTACGCAAAGTGCGTCGGCTGCCACATCTGCAAGGATGTCTGCCCGACGGGCTATATCCAGATGGGCCTTGAGCGCTAGCCGCCGAAGTTGAGAGCTGGCGGCAGCCGGAACGCCTTCCGGCCGCCGCCAAGCTTGTACGCCCCGCCGGAAGTTTCGACGTTGCAATGAGCATCCGGCGGCGCACTTTCACAAGCCGCAGGGGCGATCCGCTTCTCAGCGTTCGCTGAAGTAGAATGCCTGGCCGGTGGCATCGTCCATAAAAACGTAAGCGGTGCCGCCTCCAAAATTCGCGCATTCGACGCACCAGTCTCCATTTTCCAAAACGACGACTTGCGAGGGCCGGCCGGGTAAATCCGATTGGCCGCGAGACCAATCTCCATAATGCCGCCGCTCGCGAGGCGGCTTCTCGAACCGCAGATTGTCCATACCGTATTGTCCGCCCGAGTAATGCAGATGCTCGGCGCCGGTTTGCGCCGGGTCAGGCGCCGGGGCCTTAAAATCCAGCTGTCCAACGAGTTGTATGAGAAAGCGGCCCTCCGGATCGTTGTCCCCTTCATGATTGGCACCGTAGGAGGGTCCCGGCCCGGCGTAAGATATGCAAAACGCGGGCTCGGTAACCTCCCATCCGGTAACGATGCCTTCTGGCTCTATCTCCACCCCAGTGGGGGCGGCCGTAGGCCAGTGCGCGGTATCCGCTTCGTCCACGATCACCGCGGCATTGGCACCGGAGTAGCGATCCCAGCTTTCGCACATCGGCCCATCGGGGCATTGGAATAGGAAAAGCACGCGGCCTTGCCGGCCGAGATCGGCTATGTCCGAGCTATGAAACTGCCCGATGTAGTTCTGCGGACGGCCGCAAACCGCACAGGCGGGCCAGCGATCCGGAGGCAATCCGAAGGGCAGTCCCCCAAGTTTATCCTCGCGGCCGGTGCGCCCATTATGGAACAGCCCCAACTTGAACACTGGTTTGAAAAACATAAGCAAGGCCTCCACCGAGTGGCATGGCGCTTCTGACCGGCAGCCCAGCCGGACCGTAAGGGCTCGTCCGGAAATAAGTGAACCGGATGGCGCCGGAATCTTGGCCGGCTGCAAGGTGCGAAAAAGGGCGCATATCCAAGATATGTAACCTTCTTTGCAGCGCAGCAGGCGGGCAAGAGAACAAGCCAGGCGGTGCAGTTATTTCCGAACGAGCCCTAAGCCTCCGCCTGCCGAGGCACCATCACGCCTTGGGGAATTCGAGGCCCATCTCGCGATAGCGCTCCGGATCGTCGGCCCAGTTCTCGCGCACCTTCACGAACAGGAACAGGTGCACGGGCGCCTCGACGCCCTCCGCGATCTCCTTGCGCGCTTCCATCGAGATATGCTTGATCGCCTGGCCCTTGGCTCCCAGCACGATCTTGCGCTGGCTCTCGCGCTCGACGAAAATCGTCTGATCGATGCGGACCGAGCCGTCGCGCAGTTCCTTCCACGATGTCGTCTCGACCGTGGAGGAGTACGGGATTTCCTCGTGCAGGCGCGTAAACATCTTCTCGCGCGTAATTTCCGCCGCCCATTGCCGCATGGGCGCGTCGGCGATCTGATCCTCGGGGAAGAGCCAGGGGCCGGCCGGCATGCGGCGGGCGAGAGCGGATCTCAGCTCGGCCACGCCATCGCCCGACAGCGCGGAGATCATGAACAGCTCTGCGAGCTTCAGGCGCTCCGAAGCCTCCGCAGCGAGCGCCAGAAGCTTATCCTTCTTGATCTTGTCGATCTTGTTGAGCGCCAGAATGAGCGGAATCGAAAGCTCGCGCGCCCGCTCCACAACGGGGTCCGCGACATCGTCGAAGCCGCGCGCGGCGTCGGCGACCAGCACCACGACATCGGCCTCGCGCGCCTCCGTCCAGGCCGTCTCCACCATGGCCCGGTCCAGGCGGCGCTTGGGCGCGAAAATGCCGGGCGTGTCGACAAGAACGATCTGGCTTTGGCCTTCGATGGCGATGCCGCGCACGCGGGCGCGGGTGGTCTGGGCCTTATGCGTTACAATGGAGACCTTGGCGCCCACCAGCGCATTGACCAGCGTGGACTTGCCCGCGTTGGGCGCGCCGATGACAGCGGCAAAACCGCAGCGCATCCCCGTTTCCGATTCCGCCTTATCAGGCAAGCTCGCTCTCCTTCGTCCAAACCCCTTCGCGGACGAGCAACGCTTCCGCCGCCGCCTGCTGCGCCTTCTTGAGCGACGATCCCTCGCCGATCGCGGGCTTCAGCCCGCTGACCGTCACCTGCACCGTAAAGCTTGGCGCGTGGTCGGCGCCGCTGCGGCCGGTCTCCCGGTACTCAGGCAGCCCGCGCCGCTGGCTTTGGGCATATTCCTGAAGCGCCGTCTTGGCGTCGGGCGCGGGAGTCGCCTCCGTGACCAGCAGCGGCCGCCAAAGCTTGCGTACCACGGCTTCCGCCGCGGCGAAACCGCTATCCACATGGACAGCACCGAGAAGTGCCTCGCAGGCATCGGCCAGGATCACGTCCTTCTTGCGTCCACCTGTGCGCGCCTCGCTCGGCGCCATGTTGAGGTGCTGTCCAAGCTCAAGCCCGTTCGCCACCCCGGCACAGCAGCCCTTGCAGACGAGCGCGTTATAATGCCTGGCGAACTCGACCTCGCGGGCCTCGGGAAACTGCTCGTAGAGCATCGCGGCAATGGAAAGGCCAAGCACCCGGTCGCCCAGGAATTCCAGCCTCTCATTGTCGCGTCCGCCGTGGCTTGCGCGCGCGCTGGCGTGGGTCAAAGCCTCGGTCAAGAGGCCCCTGTCCGTGAACGTATAGCCGAGCCGAGCCTCAAGCTCGGCGATGTGCGGTTTTTTCGGTGGCACTTTAGCGGATCGCGTTTCCGGTGCTATTCGGCCCAAATATAGGACAGCACCCTGTCAAAAAAAGCGGACACCATGCCTATCATAAGCAGGGCTGCTGGTAAACAAAGAGTACACGGCCGGCGTTCCCTGAAACACAATGGACGAATAATTCATGGTGCCGGCTTTAACCGGCGAGCATCCTCCGGCTTGAATACGAGTTTCTAACGTGCGACGAAGTTTTCGAACTCCGCAGCCGAACCGTTGAATGCGTTCAGGTCCACAGGGCCATCGACGCCCGGCCTATGGCCCCGGTTATGGTATTGCCACAAGGTCCACGGTTTGCTTCCCAGCCGGGGCGGCCAGTGCAAACTGCGAAACCAGAAGCGTTCCTTTTCAAGGCGGCCCGCGCGTTGAGCATCGCTCAAGCGGGCGCCATAAAATTCGCGGGTCGTATAGATCATTGGCCTGCGGCCGAAGCGCTTCTCCGTGGCGTCGAGAAACGCCAGGATTTCCGCCACCGGATCGGCGGCCGGCTGGGCGTTGGAGCAAGCCTCCATCTGCTCGGCGTCCAATGCGTGCGGCAGGCTTGCGGCCTCGACGGGAACCGCGGCGATGAAGTTGGCGGCCTGCTCCGCTCCCGGCTTGCAAAGCGAGAAGAAATGATAGGCGCCGCGTGGAATTCCCGCTTCGCCCGAGCGTTGCCAATTTCCGGCAAAGTACGGATCGCGGAAATGGGCGCCCTCGGTTGCCTTTATGTAAGCGAAGCCGATGCCGCCAGCGCGCAGAGCCTTCCAGTCGATATCGCCCTGGTAATGCGACACATCCACACCCTTCACCGGATAGCCCGTGGCGGCGAGTTCGAAATGCCGGTAAAGCCGCGGCGCGGCCAGGATCAGCACCCCGGCGGTCAGAACCGCCAGAAGCAACAGGCTCAGCCTAGCCATTCCAAACCATCGCCTCCCTGAAGCCGCGTGGCCGGCCGCGCACTTAGATGTCGATGTTTTCTCGCTGGGCGTAGTCGCAAAGCTCGCGGCGGATGTTGCGGCAATTGCTGTTCACAAGCTCCAGCACCGTCTTGTTCAGTTTTTGCGCATTGGCCGAGAGCACCATGGCCTTCACCGGGCCGATGGAGGCCGGCGCCATGGAGATCGAGCGGAAGCCAAGCGCGATCAAGGCCATCGCCTCGATGGGGCGCCCGGCCATCTCGCCGCACAGCGAAAAATCGACCTTGTGCGCCTTGGCCTTGTCCGCGATCTCCTTGAGAAGGCGCAAGGCGGGCGGGCACAGCGGATCGAAGCGGCGTGCCACCCGGTCGTTCTCCCGGTCGGCGGCGAAGAAGAACTGGAACAGGTCGTTACTGCCCACCGAGATGAAGTCGGCCAGCGGCAGAAGCGAATCGAGCTGGTACACGATCGAGGGGACCTCGACCATGACGCCAATGCGGATCTTGGCCGGCAGTTGATGGCCGAAGCGTTCGGCCTGCGCGATCTCCTTGGCGATCAACTCCTTCGCGGCCAGGAATTCGGACACATCCGCGATGAACGGCAGCATGAGCGAAAGTTCGCGCCCCGCCGCCGCGCGAAGCAGAGCGCGGGTCTGCGTGCGGAAAAGCCCCGGCCGGTCGAGCGACATGCGGATGGCGCGCCAGCCGAGCGCCGGGTTTTCCTCTTTGACCTTCTTGAGATAGGGCAGAACCTTGTCGCCGCCGATATCGAGCGAGCGGAACACCACGCGGCGGCCCTGCGCTTCGTCCAGCACGCGCGAATAAGCGGCCTGCTGCTCGGTCATCGGCGGGAATCTGGACGCGACCATGAATTGCAGCTCGGTGCGGTAGAGCCCGATGCCGTCCGCGCCGCTCTGATAGAGATGCGGAAGGTCCACGAGCAGGCCGGCATTCATGTTGAGCGAGATGCGCTCG
>Ga0182021_10002705_pt1 | contig 20727 bp, 22 predicted proteins | sample 612E3MmetaG_FD_120493 | JGI IMG/M metagenome (GOLD analysis project Ga0182021, IMG submission 120493) | Permafrost microbial communities from Stordalen Mire, Sweden - 612E3M metaG (Illumina Assembly) | ecosystem: Environmental > Terrestrial > Soil > Wetlands > Permafrost | place: Sweden... | reverse complement strand
GGCCTTTCCGAACGCCTCCCTCCCTTCCTTCCATCCCAGCCAGGCAATCAAAAGGGCACCGATCGAGTCCAGGCTGCCGATGCCGGTGGCTTCGTAGCCGACGCTGCAGATCAGCAATACCAGTGAGAGATAGACGCAGGCCCGTGAACAGGCGGTGTCTGCCATGATCGCAGGTGAATCGAGGGCGATGCCGATCTTCGTTTTGTAATGGATCAACAGCCACATGAACGAGATCGAAACGGCCGAAATAATGATCCCCCAGAGCGTCGTCTCCGGCCGGTGCTGCTGCAGCAGGTTAAGAATCGCAGTCAGAACCAGTCCCGCCGCAAGCACGTAGAAGGCTCCCCCGGTTATTCTCAGCGCCCGCTGCTCGAAGGCGTCCAGCGATTCGCCGCCGTTCTGCCTGATCCGGCGGATCATGTGCCAGACGCCGACCGCCGAGATCACCTCGATGAACGAATCGACTCCGAACCCGAACAGCGCCAGAGTCTCGTCGGCCGCCCCGAACGCCATGGAGACGATTCCTTCCACAATGTTGTACCAGATCGTAAGCAGTGCCAGGAGGTTGGCCCGGCCAAGGAGTTTGCCGTGTTCCGCTGTCTTTGCCTCTTCAATCGGGTTGGTTGTACGTGTGACGATGTCAGGCATGGGTTACCTCTAAACGTACGCATTTAGTCAACCATACAGGTAACCTTCTTTCATAATCAACTGTCAAGTTAACAGTTGTCAGGATAAAGATACCCTTTGCCCGCTGTGCGGTCGTATGGTAGATTGCAGTATGCTGATATGTCTATTTATTCCCGACACGTGGAGAGAGTCATCTCCGGTTGTCAGGCAGATACGGCAAACAGCCGGATCGCCACTATTTACGAGCATCATTACACGCCTTGACAGATTGAATCCATGATATCCGATTTCCTCAAACATCTCTTCCCCCGAGTGGTTCTGGAGCGCAACCTGCGCATCAGCTATACCTACTGCCTTGGGGGGCTGGCCTTCACCGCCTTCCTGATCATGATGGGCAGCGGTCTGATGCTGCTGGTCTACTACCAGCCGACGCCGGAGCGTGCGTTCAGTTCGGTTCTGTTCCTTGAATCCTCGGTCTGGGGGGGGAAATACCTGCGCAGCCTGCACCGCCTGACGTCTCATACTCTGCTGGTGCTTGTGCTGCTGCATACCCTGCGGGTGATCCTGACCGGAGCATACCAGCGGCCACGGCAGCTCAACTGGGTTGTCGGCTGCCTGCTGCTGTTTCTCGCGCTGTTCGAGGCCTACACCGGCTATCTGCTCCCGTTTGACCAGCTGGCGTTCTGGGCGACCCAGACCGGCATGGAGCTGCTGACTACGTTGCCGTTCGGAGCATTCCTCCGTTCAATGCTTGTGCCGGACGGAGTCGGACAGGGGCTGTCGCTGCTCCGCTTTTACGCCCTGCATATCGCCATCATCCCGCTCTCGGTGCTGGGGTTGTCATTCCTGCATTTCTACCGGGTCAGAAAAAACAAGGGGGTGCTGCCATATCTATGAAAAACGGATTCGTTAAAAGTTCTCCCCGCTTTTTCAGGCTCATCAACACCTCGATGTACGCGCTGGCTGCCGCACTCCTGCTGCTGGCGGGGTTGATCCCGGCACCGCTCCAGGAGCAGGCCAACCCCGCAGTTACCCCCAACCCGGCCAAATCGGCCTGGTTTCTGCTCTGGATCCAGGAGCTGGTCAGCTGGTCGCGCCTTATGATTTATCCGGTGGTGCTGCTGGGCATTCTGTTTCTGCTGCTCCCCTGGCTTCCGGTTGGCAGCCGTATCCACCGGGCCAGCTGGTTTCCGCGCGAGCAGCGCGCAGTTTCGGCGATTACGGTCATACTGGCTGCTGCGGTCGTGCTGCTGACCGTCGTGGCGATGTACTTCAGGGGGGCTAATTGGTCTCTGCGCTTCTGATGGCTGCCCTGCTCATGGCTGTCGCCCCGGCCTGGGGGGGGAGCGCGAGGCAGCTCTGCCTGACGTGCCATCCAGCTCATTATGCGGAGAAGGGGGGGTGCAGCCTCTGCCACCGCGGCAATCCGGCGTCGGAGCGCAAGAACATAGCCCATGCCGGTCTGCTTCCGGGTAAATATGCCCGTTTTACGGTCGCCGACCGGGCAGAGGCCAGAGTGGGAGAACGCCTGATGGACCGGCTTGCCTGTCGCCGCTGCCATGTCAGCGGAGGGCGCGGGAACCTTCTCGCGGTGAGCCTTGATGCCGCGACTGCACGGAAAACCGGTGGGGAGCTGGCGCTCTCGATCCGGCATCCGGTGGCGAATATGCCGGATTTCCGTCTGGATGAAGAGCAGATAACGATGCTGGTGAATGCCATTTATGCGGGGTCGCAGGGGCGCAAGACGGCCGAATCCGCTCCGGTGAGGGTTCATTTCAACGTTTCCGGCAGCAAGAACGCTGACATTTTTTCTACGAAGTGCGGCAGTTGCCACCGGATACTCAGCCAGCGCCTCGGCGCCGTCGGAACGGGTGAGGTCGGCCCCAATCTGTCCGGGCTGCTGTCAGAATATTATCCAAATACGTTTGGTAATGGCAAGAGTTGGACTGTACGGAATCTGACTGTCTGGCTGAAAAATCCCCGGGAGACCAGACCGTGGGCGAGAATGCTTCCTGTCACGCTGACCGGGGCTGAAACAGAGGAGCTTGTGTTGATCCTTACTCTACTCAAAAAACAGGAGGAAGTACGATGAAAAAGTTGTCTGTACTGTTGATGGTTATGGGGCTGGTAATATCACTATTCAGTATTGGTATCGCCGGAATCGGAAACGGCATGAATGGCGGATGCGGTGAGTGTGCACAGAAGGGCGTGCCGTCAGACCCGTTTCGCACGTTTCAGGCTGACACCATAGATCTTCGTCAGGAAATGATGAACAAGCGTTTCGAATTGCAGCGCGAAAACCTGAAGGGGACTCCCGACAAGGGGAAAATCGCTTCGCTGCAGGGGGAGATCAGGGCGCTCCAGTCGAGGATTCTCGATCTTCGCGGCAAGAGCGGCCTGCCGACTGACAAGGGTGACGGCGAATGCGGACAGATAACGGGCGGGTGCGACAAAAAAACCATGGGCGGGTGCGGCAAGGGAATGGGAGGCTGCAATAAGGGCCCCTGCGGTGGCCGGAAGTAATCTGCGGGGTGGCCGGAAAAAATGGGTTCCTCTCTTCCCATGCGCGGGCATCGGCAGGGGAGACTGTACTCTGTCATTAATCGCACATTGCAAGTATATTCGACGTTCCTGGAGGTGACGGGTGTCTACAGACTGGGATGAACGCTATCTCGAACCGGGCTTTGTCTATGGCACAGACCCGAATGAATTTCTTGTTTCGGTCGTACACAGGATTCCGCACGGGAAGATTCTGTCACTTGCGGAGGGTGAAGGAAGAAATGCCGTGTATCTGGCATCGCTGGGATATCAGGTGACAGGGGTTGACGGTTCGGAAGTCGGTCTGCGCAAAGCGGTGGAACTGGCAAGGGAACGCGGCGTCTCGATTACCACGATTCATGCCGATTTGGGTGAGTTCGAGATTGAGCCGGAACAGTGGGATGGCGTTATCGCCTGTTATTGCCATCTGCCTTCAGACATCCGTATTCCGCTCCATCGGGCGGCGGTGCGAGGCTTGAAACCAGGCGGCATCTTTGTGCTGGAGGCCTTCAGCAAGGAGCAGCTTGCCTACAACACCGGAGGCCCCCAGTCACTAGATATGCTCATGTCCCTGGACGAGCTGACGCAGGAACTTGCCGGACTGGAATTCGTTCATGCGGTCAGAATTGAACGGGGGGTGCGGGAGGGGAGCCGTCATACCGGTCTTGCGTCGGTAGTTCAGGTGATGGGAATCAAGCCATGACCTATGACGATTTGCAGGCCGCACTCGTGGTTCTGGGTCTTAGAGGACGTTCTACACTCAAGGAAATCAAAAAACGCCATCGGGAGCTGGTGAAACGGTACCATCCGGACACCGGTAATGAAGACGACCCGGAAACGATTCGGAACGTGAATGCCGCATATCGGATACTGATGGATTACGTTGCCGAGTACCGCTTCTCATTTGCCGAGGATGAATTTTACGAACAGAATCCGGATGAACGGCTCAAGCACCAGTTTATGGATGTTCCGTTGTGGGGACAGAAATAATCAAGACTCATTTGACATAAGGAGAGCAAACGTGAAAAACCTGCTGGAATATCAATTTCTCATTCCGCTTGTTTTGCTCTTGGGGTTTGCGCCGTTTTATCCGCAACCACATATTGTGGAAAAGATCAGGATGTTGATGGCCGGGACTCTCAAGCGTCCAATAGATATATTCGACCTTGCGTGGCACACGTGGCCGTTCCTGCTGCTGGGGTATCGGATAGTGCGGGATATGACAGCCAGGTAGAGAAACATTTCAAAGGAGTTACCGTGCACGCCAAGGAATTAATACAACGGATGAAATCTAAAAGTTCACCGACTGTTGTAGACGTACGCAGCGGTTCCGAGTTTGGCAGTGGTCACATACCGGGGGCCATTCACGCCCCGACCTGGAAGATTCTGCTCAAAGTGGCACAGCTGCCGGCGGATAAAGATGCCGAGTTGGTGGTGACGTGCGAGCAAGGCCCTCGCGCCCAGATGGCACAAGGGCTGCTGAAAGCGTACGGATACCTGAATGTGTTTCTCCTTGAAGGACATATGTCCGGGTGGCGACGTGCCGGACTGCCGATGGAAAAGTAACAGTCATTTCAATTTTCCGTACCGAGGTAGCCGTGTCTGATAAACCTTTGTGGAAAGGCCCGCGTGGCGAGTGGTATCTGGTCGTTCAGGGGTGCCTGTTCTTGCTGCTGGTTTTTGGACCCCGTACGAGTCGGGTAGTGACGGAGTGGGATGCTTCATATGCCTGGATCGGCTCAGTGGGAGGTGGGGCGTTGTTTCTAGCCGGCGCTCTTCTTGCGGCTACCGGAGCATTCAACCTGGGTAAAAATCTCACTCCACTGCCTGCACCGAAGGATAATTCAGCACTGATTGTCGCTGGTGCGTACCGGTTGGTGCGACATCCAATCTACAGCGGCATAACGTTCATGGCCTTTGGCTGGGGAATGTGGCTGAACAGCTGGCTGACCGTCGGATATGCTCTACTGCTTTTCGCTTTCTTCGACGTCAAGTCACGGTACGAAGAACGCTTGCTGGCGGAGAAATTTGTGGGATATGCCTCTTACCGGAAGCAGGTAAGGAAACTGATCCCTTTCATATACTAGGGCTTCATTGCAACGGAATAAATAGTTGCGTGTCGTAATTCGTACCATCTCGTTGACCGATTGACATTGCCGCTCCAATGCAGTAGAGTACCAACCAACAAGGCCCTGGGGGAGTTCGTTTGAGCTGAGATCCGTCTGCCCGGAACGTAATCGTGTTCGGTCAGCGGGAACCCTTTGCACCTGAACCGGGTAATTCCGGCTTAGGAAAGCGGCTTGCGGGATATACCAAGTTATCCAGCCGCCTGATGTTGTACGTCAGTGCGGTTTTTTTTGTATGAAGGATGCTGCGTGAGTGAGACCAGACCATTTCGCCTTGTTGTCAATAACGCTTCAGGGCCGCCCGATATCTCGGGCGTCTATCTGATCACCGATCAGGGTGACGGCCTTGTGGACAGGGTCTGTCTGGCGCTTCGTGGCGGTGTCTCGACCCTGCAGTACCGAGCCAAGGGGAAGGAGTACGGTGAATGTCTTGCAGAGGGTGGCGAGCTGAAACGTCTCGCTGCCGGTTTTGGCACAACGTTCATCGTCAACGATAATCTTAAGCTTGCCAAAGAGCTGGATGCCGATGGCATTCACCTGGGGCAGGATGATGGTGAGGTTGCCGCCGCCCGGGCGCTGCTCGGGCCGGATAAGATCATCGGCCGGTCGACCCATAATCTGGATGAAGCTCTCCGAGCTGAGCGGGATGGCGCAGATTATATCGGCTTCGGTGCAATGTTCCCGACCGGGAGCAAGGTTGTCTCGCACCTTCCCGGTGTGGAAGGACTCGAGTCGATCCGAGGTTCGGTTAAAATCCCGATCGTGGCTATCGGTGGAATAACCGCCGGCAACGCCTGTCGGGTGATTGAGGCGGGTGCGGACGCCATGGCCGTTATTTCATCGGTCCTTTCAAGCCCGCGACCTGATGTTGCTGCTGCAGAGCTTTCACTGCTCTTTAATCGTGTTCGACCGTTTCCGCGCGGAGCGGTACTGAGCGTTGCCGGAAGCGATTCCGGGGGCGGGGCCGGCATTCAGGCTGATACCAAGACGATTACCCTGCTGGGCAGTTATGCTGCCACCGTGCTGACCGCCCTGACCGCCCAGAATACCCGCGGTGTCTCCTCGATCCACGGGCTGCCGCCAAGCTTCATGCTGGATCAGCTTGACGCCGTATTGTCCGATATTCCGATCGATGTCATCAAGACCGGGATGCTGCATACTCCGGCCATGATTTCGGCCCTGGCGGAACGCCTCGGAGAGCGAAAGGTCCTCATGCCGATGGTTGTCGATCCGGTCATGGTTGCCAAAGGGGGAGCAGCGCTGCTGGAGTGTGAAGCGGTCCAGGTCTTTTGCGACCAGCTGCTGCCGCTCGCCTATCTGCTGACCCCCAATGTACCGGAAGCGGAGCGTCTTCTGGGGAGATCAATAAAAAATGAGACTGAGATGGAGAAGGCTGCTATCGACCTGCACGCATTGGGGGCAGCCAACGTTCTTATCAAGGGGGGGCATCTGACCGGCCGCCTCTCCACCGATATCCTCTATGACGGGGTCCGGTGTCACGGTTTCAGTTCCGAGCGGATCTTCACCAGCAACACCCACGGTACCGGCTGCAGCTATGCATCGGCTATCGCCGCCCTGCTTGCCCAGGGGGAACCGCTGCTGACTGCGGTCGAACGGTCCAAAACATTCATCAGCACAGCCATTCGCCTTGCCCGGAATCTGGGGAAGGGGCACAGCCCGGTCAACCACTTCCTGGCAGCGCGTGAACTGCTGCAATTCTGATAGTCGAACTCCATACAAAGGATAATGCACATGACTCAGCTTGAATACGCCCGCAGAGGGCTCATCACCGAAAAAATGCAGGCGGCTGCAGAAGCGGAAGGTGTCACCCCCGAATTCATCCGTGACGGCATCGCCGCCGGCAACATCGTCATCTGCCACAACGTCAAGCATACCAACGGCACCCCGCTGGCGGTCGGAGCCGGGCTGCGCACCAAAGTCAACGCCAACATCGGCTCTTCATCTGACGATACCGATATGGAGAAGGAGATTGAAAAAGCCCGCGTTGCTGTCAAATACGGCGCTGATGCGATCATGGACCTCTCAACCGGCGGTCCGGTGGACGAAATCAGGAAGGCGATTATTGCCGAAACGAACGCCTGCATCGGCAGTGTACCACTGTATCAGGCCGCTCTGGACGCGGTGCGGGTCAAGAACAAAGCCATTGTCGATATGACGGTTGACGACATTTTTGCCGGGATCATCAAGCACGCAGAGGACGGGGTCGATTTTATCACCGTCCATTGCGGCGTAACGCGCGGCACCGTCGAGCGGATGAAGAATGAAGGCCGCCTGATGGATGTCGTATCGCGCGGCGGGGCGTTCACGATCGAATGGATGAGTTACAACAACAAGGAAAACCCGCTTTTTGAACATTTCGACAAGCTCCTTGATATCACCAAAGAGTACGACATGACCCTGTCGCTGGGGGATGGTTTCCGTCCCGGCTGTCTGGCCGATGCGACCGACCGGGCCCAGATCCATGAGTTGCTCCTGCTGGGCGAGTTGACCCAGCGTGCCCAGGAAGCCGGTGTACAGGTCATGATCGAGGGACCGGGACATGTGCCGCTCAACCAGATTCAGACCAACATCCAGCTACAGAAACGGCTTTGTCACGGAGCTCCGTTCTATGTTTTGGGGCCGCTCGTGACCGATATCGCACCGGGCTACGATCACATCACCTGTGCCATCGGCGGCGCCATTGCGGCCGCTGCCGGGGCCGATTTCCTCTGCTACGTGACCCCTTCCGAGCACCTCTGTCTGCCGAATGTACAGGATGTGCGTGACGGTGTCATTGCCACCCGCATCGCCGCCCATGCCGCTGATATCGCCAAGGGTGTCAAGGGGGCTATGGCGAAGGATATCGCCATGGCAAAATGCAGGAAAAAGCTGGACTGGGAAGGGCAGTTCGCCCTGGCGATGGACCCGGACAAAGCCCGCGAATACCGGGCCAATTCGCCGGTGTCGGATCACGGTGCCTGTACGATGTGTGGCGAGTTCTGTGCCTACAAGCTGATGGATGATGCGATGAAGAGATAGAATCTAACGTGGATCATCGTGAATATAAAAGACCTCCCGGGCGTTGAAACCGGGAGGTCTTTTTGTTTCGCGTATGGTCGCTGGTCAGGAAAGGAGGTGCACGAACAGCCCGCTGCGCAGTTTGGGTTCGAACCAGGTCGATTTCGGGGGCATGATCTGATCCTGGTCGGCCAGTTCGATCAACTCCTGTATGGACGTCGGATAGAGGGCAAACGCCACGGCGTATTCGCCGGAATCGACCAGTTTGATCAGCTCATCGTTGCCGCGTATGCCGCCGACGAAGTGGATTCTCTGGTCGGTGCGCGGGTTGCTGATGCCGAGTAGCGGATCCAGGAGCGAGTTCTGCATGATTGAAACATCCAGCCTGCCGACGGTATCATTCTCGTTGACGATCGCTGAACGGGCATGCAGGTGGTACCAGCGGCTGTCCAGATACATGCCGAAGTGGTGCCGTTCACCCGGAATAACGGGATCGGGAGAGGGGGACGTTTCAAAACTTTTTTCAATCTGTGCGATGAACTCCGGAACGGAGCTGCCGTTCAGATCCTTGACCGCCCGGTTATAGGGCATGATGTTAAGCTGGTTTTCAGGGAATATGACCGTCAGGAACGAATTGTACTCTTCGCTCCCGCTATGACCGGGGTTCCTGTCGCGTCGCAGTTCGCGCACGCGCCCTGCGGCGGCGCTGCGATGGTGGCCGTCGGCGACGTACAACCTCGGGATGGCGGCAAAGAGGACGGTCAAGCGATCAATCAGGGACTGCTCGGCGATGATCCAGGCGGTGTGGCCAACCCCGTCGTCGGATACAAAATCATATTCCGGCGGGCCATTGGTAACCCCTTCGATTATTCCTTCCACTTCAGCGCAGGAGCGGGAGAGGTAGAAGACCGGCTCGTCATTGGCATCCAGGTAGTCGATATGTTTGACCCGGTCTTCTTCCTTGTCGGCCCGGGTGTGTTCGTGCTTCTTGATAACCCCGGACTGGTAGTCGTCAACACTGGCGCAGACCACCAGGCCGGTCTGGCTGATGGACCCCATCCGCTGACGATACACATAGAAACAGTCGTTACCATCCTGGGTCAATACCCCGCGGCGGATAAACTCGCCCAGATTGGTCTTCCCCTGAAGATACACAGACTCATCATGCGGATCAATCTCTGCCGGAAGATCGATTTCAGGGCGGGAAATATGCAGAAAACTGTTGGGGTTCCCGGCCGCCATCGCACACGCCTCTTCGACATTCATCACGTCGTAGGGAAGGGCGGAAACCTTTTCAGCCAGATTTTTTGGTGGGCGCAGTGCCCGGAATGGTTTGATGATTGCCATGCATTATTCTCCGTAATAACTAGCCCTGATAAATAGGATAAGTGCGTTAACGAAGCTGTTTTCTGCCCAAAAGAGCAGAAAAAGCTTCTAACTTACTAAAAATACCTTCGTGCGCCCACAAAACGCTTCTCGAAATAACTTTCAGTGACCGCCGTCACTCGAATATCTTCTCCACGGCGCGGGGCGTGAACGAACTTGCCGCCACCAATATAAATACCGACGTGGTTGATCTTGTCAGCAGAAGATCCGAAAAATACCAGGTCGCCATCCTTCAGATCGTCTTTTGCTACCAGATCCCCGGCTTTGAACTGATCGCGCGAGGTTCGCGGAATACTGAGCCCGCACAGATTATAGACCGCTCGTACAAAGCCGCTGCAATCCATGCCATCCACGACGTTGTCACCACCCCACCGGTAGGGGATGCCGACGAAACGTTCGGCGGTGCGGGCGGCGATCGATCCCATGTCCTTATTGTCCTTTGATGGTCTCGAATCCGGCTTGTCTGCGGTCTCTTTCGGGACGACCGGCTGGAGCGGAGGGGACGTCGTATGGATTTCATCCGGGGGCGGTTTCTGCCATCCCGGTCCTTTGGGATGGCTGAAGACGACGTCGTTGGGGGGGGCGATGTAATAGCTGTCGATCATGCGATCTGCTACCAGTCGCTTGGCAACAGCACGTGCTTTCTCCCTGCTGGGGAAGTCACCGAAACGGACGGCATAGATGCCATTGTCCTTGCGGAAATAGAATGCTTCGATTCCCTTGGCCTGAAGCCTGGCGGTAAAACGCTCGGCGTTTTTCACATCGGCAAACGCACCCATCTGGATGGCGTGTCCAAGACGGGTGATGCCGGCCGATTTCGCTGCATCTGCAGTCTGAGCGGTGATGCAAAGCAGTAGGAGTATCAGAAATGCACGAAGAATCATGGGACGCCATTGAGGGAGAATAGTGGAAATGCAATTGATGCACGATAGTAGCCGTAATCGGTGCGGTGGTAAAGCAGAAATTTACATTTACTGCGCCTTATGGCATTGACAGTTGCTACTGCTTTGAGGTATTTTTACCGCTTCCGAAGGCGCAGAGAAGGCTGGAGGATAGCAGTGCCATTTTAGCTCAGTTGGTAGAGCACATCACTCGTAATGATGAGGTCGTCGGTTCGATTCCGACAAATGGCTCCACTAAGAAACAGAGGGTTTCCGCTTAAAGCGGCGGCCCTTTTTTTATTCGGCAGTTGATTCTGGTTATTGATAATGAAAATCACTTGCAATATATATCTAAGAAGATTATAGTTCAAACATAGTAAGTAAATACATATGTAAGGAGTTGGCCATGAGACGCATTATTCGTAGAGTTACTCTGTTAGCTGCCGCTCTTATGATAGCAGTGGTTCCCGTACTTGCGGAAGAGGGAGCGGTTATGCAGAAGATGGAGCCAGCTGAGCAGGGTGTTAAGAATGAATGCCTGCTCGTAGCGAGGAACTGTGGCGAGCAGAGGGATACGATTCAGGAGAAGATTGACCGTATACAGAATGAGATCAAAAGGGGAACGGCAGTATATACCAACGATGAGCTCAATAAATTGCAGGACAAACTTGATGAAGCCAACAGGACTCTGAATGAAATAACAACCGGTTCATAACGAGCGGCGATGTGGCCTGCAGATATAAAATGGAGAGGGCCGCGCTATTGGATGTTGCGTGGTCCTCTTCTTTTGGTGTAATGGGCTAAGTGTTTTATATCGAGTCATTGGGACGAATTCTATACGTATAAAATGTCGCCGAGCGGCTTTCCATGCGGGACTTGATGATGGAACTGCGTGCCGATGGTTTTGCCCAAGGAGGTCCATCACAATCCAGTCGGGTAGGCAGGCAGCGCTTCGATTCGTCTCTTGGCCGTATTCTTACCAATAGTACGTAATGATCCGGATCGAATAAATAAATCGTGATACAATGAGAACAGCGGAGTTGTTCAGGTTCTGATTCTGACGCTGTGGTAAGGAGGTGCGTATGAGATCGTATGCAGTTGTTTTGTTAGCCATGAGTCTTGCTGCTTCACAAAGCCAAAATGCAGACAATATATGGTATACCGGTGACGCGCGATGTCCGCCCCCGGTTGACGACGGAAGGTATTCCGCTCCCTACAACGCGCTGGATCATCGCCAGGATTACCCGACTTTCTTCGGAGCAGACAAGCCGGGATGGTCATGCTCCTATCAGAGAGAAGACGGCGTCATCATCCAGTATGGCGACAATAGAACGCCGCAGCAGCAATGGAGAGAAGTTTGGGGGGATAATAGCGACAATTGATCATGGAGCGGAGAAATGCTCGGATCGATGCCCAAACAGTACGAAGTGATTGAAGGAAGGTAGCCATGAACGATGAACGTGACAAAGAAATACCGGAAACGGAATGCAGTTGCGGAGAAATGCATAAGGGGCATATATGCTGGCTGACTCATATGGGGTTGCTGAGCGAGTCATACCACCTGAGCAGTGCCCCGACAGTATCGTGCACCAAATGCGGTGCAAAGGCCAATTTGCCGCACAATGTCTGTTTCCCCGCACCACTGGAAAAATAATCTCAGCTCCGGTGATTAACTGCCTGAAACGTATGCCATGATTATTTCCGCCAGCAGGCGCACTGATATACCGGCCTTCTATGCCGAATGGTTCATGATGCGAGTCCGTGGGGGGTACTTCTACCGGATCAACCCCTTCAACAGCAGGCAGGTTTCCAGCTTCAGCCTGAAGCCGGAGGATGTTCATGCTGTCTGCTTCTGGACCAAAAATCCACGACCTCTCATGCAGCACCTGAATGAGCTGAATGAGCGCGGTCTGAATTACTATTTCCAGTTTACCCTAAATCACTACGATACGACCTTCGAACCGAACGTCCCGCCGCTGCAGGAGCGCATCGAAACCATGATTGAACTGGCAGGGCGCATCGGGCGAAAGCGGGTGGTGTGGCGCTATGACCCGGTCATCCTCACCAGTGCTATGCCTGTCCCATGGCACCTGGAGCAGGCGGAGCGGATCGCTGAGAAGGTTTGTGCGGCACCCGGACGATTGGTTTTCAGCTTCTACGATTTTTACGGCAGGGGGGATGGAAGGTTACACAAAGCTTTGGTCGGTAGCGGTATCACGCTGGAGGACATCACCGCACCTGAACATGCTGAATCGCTTGAACAGGTTGCACGGGGGCTCAAAGAAGTTGCTGATCGCCATAACCTGCAGATATTCTCCTGCTGCGAGGATGTGGATCTGGCTGCGGTCGGTATCCTGCATGGCGCCTGCATCGATGGCACTCTGGTTCGGGAGCTGTTCGGGGTAAGGGCCTCGTGCAAAAAGGACAAAAATCAGCGGGAAGCCTGCAACTGCGTCGAATCGGTAGATATGGGGATCTACAACAGCTGCCGTTTCCGCTGTGCCTACTGCTACGCCAATTTCAATGCGGGGATGGTCGAGAGCAACAGCAGGAAACATTATCCGGACAGCCCGGCGCTTCTCGGACGGTATGAAGGGGAGTTTGACATCCGGGCATCTTTGAGCACAAAAAAGAGATGACAGGTTCACCTGGCCGGAGTTCTACCCCGGCCGGTCTCTGAGCCTATTCCACGTCCCCGACGTTTCGTCTAACTCCCATCAGGTACGCTATAACAAATTCCTCCAGGTTGCCATCAAGTACGGAATCCGGGTTGCCGGACTCAACGCCGGTACGAAGGTCCTTGACCATCTTGTAGGGGTGCAGCACATAGGAGCGGATCTGGCTCCCCCAGCCGATCTCCTTCTTTTCTGCGGCGATTTCGTTGGCCTTGTCCTTGCGTTCCTCTACTTCCCGTTCATACAGCTTGGCCCGTAACACTTTCATCGCGGTGCCGCGGTTGGATATCTGACTCCGCTCGGACTGGCAGGCGACGATGATGCCGGAGGGAATATGGGTAATGCGGACGGCCGAATCGGTGGTGTTGACGTGCTGACCGCCGGCGCCACCAGAGCGGAAGGTGTCCACCCTCAGGTCAGAATCGCTGATTTTGATGTCGATATCTTCCTCTTCAATTTCCGGGAAGGCGTACATCGAAGCAAATGAGGTATGGCGACGGGCATTGCTGTCAAAGGGTGATATGCGGACAAGTCGGTGAATGCCGGCTTCAGCCCTGAGATAGCCGTAGGCATATTCGCCGCTGACATTGAAGGTCACCGATTTGAGGCCGGCTTCATCCCCGGCCTGATACTCGGTGATGACCGTCTTCCATCCCTTTTTCTCGCAGTAACGGAGGTACATGCGCAGGATCATCTCAGCCCAGTCCTGGGATTCGGTGCCGCCTGCACCCGGATTTATGGTAATAAAGCAGGAGTTGCGGTCATGGGGGCCGGAGAGCATGCGCTGGAACTCGGCGGCTTCGACCTCCTGAATCAGCCGGGCGGTCATGTCGCCCACCTCCGCCAGGGTCTCGGCATCCTGGGCCTCTTCTCCCAGCTCGATCATTACGCGGATGTCTTCCGTCTGGCGCATGAGTCCATCCCAGGTCTGGACTATCTTTTCCAGCGTAGTTCGCTTCTTTATGATTTCCTGGGATTTCTTGGTGTCATCCCAGAATCCGGGAACGGCCATGATTGATTCGATCTCCATGATCGATTCACGTTTGGCATCTACGTCAAAGTGCCCCCCGAAGCTTGGCGATCCGCTCTTCACAATCTTTCAGCTTTGCTATCTCTTCACGGTACATAGTCAGTGCTCCTCACGGTTGATGTTAAATCGTTTGATCCAGACAAACAGTGCAACTCCGGCGGTCAGCAGCACACAGAGCCAGGCCGGGGCATCACCTATCGTGAGATAGAGAGACCTGCCGCTGCCAGGCTGCACTTCGCCGGTGCGATACGCTTCCACAAAAAGGCTGGTCATAGTGCGGATATGGCCGTTCTGGTCGACAATCGCGGTTACTCCGGTATTTGCGGCGCGGATGAGCGGGGTGCGTGTTTCTATTGCACGGAAGGTCGAGATCGCCAGATGCTGGTATGGGGCCGATGACCGACCAAACCAGGCATCGTTGGTGATTGCCACCAGGACACGGGCACCAGCCTGGACGTATTGCCGGGCCAGCTCTGGAAATATGACTTCATAGCAGACTTGAATGCCAAGTTTTGTGTTCCCCATATTCAAAGGAACCGCCCGCTCGCCGGGGGAAAAATCACCGATCCCGACTACAAGCTTGTTAATGAAGGTCAGGATGTTTCCAAGAGGAATATATTCGCCAAGCGGCACCAGATGCAGCTTGTCAGCACGCCCGACCGTCTCTCCGCTTGGTGATATCATAAAGGCGCTGTTCAGAAAGGTGCTCCTGCCGTTGCGGAGCTCATGGGCCGGGCTGCCGAACAGTAGATAGGCGTTAGCCTCTCGGGCCAGAGCCCTGATCCGTTCCGCCTGGAGCGGTTCATCCTGAAAGAAAAACGGCACGGCGCTTTCAGGCCAGACAATCAGATCTACGCCACCTTTGGATGCATCGCGGGTGAGCCGCTCGTAGGTGTCCACCGTCCGCTCCCGAAACTCTGGACTCCATTTGACATCCTGGGGGATATTGCCCTGGATAAGGGCAACCCTCAACGGCTTTGATTGGGGCGGATCCGAGCCGTTCAAGCGGTTGAAACCGTAGAAAAGCGTGCCGAGAAGGAGAAGAAGGAGTATAAGCGCGCTTTTTACCGGGTAGGGGACTCCGGCGCCGGAAACCGCGCGCAGGGCCCGGTGCAGGACGATGTTTGCCAGAACGATCAGCAGGGTGATACCGTAGACGCCTGCAAGGTCGGCAATCTGGATCAGCGGCAAGGTGCGGAACTGGGAGTGACCGAGCATGGCCCAGGCAAAACCGGAGAAGAGGAACGAACGGATGAAATCAAAGGCGACCCAGGCGACCGGCAGGGTAAAGGCGGCCTTGATGCCGACCAGTTCCCCGAGTCGGGCAATCCAAGTACTCAGCCCGTAGAACATCGCCAACCAGAGAACCAGCAGCAGGTAGACCGGTATGCTTACTGACCAGGGAAGATGACCATACCGGACGAATACGATATTGAGCCAGTAAAGGATGAAGGCGTACCCGGTAATGCCGCAGGTCAGGCCAACCCGGAAGGCCTCACGGGGAGAACTTTCTTCCAGTGCAATCAGCAACGGGATCAGGGCAACCCAGGCCAAAAAAGAGAGGGAGGGATTCGGGAAGGATAAGGCGATAAGAATTCCGCTGGCGATTGCTAGCCATCCCCGGCGGTCAAACAGCTCCATGAATCTTGAAGTAGTGATCAATTTTCTCACTCACGTCCCGCAATATCTGCGGGAGCGATGCGTATCGGGCGGATGCCGACCTTTTTTACCCGCCTCAGATCGGCGTCAAGGATATTCAGGCAGAGTCCGGCACCTTCGATGGTGTCTCCGATCGACGGGATCTTCCCGGTCAGGTGGAAGGCGAGCCCTCCGACAGAATCGAAGTTGTCACGCTCGATCTGGATGCCGAAATGCTCTTCAAGTTCCTCGACAGGGAGACGTCCATCGGCGGTTACGCTGCCGTCCGGGTTAACGGTCAGAAGCGACTCCTCGCGGTCATATTCGTCCTGAATATCCCCCACAATCTGTTCCAGCAGGTCTTCAATCGTAATCAGGCCGGACGTGCCGCCATACTCATCAATGACAATCGCCAGGTGTATACGTTTCCGTTTAAACTCCTGCAGCAGCTGCTCCAGGTTTTTGGATTCGGGGATGAAGTAGGGGGGGCGCATGATTGAGCGAACTGAGAGGCTCTGTTCATCTGTACCCCACTGTTTGAGCAGATCTTTGGCATACAGCAGGCCGATAATATTATCGATCGAATCCTCGTACACCGGGATTCGGGAATGGCCGCAGGCGATGATCGTGTCCAGCAGTTCCCGGACGGTGGCATCAACCGTGACGCAGGCCATTTCCGTACGGGTTACCATGACTTCCCGCACGATTGTCGTACTGAGGGAAAAAATAGAGCGAATCATCTCGCACTCTTCTTCGTTAACCAAACCCTCTTCTTCGGATGCTTCGATAAAATCGTAGATTTCCTGTTCGGTTGTCCTTTTGCGTCCGGTTACAAAACGGCTGACGCGTTCGATAAAACCGGACTTTCTACTGCTGCCTTCTTCCACTGCTTTTTCCTCCTGACTTTCCTGGGCGGATCGATTTCTGATGCGTTTCGCGTTGCGGATGCCGTGCAGGTGGCGGGCTGGCCGGTTCACCGGATAATTCGCGTACCTCTGCTTCTGAAAGGGAGCGGAACTGCCCCGCCCTCAGCGTGCCGAGCATGAGAGTGCCGTAGCGGATACGCTTGAGGCGCACCACGGAAAGACTGACGGCTTCACACATCCTGCGCACCTGGCGATTGCGACCTTCATGGATCGCTACCGAAATCCAGTCGTTCTGCTCGCCGCTCTTCACCAGGTTCACGACTGCCGGGGCGGTTATGCCGTCATCCAGTTCGACCCCTTCGGCCATCCGTTTCAGCTGCTGATCGATTACCTTGCCGCGTACCCGGACATGATACTCTTTCTCTATTTCATTACGGGGATGCATCAGGCGATTGGCCCACTCTCCGTCATTGGTCAACAGCAGCAGCCCTTCGGTGTTGTAATCAAGACGCCCGACCGGGTAGACGCGATCCGGCACACCTTTCAGCAGGTCGGTAACCAGCGGCCGCCCCTGACCATCTTTCAGGGCGGTGATATAGCCGGGCGGCTTGTTGAGCAGGATGTAGAGGCGTTGTGCGTTGATTTGCAGGGTTTTTCCATCCACCGTAATGGTGTCTTTGGACGGATCGGCCTTGCTCCCCAGTTCGGTTACCACGACGCCGTTGACGGCGACCTGGCCGTTCAGGATCAGTGCTTCTGATGCCCTTCGTGACGTGATTCCGGCGGCTGATATTATTTTCTGCAGACGTTCAAGCATTTCGGTCCCTTAAATAAACGTGGGCGGTGAAACCGCCCACGTTGTCCCGTTCCAGGTTTTGAGCTGTTACGGGAAATACGAATATCGTTCCTATTCAGCCAGTCGTGTCATGGCTCTGAATTTCTTGTAGCGCCCTTCCACGAGTTCGTCGCCGGAAAGCTTGTTCAGCTCGGTCAGGTTGCGGGCAATCGCCTCTTTCATGTTCCTGGCGGTGAGCTCGTGGTCGCGGTGGGCACCGCCGACCGGCTCCTTGATAATCTCGTCGATGACGCCAAGCTTGATGATGTCCTTTGCCGTCGGCTTGAGTGCCTCGGCGGCCTGCTCGCCTTTGGTGCCGTCCGACCAGAGAATGGCTGCGCACCCTTCCGGCGAGATGACGGCATAGACCGAATGCTCGAGCATCAGAATGCGGTCGCCTACCGCAATGGCCAGCGCTCCGCCGGAACCCCCTTCGCCGGTGATGCAGACGATGATCGGGGTGCGCAGACTTGCCATTTCGCGCAGATTGCGGGCAATCGCTTCGGCCTGGCCGCGCTCTTCGGCGCCGATGCCGGGATAGGCGCCGGGGGTGTCGACAAAGGTGATCACCGGCAGCTTGAACTGCTCCGCCATCTGCATCAGGCGCAGCGCCTTGCGGTATCCTTCCGGATTGGGCATGCCGAAGTTGCGGTAGACCTTCTCCTTGGTGTCGCGTCCCTTCTGGTGCCCGATAACCATCACCGGCTGGCCATCGAATCGTGCCAGACCGCCTACGATGGCGTGATCGTCGCCATAGTTCCGGTCGCCGTGCAGTTCAATAAACTCGGTGAACATGAGATTGATATAGTCCTGGGTAAAGGGGCGGTTAATGTGGCGTGCCACCTGGGCGGTCTGCCACCGGGAGAGGTTTGAAAAAATATCTGCCCGCATCTCTTCAACGCGTCCCTCGAGAGCGGTCACATCGGCGCCGATATCCAGACCGTCGCCAGCCAGGGTATTCAGTTCCTCGATTTTCTTTTCCAGCTCTACAATCGGTTTTTCAAATTCAAGGTAAAACGGGGTTGCCATGGTTGTCACCTCATATGTTTACTCAAAAGTGGCGGCATTATACCCTAACAGCCGCTCTACTTCCAGCCTTAAATCATCACTGGCCGCGACGTTCATGCCGGCTGTCAGCGGCATGATGGCGCGGCTCCGTCCCGGTATCTGGAACTGGATGCAGGCCGGCACAGATCCCGGGTGCCGTTCGATGACCTCCTTGAGGAGGGTGATCTGCTCCGGCGGGGTTTCATCGGTACGCAGGATGAACGACACCTTTTTGGTCGTCTGGGCCCGGGCATCGGCGAGGAGCTTGATATCTCCCGCCGGACCGCGATCACGCTGAAAGCGTTTGCCGTTGTTCTCCTCGCCCCCTCTCATGATCAGCACCTTGCACCCTTTTTCGCTCTTTTCCAGCTTGCCGACCACCAGCAGCGGGTCGTCGGATTTTAAGAGCGGGGAGGCGGTTGCGTAAATATCCGAAAAGACCGTGATCTCTACCGAACCGGTCAGGTCTTCAATCGTTACGAAACCCATCCGGTCACCTTTTTTAGTCGTAATCTCCTTGAAGGCGGAGACGATACCGCAGATCCGCACCTCGCTCCCCTCGGGCAGTTCCACCATGCTGGCGATGTCGGTATTGGAGAGGCGTTTGATGTCGTCGATGTAGCGGTCAAGAGGGTGGCCGGTGATCAGGAAGCCGAGCGCCTCTTTCTCGTACGCCAGCTTCTCCTTGTCGTGCCATTCGGGGGTGGTGGGAAGCTTCATGCCTCCGCTGCCATTACCACGTGACACCTCTTCCGTTCCGAACAGGGAAACCTGGGTGCTGGCCTTTTCCTCCTGGATCTTCTGCCCGTAATTCGATGCCGCCTCCAGCCCCTCCATCTGGGCGGAGCGGGCCGCACCGGTGGAATCGAACGCGCCGCACTTGATCAGCGATTCGATGACCCGCTTGTTCACCCTGCGCAGATCAACCCGTTCGCAAAAATCGTAGAGACTTTTGAAGGGGCCGTCCATCCGAGCTTCCAGAATGGCCTCGATGGCGCCGGATCCGACATTTTTTACCGCGCCCAGACCGAAGCGCATCGACGTACCGACGACGGTGAAGGAGAGTCCGGACGTGTTGATGTCGGGCGGCAGTACCTCGATTCCCTGTTCGCGGCAATCGCTGATGTTCTTGACGACCTTGTCGGTGCTGTCCATGTCGCAGGTCAGCAGCGCGGCCATGAACTCGACCGGGTAATGGGCTTTCAGATAGGCGGTCTGGTAGGCGATCAGGGCATAGGCGGCCGAGTGGGACTTGTTGAAGCCGTATTCGGCGAATTTATGCATCAGGTCGAAGATCGCCTCGGCTTTTTTCGGGTCAAGATGGTTTGCCTTGGCCCCTTCGAGGAAGAGTCCCTTCTGGCGGGACATCTCCTTGTCATCCTTCTTCCCCATGGCGCGACGCAGCAGGTCGGCCTGACCGAGCGAATAGCCGGCCAGCGAGCGGGAAATCTGCATGACCTGCTCCTGGTAGACGATAACACCGTAGGTATCCTTCAGGATCGGCTCCAGCAGCGGCAGGTCATAGACCACCTCTTTGCGGCCATGCTTGCGGTCGATGAAGTCATCCACCATGCCGGAGCCGAGCGGGCCGGGCCGGTAGAGTGCGCAGGCGGCGATGACATCCTCAAAACAGGAGGGCTTCAGTTTGACCAGCATCTCCTTCATGCCGCTGGATTCAAGCTGGAACACACCGGTCGTGTTGCCGGCGGTAATCAGGTCGTAACTGGCCTGGTCGTCGTCCCGCAGCGTGGTGATGTCGAATTCCGGAACGTTTACCCGCACCAGTTTGACGGCGTTCTCGATCACGGTCAGGTTTTTGAGCCCCAGGAAGTCGAACTTGACCAAGCCGACCAGCTCGACATATTTCATCGAGTACTGGGTGTTGATCGAGCCGGTCTTCTGGTCCTTGTAAAGCGGCAGAAACTCCTCCAACTGATCGGGGGCAACCACAACGGCGGCGGCGTGGGTCGATGCATGCCGGGTGAGCCCCTCCAGGCAGAGGGCGGTGTCCAGGAGGTCCTTGACCTGCGGGTCGGCAGCGCACATCTCTTTCAGCTGCG
>Ga0182021_10002704_pt1 | contig 20735 bp, 24 predicted proteins | sample 612E3MmetaG_FD_120493 | JGI IMG/M metagenome (GOLD analysis project Ga0182021, IMG submission 120493) | Permafrost microbial communities from Stordalen Mire, Sweden - 612E3M metaG (Illumina Assembly) | ecosystem: Environmental > Terrestrial > Soil > Wetlands > Permafrost | place: Sweden... | reverse complement strand
TGGTCGTGAACGTGCCCGGCTTCACCGTGATGGTTTTCTTCCCAACAGTCTCGGCAGTATCCATCCTCTTCGTAATTATCGTTAGAGAATGCCTCGCCACAAGAGTCACAGACGAAATGGTCATCGGCGCAGGAAGGGCAGAAGGTGTCGTGATAATAGGCATAAAAGACATTATCACACCATTGGCAGGTGTTTGCATAGTGACCAGCGCAGTCTGGGCAGAGACAAGAGTAGTGTCGGCTAAGCTCAGTTTCTTCTGGGCAGATAGCATCATCTTCACTAACTTTACAGCCACACTGGTCACAATAGATAGTGTCCTCGTCAGGCTCATCGGCTTCTGGAGAGTTAGTAGTCTCGGCTAGTGTTACGTTCCTAGGATAAAACCACTGCCGAAGTGGAGAATGCCCAGAGCTAATAAATTCTATTTCCCCGGGACTGATGCAAATACCGATGTCTCCAAGATGGACATCTGGGTAGAATCCAGCGGTTTCAACGACTCTGAGTCTGTCGCCAACATGGTAGGGTGATTGTTCAGGCATATTTTATTCTCCTTTCAATAAAATTCAATAGCTAATTAGCTTGTAGGGCAGAGTATTCGATTGTGTTTGGATGTCGGTGGCACACTCCTTTCAAGGCTGATTGACCTCTCACCTTCACTATACCACGCTCGGCAGGTCGTGTCAAGTTGAGTCTGTGGTCGAGTCTGGGCAAGTCTGGCAAAGCTAAAATGAGCCTAGCAGCCTTGCCCAGTCTTGAACATAGAATCAATTAGAGTCTGTTTGATATTCTCCTAAATGTCGGTATTTTTTACCCGCAGGATGTTCTACGGGCAAGTCACCTAGATTATCACTTGTTTGAACATAGGCATCGGCATGGCTGCCTAAGGCAACCCGAAGTCTGTTAGCTTCGGCTGTAGCTAAAAGCGTAGAGTATATAGGTTCAATCGTGAGCATCCGGACAAAAGGCTGTGCAGCTTCGACTCCTAGAGTATCTTCTAGGCACTTGGGCAGATTGCAGGTTAGACAGTTTTTAACAGACGGCTGACAATCCATTGTTTTCTCCTCATAGCTAGGCGTTTTTTCGCCAAGCGTGTTATATTCGCTGTGTAATTCATATGTGACTCCTTCAGTCTTGCAGTCTGGGCAAGGTGGCAGATTTTAAGCATGTATGACGATAATAGCATCTTGAACATTTTAACAGATAGCTATCTTGGCATTGTTCCGGGCGAGGTGTAGGAAGCTGACGCTCAAAAGCAGCCTGTTTCCTAGTGTTATCTTGAGTGTAAAAGTTAGGCATGGGTGACTCCTTGATATTTTATTCAAGATTATTCGGGCAAGCACAAGCCTGCAATCAAGAGGCAGGCCTATGCTATCCGCAGGCAGGTTATTTGCGAGCCTTGACGTTGGATGCTTTGCGTGAAGGGTTGACGTACAGGATATTAAACCGGCCTTCGGAATCTGGGAAATCTACGCTCGGCATGACTTGAAACTTGAGCTTCCCACCCTTGCTCTCGCCTAGCTCTGTGAGCGCATAGGTTTTCTCTTCGTTGCCTCTCTTGACTGTGATTGTGATTGTCGTCTTTGTCACTTGAATCTCCTTCAGCCTCACCCACTTCTGTGGTTTTTCGGCTAACTAAACTATCCCACAATTTGAAAAACCTGTCAAGTGAGTGCAGTTGAGGCTAACGGCGAGGCTGCGAGACTAGTTTGAGAGTGGCAAAAATATATTTTGAGCCTGGGAAGAGTAGTGAAACTGTCGAGACTGGTGGTACACGGAAACGGATAAACTTGGTCACAGGTGAACGATAAGACAAATTGAGAGTGAATAGGCATAAGATAGTGTGATTGAAAGATGTAGTGATAGGTGATTGAGTGTAAATAGATGTAGCCAATGCTTCCTAAGTGATTTAGTTCGACTTGACTTTACTATATGAGAAGAGTATAATAGTGATAGAGTGTAATATGACTATTGAAACGCCTATAAACAATCATTTTGAAGAGATAGAGTCTAATTTAGGCACGAAACTGAAGAAAACAGGCAGGCCTAAGGATAGTGTTAGCCTCACTGGGGAGATTAAGAAGATACTCCAGATTCACCCAGACTGGAAACGAGACATCGCAATCAGCTTAATCACTATGGCCCGTCATAAGGGATATAATCAGCTAAGCGCAATCAATAACATCATAGATAGGATCGACGGTAAGCCGGTTGAATCACATAAGATAGAGTTAGAAAACCCTATCACTATCAATTTTGTCCCATATCTTATAGATAAGACTGATAAGCCTAAGCAGATTGAATCACATAAGCCTAAAGAGCTTGAGCCTGTGTAGCCTCAACGTAGCGTATGTGATTATATCATATGAAGGTTTAGGAAAAGTGGGTTTGGGTTGGTAGTCTAATTATATTGTTTATAACGACACATAAAAAAATTCTCATTTTAGGAATAACATTATGTCAAGGAGTCTCTCTTGCCCACCCGTGACATCGTCTATACCTCAGTCTTTGCGAGAACTAGGTCTGCTGCCACTACTATCATTATCAACGTAGGCGGGGCACGTTCCAGTAAATCTTACTCTATTGCCCAACTCCTCATTGAAAAGCTTCTCACGGAGCATGGGAAAAAGTTTGGTATCTGCCGAAAGACCTTTCCTGCCCTCCGGATGACAGCTATGGCCCTTGTCATAGACTTGCTCAAACAGTATGGTATCTACCGTGAGCCTGCCCATAACAAGACCTTCAATACCTATACCTACGGCGACAACACCATCCAGTTCTTCGGCCTTGACGAGTCTGAAAAGATTAAGTCTACCGAGTTCAACTACATCTGGATGGAAGAGGCCAACGAGTTCGACTACCAAGACTATGTTGCGTTAAAGCTACGTCTCTCAGGTCAGTGTCTGCCCACAGAACATAATCATCTGTACATTTCATTGAACCCTATTGATGCCCACAACTGGGTCGCTACCAAGGCTGCCCTTGAAACCGATGTTACCATTGTTAAATCTACCTTCCAAGACAATCCCTATCTAAGTCAGGCCTACAAAGCCATGCTACTAGACCTAATCAATCAAGACGAGAACGCCTACCGAGTCTATGTCTTGGGCGAGTGGGGTTTATTGGAAGGAAAGATATACTCCAACTACAAACTTCTGCCCGACCTACCTGAGTTAAAAGGAGGAAAATGGGCATACGGTTTGGATTTCGGCTTGGTTAATCCCTCGGCTGTTGTTAAGGTCTACCTCTTCGGTGATAAATTCTACTGCGAAGAGAGACTCTACCAGTCAGGGTTAACCAACGCCGACATCATAGAGTTCTTTTCTCATGAGTCCAGAGCTAACATCTATGCCGACCCGTCAGCGAAACAGATGATTGCTGAGATTCAACGGGCAGGCTACAACTGCTACGAAGGGCACAAAGGGGTAAAGGAGTCTATCGACCTATGTCAACGACAAACTTTGTACATTCCCCAAGCCTCTTCTCATTTGATAACCGAGATTCAGAACTATCACTGGGCCAAGGACAAAAATGCTTCGGGGGAAGACTCATTCCTGCCCGAGCCGGTGAAGTACAACGACCATCTTGTCGATGCCATGCGTTATGCAATCTGGGGCCTAACGGAACAATTTGGCTTTGCCACTGCCCGCCCGATGGCCCTCCAAGCAATTAAGTCACTGACCTACGACGAAGCCCCGAATGACCAAATCATAAATCGTTGGATGAGAAAGTAATATGGCAAAAAAACAAAAACCCTCAGTCGACAATATCCTTGCCCTATACGATGACTGCAAGGCTCGCTATGAAGAGACGGGTCTGTACCGGCAGTTCGACTTAGACGACCAGCTCTATGAGTTAGACTTCAAAAGTCAACTAGGTCTGCCCAAAGAGTTTGCTAACCAAGGTATTGTCCTCCCAACAGCCCGTGATATTGTGGACACCTGTGTTGATCATACTGACATCTTCAATGCCCGAGTCTATGTCAATAAGAAAGGTGAGTCTATTAAGTCAGAAGATGAACAAAATCTTCTCCGTAAGTTTGGTCTCGGTGTTCTCTACCGGAACAACATCGAAGCCTCTATCGCTCCTATCCGAGTTTGTGCTAAACACTACTGGATGCACGGCTTGGCTATTGTTAAAAGTGTTTGGGATGCAGACCGCTGGATAGATAAGCCTACTCAGAACAAGGGTGAATCCGAGGAAGCTTACGCTGGTCGGATTGACACATGGCGTTCTGAATCCCATAACTCTATCCCGATTGTTCTTCAAGGTATCCATCCTAGAAACATGATGTTCGACCCTTACACGGGTGGAATGGATTTTGCTTTTGAGACTAACGAAGAGTTAGTCTTCAATGTTTCTCAACAGTTCCCGGGGTGGAAAAACCCTCTTGGTAAAAAAGTCTCAGACCGAGTTGTTCATATTTCTTTCTGGACCAAAGATTATCGTTGTGAACTTTACGACCGGGAGCCAGTACTTAAAGGTTCCGTAGTTGAACACACTTATGGGTTCCTGCCCTACACTCCTATTGACTCAGGACTAGGCAACATCTCTTCTGACAACGACCTCAAGAAACGTTATGTCGGGGTTCTCAGATATGTTAAAGAATTACTCATCTCTGAGTCCCGTGATTACTCAATCGGTGATGTTATCCTTGGCAAGACCGCCTTTCCTTGGGGTTATCTCACTGGACCGAATGCCTCAGGTGTTACTCAAATCTTTCAGAAGTTTGGTGAATACAATACTCTGCCCGATGGGGTGGAGATTCATGATATGTCCCCCAAGGTGCCCCCGGATGCTTTACTTACTTGGCTCAATGTAGCTTCTACCTACCTTGCTGGGCATGGTGCTCCACCTTCTGTTCGTGGTATGGGAGAAACCAATGTTCGTTCGGGCAGTGACCGCCGGCAGTTGATTGCCGAAGCCAGTTCTCGTTATGAGTATTCTAACCAAGCCTTTAAGAATGGTATCGCCAAAGTTCTCAGTAACTGTGCGAACATCTTAAAGTACGTTGTCCCCGGCGATGTCTCCGTTTGGGCAAGGACACCTACCGATGAATTTGATATTGAGATTCAAAAGGCTAAAATGAATCCTCCGTTCACTTTCTATGTAGAGTTTGCCCCAATCAACGAGGAAGATGAATACCGCAGGCATGACGATCTCGAACGGCTGTACAAGTCTGGTCTCATTACGGCGAACTGGGCGAGAAAGCAAATGTCTAACATCGACCCACAAGCAATGGAAGTTGAAATCGAAGTTGAACATCTTCTACAAGACCCAATGGTCCAATCTATTCTATCCCAGTACACAGCGGGCCGGTTAATGCAAGCCATGACAAAACGTAGTCAGGCAGAAAGCATCAACGACTTGCCGCCAACACCCATCCTCGGCGACGCAGGGCAGTCGCTGGTGGGTCAATTACCAGGAGGCCCTAACCAACCACAGGCCCCAGGTTCTCAAGCCCCAGGAAGGCAGCTAGTGCCCTCAAATCGCAGTATCGTGCCTCCGGGTGGTGCTGTTGACCTCCAAAACCAAATGGCTCAGGCACGTTCTCAAGTCCCAATGAACCCAACGCAAGGTCGTGGTGGTGGAGGGCAGAGATAATGAAGACAACTCCTTTCATCGCCGCCGTGGAGAAAGCAATCACCTTGAAGATGATAGCTCTTGATGCTATTGTCGAGACTATTGCCGACCCCCTTGAGGACATTGGAAATCCCGAGTCCTTGATTGGCAAACCTTACGACCAGTGGACACCCGAAGACCTGACCAAGTTGACTGTAATCTACGGGCAGAAGTCTGATTCGCCATTGTCTAAAACAATCTTTAATCGAGAATATGCAAAGGTACAGCAGTTACAAACCGAGGTGAAATAAATGACAACCGGATTACAAAGTCTATATGGTGGTATTGCAGGTTATACTGCCCCTTCAACTTCTTACAATTCTAGCGGCTCAGTTATACCCTTTGACCAATGGTTTACTGCTAAGTACCATATGCAAGCTCTTTTTGCCCCCAACGATATTGTGCTGAAAGCTAAAAATGAGTATGCACAATATGTTGCAAGTATAAGTCAGTACCAAGAAAATACAGGAACAGCTGGGACTACAAAAACTAAAGGAACTACTGAAGTAACAACAGATACTTCTGCCGCCTACCAAGCTTACCTGGCTTCCGGTGGGAAAAAGTCCCAAGCGGATTGGGCAACAGCAGGTAGTCCGGCTACTCTACTTGATGAAGTTATGGGTGGAACTAGCGGTTCTACAGTAATTCCTCCATATCCAACAGATGCCCCCCCTACAGGTTACCATTGGGAGTATGACTCTACTAGTAATGGTTGGGTACCTAAACCGGGAGATATTTCACAGTATAATCCTGCCTCTAATACTCCGACTGTTTCTCAAACCCAACAGGAACAATTTCCTATGCCCACAGGTGACCCCCCTACCGACCCCTTTGGTAGAAAAGCTACGTGGACATACAGTTCATCCGGTTGGGATTATGCTCCTGATTGGGGTGTTGACCCAGCTACTCAACAGGCAGGTTATCAACCTCCAATAAGTCCTTACCAACAGGCTGATTTAAGCCTACAACAACAGCAACTTCAATGGCAACAGCAACAGGAAGCTGGTCAGTTAGAAGCTGACAAACAAACAAAGTTAGCTAACCTCAGGGCAAATCCTGCAAGTTGGCTTGAGTATGCTTCTTTGTCTCAACAAGCCCCTGTCGTGCAACCTTGGATGGTGCCCTTGTCTCCCGATGAGTATGGTTGGAAAGGTTCTCAAGTAGGAGATAAACTTCCCGGATGGGATGCCTCGGTTAATGATACATCTCTTCAAGGAAAGTTGCCTGACCTATTATCTCCGTCAGCCCAATATATGAGCCGTATTGCTCCTTCTGCCCGGGCACAATATATGGGTTATGAGCAGGCAACAACAGGAGCTACACCCGCAGATACTCAGTGGAAACTATGGTCTAGGTCTGCCCCAAGTGGTAACAATCCAAACGTAACTTATAATAGGTAGAGTAAATGGATAGTGCCCTGATTAGGGACAAAGTTAAAAAACTTACTCCCCAACAGTTAAACTCACTCAAACAACAACTGTCATCTATTCCGGATGCACAGAAATCTGACGTTTACTCTCAATACGCTGGTATTCCAGAGTTGGCCGATGTCATAAACTCTGCACCGCCTTCGTTAAAATCAATCACTCCTACTCCTACCCCTACAGCTCAGAAACCAACAACTCCTGAACCTGTTTGGAAGAAAGCACTTAATGTTTTCAATGCCCCTTTCCAGTGGGTTCAAAACAATATCTCTGAACCTTTCGCTGCTGCGGCGTTGTCCCCAATAACTCCTACTCTTCCCGGAGGTAAGAAACCCGGGGAAAGTTGGCTTGGTTATGAGAAACGTCAATATGAAGCGTGGCAACAACCCGTACTCGGACATATTGGTAGTTATAAGATTCAACCTATCAAGGGTGCAGTTGAGTTTCTACCTTGGCTTGCCCCAACTATCTTGTCCGGGGGGTCATCTGCACTCGGTAACTTAGCTTACGGCAGTACCGATGCCTTTGCGACTGCCCTTGCAGAAGGTTCTAATGTGGCTAAAGCGATTGACATTGCAGGTCGAGTTGGGCAGGCAACAAGTTCATTGAGAGGACTCTCCGAAGAAGCAGGTAATCTTACCGGGGTTGCAGGAAAAATAGCAAGTACGGCTGTTAAAGCTAACCCTTGGTATGGGGCAGAACTATTATCTGACAAGGCCTTGTCTATTGCTGGAAAGGCAGGCAACAAAATAGCGAGTAAACTTTCTGGTTCTGAGTCTGAGTTAGAAAAGACTATTGTTTCTATTGCCGCAGACCAAAATGTATCGCCGGACTTTATTAAGTTACATCTAAATCCTGCCCGGGTGAAAGGTCTTGACCAAGTATCCGAGTCGGTAGCGACTAAGTATCTTGACCAAGTAGCTGACTTCTCGACAGATGATTATCTTAAAGCCCGCATGTATAAGTCCTTCACTAAAGGTGACATCGGGGATGCCACTCAGGTTTCTGAAAGTATCTTGAACACCTATCATGTTGCCCAAGCTGGTGAGAATTGGAAAGACCTGAACTCTGTTATCCCCAGTCAGGCGGCACAGTTGGCTCCACAAGGTAAACCTATAGGTCAAGGTAAAGTACCTACAGCAAAAACAATAGCCAAAGAAAATACTTTGGGTGTGAAGAAAGCTTTGGCTGATATTCCTGAGCCGAATCCTGCGGTTGACCCGACTTTGAATGCAACCAAACCATTGAACCCGACACTTGCCGAGGCGGTTACTCCCCCGATTGAACCTCCAAAACCTCCTGTTGATTTGAATCCCCCGACTCCAGAAACCCCAAAGATTATTCGAACTTCTGTATTTAATCCTCAAGGTTTTACCCCGGACCAGTCAGCAACATTGGATAAACTGTATCAGATGATTAAGGAATCTAAAGGATTCCGGGAATCTACAGAAACTCTCTACACGGAACAGCGGGCTGCCAAGATTAGCACCTATCAAAAGGCAATCGAGAAAGGGCAGACCACTAGTAATAACCCGGAGCAGACCTTATCCAAAGCACTAGGAAAAATGGCTGGGGCCATGGAGCAGGCTCCAATTACTCCTGAGTTCCAAACTTTACGTCAAGAACTTGGGCAGAAAGATGTTAGTAATATTTTTGACATCGTTTTACAAACAGGCTACAAAGATGAATACCAACGGATAAATACTTTCAAAGCTGTCCAAACTTTACTCCTTAATGGTATCCCGCAAATGAACCAGTTGAAGTTACTAGAGAAAACTTTTGGTTCAGACCTTGTTAAAGCCTTACTAGAAAAAAGAACTTTCGGGCAGAAAGCGGGAGAGTTTGCATTAGACTTACTCAATGCCCCTAGAACTTTGTTGGCTTCCTGCGACATCTCAGGTCTATTGAGACAAGGTGGAATCTTAACTGCTGCCCATCCGTTAGAAGCAGCAAAGACAGTTGAACCAATGTTAAAGGCTTTGTTGTCTGATAAGAACGAAGCTCTAGTTGATTCTATTATTCGGGCCAGACCTCATTTTGACCAACTCGTGAAGAACGGTCTTTACATTGCCCCGACAGTGGGGACAGTGGCCACAGTTATCAATGACCGTGAAGAGTCCTTCATGTCTACCTTATTGAACAAAGTACCATTTGTTAAAGCTTCCAACCGGGCGTATGTAACAGGTTTGAATGACCTTCGAAGTCGTGTTGGTGAACAAGCCCTAGCTCTATGGGAAAAAGCAGGAGTCAAATATACTGACTCTGATATAGCCGACCTATCACAAATGATTAACTGGGCAACGGGGCGGGGTACTCTGCCCAAAGCTATTAGTCAAGAGGGTGCACTTCTCAATGGTATGTTCTTTGCCCCCAAGTTAATACTTTCTAGGTTAGAGTTTCCAGCGGCTATCTTACCATCTGTTACTAAATCTGCCCTTGCTAGAAAAGAAGCCACGAAAACTTTACTTGCTGCCATTGGTGTTGGGGCAGGAATCCTGACTGCTGCCCGTTTATCTGGGGCAGTAAAGAAGTTAGAGCTTGACCCTCGTTCAGCAGACTTCGGAAAATTAGTTGTCGGAGATAGTCATCTTGACATCTGGACAGGATATGCTCAGTACATTAGATTTATGGCACAGATAACATCCGGTGAAACTAAAACACAAAGCGGAGTTATCCAACCAGCTAACCGACAACAAATTGCATTACGTTTTGCCCAAACTAAACTATCTCCTGCTGCCGGACTTATCAATGATGTTCTCTCAGGACAAACCTATATGGGTGAGTCTCTGCCCCCAGCCAATACTTCGGCGTTAGGTAAACAAGTCTATCAACGCTTGATGCCTTTAGCAATTCAAGACTTAGTTGATGGGGCAGTTCAGTCTAGTTGGGCGGGTGGCGTGGTTAACTCTTCTAGTTTCCTCGGAGTGGGTGTGACTACCTATTCTAACCCAACCTTGAAAGCTGAAGATACAGCGGCAATGAAAGCTGCTGGTGTGGATTGGGCGACCCTTGGTAAAGAACAAGGTGTAGCCGCCCAATTAGTTCTAATGCAGACCGACCCTTCAATTATTAAAGCCCAGAAAGCTCAAGAGTTACAGTTTGCAAACAATCCATCGGTAATGAGTGCGTGGTATAAAGATGGAAAGTCTATTGAAGATACCTACCGAGCGGCTGTTACATTAGCCTCCAAAGAATTTCAAGCCACCGGGGATGGTGTGACTTTAAGAACGAAAGTTCAAGATGCCGCCGATGTTCGGAACAAGATGTACGGACAACGGGCAGCCCAGCCGCAGTATGCCAGTATTATTACCCAATACAATAAACCTTTAACCGATGCTGAAAAATCTACTATGAATATTGGTGACGTAATTCGTAGAGAATACAACGCCGCTATGTATAGTCCGACAATGTATGACCAGTATGGTAACTATGATTACCAAATGGCAGACACAATCAATCAAAACTTTATCACCAAGTATGGTTCAGCAGCAATGAGTTACCTCGATACTTATCGGGGGTCAACGTGGGTGGATAAGCCTGCCCCTCTAGTCCAATTAGACCAAGCTAAGGAAATCCTCAGACCTTATTGGCAGATAGCAGACCGAGTTTGGTCAATGTACGACCCGCAGTTAAAAACTATTTCCGATACGATTGATGTCCTTGCCCAAACTAATCCTACGGCTGCCAAGCAAGCCACTTATAAGTATCCTCAGATTCTACGGGCAAAGACTTTAATTTTACAGTACAAGAAGGCCTACAAAGAACAGAGTCCTGCGGTAGCCGCAGCCTACAAAATTTATTACGGATAGGTGAAACATGACAATGAATCCAATGATGCCCCAAGGGAACCCTATGATGCAGCAACCAGTTGCTCCTATTAAACCCCCGACAGCTCCACCGAGTAAGTATGTTACTTATAAGAGAGGAGACATGTGGGTAGTGTCTGATGAAACCGGGCAGGCTGAAAGTTCCTTCAAAACTCGCCCCGAAGCTATCCGTAGAATAAATATGCTGAACGGTGAGGAAAGACGACAGTCAGCAAAGGGAGGACAAAATGCCATGGGCAATCCGCAAAGCGGGCAGCCAATGGGAGGTCTATAAAGAAGATACAGGTAAAACTGTGGCCAAACATTCTTCCCGTGAAAAAGCAGTAAAGCAACTTCGGTTGCTCTATATGGTAGAAAAGAGATAAGGAGACCTAATATGACAACGGACGGAGTAACCCCCGTTCAAACACCTGAACAGGTTTCTGCCCCAGTGGTAACGGAACCAGTTCAATTAGCACCGCAACCTACGCCAACCCCGGTTGCAGCCGAACCTTTGACAAAAGAGGTAGTGGCCAAAATGGTTGAGGAGGCTACAGCGAAAGTGTTAGCCGCCGCAAAAGAACAGGGCAAGAGAGAATTACAATCTGCCCAAGACCGCAACAAAGCTGACCTGTTGAAAGCAGAACGCAAAGCAAAAATTGCTGAGAGCACACTAAGTTCTGCCCAAGCTCGGTTAGCCCAAGTAGACCCGGACGCAGCGAGAGAACTCAAACTGGCAGTTTATGAAGAGCAAGCCAAAGGATTGACTGCCGCTGAGCAAGAAGAGCAAGCACAGTCAGCACAAATGGCCTTTCACAAGTCGTTCATGGATAGTCTAAATCAGTCTATCACCAGTCTAGGGGTTGACCCAGCAGACACTAGGATAGATTGGAATGTAGATGGCTTGAACTACTTTGATGCACAGAAAAAAATTCTCGGTTCTACGGGAAAAATAATCCAAGAAAAACTACAGAGTGTTTCTGCTCTGGAAAAACGACTGAAAGACCTTGAGGGCAAGGCAAACCAAGCTAACAAAGAAGTCAATTCAGTCTCAACCTCTACTTCTCAAGGAGTAGTTGCAGGTTCCGATGCCGAGTTTATAAAGAAATTTGGTGAGGGCGAACTACCTGTCACAAAGGCTAATATGGACAGGTACAAAAAAATTAAAGCAACTTATTAAAGGAGAATTTATATGGGTGCTGGATGGACTACTACTGGTTCACTTGCGAACTCTTTGGATGACATCAGGAGTTCTGCTCGTATCGTACGTGAGTACGAAGGTGTCATGCCACAACTTGTCGATAAGGTTACGTTAGGTGAAGGCATTGGTTTGTCGTGGCAGGAAATAACCTACTCTGCCCTGCAAGCACAGGCTATCACGGAAACAACCGACCTCGACAATCCGCAGCAAATTGCTGATGCATTGCTGACTGTGACCCCGACTGTCGTGGGTATTGAGACCTTCCTTACTGACCGGGTTCAAGCAAGAATTAACAAGACTGGTTATTCCAAGATTGGTACTCTTGCCCAAAATGCGATTCAACGGAAGAAAGATACCGATGGTCTAACTATCTTCGCTACTGGCGCAACCACGGCCTCCCCGGGCGCAGGTAACACTTTGACCTCTGGTTATATTGCTGCGGCTGTTTACAACATCTCCAGCAATGCCACCGAGCCGGGTGTTAAACCATACCGCTGTGTCCTACACGGCTTCCAGATGAAAGACTTGTTTGATGAACTGGTCGCTGGTGTTGGTACTGGCATCGTTGCAGATGGCCCGACTGCAAACGTTTTTGCCAACGGTTTCCAACTCCCGATTGCTGGCGCTGAAATCTATGAAGATGGTAACATCGTAATAGATGGCAACGATGATGCCATTGGTGGAGTTTTCTGCCAAGAAGGTATCGTCCTTGTTCAAGGCAGAGCACCTCGGGTAGTTACCGTCCGTAATGAGAAACGTGGTGGAGGTGGAGACCATGTTTACCATTATGACGAATATGCCTATGCTGAACGACCTTCCGCAGCCTACGGCTGGGTGCAAAAAATTGTATCCGATGCCACCGCTCCTACTTCGTGAGGAATAATATGGTTAGTGAAACTGACAGAGCTTATTTGGCAGGTATCATTGATGGTGAAGGTTCCATCGGGATTGACAATCATGGTGGAGTTAGAAGTCCTTCAGTCCGTATATCCATAACTAATACTAATGTTAATCTATTAGCTGAATTAAAGGCTATATGGGGTGGTTGGTTATCTTCTTGTAGGACTAAAAAGTTTGGTTGGAAATCTTGTTCAGATTTAATATTTGCTGGAAAGCCAAGTTCTGAAATTCTTGAAGCTGCCCAACCTTATTTGAAAGCCAAAAAGGAACAATGCCAAGTAGCTCTTCAGTTTAACAAAACTGTAAGTTCTTCAAACACAAAGGGAGTCCCTATAGACATCCAGACGTACAGGCAAGACTTACGAAAAAAGATGTTAGAATTAAATAAACGTGGTTCAAAATGAACACTAGACGAGAAGTGTGGTCAACAATCCACGGCCCGATTCCACGAGGGTGGCTCGTCTACACCCTCAATGGAAATCCTTCTGATTGCCGAGTAGAAAACTTAGCGGCAATACCAAGAAATCCTACTAACGTAGGTCAGGTTATCTCACCTTTCGAGGAAAGGATTAGAAACCTTGAAAGACTCTTAAAAGAGTCACAGGAGAAAAACAATGGCAACTGTTCAAAGTGAATGTGGAAAAATTAAATTATTCAATGACTTCTGCGGCCCGGAAATTCCCGTAGCCAATGCAGTCGCCTATGGTACAACCGCAGGTGGATGTAACTACTATCTGGGCGACTATGCTGTTCGTGGTATGTTAGGTGAAACCGACTCGGGTGCAGTAGCGATGGGTGTTCCTAGTGGGGTCATTCGTCTAACAGGTACCGACCAGTCAACCAAAGGTTGCGCCCTGACTACCGACCTCCAGTTCAAACCTTCTGTCAATGGCACCATAGTAGTTGAAGCTAGGGTTCAATCCCAAGTGTTAACGGCTCGGCGTGTATTCGTTGGCTTCTGCGGAACCTTAGCCGATGATGTCCTATCCCCGTTGACTGGTGCAACTACGACCTTGACCTTGACTGCTTCTCACCTCTGCGGTTTGTTCTGGGATTCCGCTCTGACCGCCGCAGGTTACTGGCATGCTGTCTACAATGGTGGAGAGACCACGGGTGTTACAACTTCAACCTTAGTAACAACTGGTGTACTAGTGGTAGCTGCTAAGTACAATGTCTGCCGTGTAGAAATTGACCGGAATGGTACTGCCCGCTACTACATTGATGGTGTATTGAAGAAAACTGTTAAAACAGCGGTCTCAACAACCACACTTCAAGCAGCCATCGTTGGCGTGTGGGCAACAACCACAACTGTCACCGACCTCGATGTTGACTATATGTTAGTCACCGCTGCCCGTGATTGGACAGTATAAAATTAATTTAGAAGGTCTTAGTAGTTCTTCCTGAAAAGAACTACTCTTATCAACTGCGGAGTTATCCGCTAAGGAGAAAAAATGGCTGTTAAAGATACTAAATACCATGGATGGAAATGGAATCCATCAACAAGCGCCCTAGAGGTTTATGTGGGAACGACTAAAGTAGCTGCCTTCACAGCTTCTACGGCCAGCATCGTGCCCAATGTAACTGTAACTGGTTCTATGACAAGTGCTGGCACGGTTTGGTCGCCAGCGACAGGGGTTGCATTCTCAAAGGCCACCAAAGTAGCAAAGACTTCCGGAGCCACTGTAACCTACTCAGCCGCTGACCTTTTGGCCGGCTACATTGAAGACACGGTTTCAACGGGTTGCACATTAACCTTACCTTTAGCCACCGACATTATAGCTGCGGTTCTCGCCGCAACAGGAGATAGTTCTGTTGGTGTCCAGTTTGACTTCACGATTGTTAATCTTTCTGGTGGTGCCAATACCATCACGGTAACAACCAACACAGGAATTACTCTCTATAATGCTGCGGCCACTATCGCCCAGAATAAAGCAGCTATTTACCGCTGTATTATAACAGCGGCGACTACTGTTATCTGTCTACGTATTGCTGACGCTGCATAATCTTAGTGCCGTGAGTGGGGGCCTTGTACCCACTCTATTTAAGGAGTATATGCTCACACCGATAGCAACAACAATCCAAGGTAGCGAAAAAGCATGGACTTATATCGAAGTCAACCTGCCTTCACCTAAAGGTGAATCTAAACGTTACCGAATCATCGTAGTCAACCGAGATGGAAAACTTGCTGAATACCGTGAATCTATGGGTCTAGCAAGTAAGTTCAAAGGAATCCGGCAACTAAATATTCCCTCGATGTTCGAACACACAGTTGACGAACTCCGAGGAATAGCAGATGAATTAAGAGAGGACAAGGGCATAGATGTTGCCCAACTACTAGAAACCAACGATTTCAAATTAGAATAAAATAATAAGTAACTGTGAAAACAGGAACCTTGTCTTAGGAGGACAATGTGGAGGATACACAGAAAAAGGCAATCGAACAAGATAATGAGGACATGATTCAGGAAATGCTTCGAAGTGCCAAACCAACCGAGATAGAGGATGTTCTATCAAAGAACCCAATTATTCATAAGGGGTCAGAAGACCAGCCTGCCCCAATGGTAGTAAGCAAAGTTTCAAGTGCTGGCTACGTCTGGATTTGGGAGACAGATACTTTTGAAAAAGTCCCGTGTCTTTACTACATGCTCCCGAGCAAGTTGCGTTCACGCCGACCTGACGGGTCGTATCGGTTCACAACTATTGACCCCGGGCAGAAACCCAAACGGGGAGATATAAAATGTATGCTCCACAAAGACTCCCCGAACCGTCAACATTTTAATGAACTCGGGTTCAGAACCTGCCCCAAGAGTAATATCACTAGCCGTTACCAGTTGGAACAACATATGGTTAAACGTCACCCGCAAGAATGGAAGTCCATCGAGCAGGAACGGCTAGCGAAAGAACGTGAGGAAGATAGGGCACTTCAACATCTGATTCTTAATCAAGTTGCCCGCAATGCACCACAGGAAGAAATTCCTTTTGTGGAACCTTCAACAGAAAGTCTCATGTATAATTGCTCCAAATGTAGTAAACCTCATATGTTTACCAGCAAGATGGGGCAGGCACATTTAGAATATAAAGTCTAAAAGAAAGGGCTTTAGTGGTTGAGCCTTAATCAACCACTAATTTTAGGAGAGTGTGTGATGAGTCTATACGGAGAATGGAAAACAATTACCCTTGTTCAAGCTACCGATGATGATTTGACCCCTGCCTGTGATTTGGGAAATTCATGGGAATACATGCAGTTAGTAATTCCGGCAATAACAGCTTCAACTATAGGTTTGTTAGTTGCCCGTAAATCTGCTGAAACCTATCAAACCTTGGGGGATAGTAGCAATGTTATAGCATCAAGTTCTGGAGGTTTCTCTACTACCTTACAACTGGGAGGTTTCCAGTTTATAAAAATTAAAACTTCAGCCGGGCAAGCGGCAGACCGTACTTTCTATGCCCGTGGCTATCGAATGTAATTTAGATTTGAATAATTAGGAGTGTGTGAAAATGGGATTAGATATTTTTTCTACTGGTGGTGCAGGTGGTGGTGATGCTACCCAAGCCAAAGAAGATACTATCATCGCTGCCCTTGGTACTAACAAGGTAATCTCGGCAACAGTAACGACCAGTACATCATCAACTGCTGCAACATTTACCGGATTGATTGGGTCAACGGTTCAATTTGTGGGAGGAATTATCTCCCCGGACACCGGTGCAGCTGCGGGAGATTGGGCTGAGATTCTAACTTTCAACTCTGGTACTGGTGCTATGACCTTTACACCCTTATCGGCGGCTCCTGGCACTGTAGTCTGCTCAATCCTGCCCTCCAAGAATCTGGCACTTGACCCGACGATAGCAGGTATCAAAACCAAGACCGATGTTATCCCTCTGAGAGGCACCAAGTCGCCTACTAATATAGCGACAGGGAACCTCTTTACTTGGACTGGTACGATTCAAATTCTGGCAATCGTAGGAAGATGTACTACTGCTATCCAAGCCCAAGCCTGTACGCTAAGGTTAGGTCTTATAGCTGACGCACTGGCTGAATACTTCCTTTGTGCTGCCTCTGCAAGCGTTACAGGTGTTCACATCGGTACCGCCTTCTCAATTACAGGTACGTTAGCTGACGCTATGGTATTCACTGACCTCATCGCAAACTATATCTCACAAACTGGAACATTCGGATGTACTTGTACTACTTCTGGCGTAATTCATCTCACAACGTCGGCAACAAGTACCGGCGTAATAGAATGGGATGTGCTTTGGATACCGATTAGTCCCGGCGCAACCTTAGTGGCAGCATAATATGAAGATTACTAAATGGAACGAATCGTCTATCGAACTGAATCCTTCCAACAAGAATATCCAAATTGTCGAAAGGCCTACCGGATTCGTTAAAGGATTCAATGAGGGTAAGGGGATAGACTCTTTTATCAGTCTACCCGCTAAACTTCCATATATTGACTTTAACTATGACTCCCATCGGGCAGTAGCTTATCATCAGCCAGAATTGAATGATGGACATAGTTTTCAGCCAATCCATGTAATTAACAGCGTGGCATTTTACCATCCATTTAAGTCTAATAACGAATACGGGGCTGGTAAGATTGGCCATCTGTACCGGCTTAAAATAAAGGAATTAAACGGCTCGATGGAAACGTGGTGCGATTGGACAAAAGAAAAAGCTGGAATACTTAGATTGTGGATTGACAAGGCTTTTCTTGCAATATCTCAGCCACCATATATCATCTATCCTGTTGGCGACACTTTTGGATACACTACGCTCGGCGCAACGCAAGACTCACTAAATGGCGGGTCGTATGTAAATGCAATTATAGCCACAGCCGTTGCGGGTACTGCCACCACAATTTCGGTAGGGGGAGGCTACAATAGTGCAACGGAAAATATGCAAATGGCAATATACTTAGTCTCCACTTTGGCACTAAAAGGTAGTACGCCATCAGTTACGGTTTCTATGAAGTATGATGCTCCGGGTTGGACCACAGGTACAATATCCAGTCCTCCAGTATTAACTGCCGCTACTCACTATCTTTGTTTTAATACCGATGGATGGTTTCGATGTGCCAAAGACACAGTAACGGTTGATACTTTTAGTAATGCACGAACTTTTGGTGCATGGGACGCGACATTAGCGACTCCTACCCAATTTGCTTACACCCAAAAGTGGTCTATTTACGCTAATGTTACTCCAGCATCTACCCCAAGTATTTCTAATATCAGCAGTAGAAAACTTGTTGCAGGGGGTCTACTTTAATGAAAATAATTGGTTATATTGCAAATGATTGCCTTGATAACGGCGCAACTATGCGGAATCATCTTCTGGCATGGATAAATTGGAACAAAATAGATGTAGTGGTGCTTTCTGCTTTAACGGCTACTTCTGCCGCTGATCCAACTTTAGTAACTAAAGATGGAGCGAATAACTGGTTTCCTGATATCGTGTCTGCTTGTAGAGCGAGTTCACCTAGTACCAAAATACTCATTTCAATCGGAGGTACAACTGACTTAACTGCGATCATGCACAACGCGGGTTTAAGAGCTACCTTAGTATCAAATGTACTTGCTGCTGTAACAACTTATAGCGTAGATGGTATAGATATGGATTGGGAAGATTTTGATGCTAACCACCAGACTGACCTGGCAGCTTTTATTGATGCTATCTATCCGACCCTCCACGCCGCAGGGCAGAAAATCAGTCTATTCTCGCAGTGGAGTAAAAGTCAATTTGAAGTGACGGTAGCTGAGTTTGCTAAAGTAGATTATCTTATGACCTCTAGTTATTACGGCGACGCTGCCTACGTTGAAGACTTTATCAATACTTGGGCTGCCGCTGGATATGATAAGAGTAAAATATTTCCTGGTTTAGCAATGGAGGGTTTCGACTTGTCATCTTCCTACGGGGCAAGAGCATGGTGGGATGATGTCGTAGATGTCTACAATCCTGACCCAAGTCTTAATAGTATAGTTCTATCATCTCCATATCATATAACTACAGAATTTTGGGGAATCGAAACAATGACCGCGCCATCTTATACGCTAATCTGGCAAGGAATAAATCAAGTAAGTGATATTGCCACTTATGCGAAAAATAATGGTTACGGCGGGGTAGGCTTTTGGTCAATAGAGAAGGATTATATGACATCCGTTATTTTAACTTCTCAGTCAATATTAAAAACGGCTTATGACAATTTTAATCCTCAAGTTCTAACTGTCGCTTCTAGTCGACTCCCACTTAGTCTAATCGGTGCAATAGGATAGGAGAACAAATATGAGTGAACCTTTAGGTGGAGTCGGATTAGATACTGTAACTACTGCTACCCCGACAGTAACAGCTACTAGTGGGTCTACAGGTTTGCTAACAAGAACGTTCATCTGGGACTGGGATACACAGACTACGATACAAAAGAAACCAACACAGCGAGAACGCTGGTAGGAGAGAACATGACAACATATTTAGGTGGAGATACTTATTATAATGAACCTTTCTTGGTGCAGGGTAATCTGACTGTAGTTGGTTCAGTGACTACTCCGACTATAAATGCGACTAGTGGTACAGTAACTACTTTAGGAACGACCACATCCAATATCGGAATGGCTAATATTACCACTCTCAATGCCCCCACAGGGCGTACAGGCTATGTCATAGCGGCATCGGATGCACCGGCTAGTGTTAAGGCGCAAGCGAATGCTGTAGTTTCAACTTCTGTTTCAACTTTGATAAATGCGGCAATTTCAGCCGGATATCGAGATATTGAACTGTCTGAAGGGATTACCGCAGCATCATTCCCAATAACTACTAATATCTATGTTCCCAGTCAAGTTGGGATACATGGTAGAGGGGAGGCTGTCACTTATTTAACTCAAGCGTATGATGGAGTTTGTTTTATAATAGGCTCTGGGTCGGTTGGCGCTATAGCTTCTCAATTAACAGGTTTTCAATTAGATGGGGCAAATCGCTCATATTCCGCTACTTCGGATGCCATACAAATAGCATCACCAGGGGCAGTAGGCAATTACACGTATGGATTATTATTCCAAGACTTAAAAATCACTAATTTTAAGGGCAGGGCGATATATGGGACTTGTTTTCAAGATTCCGTTTTTAGAGACATCCAGATTGGTGAATGCGGCTATTCTTCTAACCAAACAGTACGATTAGACGGAACTTCGACAATACAGACAAGTTCTAATGTGTTCTATGGTTTACATATGGATGGCGGATATTTTCAACTATTTCTAAATAATTATTGCAATGCTAACAAATTTATTTTACCAAAATTTGAAGGTGGCAACGAGGCAATAACTAATCTAGTCGAAATTGACGGATGTTTTAATCTCATTGATGGTGCAACTAGCGGAGTTACTTCGCCCAATGCCGCATTTAGGGGTGTTCTATTTAACGAAGCTTGGGGATTGCATTGTCACGATAACATTATCTGTAATTCTACTCTAATGAGTGACGGTAGTGGTTCTACTATTGCGATTGCACCTGGGGCAACAGGTTATGGAAATAAAGTAGTAAATAATACTGTGTCTGGCTTTACATACGGCATTGACAGTACAGGTGGCACAGGTAATCAGGTTATTGGCAATCATACCTATGGTAATACTCATGGAATAACACTTCGTGGCACAGCCGAAGCCGACTTAATACTTGGAAACATTGTAAATGATGATGCTTGGACTCCAGGAACTGGTTATATAATACGGTCTAATATCGGCATAGCAGATAGTCCGTAACCGTCTTTGGTAACTAAGGGATGAAGTGAGGGA
>Ga0182021_10002703_pt1 | contig 20735 bp, 17 predicted proteins | sample 612E3MmetaG_FD_120493 | JGI IMG/M metagenome (GOLD analysis project Ga0182021, IMG submission 120493) | Permafrost microbial communities from Stordalen Mire, Sweden - 612E3M metaG (Illumina Assembly) | ecosystem: Environmental > Terrestrial > Soil > Wetlands > Permafrost | place: Sweden... | reverse complement strand
TGGCGTCCATGCCTGTACTGATGTTACGGGCTTCGGGTTTCTGGGACACGCGGCAGAGATGCTGACGGATACGAATAATGGTATGGTGATTGAATCATCCGTGGTGCCTTTTTTTAAAGAAGCAAAAGCTCTGGTCGAAGGCGGATTTTTACCGGGTGGTTTATACCGCAACCGCGATTTTCGGAAGGGGATGGTTGAGTTTAGTGAGGACGTGCCGCAGTATCTGAGGGATATCCTCTTTGACCCGCAGACTTCGGGGGGACTGCTAATGGCCGTCGCAAAAACCAAGGCATCAAGGTTAGTTGATTCTTTACTTGAAGCCGGAGTTAGAGATGCCATAATTGTCGGCGAAATTGTCGAAAAACCCAAGGGTAAAATCATCGTCCGGCAAATTGGTTTACCATTACAAGGGAAAACTTATTGATAGAATCGGTACAAGAAATTACACTTAATCTAAAACTTCTGAGTTCGCATCCCACGCTTGCCGGGTTTGAAGATTTTATCGGTTCTTACCTTTTTCACAGCGAGAAGAAAGCATTGGTGGATGTGGGCCCGAAAGCGGCAATTCCCGGGTTATTGAATGTAATATCCCAGGCTGGAGTTAATCCGGATGAAATTGATTATATTATTCTAACTCATCTGCATATGGACCATGCCGGCGGCATTGGGCAAGCCTTGAAAGAAATGAAAAACGCCCTTATTCTGGCGCATCCGCGAGCTTATAATCATCTCATCGACCCCGCGGTGCTCTGGAAAGCGAGTCAGGAAACGCTGGGCGACCTGGCACTTCGATATGGCAAAATCGAACCAGTCCCAGAAAACCGGATTATCATCGCCGAAGACGGGATGAAACTGGACATGGGGAAAGGGTTGGTCCTGGAAATCTACCTGACACCCGGTCATGCTCCACACCATTTGTGTGTTTTCGATAGAAACGAAGGTATCTTGCTGGCCGGGGACATGGCAGGGATTTATATGGATGGTTTCTTGCGGCCGGGTACGCCGCCGCCGTTCCGATTCCATGATTACATAACTTCATTGGACCGAATGATTGCGCTAAGCCCTGCTAAACTCGGCTATGCCCATTTTGGCTGTTATGATAATGCTGTTGCAATGTTACGGGCGGTTAAGGTACAGACAATTCTCTGGTATGAAATTGCCCAAGCGGGAGCTAAAGAGGGTAAAACTGCCGAAGAAATTATCAAATTGATCGGAAAGAAAGACAAAACCATCGATAAGCTGAATGCGTTGAATAAAAGAATTTTTCAACGTGACCGGACACTGATTTTAAACACGGTCCGCGGTCTGATGACCGCTAGATAAGTTCTATCAGTTAATAATAATTTCTGCCAGTTGGCGTTTGGGGATGTGACGCACGCCCTGTTCATCCCACCAGCCGCGAGTATTTTCACCATTTAATTCACAAGGTTCGAAAACAAATTTTTCCTTCGGTGTACCGATAGCCAATACCAGTAAAATTTCAAAACGCGCCGGGATGTTTAATACTATTTGTAATTCTTTTCGGTTGACCATCCCTACCATACAGCCTCCCAGCCCTTGTTCAGTCGCTCCTAACAGAATACTTTGGGCGGCGATACCATGGTCAACTTCCATGGAGCCGTAGGTGCTGAGTTTAGTATCGTTCAGAATGATAATATAGGCAGAGGGTCTTTCACCCTCGGGAGGGTTGCCCCCAAGTCCGATTTGATTATAAATAAGTGCATTTCTCTCAGGTTCATAGGAAATATAATATTTTAAAAGTTGGCGGTTACCGCCGGACGGAGACAATCTTGCCAGATCAATAAGTTCTAATAACGTCTCGCGAGCAACGGGTACTTCCTGGTAATATTTACGAGTGCTGCGGTTTCTTACAATCAAGTCTTTCAACATTCCGGTGCCTCTCATCTAATATCTTTCTTAATATGGATTTATTTTATTCTACGCTGAATTTTTTGCCAGGACTCGGTAATGAGGAAACTCTCCTCCATATTATCAATCATTTTTACAAATTTCTTCATCGGTATGGCCAAAGTGAGGGTATCTTGCGGCACGAAGGGGCGGGCTGACGGGTCAAACATACCTATAATCGCATGGGGGTATTCGCAGGCTTGTTCTAGATAAGGATACTGGATGATGCTGGCGCAACCCGACCCGAATGGCGCCTGAATCGCACCACGGTCGGTTTCATCGAAGCGCGCCAGCGTAAATAGTCCCGAGAGAATATCAGCGGTAGCAAAGAAGATGACGACTTCCGGATTGTCTGTTTCTTCCAATTTGTCCCATCGCTTAAAAACGGCAAATTTCCCCGGTGCGGTAAAGGAGGGAGTGTTTTTAGTGATTTCCCTGACCATTTCCGGGGACTTGACATAACGTTCTCCATACGTTTTACCAGGAATGCCAAAGGAAAGAAAATAATCAAAATCAGGGGTGATTTCTTGGGAAAATCCAAGGTATCTTTTACCCCCGAAACATTTCACGAATTCAGCTTCGACATATAATGACTTACCTTCCTGGACAAGTGCCAAAGCTGCAATGATACAGCGGGGTAGAACTTGCGGTTTGATTGATTTAGTGCGATTTTCTGCATTGGTATAGTAAAAAGTTATGGGTAATGCAGCATTATTAAAATACTTTTTCCAGAGAGTGTGAAATTTGTCTCTAATTATAACGTCCAATTCATCCCCCTGAAAACTGAGAATAATTAGTTTTCGATCCCTTTACGGGAAGTCATGCCCTTCTTGTAATAATGTTTGACCTCTACCATTTCCGTGACCAGGTCAGCGGCGTCTATTAATCCTTTTGGTGCGTATCTCCCTGTGAATATTAACTCTATGCCATTAGGTTTGTCGGTAATAAACTGCAGCATCTCATCCAAGGTAACTATATTAAAGAAATGAGCGGTATTGATTTCATCGAGAACAATAATATCATAATTACAGGATAACATGGCAACTCTGGCTTTTTGTAGCCCTGCTTTTGCCATTATGATACTCTCCGGGTCAGGAGGGTCTTGAGAGTAGGTGAAACTCTTTTTGCCATATTGTTCGATAGTTATAAATTCGGATATCATTCTTGCGGCGTTTAGTTCGCTATACTTTTGACCCTTCATAAATTGCCCGATGTAGGTCTTCAGTCCGCAGCCCGTGGCACGGAAAGCCAGACCGAGGGCGGCAGTAGTTTTACCCTTACCGTTGCCTGTATAGACCTGAACGAATCCCTTCCCGATGGGGTTTTGTTTTTTACTTGCCATAAAAGACCTTGCTATTTAACAGATTACCGTATTTGTATGATTATTGCGTGTTAATATCCTATCAGAAAAATGTAGAGAAATACAGTAGACTGGGGTAAAAGCAAGTAAACTCGTTATTTTTTAAACTAGATAACCTAGTTTCCTGCGAATGCGTTACAAAGCGAGGTAAATAATAGGGTCAATGACCAACAAATAGTCCCAATCCACTTCACTGCGCAAATCAAACCGCTTTACTTCAAAAATACTATAATGACTTACTGGCTTCAGTTCAGGCTCAATTCCAGGTCTGGCCTCGCCTTTAATTGGTTCACTAAATTTAGTCTTTATACGTTCGTAATCTCCACCAGGGTAATAATAAGGTTCGTCAAATAGCAGAGACAAGATTCTGACATTAAGGTTGGTTTCTCCTTTTATTTCCCTCTGAATACATTCTTCTTTTGTCTCACGTGACTCGATGCCACCACCAGGAAAAAGGCAATAGCTTCGTTTGGTATTATATTCACGGTTCTTGATTAACAGGATGTGATTGTTTTGGACAATTAAGCCCTAATAGCGGGAATGATGGTTCAAGGGAACACTATCCTTTGTAGAATAAAGTATTATTCCAGTCTAGATAAGCGCAGATACCAGTGGATGATATCACTACCCCATAGCATAGTGATGATTGTACCTATTGCTAAAAAATCGCCAAAAGGTATTATATCTGTTTTCGATTTCTTTTTAAAAATAATAAGAAAAATTGCCATTAATCCCCCTAGAACGATCCCCCCGAAAAGAGCGACGATTATGTTGGGAAATCCAACCATTAAGCCCATCATCGCGGCCATCTTCACATCCCCCATCCCCATGCCTTCTTTTTTTAGAATGGCTATGGATAAAAAAGCCGCTGCTAGAAGAAATATAAACCCAAATGCTCCACCGAGCAGCCCGAAAACAAAATTATGGAGGCTAAAAATATCCGGTACGAAGAAATTAACGATGAGCGCGACAATAGCGACCGGGTAAACAATTTTATTCAATATCAGCTGATGTTTGAGGTCAATTAAGGCAATGGCGATTAATACGCCGCAGTAAACAATACTGACCGGCAGCATCGGTTTCCAACCGAAGTGCCAGAACAGGAAACCAGTTAAAAGTCCTGTGCCTAATTCCACCCAGAAGACACGTATCGGGATTTTTACATGGCAATAACGGCAGCGACCGCGGAGAAAGATATAGCTGAGAACCGGGAAAAGATCGAGCCATGACAGACGGTGCTGACAAGCGTCACAGCCTGACGGCGGATAAACCAGTGATTTACCGTCGGGTAGACGGTCGATAACGACATTCAGGAAACTGCCGATAGCAGTTCCCAGTATCCCGAAGACAATAACAAAATATATTTCCACAGTATTAATACATTGTGCAGGATTTTAGGATTACAGTCAATACGGATGTGAAAAGTATTACCTTGAATCTAATTCCGGTTTATCTGTGGTTTCCTGCAGAATTTGTCTGGCTTCCTCTGCACATTCCGCCGGTACTTTAATCTGGATTTCCCCTAGACCATCGATAAGCATAGGAGCCACTCTGCCCAATGACTCATATTTCAGTAATACAGGTATTCCTTCGCTCTCGAGATGAACTTTGAGAATATGTGCCTTCGTTTCTCCGTATACCACTTCTACCACAACAAATTTTTCATTTTTCATGTACAACTCTTTATATGGTGAGGATTATATCACCTTTTTACCACCAGTTTCTTCACCGCTTTATCCAGGCCGTCGATGGTTAAAGGGTACATTGGGAAAATCTTGCTGATTAATGATACTGTAGACGGTGGTTGCTGTAAGTCGTAATCAGGATTTAGCCAGACGGTATGCGTAAAATGTACCGAAATCCGCTTCAACCACTCGATACCCGGAGTGTCGTTACTCTGGTAATAATATATTATACCGTTCCTGTCCAATAACTCGGATGGAGCCATATAAGCATCCCCGACAATTACGGTTTTGTAGTCAGATTCCAACGTCTGGAGGAGATAATCCGTGCCCACCTTGTCCAGCCGTTCCATGTCTTTATAGACTTCGTCATAGATACAATTGTGGAAATAGTAATACCGGAAATCCTTAAAATGAGTGCTGGAATGAGCCGCGGTAAATAATTGACTACAGATCGGGATGTACGGGTCCATTGACCCGCCGGTATCCATTAAAAGCAGCAATTTGACATTGTTTTTACGTCTTCTTCTCCAGACCAATTCAATTTCCCCGACATTTTTCGCCGTATGGTCGATTGTTTTCTCTATGTCCAATTCGTCCTGAGGACCGACCCGATTAAGTCGGCGTAATCCTCTTAATGCCACCTTCATTTGCCGGACATCCAGAGTCAAGTCGCTGCTGTAATTTCGGAACCGCCGTTCTTCAGCGATTTTAATAGCATGGCCTCCGCCACCGGGGCCGCCGATTCTGATACCCGCAGGATTTTGTCCGGAGTGCCCGAAAGGTGAAGTGCCGCCGGTGCCGATCCATTTACTGCCACCATGATGGGCTTCCATCTGTGTTTTAAGGCGATCTTCAAGCTGTTTGATCAGTTCGTCGAGGGGCAGGCTCTTCAGTGCAGCCAATTCCTCTGCACTTAAGGTGCGTCGGGTGATAGGGTCTTTCAGCCAATCGAGGATTTGTTGAGTAATCTCATCAATTGACTCGATACCTCTGAAATATTCTTGAAAAGCCACATCATAATGGTCGAAATAGGCTTCACTTTTTACGAGGATAGCGCGCGCCAGAAAATAGAATTCGTCGAGGTTATTAATATGGCCATGGGCAAGCGCTTCCACCAGTGTCATCCATTCAGTAAACGACACCGGGACTTTTCGCTTGCGTAGGATGTAAAAAAAGTCAATAAACATCGTTATAATGGTCGGCGCAGGTAGTAAGAATCCCCTTTGCGGGTCATATAGTTATTAATAAAGTAATCGTAATCTACTTCTTTCTTGAGCAACGCGCCGGCGAAAGGCATTTCTTTGGAAATAGCTTCGGCGGGAGTATTGCTGGCGAGGAGCACGCGAATCCAGTCGACTAACTCGCTGGTAGATGGTTTTTTACGGAAATCATCAATTTCCCGCAGGGCATAGAAGCTCTTCATGGCTTCTTTTAGTAGAATATTTTTCAGATTGGGGAAATGCACTTCAACAATTTGCTCCATTAACTGCGGCGTGGGGAATTCGATGAAATGGAAAATACAGCGACGGAGGAAAGCATCCGGCAATTCTTTTTCAGCATTGCTGGTGATAATGGTAATAGGGCGGTTAATCGCAGTGATGGTTTCATTTGTTTCGGGGATATGGAAACTCATTTCTTCAATTTCATTTAACAGGTCATTGGGGAACTCGATATCGGCTTTATCAATTTCATCGATGAGCAGCACGACCTGCTCGGGAGAAGCGAAAGCCTGCCCCAACTTTCCGAGTTTAATGTATTGTTTAATATCGGAGACGTTCTTGTCATTAAACCGGCTGTCATTGAGACGCTGCACCGTGTCATAAAGGTACAGACCGTCCTGGGCTTTGGTCGTGGATTTAATGTTCCAAACAATCAGTTTCTTCTCCAGTCCTTTGGCGATGCTGTGCGCGAGTCTGGTCTTCCCTGTGCCCGGCTCGCCTCTAATTAATAACGGCTTGCCTAAAGAAATAGCAACATTCACTGACTTACGTAATTCTTCCGAAGTAACATAATCGCTGGAACCTTGGAACTGGTCGAAACCCCCATTTTTAGCAGGCATATCACCTCCCAGAAATCATACAAAACCTAACATACAAAAACCTGCCCTTTCGAGCAGGAGTCCATTACTTAATTATAGCCGTATTGAGGAGATAAGAGCAAAGTATCGAAAGTTGACATAATAGATCGAATATATTTGAGGTTATGAGAAAAAAATTCTTTTAGGAAACAAGTAATTCTAGGACAAAGGGAAGTTATATGTTATTAGCTTGCAGATAAGGTCTGGCTTTTCGGTTGTACAACCCAGCCGGATTCTTTAATCAGGTTAAAGATTTCGTCGACGTCCTTCCGATACATATCCTTGACCCAATCCTGGCGTGCTTCCCAATCACGTTCCATGGTTGTTTGGTGGAAAATCATTTGGGCAATCTGTTCTCTTAACTCCTGGTATGTCATATTTCCACCTTCCTAAAGTCAGAGTTCTACATTTATTATAAGGTATTACCGGAAACACTTTTTAAAAACGGCAAATCGCGTAAGAAAATTATGTAGTTATTAAAGTGTAAATTGAAGATAAAAGAACCGCGATAAAAGTGTTTATTGTGGAATTTTTTAAACAAGCCGGCGCGTATTATTTAAATATACAGAGCAAAACGCCGTCTAAAATGGTAAAATATCTAATGGTTTCATTTATGGGGGAGTGCTGGAACTGGCAGACAGGCAAGACTTAGGATCTTGTGCTGAAAGGCGTGAGGGTTCGAGTCCCTCCTTCCCCACCAACGGTGTCAAGAGGTAGAATCGAATGTAACTATTGATGTTCTTATTTGATGGTACAAGCCGGTTTAAATGGATTTTTTCTTTTTGTCTACCTCATCGCTAGACATTATTCATGTTATATTAATTTTGCTATAGTATAATCTGCGATAGCTATGACAAATGAAAAAACTAGCCGGGGTTTTAATTATAGAACCAACGCCTCCGGAAAATGAGGTACAATAAGATTATTAGTTTCGAACTCATACTTAAGTAAAATGTCATTGGGCTTTACAGACAAATTGGAATATAGAGGAAAGGGGAAATAACCTTGAAAAGAAAACAGATACGATTATTTATTAATTGCCTTACTTTAGGGATAATCATCGTGTTAATCACGGTTATGGCTTCATGTTCATCAACATCTACTTCTAAGACCATAACAACATCAACAACGACACCCGCACTAACCTTATCTTCTATTGCGGTAACACCTAACATGCCTGCCAATTTAGCAGTAGGGTTCACTACGCAATTCACTGCTACCGCAACTTATTCGAATGGTTCAACTGCGGACATTACCCCTCAGGTAAACTGGGTTAGTTCCGATGCCAGCGTCGCTACCATTTCTTCGGCTGGTATAGTGACCGGTATTGCAGTTGGGAATACCAACATAACCGCTACTCTTTCCGGTAAAACCAGCCCGGTTGTAACCTTAGGGATAGTTCCTACACCTGCGTTATCTTCCATTGCGGTAACACCGACTATACCGGATAAATTAGGAGTAGGTGATACACAACTATTTGTTGCTACAGGGACATATGCGGACGGCTCGACTGCGGACATTACTTCTAAGGTAACCTGGGCTAGTTCCGATGTTAACATTGCGACTATATCTTCGGTGGGTCTAGCTACCGCGGTGGCGATTGGGAATACTAATATTACAGCTGCGTTATCGGGAGTAACCAGCCCAGTGATAAGCTTAACAGTAGTAGCTTTTACGTTATCCTCTGTTGAGATAGTGCCTGCTACCCCGGCTTATTTAGCGGTAGATCTCACTGAAAAGTTTACCGCTACCGCAATCTATTCGGACGGTTCAACTGCGGATATCACTTCTAAGGTAACCTGGGTCAGTTCCGCTTCTAATGTTGCGACGATATCTTCAAGTGGGTTAGCTACTGGTATTGGGGAAGGGAGTACTGATATTACAGCTACCCTGTCCGGAAAAACCAGCCCAGCGGCAAAATTAACGGTGGCGATATTATCTTCCATTGCAGTATCACCGGCCGCCCCGGGTAATTTAACAGTGGGCTCTGTCCAACGATTTGTGGCTGTTGGGACCTTTTCTGACGGAGTAGTTTCAATGATTACTTCTCCGGTAACCTGGATCAGTTCAGATACCAATATTGCTAACATATCTTCAGATGGCATAGCTACCGGTATCGCAGCGGGGAGCACTGATATTGCCGTTACAGTGTCTGGTCTAAACAGCGCGGCGGTAAGTTTAACCGTGGTAACTACCTCAACCACGACATCTCCGTAATCCAGGTGGAGTGATTTTAAATACTAATTAAGGAATTAATGCCGCAAACTAAAATAACCTGCAATGGCTCCATTTTAATTAATGAACATCTGACTTGAATTAAAAGCCGTAGTTGCTAATTGGAAGACACAGACTGTGGGGAGAAATTATCATAATCCCGGAAGTCGTACACTACATGTTTCTCTAAGGTCAGAAAAACCTAGTGCCGGATCGTGAACAATATATTTTCTATCAGGAAAACAACGTATGATGCACGGTCGCTATGTTCTCATACGAAATAATAATGCTCCGGATGAGAAACCTAAAATTACCTGGGGTTTGGTAAAACGCGTCTGGAACTACGCAAGGCCATATCGCTGGTGGATACTGGGGATGTTGGCGATTACCCTTGCTACGACGGGGCTGGGACTGCTGCCACCTCTCATCTTGCGAGAACTGATAGACCAGACACTGCCGGCCCGAGATTTACATCGTCTATTGTGGTTCACTGTTGCTCTTGTGACGATACCGCTCATGACGGCTTCACTGAATGTACTTCTGAGGCAGTTTAACGCTCGGGTGGGAGAGGGCGTTACGTATGACCTGAGGGTGGATTTGTTTTCCTATTTGCAGCGCATGTCGCTGGGTTTCTTTACTCACACTAAAATCGGCGAATTAATGAGCCGACTCAACAACGATGTCGTCGGTGCCCAGAGCGCCATCAGTAACACGTTTGTCAGTATTGTTACCAGTTTGATCCAAGCGATAGTGGTGTTGGCGGTCATGTTTGCTTTGGAGTGGCGTTTGACCCTAATCAGCATAATTATTCTTCCTGTACTTCTTTTTGCAGCACGTAACCTGGGGAATCGTCTGCGTGATGTCACTCGCCAGCAACTGGATATTATCGCGAAGATGAATGCTGTAATGCAAGAAGTACTCAACATTAGCGGTGCGCTACTGGTTAAGCTCTTCGGACATATCAAGGAAGAAGATAACCACTTTAAAAAACGTGCAAAAGACGTACGTGATATTAACGTACGACGGTCAGTGACCGGGGCGCTTTTCTTCGTCAGTATCGGTCTTATGAGTTCTATCGGAATTGCATTGGTATACGGGCTTGGCGGTTACCTGGTAATTAAACAGACGCTTACGATTGGTACTATCGTGGCTTTAGCAGTTTACCTGGGGACATTATATGGCGCCCTGCAGGTATTGACGAATGCCCCGGTTGATTTCGCTACTTCTATGGTCAGTTTTGAGCGTGTATTTGAAGTGCTCGACTTGCCCCAGGAAATTACCGAAAAACCTGATGCGCATGTATTGTCCGATGTGCGTGGTGTGATAGAGTTTAAGGAAGTCAGTTTCCATTACATCAAAGAAGGAAAAGGACTTCTGAAAGACATTCGTCGTTTCGGATTGTTACAGGATACGCAATCGGTATCCTCACGCGACAGTGCCAGGTCTATGCCGAATGACAAAGAGGACCAGGACAATGAAAATAATCTATTCAGTCAGGCACGAGAAGAGGTATTGGACCGCATTTCTTTCCGCGCTGAACCCGGTCAATTGATAGCGCTGGTCGGCCCCAGCGGCGCAGGCAAAACTACCCTCACGTATCTTATCCCCCGACTTTATGACCCTACCGGCGGAAGTATTACGATTGATGAACACGACTTGCGGAATGTAACATTGACTTCACTAACTGCGCAGATAGGCATGGTCACCCAGGAAACATATCTCTTTAATGATACAATTCGGGCCAACCTGCTATACGGCAAGTTAGACGCTACACAGGAAGAAATTGAGGTCGCAGCACGGGCAGCGAACATCCAAGCATTTATTGTTGGGTTACCGTTGAAATATGAGACCATTGTCGGGGAGCGTGGTTACCGGTTAAGTGGGGGAGAAAAACAACGCATGGCATTGGCGCGTGTCATACTAAAAAATCCGCGTATCCTGGTGCTGGATGAGGCAACCAGTTCTCTGGACAGTCAATCCGAAGCTTTAATCCAAGAAGCCCTCGGCCGCGTGATGGTCGGCCGTACGAATATCGTCATCGCGCATCGGTTAAGTACGATTCTGGCAGCGGATTTGATTTTAGTTTTGGACGGCGGCCGTATTGTCGAGAGCGGTACACACCACGAACTATTAGCGAAAGGTGGGCTTTATGCGCTCTTGTATGAAACCCAATTTCGCAGCAAGGCCAAGTAATCCGGATATTTAAATTAATATCATCCTTTCCTTGAGCCGGCCATTACCTCTTTTTTCCCATTCGGTGAACCATATATCTTCTGCAGTTGGTCCGGATGGATGCATCTGGTCAATGCCTCCTGGAGGGTAATAGTATATTTGCCCACCAGTTCGGCGAGTGCATCATCCATCGTCCGCATTCCTTGTTGAGCACCAAGTTGCATCAGGCTATACAGTTCGTGGTTTTTGTCTTCCCGGATAACGTTTCTCACGGCATCGTTGGCCAACAGGATTTCGAAGACGCCGATACGACCTCCGGAAGTACGATTCAAAAGAGTTTGTGATAAAACCGCTTCGATCGTTTCGGCCAGCTGTTGCCTTACTTGATGTTGTTGGGTGGCTGGAAACATGTCGATGACACGGTTAATTGTGTGGACGGCGTCAGTAGTGTGGAGAGTGCCGATAACAAGGTGGCCTGTTTCCGCGGCGCGTAGTGCCGTAGAAATCGTGGAGAGATCGCGCATTTCTCCGAGGACAATAACGTCGGGATCATGACGGAGGGCGTGTATCAGGGCGGTATCAAAGGACTTGGTATCATCGCCGAGGTCACGTTGGACGATAACACATTTCTTGTTAGCGTGGATGAATTCGATTGGGTCCTCGATGGTAATAACATGTCTACGAGCGTTTTCATTAAGATAATCAACCATTGCTGCTTGGGTAGTAGATTTGCCAGCGCCGCTGGAGCCGGTAACCAAAATCAGTCCGGCGTTTTTTAGTATAAGCTTCTTACAGATTTGTGGTAACTCGAGGTCGTCAATTGTTGGAGATTTAATGGGGACAACACGGAAAGCCAGGCTCGGAGTGCCTCTTTGACGCAGGATGTTCACTCTGAATCGGGCCAAACCAAAAAAACTATAAGCAAAGTCTAACTCCATTTCTCTCTGGAATTCTTCCCGTTGCTCCAGGGTTGTGACACGTTCCAGTATTTTGAGTATGTCCTGGGGTGTGAATGGTTGTATTTCCTCCTGAGGTAGGAGTACTCCATTAATACGGAGGATTGGTGAGCTGCCGACATCAAGATGCAGGTCTGAAGCCCGCTTTTCAAACACTAATTTCAATAGTTTATCCAATTCCATTTCTGTGCTCCCTGTTGCCTAAAGGTTATTCCACTTTTAGCGTAACAGTGCCGATCCGTTTTGTATATTCAACGATAGTACTGGGCAGAGCAAATAAATTAGTACCTTCGTTGCGTGAAGGTGAAAGCATCATTAAGTTTGGTGAGTGTGAAAAAACACAATAATAAAAACTGGTACATGAATTCAAAACCAAAGAACTATACGTTGGGATTACTACTTTCCTATTTACCATACAAATCTAGAGTTATAAAGTGGATATACAGATGGTGTAATCAAACTTTGGTGGTGTACTATGCAAAGAAACGATAACAACCGGAATGGCAATGATAAAGGGTTAAATTCGATGTCATCTGACGATGATGCTATGAAAGTAGGGGAGCGCACATTCAGAAAAACTAAATTCGGGCTAGCAGAAGAAGAAGTGCGTTCTTATGTGCAAGAGTTGTTGAGTCAGCGTGATGCTCTGCTTAAACGGCAAGAACACTTGGCAGCGTTGACCCAACTTGCCGAAAAGACGGTGATTGAAGCGAATAACCTGTCTCAATTAATGATGAAAAAATCTGCCGAACAGGCTAAAGCAGAAGTTGATAAAATCAGAACCAAAGCAGAAGAAGATAGTAAACAGATGATTGAGGCAAAGAAGACTGAGGCAAAAGCCGCCGCAGAAAAAGAAGCCGAGGCAATTAAAGTAGGAGCGCAACAACAAGCAAAACTTATACGAGAAGAACAACTCAGTACAATTAAGGTTGAAGCTGCTAACCTGGCTCAGAAATTGCAGAATGAACTACTTGCTAATATCGACAGTATTAAAAAGGAAATAACGTCAATTGGATCTAAATTGGAACCAGCAGCTTCGATAAATATGGGAACGTCGCACATGTTAACCGAAAAAGCTTTGGGAAAATCAATACCGACACTCACTGCGAATGAAAAGGGTGTACTACTCAATCATATTCCATGGTTGGAAGTGGAGGTTCTACCACCACTCGACATCGAGCAGATAATGGATTTAATTTCACGTCTCGAGAGCTTACCGGAAGTTAAAACCACAGATCTTCTCCCGGAAACGCCTAACCCTTTAATCCGGGTTTTTCTGAACGAACCTTCACCCTTGGCAGACATGTTGCGATCACTTCCGCAGATTGAGCAAGTCAATGAACTGTCTGATTTCGTAGAATCCGATATCCAGGGTGAAGAAAAACGGAAAAGGATTCAGATTGTGCTGGGTAAGAATGCCAATATCAAGGATAAAGAGGCTAAAAAGGGTCCACTTAGCAAGATTAACTAAAATAACTAGGCGCTGCACATAGTAGTCTTCATATAGTATGTTGGTAAATAGAAAATAATTTGGGTTAATATCAGACTGCCAAGAGATTTGATTATTAAATATTCCACCAAAAAATAGTGATAATAAAATATCAATCTAAATAACTATCTCCTGATGAGCCCTCTTACCTATTTACACTCGAGTTGTTCTGTTATAAAGTGGGTATAAGGATTCAATGGTCCGTGGAAATGCGGTGGTCTACAACGGGAAAAACACACCAATACAGTAGAATTAAGATGGAGTAACAAACGAACGCAAGCAGAGATAGTGGATGGACAGGAAAAAATTGTGGCATAGTACGATTAGTCAAATATAATTGGTGAACTATTTTTATATTGATATTTAGGTAAAATTGAAGTATTATGATGATTGATATGAGACGGGATGAGACGCTATGAGATTAGTGCTACACTTTATTAATTGGAGTGCTTCAGGTATTCGAAGTTTCATTATTCGGCAGGATGAAAGGCAGGCACTGAAAGGACGCAGTGCCTGGAAAATTTACTCTAAAAATCAAGTTAATATGTTCACTTGTTCTCGGGTAACCATGGTGCAAAATTCACGCAGAAATGTCTGTTGGAGAAAGGGATTAACAGTATCGCGATGGTAACTAACGCAATCGATTCAGGCTCAGCGCTGAAAGTATTAATCAAACAATATCTGGAAAAGCGCGGCTACAAGACTACCGAAGGGGCGAAAGTCCTGGGAAAATCAGGAGCAGAACATACCTTTGATATCTTAGCGCGACGCGATGCCGGTTTTACCAATCATTCTATCGGTGTTGCAGTAATTCCGGAAGGTGATGAAAAAACACGTATAACCTTTCTTCACAATTGTGAAAATCGTGCTTATGATGTTGGGCTGACTGGCAGTGTACTTGCCGTTATCTCTCCCCTGAGCCAGGAAGCGAGACGGTTCGCGCAACATCAACATATGAAAATTATTAGCGCTGAAGAAATTCAAACCCTGATCACGGAAGAACCTGCACAACCCATTAAAATCGCCAACCTGAACACGTTCGAAAATAGAGCCCAATTGATCAAGGCTTTGGAAAATCTCAATTATCGAGTAGAACGTGATACTAAGGTTAATAGCAAATCAGGGACTGAGTATAATTTTGACATCGTTGCTTATGATGACGACATTATTACCGGACACCGTTTGGTCATCGATTTTCTGGACGGTGAAAAGGAATTAACCCTGGAGCAGGTTTCCCTTTTTGAAGTTAAATCTTATGATGTTGGTTTTAGTGATAAGGCCATCGCCGTATCGGTGGGGCTAAGTCGGGCGGCCAAACAATTCGCCCAAAAATATGCCATCCAGCTTATTCAAATTGAACCGAAGCCGATTGTCTCATCGATATCAGGCAAGAAACTAGTTGTCGCACCGGAGAGACCATCCAAGATCGAAAACGGCAAGCTTCCGGTTCCGATCAAACCGACAAAACTCATCCCAGAACCAGAGGCGCTAAAGCTAATTCCCGAGGTAATGGCGCGTCGGCTTAATATTATCCCCATTTCTATCGCTAACAACACTTTAACAGTGTTAATGGCTGACCCGACCGACGTTTTCGCCATGGAAGCACTTTCCGCTAATACTAAGATGCGAATCAAGTCTATTGCGGGTCGGGTCGATGAAGTTCGAGAAGCCATTGACTTGCATTATAAAGGTTATGGCGAAATCGAAAAACAGATTTCCAATGTTTCCGTGGGTGATGAAATTACCGATGAAAGGCTGGCTATGGACGCTGCCTTTGATGCGCCTCTAGCTCAGGCACTGACGATGATTGTTGAAGAAGCCGTCAAGACTCGGGCATCCGATATCCATTTGGAACCAGAAGAAAGCAGATTGAGAGTGCGTTATCGCATCGATGGTATTCTACATGAAATGATGTCCCTGCCGTTAAACATAAATCGGGCACTGATTTCACGTATCAAGATTTTAAGCGACATGAATATTGCCGACCATCTCCGCCCGCAGGATGGTCAATTCTCCTTTGATGCCAAAGGGCGTTCCATCGATATTCGCGTCGCTACGGTTCCTTGTGTCACAGGGGAGATGGCGGTATTACGGCTTCTTGATAAATCGAGAGCCAGTCGCGGTTTGTCCGAAATCGGTTTACTGCCAGCAAGTTTGAAAGTCTACGAAGCGATGCTCTCTGCTCCATATGGGATGATTTTAAGCAGTGGTCCAACCGGATCCGGTAAAACCACTACCCTTTATGCTTGCATCAACAGTCTCGATCTCGTAGGGCGAAATGTCATCACGATCGAAGATCCTGCTGAATATCGTTTTAAAAACATTAATCAGATTCAGGTAAATCCTCAAGCCGGCATTACTTTTGCCGCAGGGTTGCGGTCAATACTGCGTCTTGACCCAAATATCATCCTGGTCGGTGAAATACGTGATGGCGAGACCGCGGGTATAGCGACCCAGGCAGCGCTGACCGGACATCTGCTGCTATCTTCTGTTCATGCCAATGATGCCGCTACGACAATTGCCCGCCTTATCGATCTCAAGGTGGAGCCATTTCTGATTGCCTCCTCGGTCATTGGTGTGGTGGCGCAAAGAATGGTGCGATTGATTTGTCGCGATTGTGGAAGGCTCATGGAAGCTCCTCTGCCAGAGCAAATTGCTTATGAAAAGGCGACTGGGGAGAAAAAGCTTGAATTCCTGTATGGGGTGGGTTGTGAATCGTGTTCTTACACCGGTTATCTCGGACGGACTGGTATTTTTGAGATTTTGCGTATGAGTGATCCAATTCGGACGATGGTGGTTGGCGGAGCCAATAGTAATGAAATACGAACACAGGCAATTAACGAAGGGATGGTTTCACTACTTAAAGATGGGATGCTTAAGGTCCAGGCAGGCATCACTAGCCCTGCAGAAGTCCTGCGTAGCGCATATGCTCCAGATTAACTATATCGAGGTAATAAAATGGACTTTCAATATACAGCGTATACAAGCGAAAAGAAACTTATTAAGGGAAAAATAGCCGCGCCCGATGAGGAAAAAGCCGTTGGGCAATTAAATGCTGTGGGTTATCAGGTACTCAGCATCAAGGGGCTTAATTCATTAGCTAACCTTAGGAAAACCTTGGATTTCTCATTTACATCCCAGGTGAAACCACAAGAAATCATTTTGTTTTCCCGCCAACTAGCGATACTCCTGGAATCCGGAATAGATATTGTGACCGCCATTGATTTATACCGATCTCAAGCAGTGAACAAAGTCTTTCGAAAAACGCTTGACGAAATTATCGCTGACCTCCGCGGTGGGACCTCATTCTCTGGAGCATTAGCCAAATTTCCTAAAATATTTCCTACAATGTACTGCCGTACCATTGCCGCTGGCGAACAAAGTGGTAATCTGGATCAGGTCTTACGCCAAATAGCGGATTATATGGAAAGATCGGAACTGGCCACTAAAAAAGTGAAAAGTGCACTGACCTACCCGGTTATTGTTTTGGTAGTGGCGATTATTGTCGTCGCGATACTCGTCATTTTTGTAATGCCTACTTTCACGAATCTTTATTCTAATCTGGGCGCAAAATTACCTACGATATCAAAGGTGATGATCAATATTGCCAGTGGAGCTAGTAAATATGGAATATACGCCTTAATTGCCTTGGTCGCTTTGATTATTGGGCTGGTGCTGTATGTTAGAACCCCTGCAGGAAGAATGAAATGGGACGGATTCCTGCTACGTTTACCCGTCATCGGACCGATCGTACGTCTTAACGAATTGGCACGTTGTAGCCGAACCATCTCAATGCTAATTAAAGTCGGTTTACCTCTACCGGATATTATTACAATGTGTATTCAAAGCAGTGGCAATAAAATCATGAGCCAAGCTCTAACGGAAGTCAAACAAGATATGCTCGCTGGTGAAGGTTTAGCACAGCCGATGGCCAAGCGTAAGATTTTTTTGCCTCTGATGGTGCAAATGGTGGCAGTAGGGGAGAAAACCGGTAATTTATCTAACACCCTCTCCACGGTCGCCGTTAGTTATGAAACTGATGCTGATGACAGGACGGCGGCAGCCGTAGGTTTGTTACAACCTGCTCTGACGATTGCAATGGCACTAGTGGTCGGTTTTATTGTGGTTGCTATGATTTCTACCATGTACGGCATCTACGGACAGATAGGTAGTTTGTAGAGGTGCTGTGAATGGAGCTTTGTTAAGACTCGGCAAATTTATGAAAAAGGAAAGATGAGATGAAATCAAACAGGTTATTACCGGTTATTTTGCTTATAATCATAGTTGTTTTCGTTGGTCTGGCGGGATGGTTGTATTTCACCAATTCCAAAGCCGTAAACAATAATCAAACGATTACCAGTAACATTAATGACAAAACGAAAACTCTAGCCGCAAAGCAGGCTGAAAAAGTTACACTACAAAATGAGGCCAAAACATTGGCAAGTGAACTTACCGCTGCTCAAACTGCGCTTAGCCAAACCAGTTTTCGATCCTCCGCGGAAAGCATCGAATATGATAGCCTCTTGTTCTCGATTGCCGCTGATAACAAATTACAAATAACCAGCCTGACTACGTCACCGCCTTCAGGTGTTAAGGAGGGCAATAACAATTATCAGCTCCTAACATTCTCCGTGAATGTAGAAGGTATGATTCCGGATGCGATCTTCGCTAAAACTGAAGACTCCGCAGCGTATATTACTGCTACCATAAACCATATACTGGCTTTTACAGATACCATTGCTCACAGCGCTGACTTCGACACCGCAGTGATTCCATCAGTCAGCATTACAGAACCAGCACCGATGACCGACCAGGACGTAGCTGCGCTGAAAGATAGTATTAACAGTTCGATCCAATCAGAATTGACTGCGGACGAAACACAGGGTTTAACGGACGATCAGATAGCGGCGCTGGTTCAAAGCAAGCTTGCCGCTTTGAAATCACCTGATGTTCAGGTATTAATCGCTAAGGCAGGCATAAGCAAACCATCGGCAGCGATCCAGATTCAAATCTGGACGTATAAGGGGGCATAAACTTATGGCAAAACGAGTAGCAACTCTCTATCTTGAAGATTCTAATATCAGGTTACTTATTGCCCGTGGCGAGAAAGTTGAACGATGGGCAAGCATTCCTCTGGAACCAAATTTAGTCAACGGTGGTGTCATTGTTGATGAAAACCAGGTGGCTAGTAAAATCAGGGAACTGTTTATCACTGCCCAACGAGTGCAATTTAAAACTACCGGCATTAAAAAAATCACTGAATCTGTGGCCGAATTGTTTAGAGGAAAGGGGAAACTTATTGTCGGTTTGAGTGGACGGGACTCTTTATATCGTATTCTTTCTTTGCCACCTTTACCGGACGCTTTGCTTACCGAAGCAGTACGTCGTGAAGCAGGCAGGGTTTTGCCGGTTTCTCTGAATGAGTTATATCTTGCCTATCAACGCATTCCAGGTGGTGATTCCGAGACACGTGTTTTTGTAGCGGCGTTTCCAAGAACAGCTACCGATACTCTACTCAGCACGCTGCGCACAGCGGGTTTAAAGCCACGCGTACTTGATCTGGCGCCTCTTGCTTTATGTCTCTCTGTTAATGAACCCAAATCGATAATTGTTGATGCCCGTTTAGATGGCCTCAATATTATTATTATGGCGGACAGAATACCTCAGGTAATAAGAAGTTTGTCTCTACACAGTGAAACAAAAACCGTTTTAGAAAATATGCCGACTATTATCGAGGAATTTTCCAGAACAATCGCGTTTTACAACTCCAGTCACCCACAGGATATGCTTAATTCAGATGTGCCGGTGTTTGTTTCCGGCGATTTGGCGAATGAAGTGGATACTTGGAAATCACTGGTTGGTGGGCATGATTTTAACGTTACTACGTTGCCTAGTGCGCTCGTGTATCCAGAAGGATTCCCGATGGGTGAATTCATCGTTAATAGTGGACTCGCAGCCAAGGAGTTAGACCTTGCAAAAAAGCCGGGCAATTACTCTTTGGTAAACATGAACGCCTTGCCGGCATCAGCTTTACCGAGATCTGTTAATCTTTGGCGAATCGTTGTCCCCATCGTTGCAGTGGCAGGTATTGCTGGCGTGGTATTAATGTGGCAAACATGGCAAAACACGAAGCACAACACCGCAACACTCCAATCTCAGTTGGCTGGTATTGAGAGTCAGATTACCAGTAATTCCAAGAGTGTTAACGATCTGACAACACAGAATGAATCGACACGAACGCAGATTCAGGCACTAAAAGACACCGCGGGTGTCTTTACAACCAAGATGAGCACCCTTGCATCGGCGCGCAATCTCACAGACAGCGATGTCCATCAGATTATCGCACTAGCACCACCAACTGTGGTATTGAGCGGTGTGACATATACGGGAACAGGAGCAACTGTATCTGGATCTGCGGGTGCTCAGGGAGACATATTGAAATACGCCCAGGTTCTAAGGGACACCGGCGGTTATAATGTTATCGTTTCCTCAATCAATTTTAGTTCGACAGTGTCTGATACGGGTGAGGTAATAGGAAACTTCAATTTCTCCTTCCAAATTAAGTAGACTATATTTATTGTATCTATTTTACTTTATTAATACCCCGATATAAGATCGGGGTATTAAATTATACCTACAACCTACCAGTTATTCCAAAAAATGCAACCTATCGAATTGGAATGGGAAAATGTCCCGATCGTAAAGTCGTGGTAAGTTTATTCGTAAGAGCATTATCAGCTGCTTCAATTAGAGCATCTCATCAGGCGTAACGATGTAGAAAAAATGCGCGGTATTGATTTCATCGAGAACAATAATATCATACTTACGGGAGTCAGTGTAAATTATTGAAGATCAGATGGGCTGTATTACTAGT
>Ga0182021_10002702_pt1 | contig 20736 bp, 18 predicted proteins | sample 612E3MmetaG_FD_120493 | JGI IMG/M metagenome (GOLD analysis project Ga0182021, IMG submission 120493) | Permafrost microbial communities from Stordalen Mire, Sweden - 612E3M metaG (Illumina Assembly) | ecosystem: Environmental > Terrestrial > Soil > Wetlands > Permafrost | place: Sweden... | reverse complement strand
TGCGGCGGGCCAGCGCGGCGCGGATTACGGCGGTGCTGCCGTTTTACGGCTATGCCCGCCAGGATCGCAAAGACCAGCCGCGCGTGCCCATCACGGCCAAACTTGTGGCCAACCTGCTGGTGGCCGCGGGCGCCAACCGCATTCTGACCATGGATTTGCACGCCCAGCAAATTCAGGGCTTCTTCGACATCCCGGTGGACCATCTCTACGCCGCGCCCGTGATGTATGAGTATTTGAAGAAGAAACACTTGCGCGACCTGGTGATCGTCAGCCCGGACGTCGGCGGTTTGAAGATGGCTTACGCCTATTCGCAAGTGCTGGGTGGGGGCTTGGCGATCGTGGCCAAACGGCGCAAGAGCGCCAGCGAGGTCGAATCCATGGCCCTCATTGGCGAAATCCGCGGCAAAGACGCCTTGTTGGTGGATGATTTGACCGAGACGGCGGGGACGCTGGTGACAGCGGCTGAATTGATCAAGCGCAAGGGCGCCCGGAAGATTCTGGCCTGCGTTTCCCACGCCATCCTGAACGAGATGGGGATCGAAAGATTGCGAAAATGCCCTATTGACGAACTTGTAACAACTGATACTGTGCTGCGCCCGGCTTATAGCGGCGTGAAGATTACCACGTTGTCGGTAGCAGGGCTTTTGGGCGAAGCGATCAAGCGCATCCATAGTAATTCCTCGGTTACTTCGCTGTTTGAGTTTAAAGGCGGGCGCACGAGCTAGCTCCGCCATGAGATGACTTATTTTAGACGATGAAATCTGTACCACTGAACGCAACTCCCCGCGTGCTGGCGCGGCGGGCCGGGGCCAAAGCCCTGCGTGCCGCCGGCCGAGTCCCGGCGATCATCTATGGCCGGCACGCCGCGTCGCAAAACCTCGAGGTGAAGTCCAAGGACATGGAAGACCTCATTCACCATTCGGTGTCCGAAAACCTCCTGGTGGACCTGTCGGTCAAAGACGACGCCCGACCTAAGCGGCTCGCCCTGGTGCAGGAAGTCCAACACCACCCCCTGACCGGCAAGGTGCTGCATGTGGATTTCCACGAAGTGGCCGAGGACGAAAAGGTTACCATCCTGGTCCCCGTGGAAACCGTCGGTGAAGCCGAGGGCGTAAAGACCGAGGGGGGCGTGCTCGAACACGTCTTGTTCAAGGTCAAGGTGCGGGCCTTGCCCAAAGATTTGCCGGAGCAGATTACGGTGGAGGTCAGCCACCTGAAAATCGGCCAGGCTATTCACCTGGGCGAACTGAAGGTCCCGGCTAGCGTGGAACTCGTTGGCGACAAGGGGATTCCGGTCATCGCCATCGCCGCGCCGCGCACGGAGGAAGAGGAAGCGGCCGAGGCCGCCGCCGCCGCCGAGGCTGTCCCAGGCGAAGTCGAGATGATCAAAGAGAAGAAGGAAGAAGGCGAAGAAGGGGCTCCGCCGGCCAAGGGTGCCGAGAAGGCCCCGGCCAAGGGCGCGGAAAAAGTACCAGCCAAAGGCGCGGAAAAAGCGCCAGCCAAGGGCGCGGAAAAAGCCGCCCCGGGCGCCGAAAAGAAGGCCACCCCGCCGGCCGAGAAAAAGGCGGCGCCCGCGGCAGAGAAGAAGAAATAGTTTGGGTGGCGGCCCGGCTCTGGCCAGGTTGCCAGACCGGCGCCCCGCATGGAGAACCTGTATCTCATCGTGGGCTTGGGCAATCCCGGCGCGGAGTATGCGCGGACCCGGCACAACGCGGGCTTCCTCGTGGCCGAGCAGTTGGCCAAACGCTGGCAGGCAAGCTGGGCTTACGAGAAGAAGTTCAACGCCCGGCTGGCTTCCGCACAGCGAAGCAGCCGCCGCGCGCTCCTGTGCGAGCCGCAAACGTATATGAACGCGAGCGGCGAGGCCGTCGCGGCAGTAGTGGGCTTTTACCGGGTCCCGCTCACCCGATTGCTCGTGGTGGTGGACGATGCGGACCTGCCGCTGGGGGAACTCCGGCTGCGGCCGAGCGGCAGCAGCGGCGGGCATCATGGGCTGGAGTCGGTCGAGCAGTGCATGGGCACGCGCGACTACGCCCGACTGCGCATCGGCATCGGCCGGCAGAGTGGGGCGCGCGAGATTACCGGCTACGTGTTGGGCCGATTTAGTTCGACGGAAGCCGCGTTGGCCGATAAAGTTTTAACCGTGGCGTCCAACCAGGGCGAAACCTGGCTGGAAGCCGGAATACAGAAAGCAATGAGTCAGTTTAACGGAGTCGTCAGCGACCCCGAGAACGAAGGAAAAGAGCAGTGAAACGATACGAAGGCCTGTTCATACTGGACACGGCAGCCAAAGAAGAAGGCATCAAAGATGCCATTGACAAGATTTCCGCGGAGATCACGACTCTGGGCGGCAAGATTGAAACCGTGCAGAAGATGGACAAGAAGAGCTTCAGCCGCGTCGCCAACAAGAAACACAGCGCGGGCTTCTATGTGAATTTCATCTTCGAATGCCCGCCGTCGGTCGTGGCCCAGTTGAAGCGCCGCTTCACGACCAACGAGGACGTTTTCCGGGTGCTGTTCACCAACGCCCCGGCGCCGAAACCAATAACCACAACCACCAAATAAAGAAAACCTATGGCTAACTTCAATAAAGTCATCCTTGCGGGCAACCTGACCCGCGACCCCGAATTGCGCTACACCCCGAAAGGAACTGCGGTCGCCAAGATTGGTCTTGCTATCAACCGGACATGGAAAAGCGAGACGGGCGAGACCAAGGAAGAGGTAACTTTTGTTGATGCGGATGCTTTTGGCCGGACGGCCGAGGTCATCGCTCAATACCTCAAGAAAGGGCGGCCGATTCTTCTGGAAGGGCGATTGCGTTACGAGACGTGGGAGGACAAACAGACCAATGCCAAGCGTAGCAAACTAGGTGTCGTACTCGAGACCTTTCAATTCCTCGATTCCGGCCGCTCTGACGCCAGCGCCCCAGCCGCCAGCGCCCCAGCCGCCAGCGCCCGCCCGACGGCCCCTGCGGCGGCTCCCGCCGACGTTCCCCCACCGGCTGAGCCCGAGCCTGCCGCCCCTGAACAAGACGACGTGCCCTTCTAGCCCGGTCAGGTGTTGAGCAGCCATTCCGTTCACGCATCACGTTTCACGCATCACGCATCACGCAACTTCCCTCATGGCCAAAACTGAAGTCATCCTCACCCACAATATCGTCGGCCTCGGCGCCGAGTCCGACCAGGTCAAAGTCGCCGCCGGCTACGCCCGCAACTATCTCTTCCCGCAGGGCCTGGCCATTCCGCTGACCGCCGCCAACAAGCGCCGCCTGGAGGTGCTTCGCCAGCGCCGGGCCGAGCGCGAAGCCCACGAGTTCAACACCATGAACGAGTTGGCCAAGAGCCTCTCCAAGCTCCTCTGCCTCATCACTGTCAAGACCGGCGAAGACGGCAAGATGTTCGGCACCATCACCCCGGGAATGATTGCCGACCAGCTCAAGACGCAGTTCGACGTGTCGCTCGACAAGAGGAAGATTCACCTCGAACAGTCCATCCGCGCCCTGGGCGAATACGAGATCGAGCTGCGGCTCCACCAGGATGTGCTCACCAAGCTCAAAGTCCGCGTCGAGAGCAGCACGCCGCCGCCCGAGCCGCCCGCGGCCCCGGTTGCCGAGGCCAAGAAAGAAGAGCCCAAGACTGAAAAGCGCGGGCGCCGCCCGGAAGCCGCCCACGGCAAAGCCGAAGGCGCCCACCCCAAGGGCGAAGCCGGCGAGAAGAAGCCCCACGTCGCCAAGGGCGAGCGGCCTCCGCGACCGGACAGAGCGCATAGACCGGAGAAGGCCCCAAAAGCCGAGAAAGCTCCCGCTGCGGAAAAAGCCCGCCAGCCGCCGAAAGCAGAGTAAGCTTCGGGCACGCCGGCACCATCGGGTGTTGGCGGACTGAGGGGTGCCTTGCGGCTAAACGGCCCACGCTAATTCCACGGATTAGGAGGTGTGAGTCTCCTTTCGTGTTTCCCATTTGCTTCTTCAGCAGTCCACAGAACTTCCCCGCTGGGCATTCTGATAATTACCAATCCTTAATCGGCCGGCTGCGATCATGGGGCTTGCCGGTGGGCTTGAGAGGCAGCATCTGTTCTTCACCCTTCTCCGCGTCCAGCAATTGCCTGGCCTGCTCAGGCGTCATTTGGGCTAAGGCTTGGGCGGCTGCGGCTTCCTGCTCTTTTTCGTCGGATTTGTCCTTGGGCTGACCGCTTGACTGCTGCGCCTGCTGCTGTTGCTGTTTCTGCTGCTCGGATTGCTGGGCGGCTTGCTGTTGTTCCTCCTGTTTCTTCTGCTCGTCAGACTTTTGCTGCTGGGAGGAATCCTGCTTCTGGTTTTGCTGGGCCTGCTGTTGTTGTTGTTGTTGCTGCTGGTCCTGCGGTTTCTGTTGGTCTTGCTGCTGCTGATTCTGCTGTTGTTGGTCCTGATTCTGGTCCTTGTCCTGCTTGTCTTGCTTGGACTGTTGTTGCTGTTGCTTGAGTTCCTCGAGCTTCCGCTTGACGAAGTCATAGTTAAACTTGGCGTCGGCGTCCTGGGGGTTGAGCTTCGTGGTGCTTTGGTAATCCTGGAGGGCTTTCTCCCAGTCTTCGGTGCGCTTTTTCGGGTCGGGATTGTGCTCGCCGCGGTGGAAGAGAGCATTGCCCTCGTTGTAGTAGGCCAGCCCCTGTAGCTTCAAATCCGGCGCCGCCAGCGTAATGTTGAATTGCTTGGCGGCTTCGTCGAATTGCCGATTGCGGTAGGCGGCGGCGCCGGCGTTGAAATGGAGGCGGGGGTCGTCGGTCTTCTTTTGGAGCAACCGTTCATATTCCTTGAGCGACTGCTCGTAGTTACCGGACTTGTATTCCCGCAGCGCGCTGGAGGGCGAGGCTAGCGCGGAGCTTGGGCAGAGGAGGAACCACGAAAGACACGAAATACACAACAGAGAGGATAGAGGATGGAGGGTGGAGGATGGCGGCGCGGGGCGTAGCGGCTTTGGGCAGAAGGCCGCACTCTTGAGTGAGCCGAAATTTGCGGCGCTCGGCCGAGACGCTGCACGCACAAATCCGAAATCCGAAATCCGAAATCCGAAGGAAGCCCGAAATCCGAAATCCGGAAACGCAACTCGCCGGGCCTGGAGTGGGGCACTGTCCGGAGCAAAGCCTCGCGGGGCTCGACGCTTTGGGTAACTCTGGTTCTGTAGTGGAGATGAGGCCGGTGATTTCGGGTTCTTCATGGTTTTCATTGAAGCACTGGGGTCAGGGGCCTTTCTGCGGCTGGGGCGGGCGCAGGTTTGGGGCGCGGCTCGCGTTTGCGTTCCGGGAAGAGCATTTCCACTAACAATAGCACAATCGCTGTCGCCAGCGGCCAGTGATACCGCTCGTGATATTGGCGGACGAACTTCTCCTGGTGCTGGGACTTGGGCAGCTTGGCCAGGCCCTCGTCGTAAAGCGTGTCAATGACTTTGGCCCCGCGCAACGGCAGGTAGAAGCCGCCTTCGGACGCGCCGGCGATCTGCTGGAGCAGTCGCTCGTTCAGGTGCGACTTGACGACATTGCCCTGCTCGTCGCGGACGTAATCGCTGCCGCCCTGGGCGTCCTTGATGTGCAACAACTCGCCGTCCGCCGTGCCGATGCCGATGGTGAAAATGCGCAGGCCTTCCTTGGCGGCCTTCTCGGCGGCTTCCAGTGCGCCGGAGTCGTGGTCTTCGCCGTCGGTGAACAGAACGAGGACTTTGTAGTTGTCTCCTTCTTTGTAGGCGGTCAGGGCCGTCTCAATCGCTTCGGCTATCGCCGTGCCGCCCTGGGGGATGATATTCACGTCGAGCGCCTCGACGCTTTGGCGGAAGGCCGCGTCGTCAATGGTGAGCGGGCATTGGAGGAAAGCGCTGCCGGCGAAGGCGACGAGGCCGAGGCGGTCGGCTTTGGCGCGCTGCATCAGGTCGAGGGCGGCCAGCTTGGCGCGCGCCAAGCGGTTCGGCGCGATGTCCTCCGCCAACATGCTTTTCGAGGTGTCAATTGCGACGACAATATCCAGCCCCCGCTGTTCGATCTCCTGCCAGTCGAAGCCCCATTGCGGACGCGCGAGCGCCAGGATGAGGCAGACCACCGCCAGGACGAGGCAGGCCAGGCGAATCTTCTGGCGCGCGGCCGAAATGCCGACGGTCAAGACGGGCAGGAGGCGGGCCTGGATGAACTGCGTGAGCAACTGTTGGCGCTTGCGTCCCGACCACCAGAAGAAGGCCAGCAGGGCCGGGGGAAGGGCCAGCAGCAGCCAGAGGATATAGGGATTGGCGAAAGTCATGCGAGGGAAGTCCGAAATCCGAAGTCCGAAGTCCGAAGGAAATCCGTGGTCCGTGGTCCGTGGACCGTGGTCCGTGGACTGTGGACTGTGGACTGCGGACTGTGAACCGTGGACCGTGGACTGCCGACTGTGGACCGTGGACTGTGGACCGTGGACCGTGGACCGTAGACTGTGGACTGCGGACTGCGCGAAATCATGGCAACCTCCTCCAAATCGTGTGGCGCAGGAGAACCTCGAGCAGGAGCAGGCCCAAGCCGGGCGTGATGAACCAGGCGAACAGTTCGTTGTGGCGGGAGAACTTTTTCACCTCGGCTTCGGTCTTCTCCAGCTTGTCAATCTCGCCGTAGATGGCCTGGAAACGTTGCGAGTTGTCCGCGCGGTAGTACTTGCCGCCGGTCATGTCGGCGATCTTCTGGAGCGTATCCTCGTCAATGTCCACCGGCTCCTGCCGGTAACCGACTTTGCGCCCGCCCCAGAAGACGGGCATCGGCGCCATGCCTCTCATGCCGACGCCGATGGTATAGACCTTGACGCCGAGCTTCTGGGCGGCCTCGGCAACGGTCAGCGGCGCGACTTTGCCGGCGTTATTCTGGCCGTCGGTCATCAGGATAACGATCTTGCTCTTGGATTTGAGTTCGCGGAGGCGGTTGATAGCGGTGCTGAGAGCCGAGCCGATGGCGGTGCGGCTGTCATCAATGGTGCCCAGCTCAAGCCGGGCGAGGTTCTCGAGGAGAAAGTCGTGGTCGAGCGTCAGGGGGCAGGCAATATATGCCTGGGTGGCGAAAGCGACGATGCCGATGCGGTCGGCGGGGCGTTTATCAATGAACTTCTTGAGGACTTCCTTCGCCATGGCCAGCCGGCTGAGGCGCTCACGGCCGACTTCAAAGTCCTCCGAGGCCATGCTGCCGGACATGTCAAGCGCCACAGCAATATCCACGCCGCTGGCGGTGACCTTGGTTTCGCTGCGGGTGAAGCGCGGCTGCGCCAGGGCAATGATCAGCAGCGCCAGGATAAGCCAGCGCAACGCCGCCAGAAACGCCCCGGAACGAGTGCGAGTCACATTGAGAATGCCGCGCACCAGTTGGACCGAGGAATAGACAAAGGCCGGCGGCTGGCCTTGCTTGCCTTTCAGCCAAAACAGCACTGGCAGCAGCAGCAACAACAGCAGGAAGTATGGATGGCCAAAGGTCACGTTTGTGCCCCCGCTTTGACCGCTTCCAACGTGCTCATGATCGGCTCGGTTTCTTCCACCAGCCGCACCGCCGATGCGTGCAGGTCTTCAAGCTCGGGCCGGCCAGGCTCGTATTTGGCGAATTTGACCAGGTCACAACGATTGAGGAACTCACCCAGGCTCTCCTTCTGGTCCGGCGTGAGTAGATTCGTCCCCTGCAACTCGTAAAGGAACTCCTCGGTGGTGCGCTCCGGCGCATGGAAATCAAACCGCTCCTCCAGGTACCAGCGGATGGTATCGGACACGAGGATGCAGAACTCGCGCGGTTGGCCGATGAGCGCCAGCGCCTCCCGCAGCTTTTGCTTCGCCCGGATGTGAGGCGGGACAGCCGGGACGATCTGGGCTTGCGCGCGCCGCCTCTGCCAGTAGCGCCAGGCCCAGAAGGCCAGCGCCGCGACGGCGAGCACCAGCAGCACCCACCATAGCCACGCCCAGCCGCTGGGGATTTCGACCGGCGGCTTGATGTCGCGCAGCGCGTTGGTGTCGGCGCTGCCCACAACGGCGGAACGGGGATGGACGTTGGTCACGCTCATGCCTGGTGCAGTTGCAGAGTTACATCGTTACATCGTTGCATCGTTACATGAGTTACATGAGAGCTGCATCGTGCCGGCCATTGTAACCATGTAACCATGTAACTTATGTAACTCATTTAGCCAGCCGAGGCGCTAGCCGCGCAGCCGCCGCTTCTCGCGGGTCTCGAAGAACTTGCCCAGCTCCGCCGCGTAAGGCTGGCCGGTTCGCAAGCCGATGGCGTCAATGCCGGCGGAGCGGAACAGGCGCGCCAGATCAGCTTGGGCGCGAGCCCGCCCCTCGGCGAAGGCGGTGCGGTTGCGCTCATTGCCGGTGTTGGTCTCGCCGACCTCGCCCGTCTCGGCATCCTCAAACACCATCCTGCCCAACGCTGGTAGTTCCAACTCATACGGGTCGGTGATCTGGACGGCCACTACGTCGTGCCGGCGGTTAGCCTGGCGGAGCATGGTGAAGGAAGCTTGGGCCAGCGACTCGCGCAGAAACATCTGGGGCCGTAGCTTCCGGCGGCCTCTGTCTGCCGCCTTAGCCGGCGAACCGATGAAGTCGCAAATCACCACCGCGATGGCCCGATGTGGGGTCACCCGCAAAAGGAACTCCAGCGCACCATTCAAGTCAGTACCAGGGTACCGCGGCTCAGAGTAAAGCACCTCGCGGATTACCCGCAGGACGTGGCGGCGCCCTTTGCGGGGCGGAATGAACTTCTCGACCTCGTCGGTGAAGAGGATCAGCCCGACCTTGTCATTGTTGCGGATGGCCGAGAAGGCCAGCACGGAGGCAATCTCGGCCGCCAGCTCGCGTTTGGACTGCTCCTGTGAGCCGAACTTCATTGACCCGCTGGCGTCCACCACCAGCATCAGCGTCAGCTCGCGCTCTTCGACGAACTTCTTGACGAAGGGATGGTTCATCCGCGCCGTGACGTTCCAATCAATGGAGCGGACCTCGTCTCCCGGCTGATACTCGCGCACCTCGTCGAAGTTCATCCCCTGCCCCTTGAAGACGCTGTGGTACTGGCCGGCCAGCGTCTCGCTCACCAGTCGGTTGGTGCGAATCTCAATCTGCCGAATCTTTTTGAGAATCTCACGGGGAATCATGGCACCGGCAACTCATCAAATTTCTTCTGGAGTATGGTCTCGCTGGTTTCTTGCTCGCCCACGGCCGCGCAGGTCACGCAATCGGCTGCGTGTCCAGCAGGTGACAAACCTCGATGCCGTCGTCCAAGTCCGGCCAGTAAATCGCGTAGCCGCCCGGCTCAAGCGACCAGTTGGCGCGCTGCTTGGGGGTGGCCTGGGCGAGCCATTTCAGCCACGGCACTTCGGCCAGCGGCAGGCTGATTTCGCGCCCGTCGTCGAGCCGGACATGCAGCGTGCCGTTGGTGAAGCGGACACCCTTCGCGTGAACTTGTTCAGTGGTTTTAGCGGTCAAAGTGCTCATGCCATGCCTCCAATAGTTTGGTTTCGTTCAGTTCAGTCAGCTTCAAAATCTTGTTCAACTCTGCCCTATTATACCCACGATTGCATTCGACTTCGAGCGAGTTCAGCCAGATTTTCGCCACGCGCTCGGCCCGGATGACGTGAACGTGCGGCGGCTCGTTCACATCGGACGAGTAGAAACGGAATTTGTAGCCTTCAATCAAAATGGTCGGCATAAAATCCTTCGCTCATGGCACCGGCAACTCATCAAAAATCTTCTGGATGATGATCTCACTCGTCTTCTCTTCGGCTTCCGCCTCGTAGGTAATGGCCACGCGATGGCGTAGCACATCCATGCCGATGCTCTTCACGTCTTGCGGCGTTACGTAGCCCCGGCCTTTGAGGAATGCGTAAGCCTTCGCGGCCAGCGTCAGGTAAATCGTCGCCCGCGGCGACGCGCCGAGCTGGATAAACTCTTTGACTTGAATCTTGTACGCCTCCGGGTCCCGCGTCGCGCAGACCAGGTCCACGATGTAGTCCTTGACCTTGTCGTCCATGTAGATGTCGTTGATGACCTGGCGGGCGTGGAGAATCTGCTGGGGCTCGACCACCGGGCTGGTGACCGGGGTGCCGGACGTGCGGGCCATCAGGTCGAGGATTTGCCGCTCCTCGGCCCGCGACGGGTAGCCGATCTTGAGCTTAAGCATGAAGCGGTCCACCTGGGCCTCGGGCAGCGGGTAAGTGCCTTCCTGCTCAATCGGATTCTGAGTGGCCAGCACCAGGAACGGCTCTTCCAGCTTGAAGGTCTGGTCGCCGATGGTGACCTGCTTCTCCTGCATGGCTTCGAGCAGCGCGCTTTGCACCTTCGCGGGCGCGCGATTGATTTCGTCCGCCAGCACCAGGTTCGCAAAGATCGGGCCCTTCCGCGTCGTGAAGGCGCCCGACTGCGGATTGTAGATCTGCGTGCCGACCACGTCGGCAGGCAGCATGTCGGGCGTGAACTGGAGCCGGGAGAATTTCACATTCAGGCAGTTGGCCAGCGACTTCACCGAGAGCGTCTTGGCCAGCCCGGGCACGCCTTCCAGGAGCACATGGCCATTGGCCAGCAACCCGACGGCCAGCCGCTCGACCAGGTAGGTCTGCCCGACGATCACCTTGCCCAACTCGTTAAACAGCGGGCGCACGAACGCCCCGGCTTCCTGCACTGCCGCATTGATGGCATTGATTCCGGTATTCATTTGATCTTGAGATATTACTGACCGATGGACAGAGAAACCAGAAAATGCGTTCAATGCAGGATGGTACTTGAATTGCTGTCTCCCTTCGGGTAGAATTAGGCCAAATCCCGGCAAACGCCGAATGCCTTGGCCAGTTGCGAGCTTTGGCTGCGGGTGAGTCGAACGCGGCGGGGCTTTGGTTTGAGGCCCGCCGCGCTTCTGTACCCCACAACGCGGCGCGGACTCGCTCAAATTAGCGATCACCGATCAAACCAATAGCCACAAAAATGAAGGATTCCGTGAGATCCACCCCATTAATCAACTCCCCGATTGGCGTGGCCTTTGCCTCCATGATACTCGCAACCCTCGTGAATGCTCCTTGGCAATGCGCCACGGCGGGGCCGGTCAGCTCCGAGCAGGTGGCCGCGGTAGTTACCGGCTGGCTGAGCCTGGACCGAATGCCCCTGGGCGAGACCCTCGGCGCCGCTGTCCAGCGCGTGGACACCTTCACCAACAAAGGAGGCGATGTGCTTTATTATGTGGTGTACCTAAACCCGTCCGGCTTTGTCGTTGTGGCCGGTGATGATCTGGTGGAGCCGATCATCGCCTTTGCCCGCACGGGCAGGTTCGATCCGTCGGAAGACAATCCGTTGGGCGCTCTGGTGAACAAAGACCTAGCTGGCCGCGTCGCTTACGCCCGGGAAGTCAGCGCCGTGTCTCCGGGAAAGAGCGCACTGGAAGCCGAGGCAAAGTGGCAGCGGTTTAGCTCCAAGGACGGCGGACCAGTGTCATCGGCGAAGAAACTGACGTCCGTTTCGGACGTGAGGATAGCTCCCTTTACGCAAACCACTTGGGACCAGGGGACCGCAGGTAATGTGGGCACAACCGCCTGCTATAACTACTACACGCCGCCTTACGGAGACGGAAACGTGAACAACTACTGGGCGGGCTGTGTAGCGGCGGCGATGGCCCAGCTCATGCGCTACTATCAGTTCCCAACCACGGGCGTCGGTTACACGGCGTTTACGATTTACTCCGATGGCTCTCCCCTGACGTATTACCTGCACGGCGGCAATGGCTCGGGAGGCCCTTATGTGTGGGGCAACATGCCGCTGGTCCCTACCTCCAGTCCCAGCACGGCCCAATGCCAGGCCATCGGCGCACTGGTCGCGGATGCTGGAGCGACTGTCGGCATGAGCTATTATGCTAGCGGCTCCTCCGCGTCGCTGCTGGATGCCAAGACAGCGTTGGTGGGCACTTTCCAGTACTCCAGCGCGGTTCGGGGGTATAACAATTATGCCGACATCGGCGCGGGTTTGATCGGCATGATTAATCCGAACCTGGATGCCCGTTATCCGGTTCTGCTCGGCGTCCACGGTTCCAGCGGCCACGCGGTGGTGGCGGACGGTTACGGTTACAGCGCTTCCACCCTCTATCACCACCTGAATCTGGGCTGGTCGGGGACCGATACTGCCTGGTATGCGCTGCCGGAGATTGACACCAGCAGCTACACCTTCACGGTAATGGATAGTTGCGTCTATAACGCCTACACCAACGGGAGCGGCGAGATCATCAGCGGTCGCGTGCTTGATCAGCTCGGGCGGCCGGTCGTCAATGCCACCGTTACGGCCACACGCAGCCCGAGCGGCACTTACACCAGTACCACTGACACCAACGGGATTTACGCCCTCGCCAGAATCCCCTCCAGCTCCTCATTCTCGATTACAGTCACTAAGGCCAACTACAGTTCTCTGAGCGGCAATGCCTCAACCGGCACTTCCTCGGATTGGACCCCGAACAGCGGTAATTACTGGGGGGCGAATTTCACGATGCCGATGCTGACGACCGTGCTGGACCATCTGGTGTGGGGGGCGATGGCCTCAACGCAGCCCCCGAACACCCCCTTCGGCGTGACGATTACGGCTCAGAACCTCACGAACGGCATAGCCACAGGTTTCACCGGCCCGGTCACCTTGAGCGCTTTTGCGTCCGGGGTCGGGTCCTCCAGCACGATTATCGGGAGCTTGACCGGGTACTCCTATATATACGGATCTGAAATGACGCTCGGCTATGCTTTCACACCGAACACCAATGTGCAAGTGATTTCCGTCCGCGGCTATAACACCGATAAAGTCTCGATTTGGACGGACAGCGGGACGTTTCTTGGCAGCCAGGCGGTATCGGCCTCAGGCAGTTGGACCGAGGCGTCCCTGGCGTCGCCCATCACTCTTTCCGCCGGCACGACCTACCGGGTCGGCGCTCATATCCCGGCGGGCATGTACGGCTATTTCCGTACGACTTCATGGCCAACCACCTTTGCCAACGGCACCGTGGGCCAGAACTTCTACTGGTCTTACGGCGATGTGTGTCCCACCTCGGTCTATGGCACCGCGGAGGGGCCGTTGGTGGACTTGCGCTACCAGGTCGTCTTTTCCAACTCGGTTGCCGTCAGCCCGAGTTCCTCCGGCGCCTTCGTCAACGGCGTGTGGAACGGAAACACCACGGTGGCAACAATCGCGACCAACGTGGTGCTCAAGGCCGATGACGGCGCCGGCCACACCGCCTTGAGCACCCCCTTCAATGTGATCACGCCCATTCGGCTGCTGTCACCCCAACGCGTGGCCGGAGGCAAATTCCAATTCACCGTTTCCAGCGCTGTGGGCCTGAAGATCGAAATGCTGGGCTCGACCAACCTGTCAAACTGGATCACCGTGACCAACCTGACCAACAGCACCGGCACAATCGTGTTCACTGACCCCGCCACGAACTTCGTTCGGCGCTACTACCGGGCTCACCAGTTGCCTTAGCGGCGATTACTTGGCAAGATCCTTCAGCTTGGCTTCGAGTTCCTCGAGAGCGAATCCTTCGGCGGCTACGAGGTGGGCTTTGTCGGTCAGGATCAGCCACGGCAGGGCGCCGGCGCCCCAGTTGAGGCGGGCCTTTTCCGTGTCTCCCTTTACGCAGCCGATCGGGAATGGCAACGCGGCTTCTTTCTTCCAGGCCTTGAAGTCGTCTTCGGCCATTGGGCCTGTTTGGATCACGATTACTGCCACGCTTTTTTCTTTGAGCGCGGCGGATTGCTCCCCCAGAAAGCGCAAGGCGCGGCGGGAAGGCCGCTGTTCGGCATCAATCAACAGCGCCAGCACCAATTGGTCGGCAGGGGCGTCGGCCGCCGTCAGCCCCAGCAGCGCCAGATCCGGCAGCGGCTTGCCCTTGAGGTGGGCGATCTGAGGCTCCGCCCGGCGAACAACGCCCGCCATGCGCTGATTGGATATCCGAATAACGATGTTCGTATCACCGCCGGCCGCGGTCACGTTGCCGTAGCCGCCGCTCTGGAGGTTGGCGGAGATTTGGATGGGGCCGGGGCAGACCTTTTCCATCGAGAAATGGCCCTTGGCATCGGTTTGAGCGTTGATGTTGGGCTGCTTGTTGCCATAGGAGTAAAGGTAAGCGCGCGCCACCGGCTTGTCGTTGTCGTCCAGCACCACGCCGGCGATGCGCTGGTCGGCCAGCACCAGTTGGAATGGCTCGAGCGCGACGCGGTTGGTCTCGGTTTCGGACGCCGACACATTGCGGGATTCCTGACCATAGCCCTTGGCGGAGGCGTTGACAGTGTACTGGCGGCCCGGCGGCAGTGCCTTAATCTCGAATCGGCCTTCGACATCGGCTCGCACCTGGGAGCCAAAAGAAGAGGACATGCGTTCCGTGTGGAAGAAGGCCTGGGCCTGGGCGTTGGTGATGGGTTTGTCGTTGGAGTCGGTAACACGGCCGGCAAGGGTCAACCCCGGTTCGAGCCGCACGCTGGCGTTGGTGGCGCCCTCTTCCAGTTCGAGCGCCGCCGCCAGGTTGCGGGCCAGGTCACGAGCGACCACGACCGGTTGACTCTCTCCCATGGGGCCGAACTGGCTGGGGTTGAATGTCAGCGAGAAGCGGCCTTCGCTGTCCGTCTGCTTTTCGCTTGCCGAATAGGAGGGAAAGAGGCTCAGCCAGACCTTGGGCGCGGGTTTGCCGTCCGGGTCTGTAACTTGGCCACTGATTTTGGTGGCGGCTCGCGAGGCGGCATAACTTTCCTGGACGCCGAGTTGGATGGTGACGTTGGTTTCACCGCCCTCGGCAGTGACGCTGCCGAATCCGCCGCCCGACGAATTGGCCTGGAGCGTAATCGGCCCGGCGCAAACGGCGCTAAAAGAAAAACGCCCCTTGGCGTCCGTCTTCCCGTTGATGCTTGGCTGTCCTTCACCATAGCCGAAGATGTTGGCGTCGGTGATCGGCTTGTCGTCGGCATCAAGGACCACGCCGGCGAGGCGCTGGTCGGCCAGGGGCAGCTCGCAGGTCTCGAATTCGATGCGCCGCCCTTCGGCCTCTTCGGCCACATTGCGATTGACCGTCCCATGCCCCGTGGCAGAGACGGTCACGCCATAGCGGCGGCTGGACGGCAGCGCTTTGATCTCGAAACGGCCCTCGGTGTTTACCGGCAAGGGCTTGCTGAGCGAGCCGCCCATGCGCTGAGTCGAGAAAATGATGTGGGCTTCGGCGTTGGTGAGTGGCTTGCCTTTGGTGTCGGTCACGCGTCCAGCGAGCGTAAGCCCCGGTTCCAGGCGCAGGTCCAGGTTTGTGGTGTCTTCGTCAATGGTCTGCGCGAGGGCCAGATTCTGCTTCAAATCCCGCGCAATAAGGAACATGTCGTATTGCGAATTGCCCAGGTTCTGGCGGTTCCAGGTCAGGACAAAGCGGCCATTGGCATCCGACGTGGCGCCTTTGGACCTTGCCTGCCACTCCGGCCAGACCACCAGATCTACCCCTGCCAGCGGCGCGCCCGCGCTGTCCCGCACCACGCCGGTCAGCTTGGGCGGCGAAGCCATCTGCACTTCGAGAAGATTGGTCGGGCTGGACTCCAGCTCGACAGCGCCGCTTTGCGAGCCGAAACCTTCTTTCTCGACGGAAACCGAGACGCTGGTCGCGCGGCCCACCGGATAGCGGATCACACCCTCGCCCTTGGCCGAAGTGAGGACGGGGATGGCGATCACAGAGACCTGGTCCACGTGCATCATGGGGTCCACGAGCGCATCCGCAATCGGCTGGCCGGATGTTCGCTCGGTTACGCGCACGGTCAGGGTGCCGTCAAAGTTGCGTTCCGGCTCATCGGGCGGGCGCGGCGGCGTGACGGGCCGGCTGGCGTCACGATTCGCGACCGTGGCGGCGATCAGATCGTAAGCGGCCAAGTGCTTGCTGGAGACCACGTCCATCGTCGCGACCTCTTTCTGGGGGTTGGGATTGGCGAGCACGGTCTTAAACAGCCGCAGGGTTGACTTGATGCGCGGCACACCCGGCGCGCGCCAGACGATCTTCGTGCCGGGATCTGTGAGCAGTTCCTTTTCCTCGGAGGGCATCCGATGCCAGTCGCGGACATGGCCGCCAAAGAGGATGGGGAACTCGTGCTTCGAGCCGTCGGCGTAGTTAAGCCGGATGCGCGCAATCTCCCAGCCTTCGACATCCGCCCATTGGGTGACATGGAGCAGGTGCAGTTCATCGAACCTGCGCCCGACCCGGATGCCGATGAAATCGGGATAAGTGTTGGTGTCACCCCGCTTCTCCGGACCCAGCTTGCTGCCATACACGCACCCGCGCCCCTCGACCTGGAAGGGCAGGCCATCGAACACTTGCCGGCCCGCGACCGTTAGCCAACTCGCATTGGTTTTGCCGTCGGCAACGAACTTCTCCTTCTGAACGCCCGACAGGTCGAGGATGAGCGGTTCTGTGGCTTTGGCCTCGCCGACGGGAGCTGTCGCGCCGCTGCCGGATTGCGCGTTGACCCCGCAAGCCAGCCCCAAGGCCAGCCCGAAAACTACACTGAAGGTCTGGTTCGTTCTCATGGTTGACAAAGTCCGTATTTCTCTTCCCCGCCCCCCCCTCACCCAGCCCTGTATCTGCGATGTTAGCCATTCACGTAGTAGCGTAAGCCTCCGGCTTGCGACCGTCCCGACGAGCCTCTGGCTCGTCGAAGTCGCGCGTTGCGCCCAGCAACCCGGAGGGTTGCCGACACGGTCGCAAGCCGGAGGCTTACGCTACTACCTGGACTGAGGGCGCTCTACTTTTCCGCCTGCGCGGTCTCGCCGCTACCGCGATACAGCGCCTTGACCTCCGCCTCGCTCAGCCCGTAGCCGTAAAGTCGCACGTCGTCTATCCAGCCGTTGAAGCGCTGTTCGTAGGCGGCCGAGTTGCCGCCAATCATCACCGGCATATTGTTCCATGCGATGGGCTTGGCGTCCGCCGAGGCTTCGAGTTCGCCGTCCACGTAAAGCCCGGCGCGGCGGCCATCCGAAACGCCCACGAGGTGATGCCATTGGCCATCATCCACTTTTCGCTTCGAGACGAGGCTCACCAGGTTCTGGTTGGCGTGCTCCACCTCAGTGCCGGTGTTAAAGTTGAAGGAGACCATGCCGGTTTCCTTCTGCCGCTGGAGCCGCCAGGCGGTGTCGCCTTTGGTCACAATGGCCTGCCCGAGTTTGTTGAATTCGCGCACTTTGATCCAGGCCGCCACCGTAATGCCCTCGCGGCAATCGAATTCCGGCGCGTGGCCACAGTTGATGAAATACGACCGGCCACCAAACTCCATTGCGCCGCCGATTCGTCCCTGGTTGGGCGCCCAGCCCGGCTGGCCAGTTACATTCCCGGTCAACTCATGGCCGGTGGCATCCTCGGCCTTGGCGCCTTTCGTCTCGTCGAGCTTCCACCACGCGACCAACTCCGCCGTCTCGAAGCGCGCGACGCGCCCGCTTACCACGCGCCCGTCGGCCTGCGCCTCATCCACCCGCCAGAAGTAGGTGGTGTCGGGCTTTAATGGCGGCGCGTCCAGCCGCGCGTTCTTCGTCGTGCCGACCGGGGCAAGGTTGCCGGGAGCGGTGCCGAGATAAACCCGGTGCTCGGTGGCGCCCTGCCCCGCAATCCATTCGAGCGCGGGCTTGCCAAGGCTGATACCGGTCGCCCCGTCCTCGGGCATTTTTGGTCCAGCCTGCCGTCCCAGGGCCTGGTGGAAGACGACTTTGCTCAAGCCGACTTTGCCCCGGCCATTCCAGGGCACCATGCTCTCGAACCGGACCTTGCGTACCATGGCGCCATTCAGCTTCAGCCGGGTCGGCTCGTCATAATCCGCGTTGCCCTCCGCCTCGGCGAACTCCGTGCCGTGCAATACTGTTTCCCAGGTTGAGCCATCAGGCGACACGGCCACATCGGCTTTGCGCAGGCCGTCAGCCGTCTCCCACTCGGCATTGTAGTTCCAGACCTCGATGGCCCCAAGCGCGACCGGTTCGGGCAACTCAAACTCCAGGGCGAGGTTGGTGCTGCATGTGCCCCGCCACATGTGTTTCGGGGCGGTATCCTGTTCCAGCAAACCGTCTCGGTTTAGGTCCCGCAGCCCCGCGCGATTGACGAGCGCCGCCAGGCCGGTTTCATCGCCGACCTGACCCAGGTGCGCTGCCTCGATGCGGACCTTGGGACCGAGCTCAGGCGGCTTGCGGCCACTGGGCTTGAGCGTCAGTTGGCGTGTCAGCACCTGGAAAGGGCTGGCAAAGCCGACGGTGGCAATGATGGGACGTTTGACCGTTTTGGGCTCTCGCCATGAGAGCGAACAGACCCCGCCTCACCCAAACTCGAAGGTATTGGTGTAGCGGTAGGTGCCATCCAGGCTGGCCAGCGTTAGCCGTGGCCCGCGCGGCTGTTGGTTGCCTTTCATGATCTGCAGTGTCTCGCCGTAGCGGCCCTGGAAACGGAGGCTGAAACTGACCTGTCTGCTTGAGCCACTTGCCCCGGGTCGAGTGGCCGGCTCGTCGAAGCGCATCGCGGCTCGCATCGGCTCGCCGATTTCCAGGGACACCGGCTTCGCAGCGGCAACCTCGAAACGGGTGGAGTCATTGAAATTGTAGGCGCTCAGCTCCCAATCCGCCCCTTTGTCGTCTTTGCGGTCAATCGTCCAATCCTGGATTTGATAATGGCCTGCGGGCAGCGTAAAGCCGCCTTTCTCCGGCTTGCGCACAAAGTGCCCATTCTCACCAAAGGCTACGAATTGGGAGATGGTTTCCGGCACGCGCACCTCGCCCAGAACGACGTTCTCCGCTTTCTGCAGCTTGATAAATGCTCCGTCGCGAGCCACTTCGATCAGGTAAAACTGCCCGTCCACCTCCAGCATCTTGCCCAGGTAACGCTGGTCAGTCTTGTCGCCCTCCACTCGCACGCAGTCGCAGTCGCCGGTGTCCGGTCCCCGGTCGTTGAATGTGCCGTTGACATTCTCATCCACCAGCTCGACTCGCCGTTTCTTGCCGGCGATGTCCACCTTGCCGGCGTAGTACCCGCCGGAGGCAGCGAGCAAATTCATGTCGCCTGCCTGATATTGCATGAACCGCAGCACGAGGTGATACGTGATCGGCCCATCTTCACCCTTGAACACGACGCGCACCGGCTCGAAATAGGCGCTGTATTGATCACTGCGCGTGGTGCCGACGGGTGTTTTGTCATCCAGCCGTCCATTACCGGTCGTGTCAATATAGACGCGGTCGTAAAGCCCCGACTTCTTCGTCCGGTCGAGGCACAGCCAGCGTCCGGCCGGGTCCAGCGGGGTGTCCCAGTGCGCGAAGCAGGGCTGGGAGTTGAACTTGGGCAGCTTGAGGTTGGGCGGCGGGTTGGTGGTGATGGTCAGGTAGCGATAGCCGCGGCCTTCGCGGTCCACATGGTAATCCAGCCATTGCTCCTTCTGGGCCAGTGCGGTCGTCACCCCCAACCCGACCAATACCCAGTATTGAACCATCCGCGTGAATAGTCTCATATAAACGGGCCTTTCGATATTGCTAACGCAAACCGCTTTGTTGCCAAGGTGATTAACTCCGCTGCCTTGCATTTGTTTCGGCGTCCGCGGTCGTTGCGAGTTCAGCTTCCGGCCGCTTCAAGCACGGCCTGCATTCGCGAGGTGATCATCGGCGGCGGCGCGGCGGCGCCCAGGTGCAATAGACCCTTCAGCCGCTCCCGGTAAAACCCATTGGCAAAGGACAGCACCAGGAACGGCAACACCACGCCAAAGCTGAACCCAGCCATCATGGGCACCACGCCGAGGAATTGCCCCAGCGGGACGTTTCCGCCGCTGGCAATGGCCGCGATGACGGCGAGTGGCCCGATCACCAGCAGCCAGACCAGCACCAAGGCTCCGAACAACCACAGGCTCAGCCGCAGTCCGCCATACCGGCCCCGGCATACCAGCCCGGCCAGCGTCAGCGCCACCGAGATGACCAGAGCGCTCGCTGCCACAAAAATCCCCGCTTGCAGAGTCTCGATCCCCAAACCTTGTCGGACCACGCATGTCAGCAAGCCGAATGCGCCGAGCGCCACCAGGATGCCCAGGAACGCCAGCATACGATGCTTCCAATCCAGGTAGCCCGACAACAGCCACACGGCGGCGAGGCCGAATCCCAAGGCGCCGATCAGCTCCAGGAAGATGTCGAATTGTGAAGAGGGCAGAAGTTCCCGCAGCGACTCCGGCGGGTTCGATGCCCAGGCCACACAGGCGAGCGGAACCAGGATCCACCAGGCCATGGCGCACCGGTTGGGTTTCAACATCAGCAGCGCCAGGATCGCCAGCCACGGCACCACCTGCGGCGTCAGGCTCGGCATCACCCAGGCATACTCCACCGGCGCACCCTGTTTCAATCCCAGCCCGCCCAGGTCGGCGTAGGCTACGACTTTAAGTTTACCCGCTGTGGTGAGAGGTACTCGCCATGAGTACGCGCAGGTGCTGCCTCAGCCAAACTGGAATTTACCCGACGCCACCTTCTTGTCGCCCTGATATACCGTGAATTCCGGCGGATTCGAGCGGTCTTCATTGACCATTTGATAAGCCCCGCCCGCCCCAACCAACTCATAGCTCAAGGACAGATTCCTCCCCCGGCGGCCAACGGCCACTGAATTGGTCAGCGGCCCGCCAACCGTCAGCATCACGGGCGCTTTTTCGCTGATGGTTATCCGCCCCGCCGCAGCCTGCGCCCGCCCGTCCAGGTAAGCCTCCGTCGCCCCCTTCTTCAACCACACCTTAGCCGCGCCATATCGCCC
>Ga0182021_10002701_pt1 | contig 20739 bp, 14 predicted proteins | sample 612E3MmetaG_FD_120493 | JGI IMG/M metagenome (GOLD analysis project Ga0182021, IMG submission 120493) | Permafrost microbial communities from Stordalen Mire, Sweden - 612E3M metaG (Illumina Assembly) | ecosystem: Environmental > Terrestrial > Soil > Wetlands > Permafrost | place: Sweden... | reverse complement strand
TCGTCTTGGTGGACGTGGAAGTGGACGTGGATGTGGACGTCGAAGTAGACGTCGACGTGGAGGTCTTGGTCGACGTGGACGTCGAGGTCGAGGTAGACGTTGAAGTCGAGGTGGACGTCGAGGTCGAGGTGGACGTAGACGTCGAAGTGGACGTAGACGTCGAGGTCGAGGTGGACGTCTTGGTGGACGTCGAGGTGGACGTGGACGTCGAGGTGGACGTGGACGTCGAGGTAGACGTCGAGGTGGTCGTCGAGGTAGACGTCGAGGTAGTCGTCGAGGTGGACGTGGACGTCGAGGTGGTCGTCGTCGACGTGGTGATACCAGATATGGACGCGACGTTAAGCGGATTGCCCGATTTTGGAGAGATCAGCCCCTCGGCGTAGTTGGTCTGGTAATAGGTCTCTTTGCCGCCGGCCTTGAACATCGAGGAGGCCAGGGAAGAAAGATAGCTGTACTGCCACTTGATGGAACTTTCCGCAGGATACGGAATGGTCGTCTCGAGAGGCACCTGCCCGAACATACACTGAGGGTCGGTGGTATGCGTGGGATCATATTCCACATTCCGGGACAGCACGACGTAATTGCCGTTTTCGGTGCCATCCCCGTTATAGTTATTCTGGTACCAATGCAGCTCGCACAGGCTGCCGGTACCGGGATCGGTCGTCTCATAGTGACGGTCGCGCTGAATACTGACGAGGGTCTGGGGATGGGCCGTGGGATTGGCGGGATCAAGAACGGTCATGCCCACATGGAAATCGGCGGATGCGGTTGGATCGGTGGCGGCATCAATCGAGCTGGCCAGCTGCAGGGTGACGTCGGCTGCGGTTGTCCGGTCCGGATCGTCATTCGTCGACGTAATCCGGACACCGCCCAATAGATCCGGATAATCGCAAAGCAGCATATCACCGGCCTGGGGCTTCAGGTCGGTCGGGCAGTGAATAATGACGGAGGAATCGCCCTTGGCGGCATCATGGGCAACCTTGGCAAAAGAGCCGACGCTGATGCGGTAATCAATGCGCGAGTGGCGGACCGGGTGTACGTTGTCCGGCCACGCACGGCCGCCGAATGTGGGCACAATCCGATGCGGCGCATCGTTCTTATAAATGCTGATGGCGCGGGAAAGTTCGCGGTTCAGGTGCTCCTGCACCTGCCGGGTGTTGGTCGCCGCATCATTGGCGAGCTGGTTCTTGTAGATCGTCTTGGCGACCATCACCGTGATCGCGTAGACCGAAGCCAGCACGAACATGCCGACGAGCACGGAGATCATCACCTCAACCAGGGTCATGCCTGGTGAGCGGGACGACTTGGGGGCAGATGACGTCGGGCGGGGAAAAATCATGGGACGGACCGGACGACGGTCATGCTAGCGGTTTCGGGCTGGCCATTCGCGACGTAGCTGATGGTGAACTTGCCGGTGATCAGCCATCCGGCGGCACTCATGGAGGTGCCGCTCAAAACATCCGAGGAGGCGCCAGTCGGCATGACATAATGAACCTCGCGCGTCACTTGCGCAGCGATGGGAGCCTTGGCTCCGCCCAGCGTCACGTCAAGGTGGTCGGGCACCGGATCGGGCAGCGGATTATTAAAGGCATCCTCGTCGCAAAGCGCGCCCCATCTCAGGCCCAGACCGGTGGGTCCACTCGCCGGGTTGAACAGCCAGCGGGTATAGGGCGTGCTGCCGACCTGGGTCGTGGTCTGCAGCCGCTCAAACTGGTCAACATAGGTCAGCAGCATCGCCCGCGCGTCGTCGCGGTACCGGATGCGGGCGGTCATATTGTACGACTGGATGACGAGCGCATAGACGCCGAGCGTGAACATCACGAAAATGAGCGTCGCGACCATTGCCTCTACCAACGTAAAACCGCGTTCGCCCGCCGGCCGCTGCGCGCCGGGAGGCCGGGCCTGGCCGGTGCAGAATCGGTCCTCGGGGAGTGTGGGGTGGTGGCGACCGGGCGGATACATGGCTTCTAGAGTGAGATTGGAGGACGGACGGGGCGGGGGCGCGAGTGGAAAATAGGCCCTAGGGCCCGTGGCTGTTCGGCCCTAGCGACGCGGGAGGGGCGTGAGCCTGCTGGATATAGAGCGAGGCGGCCTGGGAGCGCCGGTTCACCTGCAGCTTCTCGAAGATGGTCCGCAGGTAGTTTTTTACGGTTTTTTCAGCCAGGCCCATGCGGCCGGCGATTCCTTTGTTCGTCAACCCTCCGGCCACATAGGAAAGCACCCGGCATTCCTGCGGGGAAAGGAGGGTAAGCCGGTCTGCCGGCTTCACGCCATGTTTCATCAGGTTGAGCACCTGGTCGGCGAGGGAGGAGTCGAGCACCGAATGGCCGGCGGCGACGCGCACGATCGCGGCGACGAGCGAGGCGCCATCGTTCTCCTTGAGCAGGTAACCATGCGCGCCGGCCGCGATCGCCTCGTGGACGTTGCGTTCCTCCGTGGCCGAGGTCAGGATGATCACGCGGGTCGCGGGCCGCAGCAGCAGGATCTCGCGGCAGGCCGCGAAGCCCGGCTTGTCGGGCAGGCGCAGATCGAGCAGCACCACGTCGGGCCTGAGCAGTTCCACGGCCGCCAGTCCTTCCGCCGCGGTTCCGGCCTCGCCGACGATGACGACGGCGGGCTGGCCCTCCAGCACGGCGCGCAGACCGGCGCGGATGAGCGGGCTGTCATCGATCATCAGCAGCCGGACGGGTGGGGCGGCGGGCGCGGTCATGGCGCGGAAACAACCGGGAGGGTCAGCAAGACGCGAGTGCCTTTTCCCGGGGCCGAAATCACCTCCAGGGTGCCGCCGAGCGCGGCGGCCCGCGCCTGCATGTTGCCGAGTCCGTGACCCGGACCGCCCGCTCCGGGTTCAAAGCCGGCGCCGTCATCCTGCACGGCGAGCACCACCGCGCCGTCGCCGCGGATGGCCCGGACGGTGACCGTGCGGGCCTGACCGTGACGCAGACTGTTGCTGACCGCTTCGCGGATGATGTTGACGACCTCCGTGGCCCGCTCGGGGGCAATCAACGCAATCGCATCCGGGGCGAGCTTCTGCAAGAGGCGCGGGCCGCCGGCGCCCCCGTGGGAGGCGAGCATGGCGTTCAGCGCCTCCATGAACGGCTGGCAATTCACGGCGGCCGGTTCGAGTTCCATCAGGTACGAGCGCACCTCGTGGTTGAGTCGCCGCAGCTCCTTGATGCACTGATTGAGGCGCTCCTCCGCGTCGCCGGCGCCGGCGACTTTTCGGCGGAGGCCTTCGAGCGCCAGGCTGACGGCGTAGAGGGTCTGGCAAATGTTGTCATGCAGTTCGCGGCCGAGCTGCACGCGCTCCTCGAGCGACTGGCCCAGCAGCGTGCGGCTGAGCTGCAGGTCTTCCTCAGCCCGGTGCCGGGCGCCGGATTCGCGTTCGAGGGCCTCCCCGCGCTCGACGGAGATGCGCGCGAAATGTTCGAGTCCGGACATCTCGGCGCGCGCCGCACTCCAGGGCGGGCGGCCGCCGTCTTCGGCGGAGGCGCGGTGGGGGAGGGCCATCACGAGGGAGACCATTAGGAGTAACACGGCCAGCAACGTGACGGCGACGAGCATCCGCTCGTGCGCGACCACTAGGCGGCTGGCCGCCGGCGCGGCCAAGACCACCCGGGCGAGGAATTTCCCATCGCCGGAGAACTGGTGGTCAAAACTCAGGACGCCCGGCGCGAGGCGTTCTCGGGAATCCGGCGCCGCTCCATGGTAAAGCGTCACCGTCCCGCCCACCAGTTCGCCGAGGGTGCGTTGGAAATCGGCATCCCAGGTTTCCGGCGGGCGCCCGGCGATCTCCAGCGCCTTCAGGAATTCCGCGCGCCGGGCGCTGAGGGCATCGGCCTGGACGCGCCGCGCCTCCCACTGCAGCCACGCTTGCGCGGTCAGGGCCGCCGCAATGAACGCCAGCAGCAGCACAAGAGCGAAGCCGAGGTGACGGGTAGGGGGAGGCATGGGGGGAAACCGGACCAGCCGATCCTGCAGGAAAACCGTCCGGCGTCAAAGCCTTGCCGCAGACGGCAGTGGGTCAGTTCGCCTTGTCATCGCGAGGTCCGCGCTGCGGACCGTGGCGATCCAGCTGGATTGCTTCGTCGTCCCGTCACGACGGGACTCCTCGCAATGACAAACTGACCCACCACCCATCAGACGCTATCGACATTTTCCCGGTGCGCGCTACCGTGGACCCCTCTCCATGAAGTCGTTCTATCTGACCACTGCCATTGACTACGTGAACGGGTCGCCACACATCGGGCATGCCTATGAAAAGGTGCTGACCGACGTCATTGCGCGTTTCCGGCGACTGATGGGCGACGAGGTTTTCTTCCTGATCGGCACCGACGAGCACGGCCAGAAGGTGCAAATGGGCGCACGCAAACGCGGCATCCCGGCCCAGCAATTCGTCGACAACACGGCGGCCGAGTTCCGGGCGTTGTACGACCGCCTGGGCGTTTCCTACGACGATTTTATCCGCACCACGGAGGAGCGGCACCAGCGGGTCGTCCGGGAGATCCTGCAGCGGCTTCACGACCAGGGGGAAATCTACCGCGCGGAGTATCGCGGGTTCTACAGCACGCGCCAGGAGCAGTTTCTGCAGGAGAAGGACCGGCTGCCGGATGGATCCTGGCCGGAGATCTTCGGCGAGGTGACCGAGCTGGTTGAGTCGAACTATTTCTTCAAGCTCCGCGCCTACCAGGACTGGCTGATCGACTATCTGCGGACCCATGAGGATTTCATCTTCCCCCGCTTCCGCCAGAAGCAGGTGCTCGAATTTCTCAAGGAGCCGCTCAATGATCTCTGCATCTCGCGGCCGCGCGAGCGCCTGGAATGGGGCATCCCGCTGCCATTCGACCAGGATTTTGTGACCTACGTCTGGTTCGACGCGCTGGTCAACTATGTCTCGGCCGTCTGGAGCGAAGGCGCGCCGCGCGCCGACCGGTGGCCGGCCGATTTTCACGTGATCGGCAAGGACATCCTCGTGCCGCCCCACGCCGTTTATTGGCCGATCATGCTGCATGCGGCGGGCATCGCTCCGCCCAAATCGCTGCTGGTCCACGGCTGGTGGCTGCTGAAAGGCGGCCAGAAAATGTCGAAGAGCACGGGCGCGGCGGTTGATCCGCTCGACCTGGTTGACCGCTTCGGGGTGGATGCCTTCCGCTATTTCCTGATTCGGGAGATGAATGTCGGCCAGGACAGCGAATTCTCCGTCGAGCTTTTCCTCAGCCGCTACAACAGCGATCTCGCCAACGACCTGGGCAACCTCGTCAACCGGGCGCTCAACATGGCGGGCCGCTACTCCGCTGGCGTCGTGCCCGCGCCGGAAGTGCTCGAGGAGCCCGAGCGCGAATTGCAGGCGCTGTGGAGCCGCACGCGCGACGAGGCGATCTCGTTGTGCGAGGGCTTCCAGTTTCATGCGGCGCTTGAACGGACACTGACTTTCATCAAGGCAATCAACCGGTATGTCGAGCAGCGGGCGCCGTGGAAGCTCGCCAAGTCCTCTGAGCCGGCGGACCAGGTGCTGCTGCGCACCGCGCTCGCCACCATGACCGAGGCGCTGCGACTGGGAGTGACCCTGCTAGCCCCGGTGATCCCCGGCACGACCGCGAAGGTTAATGCCGCGCTCGGCCACACCCCTGCGCTGAAATGGAGCGATGAACTTCAGTGGGGCACGAGCCTGACCGGGGCGAAACTGCAGCCCGGTCTCGTGCTCTTTCCGCGCCCGGAGACGGCGAAGCCGCCTGCGGTCTGAGGTTTGCTCATTCAGCGACGGACCCCGGTGGAGCGGCTTGTCCACAAGACGCTCTTAGCTCGTTGGGTACAACGCGCTCCACCAATGTGTTCCCATTCCGCAAGTCCCGCGAATCCGGACTCATGCAATTGAACCGTGGTCAGCTCCGGAAAAAACCGGACCGCTCGGTGAATCTTGTAGGAAGCCCGCTTGCGGGCGATTTTCCCCTGCCATCGCGCGCAAACGCGCTTCCTACAAATGCATTTTGAAGCTAAACGGCCATCGCCAATCCCGGCACGGATCGTAGCTGATGGAGATCGTCGAGGACCCGGCCGGCCCGCTGGCGCAGACGTTCGGCCGAATGGTGACCCGCGGCCACCAGCACGCAGTCGACGCCTAGCGTCTCCGCGACCTCCAGATCGTGCAGCGTGTCGCCGATCATCAGGATGTCGTTGCCCGGTATGCCCAGCTCTGCGACCCAGGCGCGGCCCAGCTCGGTCTTGCTGTGCGCGTAGATGTTCTCGAGTCCGGTCAGGCGGATAAAAAAGGTCGTGAGGCCAAAGTGGCCGACGATCTCGTGCAAGGTCTCCCCGCGATAAGCGGACAGGACCGACTGCGTCACGCCGGCACGCTGGAGGGCGGCGAGCACTTCGCGCGCGCCGGGCTGCAGCCGGCTTTCCGCCCGGCGGGCCTCGTAGCCGGTGATAAATTCGACGCTCAGCTGCTCGAAACTATCCCGCCGGAAGTTGAATCCCAGGCGCTCATAGTAGGCACGCACCGGGAAATCGAACACGGCATGGTAACGGGCGCGATCCAGCAGCGGCAGCCCGCGGCGCTGCAGCAGTCCGTTCATGACGTCGATGCACAGGTCGAGATCGTCGAGCAGGGTGCCGTTCCAGTCCCAGATGACATGCCGGTAGGGAGATCGTTGCATGTGCCACGAACTCTGTCGGCCCCGGGGTGCAAACGACAATACCATTCGCCGGCGGGTGCCGCCGGCGAAGCAGCGAGCAATAAGCGTTAAGCCTTAAGCTTGGGGGAGCTGAGCCTCAGACTGTTGCCACACTCTTCTCCTTTTGAGATCATCTGCTCGCCGCTTGCTGCTTGGGCTTGAGACTGCCGAATCTCTGAGCTTTAAGCTTACAGCTTACCGCTCTCAGCTTATCGCTGAATCATGACGATCCTGCCGCTCAATCCCTCCGCCAATGCCACACCTGAGGCGCTGCGCGCCTTTCTCGCCAAGTGCCGCGGGGCGGCGGCGAGTGATGGCCGTCCGCGCCTGGTGAGCATCTCGGTCGAGGTCGCGCCGCTGGACCCGCTAGCCGTCGTCGAGTCAATCTTCGAGCCGGAGGAGCTTCATTTTTATGCGGAGCGGCCGGCCGAGGGTTGGGCGGTGGCCGGAGCCGAGGCGGTGCTGACGCTCACTGCGGAGGGACCTGGCCGGTTCGCTGAATGCCAGCAGTTCATCGATGACGTCCTCGAACGGACTATTGCGGTGGGAGAAGTGACGCGGCCGTTCGGCGGACCCCATTTCTTCGGGGCCTTCGCGTTTTTCAATGAGGTGGAGCCGGGCGAGGCTTTTCCGTCCGTGCGCTTGTTCGTGCCGCGCTGGCAGGTGTCGCGCGCGCGGGATCGCACGATTGCCGTCGCCAACCTCCTGGTCGAGCCGGGCGCCGAACTCGACGCGCTGGCGGGCAAGGTTTGGCGCGCCCACGGCAAGTTCCGCGCATTTGACTACTCGGCCCCGGATTTCTCAGAGCGCCCGGCCGCCTCCGGGGGCGGCCCCAGCGCCATGGCCGAAGCGGGTGGCGAGGGAAGTTACCGCCGGGCGGTCGCGCGGGCGGTGGGGATGATCGAAGAGGGGCGATTCGACAAGATCGTGCTTGCTCGCTGTCAAGAATTGACCGCGCCCGGCCGCCTGCATCCGTTGCGGGTTCTCAATGGCCTGCGGCAGCGGTTTCCCGACTGTTACGCGTTCTCTCTCGCCAATGGACGCGGCCAGAGCTTCATCGGCGCAAGCCCGGAACGGCTGCTGCGCGTGGAAGCAGGCATGCTGCTGACGGAGGCACTGGCCGGTTCCGCGGCCCGCGGCCGCACCGCCAGCGAGGATGCGGCGCTGGCCGCGGCGCTGTTGGGCGATGAGAAGGAACTGCGCGAACACCGCCATGTGCTGACCTCGATCGAGAAGCGCCTCACCCCGCTCGGGCTTCGGCTGGAGCACGCGAGCTGGCCGGGATTGACGCGCCTGGCCAATGTGCAGCATCTGCACACGCCGGTGAGCGCGGCGTTGCCGCCAGGCGTGCGCCTGCTCGATGTGCTGGCCGGCCTGCATCCGACGCCGGCGGTCGGCGGCTCGCCCCGGGAGGCGGCTTGTGCGCACATCCGGGGACTCGAGGGGTTTCCCCGTGGACTCTACGGCGGGCCGGTGGGATGGATCGATCACCGGGGCGGCGGCGAGTTTTTCGTCGGCATCCGCTCCGCCCTGATCGATGGCAGTCGGGCGCGGGTCTACGCCGGCGGCGGAATCGTGGCCGGGTCGGAGCCGGGGAAGGAATTTGCCGAAACCGAGCTGAAGTTCCAGGCGCTGCTCGAGGCCTTGCTGGCTTGAGCGGCGCTGCCGCGATTCGCCGATTGAATTAGTTGCTTCATTCCCGCGCATTCGTGTGCATTAGTAGTGTCAAACCATGGCCGCGCCGTCGCTCGACTTTCGCAACACGAACAGCCTCTGGTGCAGCGTCGTCGTGGCCACGCTAGAGCGGCTGGGATTGCGCCACGCGGTGGTCTGCCCGGGCTCGCGCTCGGCGCCGCTGACCTTCGCGCTGGCGCGCCATCCGCAGATCGAGTCGATTTCGGTGCTCGATGAGCGCTCGGCGGCATTTTTCGCGCTGGGACTCGCCCGGCAGCACCACCGGCCGGTGGCGCTGGTGTGCACGTCCGGCACGGCGGCGGCCAACTTCCTGCCTGCGGTCATCGAGGCGCACGAGAGCGGCGTGCCGTTGCTGGTGATCACGGCCGACCGCCCGCCGGAAATGCGCGAATGCGGATCCGGGCAGACGATTGATCAGCAGAAGCTTTATGGCGGCTTCGTGAACCACTACCACGAGCTGGCTGTACCCGCGGCGGAGCTTGGGCTGCTACAGTACGCGCGGCAGACGATCGTGCACGCCTTCGCTCGCACGCAGATTCCTTTTCCCGGCCCGGTGCACCTCAACGCGCCTTTCCGGGACCCGCTGCCGCCGGTGGAAGACGGACTGGCGGAGGAAATGAGGGGCAAGATCAACCCGGAGACTTTTTTCTCCCACCTGGGGCCGATGGCGAGCGACAGTGGCGCCGGTCGGAGCCCGGACCCAACAGTTGTAGGAGCGAGCTCGCTCGCGAAAGCCGAAGCAGAATCGCCTGCCCCTCGACACGCTCGGGGCCCTGAGCCTGTCGAACGGGCAAGCAGGCTCCTCCATGGACCGAAACACGGGGTCATCATCGCCGGTCCGGCCCAGCCGGCCGACCCGGTGGCGTATTGCGCGGCGGTGGCCCGGATCGCCGCGACCTTGGGCTGGCCGGTTCTGGCGGACGGACTCAATCCGCTGCGCAATCATGCGGCGCAAATCCCGCAGCTCGTCATCAACTACAACGCCGTGCTGCGCTCAGCCGCGCTGGCGGCGCGGCTGAAGCCGGAGGCGGTCCTCGGGCTGGGCGACTGGCCTACCAGCAGGCAGCTGCGTCAGTGGCTGCAGGGCGCGGAAGCCGAAATGTGGATCGTCGCGGCCGACGGCCGGAATCATGATGCGCTCCACGGCCGGTCGCGGCATCTGCGATGCAGCGTCGAGGCTTTCGCGGCAAGTCTGTCCCCCGCGAACCGCGAACCCACCGTGTACTCGGGCGAATGGCTGCGCGCCGACCAGGCGGCCGGCCTGACCCTCGGCTCCCGGCTCTCGACTCTCGACCTCTTCTTCGAAGGGAGGGCCAGCCGACTGCTCTCCCAATGTCTGCCGGCCAAAACCCCCATCTTCGTGGCGAGCAGCATGCCCGTGCGGGATGTCGAGTTCTTCTGGGGGGCGAACGATCATGGTTGCCAACCCTTTTTCAACCGCGGCGCGAACGGCATCGACGGCACGCTGTCGACGGCGCTCGGCGTGGCGCATGGCAACCGGCCGGTAGTGTTGTTAACCGGCGATCTGGCGCTGCTTCACGACACGAACGGATTCCTGCTGCGGCCGAAACTGCGGGGGAGCCTGACGATCGTGCTGATCAACAACCGCGGCGGCGGGATCTTTGAGATGCTGCCCATGGCGAAGTTTGACCCGCCGTTCGAGGAGTTCTTTGCGACGCCCCAGGAGGTGGATTTCGGAAAACTGTGCTCCGCTTACGGCGCGGAGCATGTGCTCGTGCGCGATTGGGCCCATTTCACAGGATTGGTCTCCGCGCTCCCGGCAACCGGCGTGCGGGTGCTCGAGGTGCGAACTGACCGCAAACGCGACGCCGCCTTCCGGCGCGAGATTTTCGCCGCGGCCGCGCAGGCTGCGGAAACCGTGCTGACGCCGGCTTGATCTCCGCAGCCGGGCAGGGCGCTTACTGCGCGATTCGCCCCAGTGTTTTCTGCACGAGGACCAAATCCTCCCGGGCGGTCCAACCGTGCTTCAGCCAAAACGCCCGGCCGGTGGCATTATGGTCGATGAGGAAGAGATTGCATTTGGGGATGCCGGCGGCCTTGAGCTGGGCCAGGGAAGTTTCCACGAGCGCCCGGCCGATGCCCCGACGACGCCAGCCCGGTGTCACCGCGAGATGGTGCAAATAGCCCCGCCGGCCGTCGTGGCCGCCGAGCACGGCGCCGACGATGCAGTCCCCGTTGACCGCCACGAAACTCATTCCCGGATTGCGATCCAGGTAGGCGGCGATGGGCTCGCGTTCATCCGATTCGCTCAGGCCGAGGCCTTCCGTGGCGCGCCAGAGGGCGATGACCTCAGCGTAGTCAGCAATGGCCATGCCGCGGGTCTGCCAGTCGGCCGGAGGGTTCATGCTGGCAACGGCAGCCGGATGCGGAACGTCGTGCCCACGCCCTTCCGGGATTCGAAGGAGATCTCCCCGCCGTGCGCCTCGACGATCGCCTTGCTGATCGCCAGGCCGAGGCCGGTGCCGCGTTGCTTGCCGTAAGTGGTGAAGGGTTGAAACAACGTGCTCCAGATGACCTTCGGGATCCCCGGCCCGTTGTCGCTCATTGTGATCTCGCACCGGCGGCCGCGGCGGCGGGCCGACAGGACGACGACCCCTTTTCGATGGGAACCGATTGCCTCGATGGCGTTGCTTAGCAGGTTCTGGAGCACGCGAACCATCCGGTCATGATCAAGTGCGGCGACCACCTTGGTGGGGTGGACGCGCAGGGCGATGCCCGCATTGCGCAGAAGGTCGCCGTTGATCGAAACGAGGTCGGAAAAAAGATCGCGCAGGGGAGCCGGCCGGCGCTCGAGCTTGGTCTCGCCGCGCGCGAATTCGAGCACTTCCTCAACCATCGCACCCATGCGCCGGAGCTGCCGTTCGATGGTGGCGCAGGCCAGCCGGGTGGTCTCGTCGGCGGAATGTTTGGTGATCGTGCCGAGCGCGAGCTGGATCGAGGTCACCGGGCTGCGAAAGTCATGCAGGATGCTGTTGGCCATCTCGCCGATGAGCGTGATCTTTTCCTTGCGAATGAGCTCTTCCACGTAACGGGAGTTGGTTTCGCGCAGGTTTTCGATTACCTGCATGAAGAGCCCCATGGTGGTTTCCCATGGGCACCGGCTGAGCACCTTCAAGAAACCCGGGCGGGGCAGCACGGCCGCCGTGACCTCGGTCAGGGTGATCGTACGGGCACTACGCCCGCTGCCGTCGAGTACCCCCAATTCGCCGAAATAGTCATCCTCGCTGGCGTAGGCGAGGGTATGATAGTGGTCGCCGCTGGAGTGCTTGAGAATTTCCACCCGGCCGGACAGCACCAGATAGATGGCATCCGAGGGATCGTCTTCCTCAAAAATGATCCGGTGGGCCGGGAAGGTCACCCGGTGCGCAGTCTTGGCCAGCTGTTTCGCGTGTTCAGGCGGAAAGTATCGGAAAAAGCGATGCTCCAGCATTTCCATAAAGCGCCACCGGCCGCGTCCATGCCAGCAACGACACGGGCGGGAGTCGAGCAAAACCACCGCCGGCCACGGAGTCTGGCGCACTCATAACTGAACGGGCAGCCCGATCTCGATGACCTGCATGGGCTGCACCTTGTAGTAGTCTTTCACCGGGCGGGCGTTGCGGCTTAGGAAAGCATAGAGCGATTTCTGCCATTCCCACATCCGGGCGTTGCCGCCGGAAATGATCATCTCACGATTGAAATAGAAGGTGGCTTCCTGCGGTTTCAGCGGCACGCCGCGCGCCTTGAGCTCCTCGCACACCGCGGTGACGTCCGGCGCCTCCATGTAACCGTAGTAGCAGATCGCCCGCCAGACGCCTTCGCCCTCGTTGGTCACGATCAGGCGCTCCTCCGGATGCACCTGGGGGATCTCCTCGAAGCTGATCGTCAGCAGCACAGTGGTCTGTTGGAGGCACTTGTTGGACTTGAGGTGGTGCAGCAGGGCCAGCGGCACGCCCTTGGGTGACGCCGCCATGAAAACCGCGCTGCCCGGCACCCGGACAATCGAATGGCTTCGGGCGATGACGGCGAGCTCCAGTTCATTGATTGCGCCGCTGTAAACCTTCTCCTGGATTTCGGTGCGTCCGCTCTTCCAGGTGTGCATGATGGCCAGCAACCCCAGCGCGATGGCGATGGGAAGCCAGCCGCCGTCTGCAAACTTGTGAAGATTGGCATAAAGAAAGCCAGTTTCCACCACGACGAAGAGGCCGCACAGCAGACCGGCCCGCAGCCGCGACCACTGCCAGCGCCGGTGGGCCACCTGGTAAAACGCGATGCTCGTCACGAGCATGGTGCCGGTCACGGCCACGCCGTACGCGGCCGCGAGACGGTCGCTGGAGCCAAATGCCAGCACGATCCAAATCGTGCAGATCGCCAGGGCGGCGTTGACCAGCGGCAGGTAGATCTGGCCCATCTGGTCCGGGTTGGTGTGCGTGATCTTCAGGCGCGGGAAATAGCCGAGCTGAATCGCCTGGCGCGTCAGCGAGTAGGTGCCCGAGATCAGCGCCTGGCTGGCGATGATTGTGGCGACGATCGAAAGGCCCACGAGCGCCAGGCGAAGCGGGCCGTCCGGGGCGAGGGCGAAGAACGGGTTCTCGGAGCTGGCCGGGTGGGACAGCACGTACGCCCCTTGTCCGAAATAGTTCAGGGTCAGGCCGGGAAACACGACCCAGTACCACGCGGCGGTGACATGCTTGCGGCCAAAGTGGCCGAGATCGGCGTAGAGCGCCTCGGCTCCAGTGATTGCAAGGACCACGGCGCCCAGCAAACCGGTGGCATGAGCGGGGTAGTGCACCAGGAGGGTGAGTCCGCGGACCGGATTGAGGGCGGCGAGGATCTGCGGATATTGCGCGACGTGCCAGACGCCCAACCCACCGATCACCAGGAACCAGACAAGCATGACCGGTCCAAACACGCCGCCGATGGTTTTCGTGCCCTTGTGCTGAAACCAGAAGATCCCGCCGAGGATGCCGCAGGCAATCATGATGATGAACCGCGGGTCAAAGCTGGGATCAAAGCTCCTGAGGCCCTCTGCGGCGCTGAGCACCGAGATGGCCGGAGTAATCACCCCGTCGCCATACAGCAGCGCGGCGCCAAACAGGATCAGGAGGGTGAGCGGACCGATTCCGCCTTTCAACGGCTTGTGTTCCACGGCACTCAGCGCCAGCAGCGCGAAGATACCGCCTTCGCCGCGGTTGTCGGCCCGCGTTACGAAGTTGAGATATTTGACGCCCACCTCGAAGCACAGGGCCCAGAAGATCAGCGAGAGTGCGCCCAGGATACTTTCGGTCGGGTCCACCGAATGCAGGCTCGCGACGCACTCGCGCAGCGCATACAGCGGACTGGTGCCGATGTCGCCGAAGACGACGCCCAAGGCACCGAGCGTTAGCGCCAGCTGCGCTGCACGGGCAGGAGGAGGTATCGGCTCCGGCGAACTCATGAGCGGGCGATGCTCGGCGATATCGGAGGGGCGGCCAAGCAGTTTCTGGCGACCGGGACGGGTGGACCGCGGCCTGCCGAGGGGATCGCGAGATCATGGTTTCCTTTTCTGGTTTGCGAAGGCGGCGGCAACGGAGACAAAATCCCCGCATGAAGGGCAAAAATCTCCCGTGGCGCTCCGTCAAGACCTACCGTGACATCCTTTACCACAAGGCGGACGGCATCGCGAGAATCACCATCAATCGCCCGGCCCGGCGCAACGCCTTCCGACCGGAGACGGTCTTCGAAATGCACGAGGCGTTTTCCGATGCCCGCGAGGATCAGAGCATCGGGGTGGTGCTGCTGACGGGTGCGGGACCGCACACCGACGGCAAATATGCCTTTTGTTCCGGCGGTGACCAAAGCGTGCGCGGATCCGCCGGCTACGTGGGCGAGGATGGTGTGCCGCGCCTCAATGTGCTCGATCTGCAGAAACTGATCCGCTCAATGCCCAAGGTCGTTATTGCGCTCGTGGCCGGTTATGCGATCGGCGGCGGCCACGTGCTGCAGGTCGTCTGCGACCTGACCATCGCGGCTGACAATGCCATCTTCGGGCAGGTTGGCCCGAAGATGGGCAGCTTCGATGGCGGCTTCGGCTCGGGGTATCTCGCCCGTATTGTCGGCCAGAAGAAGGCGCGCGAAATCTGGTACCTCTGCCGGCAGTACACCGCGGCGCAGGCGCTGGAAATGGGCCTGGTCAATGCCGTCGTGCCGGTCCGCCGGCTGGAAGCGGAGGGAGTGAAGTGGGCCCGGGAGATACTCCAGCACAGCCCGCTGGCGATCCGCTGCCTGAAAAGCGCGTTTAATGCCGACGTCGATGGGCAGGCGGGCATCCAGGAACTCGCCGGCAACGCCACCCTGCTCTACTACATGACCGCCGAGGCCCGGGAGTTTCACCAGGCCCAGCGCGAGAAGCGCCGGCCCGACGCGCGCAAACATCCCTGGTTGCCGTAGGTGGGGGTCTCCGCGTGCGTTCGCGGATTCCGTGATTTGGAGGCGTCGCGTCCCCATGAGACATCGGGCTAGGCGCCAGTCGGACTTCCGTCCTCATTTCACCCCAGCGGGGCACTGAACCTCCAGCAGCGCGGCGGAGAGCAGATGATTCCGCAGATACCGGTAGGTCACCCGGCCGTAGCCGCCTTCGCCCCAGGCCGGCCCGAAAGAATTCTTGAATAAAAAGGTCGTGCCCTCGACTTGCCCGCCGGTGTTCTGGTAGCCAACGATGGTCACTGCGTGCCCGGAGCCCGGGGCCGGGATCTGCTCGCTGAGAAAGCCGGACCGAAGGGTGCGGAAGTGTGGCCAGCGCAGGCCGATGGCCACGGGCACGCCGGTGTTGAGCGCCTGGATAATGTTGTCAATCCGGGCCGCCGGGTCGTGGCCGGGCACCAGATGAACAAAGACGCGTCGATGGGTGCGCGCCTCCTCAATGAGCGCGGGCGACGGCTCCCGGATATCGGCCATTTTGCCGCCAATGGTGTCTGGCATCGCGGACTGCGGGGGGATCCCGTAGGCGCGGAGCGCCAGGACGACTTCGGAAAGGGAGAAGCCCTCGTCGGCATCTTCCGGAGATTCCCGCCCGCCATCTTCGGAATTGGCGGTTCGCCGGGGAGCGCGGCTCAGCGTCTTGCGCGTGGCCCAGATGAGATATTCCTCGGAAAGCTTTTCGGCCTGACCGGTGGCCTCCGCGTTCTGGTACTCGAGTGCACTCACCACGGCAAAGACCGCGCAACTCGGCCGGCGGCCTTGTTCCTTGACGCCGAGGTCGAGCTGAAAGAACCGCGGGCGGAGATCGACTTCGTTCCTGATTTCCGGCTGCTGCCCAAAGTGGCGCAGCAGGTCGTCGAACTTCGAGTCGGAATCCGCCGGTCGCGCGGGTGCCCGCGATTCCGGTTGGTGTTGCTCCGAGACCGTCTCGCCCGCTCGTTGGAGCGGCTCGTCAGCGGCCGCTTCGGCGGCAGGATTGTATCCAAATCGTGACTGCAGCTCCGGAGACAGGTCGCGCAGCCGGATCGAGGCCATCCCGCCCGAGTGGGCGATCACGATGGTACGCGCGTTGACTGACAGCAGCGTCACACGCTGATAGGTGGTGGCGCCGATCCGGAGCGTTCCGAGGCTGACGCCCAGTCCCAGCGGTACGGGAGCGGGAGCCGCCGCGTGGGCGGGGCGCATGGGCGACAGCAACCCTGCAACCGCCGCGAGAATCAGGGCGGGCCGTGAAAACACGGCGGCCCGAATCTCCTGCAGAAGCATCGTGATGAATCGCGGCATAATCGAAATGTATTCAGCGTGTTCCAGGACTGGCGGCACGAGTGATCGGCAGTTTCTCGTCGGTGTTGACCAGGATGTGCGGCTCGTCCGCCGCCAGTGGCTCCAACCGTGCCTTGAGGACATCAAAAGTGTTGTCTGCAATATACAGACTGCCCTGCAGACTAGAATTGCGCTGCCGGCAACGCGCCCGGGCCGTGGCGTCCAGGCATTGGAGGAAGTACAGGCGGCAAGCGGCGCCGACCGCCGCAGCCCGCTGGCGCGCGGCATCCCGGGAGGCGCGGGTCCAGAATCCGTAATCCAGGATCACGTCCACCCCGCAGCGGACGACCCGCACCCATTGGTCGTCGAGCAAGGCGAAGACGCGCTCGAGACGTTCCGCGAATTGGTCGGCGGGAGGATCCTCGCCGTAGAGGCGCGCCATCCACTCGTCGGGGTTGAACCGCACTCCCTTGACCTCCTCCGCGAGTTTCTTCGCGAAGGTTGTCTTGCCGGCGCCGAGATAGCCGTGGATCAGATGGACCGTGGGCATGGCGCGGGGGTGGATCACCGGACCGTCAGGGTCGTCTTGAGGTTGTCAACCGAAGACCGGCCGACCAAAACCTCGAATTCCCCTGGCTGCACGACCGGCTTCATGTCCATGCCCAGCGCCGCGAGCTTCTCCGGGGTGAGCGTGAAGGTCACCGTTCTGGATTCGCCCGGCGCGAGCGTCACCCGTGCGAAGTCCTTCAGCTCAAGCACCGGCCGGGTCGGAAGGCTGACGACAGCGTGGAGGTACAATTGCACGATTTCGTCGCCTGAGCGCGACCCGGTGTTAGATACCTCGAACGAAACCTGCGCCGTGCCATTGGGTGCGATCGCGGCCGGCGTCACCTTGAGGTTATTGTACTCAAAGGTCGTGTAGCTCAGGCCGAAACCAAACGGAAACAGCGGCGTCGAATCAGTCGCGACGTATGCGCGAAACCGGCTGGGCTTGTGGTCGTAATAGCAAGGCAGCTGGCCCACCGATCGCGGGATGGTGACGGTCAGCTTCCCGCTCGGGTTGACCTTGCCAAACAGCACATCGGCGACCGCCCGTCCGGTTTCCTGGCCGAGGTACCAGCATTCAACGATCGCCGGGGCGTGTGCGGCGATTTCGTTGATCGAGAGCGGCCGACCATTGACCAGCAAAACTGCGACAGGCTTGCCGGTGGCGAGGACGGCGGCGGCCAGCTCGTTCTGCCGGCCAACCAGGTCGAGGCTATCAGCGTCTCCCAGGTGTTCTTCGCTCCACGCCTCCCGGTCGAGGAGTTCGTTGTTCCCCAGCACCAGCACCACCGCGTCGCTTTGTTCCGCCACCTGGACCGCTTCCGCAATCAGTTTCCGGTCTTCCTCCGGAGAACTCAGGAGGGGATTCTCATTCACCCGCCAGTTGCATTCCTTGTTGAGGGTGAGTTTGCAGCCCTCCGCATAGCGCACGGCGATGCTGGTTCCGGCGAATTCGCGCAGCCCGGCCAGCACGCTGACGCCCTGCATCGGCACGGCCGAGTAGCCACCGAGATGGATGTCGGCGGCGTTGGGTCCGATCACGGCCAGGGTCTTGATCTTCGCCGCGTCGAAGGGCAGCACCTGCCGATCGTTCTTCAGCAGGACCATGGCCTCGTGAGCGGCCTTCAAGGCGAGGGCCTTGTGCGCGGGACTGTTGGTCACCTTCTCCACCAGGTCGACGTCAGCGAACGGATTCTCGAACAAGCCGCATTCGAACTTCACCCGGAGGATGTTTCGAACCGGCCGGTTGATGACTTCTTCGGAAATCCGGCCGGTTTGCACCGCTTCCGCCAGGTTGGCGAAGGCGCCCTTGCTGGACAAGTCGTAGTCGAGACCGGCCTCGAGCGACAGCAGCCCCGCCTGTGCCACATTGGCCGCCACGTGGTGGTTCTCGACCAGGACGTCCAGCCCGCCGCCGTCACTCATCACAAATCCCCGGAAGCCCCATTCGCCGCGGAGGATCTCCGTGAGCAGCTTGTGGTTCACATGGTTGGGCACACCGTCCCATTCATTGTAGGATGCCATGATCGAACGGGCGTTGGCTTGGCGTACGGCGGCTTCGAAGGGATAAAGGTGGGTTTCGCGAAACTCCCGCTCTGAATAGTTGACGGGCGCGATATTCCGGCCCCCCTCCGGTTGGCCGTGTCCCGCAAAGTGCTTCAGGGTGACCGCCACGTGATGCTGGTCGATGGCCGAGGCCCGGCCCTGCAGGCCGAAGATGGCCGCCTTGGCCATCTGGGCGACGAGGTAGGGGTCTTCGCCGTAACATTCCTCGGTTCTTCCCCAACGCGGATCGCGCGCCAGATCGAGCACGGGGGATAGCACCTGCCGCGTGCCCCGGGCGCTGGCTTCAAGCGCCGTGGCCGTGAAGATCTGTTCCAAGAGCGCCGGATCCCACGTGCCGCCCAGCGCGATCGCCTGGGGAAAACTGGTGGCGCCGGGGCTCATGAATCCGTGCAGGGCCTCGCCGAAAACAAATCCGGGAATGCCCAGGCGGGTTTTTTCGGTGAGGTATTTCTGGATGGCGTTAGTCCGCTGGGCGGCCTGGCGCGGGGTCAGGCGGAAGAACTGTCCCGGCTGGAGGCCCGCCGTGCTGAAAAACGAACCGGCTCCGCGATCCAGCCGGGCCGCGTCCTTGCCACCGATGAAATTGCCCTGGGCATCCCAGGCCTGCGGGTCGTCCGACCGGTACCCCTGCAGTTGCGCGATCTTTTCGTCCAGGGTCATGCGACCGAGAAGATCCGCGACCCGCTTCTCGACGGGCTGCGCTGGATCCCGATAGGGCGTTTGCGCGACAGCGCCGCAGGCAAGCAGCGCTCCGGCGGCCAGAATCAACAGGGTTTTCATTGGATTTGGGTCCGATACTCGAAAGCTTGCTTCAAGGTCTTCACTTCGCCACCCGGTAGATCGCGTAGGCCACAGCGGGAACGTCCATCTTCAGACCGCCCGGACCGTCCGTAATCGTGACGGGTTTTCCCGCCAGGAGCTGGAACTCCCGATGGGTGACCGAAAGCGGGAACTCTGCGGAGGCGGGTCGAACCGAGGGATTGAAAACCACGAGCAACACCGCGTCGCCGCTGGCCCGCGCATAGACAAACGGATAGGCGGAAGCCTTCGCATACAGCGGGACAAACTCGGCATACGCGGCCAGCGCCGGCTCGGTGTGCTTGAGCCGGATGAGCCGCCGCACCCGGTTCAGGAGGGAATCAGAATCGTTCTCTTCCGCGGCGACATTGGGGGCGTCGGCCGCAGGGTCGACTGGCAGATACAGCTGTGCCGGCTCGGCGGAAGAGAATCCGAGGTTTTTGCCGCCGGTCCATTGCATCGGGGTGCGCGCGCCGGCGCGGGGTTTGTAGGCGCCCTCGATCTGCGGCAGGCCGTCCAGCTGGCGCATGCCAATCTCGTTTCCATAGTAGAGGAACGGCACCCCGGGCATCGTCAGGCCGAATGCCATGATCATCTCGAGGTCATCGACCGTCCGGTTGGTGTTGAGCCGGGCGATATCGTGGTTGCCAAGGGGCAGAGTGATGTAGCCTTTCGCCCGCGTCGCGCTGAGGTCGTCCAGGTATTGCCGCAAAAACCGGGTGATGTCTCCCTGGCCTTCGCGGTCGAAGAAGCTGTGCCCCTCGGACATGCCGTTCAGGATCCGCCAGCTTTCCTTTTGATCGAGGTCGTTGAAACTCTTCATCCAGTGGAGGAACGCGGCGTGAAAGGCGCCGTCGAGGGCGTCCTTTGGCGCGGACCATTCCGCGACGGTGAACGCCTCCGGATAGTCCTGGCGGAGGATCTGCCGGACCTCTTGCCAGTAGCCCTTGGTGTCGTGATGGACATCCTCGCCTTTGACCAGGGCGCTCGCCATGTCGGCGCGAAATCCGTCGGCGCCGAGGTCCATCCAGAACCGCATCACCTTTTTCATCTCGGCGCGCAGCGCCAGCACGTCGGGATGGTTCGTCGGGAGCTGCCAGGGCTTGGCGGGATCGGGCCGGCCGTAGCCGTAGTTGAGGGCCGGCTCCGACCAGTAGAAATTGCTCAGGAAATTCCCGTTGCGCTGGCCGTAGCCGTGAACCCAGAGGTTGCCCCGCTCGGTCTTCCAGGCGTTGTCGGTCCAGATGTACCAGTTGGAATACGGGCTGGGCTCCTGCCGGGTCGAAGCGACAAACCATGGGTTATCAATGGCGGTGTAGCTGATGACGTAGTCGAAGAGGACCTTCAGGCCGCGCTTGTGGGCCTCGGCAAAAAGCCGGCGGGCATCCTCATTGGTGCCGTAGCGCGGTGCGACGCGGTAGTAGTTGCGGATATCATAGCCGGCATCATTGAACGGCGAATCAAAGAACGGGTTCAGCCAGATGGCGTCGACGCCGAGGCTTTTCACATAGTCCAGCTTCGCAATGATTCCCGGCAGATCGCCGATCCCGTCGCCGTTGGAATCATAGAAGGTCTGGGGATAGATCTGGTAAACAACGGCGTGGTCAACCCAGCGCGGGCAGTCCGGGATGACATCCTGACCGGTGATCATGGGGAACGGGAACTCAGCTGCGACCACCGCGAGCTGCGCGAGGAAGAGGGTGGAGAACGTTTGAAGGCAATGACGGAGAAGCATGGA
>Ga0182021_10002700_pt1 | contig 20744 bp, 19 predicted proteins | sample 612E3MmetaG_FD_120493 | JGI IMG/M metagenome (GOLD analysis project Ga0182021, IMG submission 120493) | Permafrost microbial communities from Stordalen Mire, Sweden - 612E3M metaG (Illumina Assembly) | ecosystem: Environmental > Terrestrial > Soil > Wetlands > Permafrost | place: Sweden... | reverse complement strand
GGAGCTCTTTTATTTGATTTAAATAATCCAAAAAAGCTTATTGCAAAAACAGATGTTCCAATACTTTTTCCAATGAAGAAGCATGAAATTGCTGACTTTGGTAATTTGAGAGTTATTTTTCCAACGGGACTTTTAATGGATGAAAATAAAAGAGATTTACTTATTTATTCAGGAGCTGGTGATAGAGTAACTTCTGTTAAAAAAGTAAGTTTAAAAAAGATTTTAAAAAAATTAAGATCGGTTAAAGTTAATCAAGATTAAGCTTTTCTTTTATTATATCAAGCATCTTTTTTGATATAACATGATAATCAAAACTTTTAACTGCATGCTCCCTTGCTTCTTTTCCCATTTCTTTTCTTAAATTTTCGTCAGTTAAAAGTTTTAATGTATATTTTCTTAAATCTTCAATATTTGCTCTATAACCAAAAGTTTTTGGGTGGTCAAACTTAATTTTCTTTTCTTCCTCAAATCCCATATGTGGGTAAGCCCATTCTTCTGTCAATTTTATTTCTTCTGCGACTCCTGCTAAGAATCCTGTTCTATTGTGAATTATAGTTTCAGCAGGTCCTCCAACATTTATAGAGATTACTGGTTTCCCACAAGACATAGCTTCAACCTGAATCATTCCAAAACCTTCTATTCTTGAAGGTGCAGCATATATATCACAGGCATTAAGCATGTTTCCAACAAATTCTGGTGCAAAAGTATCATCCAAGAATATTATTTTGTCTCTTATACCCAATTCATCTGCAAGTTCTTCTTCAAATTCTCTCCATTTCTCTGAACATTCGCTTGGCCAAGATTTGCAAACATAAACCCAATTTGTGAATTCTTTATTTACTTCTGCTAAAGCTTTCATCATTTCCTGAGCGCCTTTCGAAGTTACGTCTCCCCCCATTGTTAATATCATAATTTCACCGTCTTTTACTCCTAATAATCTTCTTAGATTTATATTTGATTCTGGATTATTGTTTGGTTTAAACAGATTTGTATCAATTCCTATATGCATTGGGATTATTTTTGAAACATTAACTCCGTCTCTCTCATATATACTTTTAACCCAAGCACTTGTTGTGAACATTAATTTTAATTTTTCAAATTCTTCTTTATAATTTGCTACCCATCCATCTGCATTGAACCATGGAATAACTTCTAAATCATACTTTTGGGGATCAAGTAATATTTCAGGAACATTTCCCCAAAATCCTATTCCTATTACAAAGTCTGGCTTAAGATATTTTAAATAAAAATCTTTTTGAATACTTTCCTTATAATGGCATTCAATAACCTCTACCCCTAAATTCCTTAATCCAAGAGCTAAATAATATCCCTGAAGACTTACGCCATCTGGTTCAACAGGATAAGGATAAAGTAATAGGCATCTCATTTTGATATTATTCTAAGATTTTATTTCTTAAGGTCAAATGCCTCCACATTCCTTGCAGATTCATATTCAAAACTTCTTTCTTTGAAACCATAAACCTCTTTTATTAGTTTCTTCTTCATTTTAAAATAGGGATTTTCTAATTTTATAAGTTTATCTGCGTTTGAATTGATATTAGAATTATCCTTAGTTTTTATGTATGAGAAGAAGAAAACTTTCTTAGCTAGAAGCAATTTTTTATCTAACATTTCACAAATAGCTCTGTGTGTTTCTATATGGCGGATATGGCCATACTCTCCGTTCTCTCCGTGAGTGTAGAGAGAATCATAGTTTTTACCATTAAATTGAGTAAATTCAAATATTTTTTCTATTATCTCATGATTTGATATTTTTTTATAATCTCCTTCCTCACAGTCATCTAAATCAGACATGTGATATTCCTTTGCTCCTAACATTGCACAAATCTTTGCAAACTTTGGAGCTCTATCATCATCTTCTTTTCTGCATATGGATATAATTGTTACATTAGAATCATCTTGTTCTTTAATTTTAAGAAGGGTTCCACCCATCCAAATTGTTTCATCATCAGGATGAGCTATGATTACTAAAATCTCTTTTTTTGCCATTATTGGCAGTAGGAAAGTTTTTAATTAAATAAATCTTTCTATAAATATAAAAGAGGAAGATGAATTAATGAAATTTGATATTGTAAGTTTTGGTTCTGCGGTTATGGATGTTTTTGTAGAAACTGATGTTTCTGAGAAAAAAGGTTTTATGAATTATCCAGTTGGTGGAAAAATGTTGATTAAAGATTTAAAATTTGATGTTGGTGGAGGGGGAACAAATACTGCCGTTGCTTTTTCAAGATTAGGATTGAAAACGGGGTGTATATGTGAGTTTGGAAAAGATGAAAATGGAAGAAAAATACTTGATTTGCTTAAAAAAGAGAAAGTTAAATTTTTAGGGAGGATTGTCGAAGGAGAATTAACAGGTTATTCTGTCATTTTGGATAGTAAGGGAGGAGATAGAACAATTTTAACTTACAAGGGTGCAAATGATGAAGTAAGTCTTTCAGATATTACAAAGTTTAAATCTAAATGGCTTTACTATAGCTCATTGATGGAAAAAAGTTTTGAAACTCAAAAGAAATTAGCCGAAATAATGAAGAATAAAAGAGGCACAAAAATTGCATATAATCCAAGCAGTTATCAAATCCAGAATATGAATTTAAAACCATTACTTAAAATTACAGATGTTCTTGTTTTAAATAAAGAAGAAGCAGAGATGTTGCTTGGCAAGAATAATGTTAAAGAAAAAGATACTCTGAAAGGCTTAAACTCTCTAACTGGGGGGATTGTTGTTATAACAGACAAGGATAAATTGATAAGTTGTTACGATGGGAATAAAAAATATTTCTTAGTTCCTCATAAAAATATAAAAGTTGTTGAGAGAACGGGTGCAGGAGATGCATTTGCTTCTGGATTTGTTGCGGGTCAGATAGTTGGAAAGTCTATACAAGAATCTTTAGAACTTGGATTGAAGGAATCTGAATCTGTTATAAGATATTTTGGAGCTAAAAATAATTTGATAAGGATGAAATTGAAATGATAAAACTTGATAAGATAACAAAAAAAGGAAAAACTCTTTTTCTTGCATATGATCAGGGATTAGAACATGGGCCTACAGATTTTAATGATAAGAATGTAGATCCAAAATATATAATTAATCTTGCTGAGAAGGGAAAATATAATGGAATTGTATTTCAGAAGGGAATTGCTGAGAAATATAATAAGGAAATAAAGAAAAGCAAAGTTCCATTAATTGTCAAACTGAATGGAAAGACTAATTTGTTTAAGGGAGAACCCATAGCCAGACAATTGTGTACAGTTGAGGAAGCTGTAAAATTGGGAGCTTCTGCAGTGGGATATACAATTTATATTGGAAGCGATTACGAAGATGAAATGATGCAAGAGTTTGAAAATATACAGAGGGAAGCACATAGTAAAAATCTTCCAGTAATAGTTTGGATTTATCCAAGAGGGAAATCAATTGAAGGAAAAAGTAAAGAGGAATTAATGGAGTATGCTGCAAGAATAGGATTGGAGATTGGAGCAGACATCATAAAATTGCAATATGCTGGAAAACTCAAAGATTTGAAGTGGGCTGTTAAATCTGCTGGGAAAGCAAGAGTAGTAGTTGCGGGGGGAATTAAAAAAGAGGAAAAGGAATTCCTAAAGCAAGTAAAAGAAATAATTGATTCAGGATGTATTGGGCTTGCTATAGGTAGAAATATTTGGCAAGATAAAAATCCTTTGGAGTTAACAAAGAAAATAAGGAACATTATATGGGGAAGGGAGTAGTTAATGGTAAAATTGTTATTATATATAATAATTAAGGGGGTTATACATAATTAAATCTGGGTGCTAGATAATTATAAATCCGCAAAAGTGAAACCTATTATTGTAATAAATCTAAAAACATATCAGCAGGGTGCAAAAGCAGTTAATATTGCAAAAGAAGTAGAAAGAGTTGATAGGAATATAATTCTTGGAGTGCAGGCGAGTGATATATATGAAATTTCAAAGAGCACTAAACTTAAAATTTATGCACAGCATGTGGATTATTATGAGCCTGGAAGAAATACAGGATATATATTGCCAGAAGCTGTAAAGAAAGATGGAGCTATTGGAACTTTTTTAAATCATTCAGAGCATAAATTATCTTATGATACACTTAAGAAAACTATAGAAAGATGTAAGAGAATTAAATTAAAGACTTTAGTTTTCGCAAGTAACTTGAAAGAGGCCGAGAAGATACAAAAACTTAAACCGGATTATTTGGCAATTGAACCTCCTGAATTAGTTGGTGGAAAGAAATCCGTTTTAACTGAAAAACCAGAATTAATTAGAAAGATAAAGAGTAAAATAAAGATGAAATTTCTTGTTGGTGCCGGAGTTCATACACATGAGGATATTCTTATTGCATGCAAACTTGGTGCTGCAGGAATTGCTGTGTCATCAGCAATAACAAAGGCGAGGGAGCCAGAGAAGAAGTTGAGAGAATTGATAAAATAATTAATAATTTAAAATTTATCTTTAACAGAATATTTTGTATGAAGTAGTTTTTCTGCTCTTTTACTAAGGGGTTCACCTAGGTATTTCTTGTATATTGCTTTTACAATAGGGTTTTCGTGTGAACGGCGGAACTCTCTCTTTTTGTCTTGTTCATAAAGTGCTTTTCCTCTTGCTTGTAGAACTTTTTCATCAAAGTATATTGGTTGTCCTCCACCTCCCACACATCCTCCTGGGCAGGCCATCATTTCTATAAATTGATATTTGTTTTTATTCTTTAGAAGTTTTCTTATGTTTGCTCCGCCATTTGCACAGGCATACTTTATTTTTTTATCATTGATAATTATTATGCCTTCTTTAATTCCTTTTCCACTTCTCAAATTTTTGAATTCTACTTTTTTAAGTTTCTTTTTTGTTGAGGTCTCATATGCAGTCCTTAGTGCTGCTTCCATAACTCCTCCAGCAGTCCCAAAAATATCTCCTGCACCAGAAGCCAATCCAAGAACAGGGTCAAATTCTTCATCTTTTAAATTTACGAAATCAATATTTTTCTGCTTTATTAATCTTCCAAGTTCTCTAGTTGTTAGAACGTAATCAACGCCAGTATGCAATTCTTTTCTTGTTGATTCATACTTCTTTGCAGTACAAGGCATTATGCTTACAACGACAATATCTTTTGATGAAATCTTGGACAGTTCTGCATAATACGTTTTTATTAGCATTCCAAGCATTTCATGGGGGCTTTTGCATGTTGACATGTTTGGAAGAAGTTCATGATAAAAGTATTCCATCATTAAAATCCATCCTGGACAACATGTTGTAATCATAGGGAGATTTTTTCCAGATTTAATTCTCTTTAATAATTCTGCAGATTCTTCCATTATGGTCATATCTGCTCCTAAATCAACGTCAAATACTTTATCAAATCCTGCTTTTTTTAGAGCAGAAACCATTTTTCCCATTACAAGTGTTCCAGGAGGCATATCAAACAATTCTCCAAGTGTTGCCCTTATAGATGGTGCTGTCTGTGCAATGACATGTTTCTTTGAATTATTGAGTGCTTTAATTACTTCATTAAGGTGAGATCTTTCTTGAATTGCTCCAACTGGACAATTAATAAGACATTGGCCACATTTAATGCAGGCAACTTCTTCTAATTTTTTTTCTTCATATGGTGTTACGTGTTCGTTGTGTGCCCTGCTTGCAAAATCAATTGCATATATTTCCTGAATTTTTGCACATACTGCCACACATTTTCCACAGTTTATGCATTTATTGTTATCTCTTACAATAGCTGCTCCCAAATCTGGATGATAATCTTTTATTGAAACAAATCTGTCAGTATCCAAACCTATTTGATCATAAATCTCTTTTGCTTCAAAGTCGTTTGCAAGTTCATTTATTTTTATATTTGGACTCATTAATTCCAAATTCATTTTTCTCGCTTTTATTATTCTCTCAGAAGTTGTTAGTATGTTAGCATTTTCTTGAGGTTTTGTAGAGCATGCAGTTACTAATTTTCCATTCATCTCAACTAGACATATTCTACATCTTGCTTCTGGGAAAAGACTTTTGTGATAACATAAAGTTGGTATTTTAATTCCATTTTCTCTGCAAATTTCTAAAATAGATTTGTTTGAATTCACTTTCATTTCTTTTCCGTCAATTGTTATTTTAATTTTCATTTTTTATTGTGTTTATTTTTTAATTTCTTTTGTTAGGTTTTTGTTTAGATATTGTTCAAAATCTCCTCTGAAATGTTGAAGTGCAGTAAGAATATGATTTGTAGAAGACTGCCCTAAACCGCAGAGACTTGTTTCTTTAATATGCTGAGACATATCTTTGAGAAGAATTAAATCTTCCTCATTTGCTTTTCCATCTCTTATCTTTTTTAGAAGATTTAATACTCTAATTGTGCCTTCTCTACACGGAGTGCACTTTCCGCAAGATTCATATGCATAAAATTTAGCGATACTTAGACATATATCTACAATGTTTCTTTCTTTTCCTATAAATATAATACTAAATGCTCCGTGCTGACAATCTTCTCTGCATATTGTTTCAGTGTTTATTGTAGAATCTTTATTTAATGGCATTATTCCTCCAAAACATCCAAAAGACATAGCTTTCCTTTCCTTTCTTGGTTTTATTGTATCCAGTATAGTAGTCATTTTAACTCCAAGTTCCCATTCATACACTCCAGGATTGTCGATATCTCCTGATAGAGAGAAAAGCCTCATGTTGGGATTCCAATCATCATAGAGAAGTGCTTGAGGGACGCAGGTAAGAGTTTCAACGTTGTTGAGAACAGTAGGCTTTCCCCAAAGTCCTTCATCAATTGGATAGGGGGGTTTGTACATAGCTTGACCTCTATATCCCATAATTGATTGCATTATGGCTGTTTCTTCGCCACAAATATATGCTCCAGCTCCTCTTACAATTTCTATATTTACTTTATTTTTCATTTCTGATTTTCCAAGAATAGTTTCTATCTTTTCTTCTAATTCTTCTCTTAAATAATCATATTCATTTCTAAGATATATGAAGGCTCTTTTTGCCTTAAGAACGTAAGATGCAATCAGTATTCCTTCAATGAGAGTTTCTGGATTATTTTTTAGTATAAATTTATCTTTGAAAGTTCCTGGTTCTCCCTCATCAGCATTACATATAAGAAATATTTCTTTGGATTTGTTCTTACTATTCATTGCCAACTTCCATTTCTTTGCTAATGGAAAATTTGCTCCTCCCCTTCCAACAAGGTTCTTCTTTTCAAGAATGTTAAGAGTTTTTTCTGAACCTATATCCATGGCTAACTTTAATGCTTCTAAATTTGTTTGTCTGAGTATTTGCATTTTATTTCTTTTTTATTTTCTTAATTTTATTCTGAGGTTTCTTTGTTTTTGATTTGTTTTTTCTCAATTCCTGAAGCAATTTTTTTACCCTTGGCATAGTTAACTTTGTCACAGGCTTTCCATCAAGGAGCATTGCAGGAGGTTCATCACAACAACCTATGCATGATGTTTTGTATACTGAGAATAATTTGTCTTTTGTAGTTTCACCAATCTTAATTTTCAATTCTTTTTCTATAAATTTTTCTATTTCTCTGCTTTCGTTTTGAACACAAGAAGGGGAACCACAGAGTTCTATTATATATTGTCCTTGAGGTTCTGTTCTAAACATTGTATAAAATTTAACAACTCCATATAATCTTGATATTGGAATATTCCTCTCGCTACTTATTCTCTTTAGAGCTTCTATAGAAATATATCCTTTTTTATCCTGTTCTTTATGAAGAATGTTGAGCAGTATATCCTCTTTTTTTTCCATTTAGTGCTGTATTGACCTTTTGTTATGAAGGAAGTTTAGTTTTTAAAATTTTAGAAATAATTGATAATAAGGATATTTCTTTAATCATAAACTATTTAAAACACTCTGCTTTTTTTAAATAATGAAAGAGGTTAGAAGACCCTGGGGGTTATTCAAGAGATTTGTTCTAAATGAGAAGTGTACAGTTAAGATTCTAGAGATTAAACCCAATCAGGAGTTAAGTTTGCAAAAGCACAATAAAAGAAAAGAGAACTGGTATTTCCTTACTCCAGGTATTGTTCAAATTAGAGATAAGAAAAGGAAAGTTAATGAGAGAGAGTTAATAGAAGTTGGAAAAAATGTTCCACATAGGATTTTATCTGGGAATAAAGAAGTAAAAGTATTAGAGATTTCAATTGGAACTTTTAGTGAGAAAGATGAAATAAGAATGGAGGATAAATATAAAAGAAAATAAAATGACAAAAGTTGTTGCAGTTGATTTAGGTGGAACTAATTTAAGAGTTTCTTTAGTTGATAGTAGTAAAATTATAAAATATATAAAAAATAAAACTCCAAAGAATGAAAGGGATCTTGTTAATTTGCTATTTAAGAATATTGAACTTTTAATGGAGAAAGATGTTAGGGGAATAGGGGTTGCTTGTCCTGGACCTTTGAAAGATGGAATAATAAGAAATCCTCCTAATCTTCCATTTAAGGATTATAATTTAAAGGCAGCTTTGGAAAAGAGGTTTAAGAAAAAGGTTGAACTATTTAATGATGCTCATTGTGTTGCTTTGGCAGAGTATAATTTTGGTGTAAAGAAGAAGAATTTTATTATTTTAACTTTAGGGACAGGAGTCGGAGGAGGAATTATTGCCGATGGAAAATTGTTCAAAGGACAGGGATACGGAGGAGAGATGGGACATATAATTTTGGATAATGGAAAAGACTTTGAATCCTTGGTTGGATGGAAAAATACAAAGAAAGTAACAAAAGAAGCATTTGGTAAAGAATTACTTATAAGTGATTTGTTAAAAATGAATAATAAGAAAGCTAAGGAAATCTTAGAAGTATTGACAATGCATATGGGGCAGGGAATTGGAAGTTTAATTAATGTTTTTGACCCTGAGATAGTTATTTTAGCTGGAGGAGTAAGGGAGACAGGTTCTGTTTTTTTGAATATGATAAAAAAAGAAGCAAAGAAATATTCTGTTTTGCCAAGAACAACACCTATTCAATGGAGTAAACTCAATCATCCTGGAACATTAGGTGCGAGTCTTTTAATAAAATGAATATAAAGAAGGTAATAGCTCCTGTAAGAATTGATTTTGCTGGGGGCACTACAGATATTTCTCCGTTTAAAGATAAGTATGGGGGGTGTGTTCTGAATTGTACAATAAATAGATACGTTATTGGAGAATTGATAGTTAATGATAAGAAAACTCATTTAGAATATACAGGAAATATTCCTACTTCTTCAGGTTTAGGAACGTCTGGTGTAATGAATTTGGTTTGGTTAGCATTAATTTCTCAGAGAAAGGATAATTTTGATTCGGAGTATAAAATGAAATTGGCTGAGAAAGTATATGGAATGGAACAAGCAATGGGTTTGATTGGAGGAAAACAGGACCAGTATGCAGGAGCAATGGGAGGAATAAATTTTATGGAGTTTAATAAGGATAAAGTTAAGATAGAGAGATTAAATCTTAGTAAAGAATTTATAAAAGAATTGGAGAGCAAATTAGTTTTGGTTTATACAGGACGGCCTCATTTTTCTGGAAACACTAATGGAGCAATGATGAATAATCTAATAAGGGGAAAAAATAATTCAAATCTTCTTAGAATAAAAAAAATTGCAATTGAAATGAAAAGAGCTTTGTTAAAAGAAGATATAGATAAATTTGCTGAATTATTGAATGAAGAGACTGAAGAAAGGAAGAAATTGCACAAGAGTATTGTTCCAAAAAGCACTCAGGATATTATTTCTACTGCAAAGAGAAATGGAGCAATAGCCGCTAAAGTTTGTGGATCAGGTGGTGGAGGTTGTATACTCTTCTTTGGAGATAAGAATAAACTGAAGAATAAGTTTGGAGCAAAAATAATAGAATTTAAATTTGATTTTGATGGATTAAGAGTTTTGTAAGTTTAGTTATCTCAGTAATATTTAATCTATTCTATCTAGGAAAAAAGTAATTATCTTAGTAAAAGCATATATTGTTCAACCGATTATAGTATATTAATAGATGTCATAAGAGATAACTTAAAGATTAAAGAATATAGGATAACTTAAATAATAGCCTTTTCTTTCTTTATTTCTTCAAGCATTAATCTTGATATTAAATATTCTATTGTTGATTCAGCTCCTTGGTTTAGGTTTATACAATTCTTTGAGAGACCATCGTGGCATCCACCTGTTACGTCGTTGTATATCATTTGTTTAAGATGATTCTTTCCTAAGAACCAATTAAATGCAAGAACTGCATTGTTGTAGTATTTTTTATCTTGAGTAATAGAGTATGCTACAAGGTATGTTTGTACCATTGAAGAAGCGTCTATAGGTTGTTGATCAAAGAAAGATCTTATCCCATTTCTATTATACCATCCATTTTGTCCTATAGGGGATAATTCGTCTTTGAAGAAGACTAATTTAGTTAGGAAATCAAGACTCTTCTCAGCTATCTCTAAATATTCTTTATTTTTTGTAAGATTATATGCAAGGAACAGCATTTCTGGTATTTTTGAATTTGAATAAGTTAAATAGCTTTCAAACCAACTCCATTCTTCTGTTGCTTCCTTTTTGTATGATTCAACTAGAGTATCAACAAGTGATTGTATCTTTGAAAGTATGGGTTCTTCATTATACTTCTTGTAATAGTGATATAATCCTATTACAGAGAATGCTTTTGCCCTTGGAGAACTATCTTCATTAATTAAACCGTGAGATTTATCAAACATAGCTTTGGCTTTTTCTATTAATTCTGGGTTTTTACTATTATTTATTAAATATCCAAGAGCCCAGAGACTTCTTCCTGTTGAGTCTTCACTGCTTGGTATTAAATTTCTCTCTTCATAGCTCATATCATTAAACTTTCCATCTTTGCTTTGGACTTTCTCAAGGAAATTGAGATATATTTTTGAAAGTTCTTTTGAAATCTCTGAATTATAGAGCTTATCATGAGTTGTTGAGACAATTAAAGCTCTGGAATTATCATCTACGGTATATCCTGAAGAATTGTCTGGAACAGAGAGTTTTGCAAATTGTATACATCCAATATCGTCTGTTAATCTCTTTAGATGATTCAATTTTATTGTTGGATATTTCTCTGTAGTTTCTTCTCTTAGTTTGACTATCTTATTAAATAAGTGTAAATAGCTGGAAGCAACATTTGGCCATATCATTGATCTTCCAAAAGCATATGCATTTTGTTCTATTCTCTTTTTTAGTTCTTTGTCAGAGAGAAGTTTATCTATTGCTATTGCAAACGATTTTGGATCCTGAAATTGAGCTAACAGTCCTCTTTCATGAGCTAAAACTTCTTCTGCATATATGTTTGGAGTTGAGACAACTGCTTTTCCACATCCCATTGCATATGAAAGAGTACCTGAAACTATCTGATTTTTTTCAAGATTAGTACATATGTATATATCTGATGCAAGTAGATATTCTATTATCTCATCTAAATCAAGATATTTGTTATAGAATTTTACATTCTCCTGCAATCCGAGTTTCTTAACTAAATCTATTAAGGAATTTCTGTATTCCTCTCCCTCTCTTTTTCTTATTGCTGGATGAGTTTCACCTATAATTGCATACAAAATATTTGGATATTTCTTAACAAGATATGGAAGTGCCTTAATCATATACTCTATTCCCTTTCCTCGGCTCAGTAAGCCAAAAGTTGAGAGAACAATTTTGTTGTCAAGTCTTAGTTTTTTCTTTAATGGTTCACTTGGTTTAAGAGGGGTGTCTGGTATTCCATGTCTTATTACATGGATTTTACTTCTGCTTATTCCGTAATCTTTGTTTAGTATGTCAACGGCAACATCGGCCATTACAATAATACCTGCACTTTTTTCTCCTATGAATTTTACAACATTTTTTCTTAAATTGTTTGGTTCAGGCAGAACACTGTGGAATGTAACTACAACAGGTTTCTCAATTGTCTCAAGGAATGGAATAATATAGCTTCCGTATTCTCCCCCAAATATTCCAAATTCATGTTGGATGCAAACTAGTTTTATTTTTTCTGAGCGATTTATTTTTTTTGCAATGTCTATATAATCTTCGAGATAATCTTTGTTCATCTGCATTATTACTCTGCTGTCATAGTTGTACAGACTTGATTCCTCATTCAATGCAATGACTCTGGATTTTACTTTAGGATTAAATTTTTTATTTAAAGAAGTTATAAGATCTTGAGTAAAAGTTGCTATTCCACATTCCTTTGGAGGGAAGTTACTAAGAAAACATATTTTTGAATCCTTGAACTTCAGCTCCTCTTTTTCTTCCATTTACAGATACCTAATTGGTTGATGTTCTAACTAAAAACTTGAAGTTTATAAAATCAGCGCTTTTCATCTGGTTTTTTAGTTGTTATCTTGGAGAAGTAAGTTGCTTCAGAACTGACAGCGTTTTAAACTAATTTTGTCGACGTAAAAATTACTTATTTTTTGAGCTTTTCAATAAATTTAATAAGGATGACAGAACAAATGCTTCCTATGAAATCTATTGTCACATCTTTAATGTCTGCGAATCTGCCAATAACAAAGAGCTGATGAAACTCATCTGAGAGGGAATAAGCAAGAGAGATTAATAGAATAATTAGAATTGTTTTTTTGTCCAATTTTTTATTTATGAGAGTTAATGAAAGGAACAATGTAAACATGAAGAAGACTCCAAAGTGATAAATTATTGAAAGATCAAAACCTTTTGTTTCCACAATTGGAAAAGAAGAGATACTTGAAACAAGAAATATAATTATTGCCATTACAACAGTCACAATTAGATAGAATACTCTTTCTTTACTGAAATCGCTTGTCATTTATTTTCTTAACTAAGAAAGTTTTTAAATTTACATGCATTTTATGATGTATATTGATTTAATCTTAAAATTAGATTATAAAATGGCTCTGGGGAGATTCTAACTCCCGGCCTCGGCCTTTCTCAGCACTATAATTTTCTGTTCATGAGAGCCGCGCTCTAAACAACTGAGCTACAGAGCCATCCATTTTATTATAGATATACGCTTTTAAAAGTTTAAGGTTTAGAATTATTTGACTGAAAGCTCTAGTTTTGTTTTTTCTTCCTGTCTTTTCATTCTAGAAATCAATCCAGCAATCTTGTTTCTTAATCTCTTACTTGGCATAGTTCTTCCTAATATGCCCTTGTTTTTTTCAAAATCCTTATTAAAACTTAAATCCTCTTTTGTGAGAGCATTAGCTGCTTTTCTTATCATCTTAGATTTTATTTTTCCCATTGTAATTCGTGTAAGATTTTGTTTTTAAAGGTTTTGATTAGTTTATTTCTCTATTTTCTCTATTTTTTCAAGATTTTGAGCAGATTCAATCAAATTTGAAAGCTTTTTTGATGGTTCTCCCATGCTCAAAATTACATATTTTAAGTTTAAATTTGAGGCTTTTTTGTTGGCATTTATTATATCTGTGTCCAATATTTTCTTTTTATTATAAGCAACAAGCAATTTTTCTGTTCCATCTGATTTTATTCTTAGAAGAATTTCATTTTTATTGAAACTTTCTATGTTAACAATTTCAATAGTTTCTTTAGAAAGGAATTCTTTTATTTTATCAAAGAATTTATCATCTTGCTTTTTTATATTTGGTTTCTTTTGTGTCTTCTCTGTTTTTGACTTTGCTTTTTGTTTTGAAATTTTTTCTTTTGTTGGCTTAGCTTTTTCATGTTTTATAGTTTCTTCTACAATCTCTTCTAGTTTTTCTTCTTCTTTCTTTACTTCTTTTTTCTCTTCCTTAACTTTTTCTGATAAAGGCAATGTAATATACTCCTCATCTTCTTTTATCTCTTCTTCAATTTCTGTTTCTATTTCTTCAGGTTCCTCTTTCTTCTCAAGTTTTTCTTTGTCTTTTCTTATTTCTTCTATATCTTCTATGTTAATGTCTTTTATAATTTTCTCACCTATTTCTCTTTCTCTTTTATCGAATGGTTTTGGTTTTGCTTCAATATACTTGTGTTCTTCTATTGGAGTTATTTCCTGTTTGAATTCTGATTCAGATGCAGTGAAGTATCTCCAGAATATTTCGTTATTTTTCCTAAAATGAAATGCAAAATCTTTTATTGACCGGAGTGCGACTCTTATTGCTGGACTTTGTTCAGAATCTTTGAGAAATTTTCTTTCTTGAAGAAGAAGGAATGCATCTTTTTCTTTGCTTTTTAGATAGTGTGCAAATTTTTCTAGCTGAGGTTCTTGTCCTGTAATAAAATAAATTGGAGAATTTCCAATTCTCATATTGCTTATCTTTATTAGTTTGTCAGATAGAAGTTCAGAGAGGAAGGCAGATGTAAAAAGCATACTTATTCCTATTTCTTGGGAAATATAAACTGGAATAGTTGGTCCCTTCATTCTGAGAATAGATAAGATTTTTTCTCTTATATGTGAAGCGTCTTGGGTAGGCATTAGTTTAGAAAAGCGTTTTGGATTATAAAGATTTAGTTTGTTGTTTTTCGGGTTCTATCTATATCTTGTTTATGCCCTAATCCAGCTCACTTCATAGTAAGAAACGTCTGATTCTTCATCAAGAATTGCTATTAAAAGGTTCTTCTTTGTTGAATGTGCAACTCTGTTTTTTGAAGAAAAATCTTGCCATGAGAATTTTTTTGATTCGTGTTCAACAAAAACTATCCATTTTGCGTGTTCTTCATCTGGAGTTCTTCCTTTTTCATATACTCTAAAGTCTGCTCCAAACTTTAAGGCAGTCTTTACAATATACCCCTTATCTCTCAAATCTTTGAAAACAGGATATTTTAGCTGGATTCTTGAATCAATTTTCTTAAATAGCTTAAATAATTCTTCAAATGGAATTATTTTTTTGTTTTTCATAACTTCTATCTTTCCTTTTTCAACCAAATAGAGAGCCTCTGAAAGGGAGTATTGAATCTTTTGTCCTATTGGTTGTCCAAAATTAGATTTTTTGAAAAGAGTGAAGGCGTCTGCTTCATTTGTGGATACTACTTCCCCCATTATATAAGTTAAAATCTTGCTCATAGTTATGTTAAATTAGAAGAATATTTAAAAGTTCCTGAATAATACTTAAATTATGACTGAAAATAGAAAAATAAGGGAAGTTGACTTCACGAAGATTGAACAGAAGTGGCAGAAGAAATGGGAAGAGAAGAAAGTTTATGAAGCAAATAGGGATGAAAAGAAAAAGAAGTTCTTTATGATATTTGCATATCCTGGTATTTCAGGTTATCTTCATGTTGGACATATGAGGGGGTTCTCTTATACAGATATAATTACGAGGTATAAAAGAATGCAGGGATACAATGTTTTGTTTCCAGTTGGAACTCATGCATCTGGAAATCAGGCTATTGCTTTTGCAAAGAAAGTTCAGACTAATAACAAAGACTGGATAGATTATCTTCTTGCAAATGGTTGTTCAAAAGAAAAAATAAAATTTCTTAATACCCCTGAGAAGGTTGTTGAACACTTTAATGAAGTTTATCAAAAAGAATCCTGGAAAAGATTTGGTTTCTTATCTGATTGGAGAAGATTTACATGCACAATTTTTCCAGATTATAATAAGTTTATTCAGTGGCAATTTAAAAAATTAAAAGATGCAGACCTTTTAGTTCAGAAACCCTATTTTGCAACTGCATGTCCTGTTCATGGACCTTTGGCAGTGGATCCTTCTGAGACCGACATATCTAAGGGGGGAAATGCAGAGAAACAGGAATTTACTTTATTGAAATTTAAATATAAAGACAAATATCTAGTGGCTGCTACCCTTAGATCAGAAACAATTTTTGGTCAGACTAATTTATGGATAAATCCAGAAGTAGACTTAGTAGAGGTAAAAGTGGAAAAGGAAAAATGGATCGTCAGTAAAGAGGCATATGAAAAACTGAAATTTCAAAAAGATAATATTTCTCTTATTGGAGATTTTAAGGAGAATCTTATAGGGAAATATGCTATTGCTCCAGGAATTGAAAAAGAGCTTATTATTCTTCCTTCAAGATTCGTGGATGCTAATATAGGCTCTGGAATTGTAACGTGTGTCCCTTCTGATGCACCTTATGATTATATTGCCTTAAAAGAATTACAGGAAAATGATAAGGAGATGAAGAAATACAAATTGAATTCAAAAATTGTTAAGGCAATAAAGGTAATCCCAATTATAAGAACAAAAAAATATGGGGATAATGCAGGTGTCAAAATAATAGAAGAAAATAAAATAAGAAATCAGGATGATGGAAGATTGGAAGAACTAACTCAAGAAGTATATAAAGAAGGATTTCACACAGGAGTGTTACTTGACAATTGTGGAAAATATTCTGGTATGAGCGTAATTGAAGCAAAGGAAAAGATGAAAGAAGAACTAATTAAATCTGGAAAAGCAGATATAATGATTGATTTATCTGAAGAAGTAATATGTAGATGTGGTGAGAAGGTAATGATAAAGAAAATTGACGATCAATGGTTTATAAAATATTCTGATAAACATTTGACTGAATTGTCTAAGAAACATTCTAAAACTATGACGGTAAAACCCGAGCAATATAAGAATAATCTTGGAAATGTTTTAGATTGGTTCCAAGATAGAGCTTGTGCAAGACTTGGAAGTTGGCTTGGTACAAAATTACCTTTTGATTCCAAGTGGATTATTGAACCAATTTCTGATTCAACTCTATACCCTATATACTATTTGGTGTCCTTATATTTTAACGAAGGTAAAATAAAACTTGAAGAGATGAGTGAAGATTTTTTCGATTATATTTTTTTAGGAAGAGGGAAACCAAAGAAAGAGATATGGACAGAAATAAGAGCAGATGTTCTATATTGGTATCCCCTTGACGTTAATCTTGGAGGAAAGGAACATCAGACCGTACATTTCCCTGTTTTTATTATGAATCATATAGGAATATTACCAAAAGAAATGTGGCCTAAAGGAATTTTTGTCAATTATTGGGTTTTAGGAAAAGGAAATAAAATATCTAAATCAAAAGGAGGAGCACAGCCTATACCTGAAGCTATAAAAGAATTTGGTGTGGATGCAATGAGATTATATTATGCTCACATTGCAGGGCCTGAAGTTGATGTTATATGGGATGAGGAAATTGTACATTCATATAAAAAAAATCTAGAAAGAATTTATAATCTAGTTGAAAATTCTTTTAATTTAAAAGGAAAAAAGAAAGAAGAATTGGATAAAAAATTATTAATTTCATTAAATAAAGAATTAAAAATAATAAACGAATCTCTTGAAAATTTTGATTTAAGATATGCAGCAAATTCTGCCTTCTTTTTACTTTCTGCTTCTTTGAGAGAATACTTAAAAGATGGAGGGGAAAACAAAGAAGTTATATTGGATTTCTTAGAAAAGTGGATAAAGGTTATGGCTCCTTTTTGCCCTCATATAACAGAAGAATTGTGGGAGAAGCTGGGTCACAAAGATTTAATTTCTGTTTCTGAATGGCCTAAAGTTGATGACTCAAAATTAAAAATTCAGAATAAAGAGATTGATTTAAATGACAAATATGTTAATTATATTAAAGATCTTCTAGAAAAATTTGAGAAGGGGACACCTGTAAAAAAAGTATATGTTTATGTTGTGCCATTTGAGCTTACAAAACTGAATAAATCTAAGATTGGAAAGGAGATTGGAAAAGAATTAGAGATATTCTCAGTTAAAGATGAGAAAAAACACGATCCAGAAAATAAATCCAAGAAAGCAATCCCTGGAATTCCCGGAATATATTTTGAGTAGAAGTTATTTATAATTTATTCCAAAAATACTCAGAAATATATGTTTTAAAACTCCTTTTATCTTATTATGTTATGATATACATAGAATTTTATGGGGGTATATACTTTGAATAATATGAATGTAATAATTGTTCATGGTTCAAATTCAAGCGAGGAAGATGCAAGAAAAGGAAAACCAGAGAATAAAAGACATTGGATGCCTTGGTTAAAGAAGACTCTGGAAAAAGATGATATAGATGTTTCAAATAAACTTTATCCAAAAGACTGGCATCCGAAGTATGAAGATTGGAAAAAAGAATTTGAGAAAAACAAAATAGATCAAAATAGTGTTTTGGTAGGACATAGTGTTGGTTGTGCATTTTTACTAAGATGGCTTGGTGAGAAAAAGAAGAAAGTTAAAAAATTAATTTTGGTTGCACCGGCAGTTATCCCTTCCGAAAAATGGGAGTTTATAAATGATTTATTAAATTTTGAGATTAATAGAGATATTAGGGACTTTGCTGGGAAGATTACAGTATTTTTTTCAAACAACGATTCAAAAGAAATATTAGAATCTGTGGAAATCATTTCTCAATTATTTGGTATAGCTCCTATTAAATTGCTTAATAGAGGGCATTTTACTCTTGAGGATATGAAAAAAGAAGAATTTCCAGAATTATTATGTAAAGTATTAGAATAATCAGATTTTTATATTGTCTTTTTCTATTTAATGCATGGGGGGATATAAATCTAATTTAAAATATATAAAAGATAATTATATTTCTTCGCAAAAGAAATATATAATTTTAACACTGTTTGTCTTGATTCTTCTCATATTATTTTCAGGGGGATTTGGGCTTGTTGATTTTTTTGATAAAAAATTATCTCCTTCAAATGATCATATTTGTGGTGATGGAACTCCGTACAATAAATGTTCTGTGACAAAACCGTATTTCTGTCTTTATGGAGATTTGGTGGATTTATCTTCCGCTTGTGGATGTCCCGAAGGATTTGCAAAGAAAAATAATTTATGTATTTCTTCATATTATGATAATCCAAAGAGAATATACCTTAAGTATACTTTGAGAGGAGAAAATTATTCTATGGGATTTACAGTGTATGAAGGTTTTGCAGATTATATTTCTAAAGTCCCACGTTCTATACATTATTCCAATGGAGATAATTCTTCAAGATTAGATTTTAAATTGAAGGCAATAAATGAGGAAGAGCAGAGGAAATTTTTAATGCCCTTGGTTATTAAGATACAGAATATAACAAGCAATAAGGAAGATCAGGCAAGAATAGCAATAAGCATGGTTCAGAATATCCCTTTTGGGGTTTCAAACAGAACATCAATGTTTGGGAGCAACAAGATTAATTACTCTAGGTATCCATACGAAGTTCTTTATGATATGGAAGGAATATGCGGAGAGAAAACAGATTTATTAGCTTTTTTACTTAGAGAACTTGGATATGGGACTGCTTTCTTTTATTACTCTTATTATAATCATGAAGCTTTAGGAATTGAATGTCCTGTTAAAGAAAGTTTGATGAATAGCGGATACTGTTTTGTTGAAACCACTGGACCTTCAATAATAACTGATAATAGAATATCCTATATGGGTATTGGAAAATTAAATATTGATCCAGAGATTTATATCATTTCAAATGGAACTACGTTTGGCAATGGACTTTATGAATATTCTGATGCTCATCAATTAATAAGAATAAGAACTGCAATTGAAAAAAGAGGGAGCATAAACTTTCTTAGAGATATAATATACAAGGGTTTGGAAAAGAAATATGGATTGATAAATGAATATCACAGTGAGTGAGAATTATTCTAAAATTCCTTTTATTCTTCTTACACCAGAGCTACTCGATTCTTCCTTAACAATTTTTAATTTTCCCAAATCACATGTATTTTTTACATGTGGGCCTGCACATATTTCTTTAGAGCATTCTCCTATCGTATAAACAGAAACAATTTCTCCATATTTATGTTCAAACACTCCTGAGATTCCTCTCTTCTTTGCTTCTTCAAGAGGCATTTCTTCTCTAATTACTTGACATCCTTTTCTTATGTTTGAATTAACTTCATCTTCTATTTCTTTTATTTCTTCATCTGTCAATTTTCTTGGGAAATTAAAATCGAATCTCAGTCTTTCGGCTGTTATGTTTGAACCTTTCTGGTGTATATAAGGATCTTTAAGAATTTTTCTTATTGCTGCCAAAAGTAGATGAGCAGTTGTATGTAATCTTGTTGTTTCTTCAGAATTATCTGCAAGTCCTGATTTGAATTTTCCCGCAGCAGCGGTTCTTGATAATTCTTGATGGATTTTACATTCTCCTTCAAATTCTGCTCTTGAAAATTTTATTTTTCTTGTTTTGCATTCTTCTTCAATCATTTCAACAGGGAAACCGTAAGACTGGTAAAGTAAGAAAGAATCTTTGCAAGATATTCCTTTTTTCCCCTGAGTTATTCTTTCAAAGATATTTATTCCTCTTTCAAGGGTTTGTCTGAATTTATTTTCCTCTCGGTCTAATTCTGTCACGATATTATTTCTATTTTTGTTTAACTCTATGTACTCCGGATATATTTCAATTACAGAATCAACTAATTTAGAAGTGAAGTTTTCTTTAATTCCTAAAGATTGTCCGTATCTTACTGCTCTTCTTATTAATCTTCTCAAAACATATCCCTGTTCTGTATTGCTTGGGGTTACTCCATCTGAGATTAGGAAAACAGCTGCTTTTATGTGATCTGCAATTATCCTAAACTCTTTTTTATTGTTTTCATATTCTTTTTCGGATATTTGTTCTATTTTATTTATAATTGTTTTAAAGCATTCTGTGAGATAATTATCATCCAAATTGTTTAATACTGCAATTGTTCTCTCAACACCCATTCCTGTGTCAATGTTTTTTTGTTTTGCAGGAAGATATTCTCCTTTTTCGTTTTTGTAATATTGCATAAAAACATCATTCCAAATTTCAACTCCATTTACAAACATTTCTGTATCTGGTCCACATGGTCCTGTTTTT
>Ga0182021_10002699_pt1 | contig 20748 bp, 17 predicted proteins | sample 612E3MmetaG_FD_120493 | JGI IMG/M metagenome (GOLD analysis project Ga0182021, IMG submission 120493) | Permafrost microbial communities from Stordalen Mire, Sweden - 612E3M metaG (Illumina Assembly) | ecosystem: Environmental > Terrestrial > Soil > Wetlands > Permafrost | place: Sweden... | reverse complement strand
TCGGGAATGACCATGACATGATTTATCAGCGGTTCCCGGTACAATATGTGATACGGCCCGGATCGGATGAATTCCATGATTACCGGGGATATGCAGGAAGGATAGCCGGAGGGGTCTTTCATCCAGGAGATGAAGTAATGGTCCTGCCTGCCGGAATAAAAACAAGAATCCTTAGCATTGACACCTTTGAAGGACCTGTTGCACAAGCCTTCCCGCCGATGTCGGTGACCCTCCGGCTAAAAGATGATATTGATATCAGCCGGGGAGACTTGATATCAGGGGCATCCTCCATTCCGGAGACAGGCTCAGAAATTGAACTTATGATCTGCTGGATGAACCCCAAGCCATTGAAACTGAATAGTAAATATGTGATTAAACATAATACAAGGGAAGTAAAATGTGTCGTCAGTAATATTGAATTTGTATTGAATATCAATACCCTTGATCAAATTACAGGCCATGAGACCCTGAAAATGAATGATATAGGAAAAATCAACCTGCGAACGACCAAACCTCTCTTTTTCGATCCCTATACTCTTAACCGCCAAACCGGCAGCCTGGTCCTGATCGATGAGGCTACAAATGAGACAGTCGCAGCTGGCATGATCCTCTGAATTCGGGTCTTTCCCACAATAAAACAGGAAATAAACTGTTCTTTTTATTCATTGTCTTCACATGTAAAATCATTACTTCGCTATGAATATCTTCAGATCGTTTTTACTGGCTTGCCTGGTATTTCCGTCTTACCTCTACAGCCAGACACCCCAGATCCCCATCGGGCAATGGAGAGACGAGCTTCCCTATAACTATTCCAACTCAGTTGCCGAAGCCGGGAACCGCATTTATGCATCGACACCTTATGCCATATTTTATTTTGATAAAGATGACAACAGTGTAACAAGGATTACCAAGATCCAGGGGCTCTCCGACATTGGGATCAGCTGCATTTCATATAACAGCGGAACCAAAACCCTCATCATTGCATATACCGATGCCAATATCGACCTGATCCAGAATAATTCCATTATCAATATTTCCGATATTTACAGGAAAACCATTCTTGGAAATAAAACCATCAATAATATTTATTGCCTGGGGAATACCGCTTACCTTCTTTGCGGTTTCGGGATTGTTGTCATGGATATGGTAAAGCAGGAAATCCGAGAAACTTATTATATCGGTGGCAGCGGCAGCCAGGTGAATGTGCTGGGCCTGGTCAAGGATGACGTGGATACCCTCTGGGCGGCAACTGAAAAAGGCATTTACAAGGCCTGGTACAAAGATCCCAACCTCGCGAATTATGCGGTCTGGAAAAAGGATGCACGCATGGATACCACCATAATGTATAATACGATCGCATTTTACTCCGGAAAGGTTATTGTCAACAAACACCGGCAAAACAGCAACGATACGATTTTCACTTATAACGGTCAGTGGTCAGCCTGGAATACCGGCGAGAATAATCCGGTAATGAATATCAACAGCAATTATAACTTCCTGGTCGTCAGCTATAATTATTTTGTCGATGTGTTTGACCAGTCATTCAGTAAATACAAGGCAATCCATGCTTATGTTTCCGGAAATCCATTTCCCCAGGATGCAGTCTGCGATAAAAACAATATCATCTGGATCTCGGATTTATACTCAGGACTTGTGAGCTATGATATGAACCTCGACCAATCAAAAGAATATAACCTGAGTGGCCCTTTATCGGCAAACGCATTCAGTATGAGTACCCTGGGAAATGTGCTTTATATTTCAAGAGGGGGATATGACGGTTCCTATGTCCCTCTTTCCCAATCCTGCCCGGCCGAGATTTACCAGTTCGATGGTTCAAACTGGCAAAACCTGTCAGGCGCCACAGTCCCGGGATTGTATAACTATGGTTACGTGGTTTCTACTACTGCCGATCCGTCTGATCCCAAAAGGATCTACGCCGCGACCTGGGGGTACAGCCTTCTCGAATTTTATAACGGCGAGTTGTACCGCCGCTGGACTGAAAGCAACAGTACTCTAAGCCACCACACGGCCGGGGATACATCCCTGATCCGGGTCGGGGGTTCTTCCTTTGATGCAAACGGGAATCTGTGGGTAGACTGCTCACATACCAATAATTGTCTGTCATTGAAGAGGGGTGACCATTGGACCGGCTTCAAAATCAATATAAACAATGAAAATGACCTGGGACAGATCATGGCGACCAAAAACGGACAGGTTTGGATGCAGGTTCGTTACGGCAACCTGAACCCTTATTCAATCCTGGTTTTTACTGATAACGGCACACCGGATAATCCGAATGACGATATGTCCAAAAGACTGAACAATACCACCGGAAACGGGGGCCTCCCCGGAAATATCACGTATTCGTTTGCGGAAGACAAGAACGGGCAGATATGGGTCGGGACCGAAGCCGGTGTCGGCGTTTTTTACAGCCCCGAGGATCTTTTCACAAACAACCCTTCTGATTGTCAGCGCCCACTGGTCCAGCAGGGACAATATGTTCAATATCTGCTCGAAAGTGAACAGGTTAATGCCATTGCTGTCGACGGCGATAACAGGAAATGGATGGGAACTGACAGGGGCGGCGCCTATCTGTTTTCAGCCGATGGCACAAAGCAGGTGTATCATTTTACTGCTGAAGACAGCCCGCTTCTTTCCGACAGGGTAACTTCCATCGCCATCAACCCGGTGACAGGGGAAGTGTATTTCGGGACTGATAAAGGGGTTATTTCATATAAGGGAACTGCAACTGAAGGAGGGGATACTTTCAGCAATGTCTATGCTTATCCCAATCCCGTAAAAGACGGATACGACGGGTATATCGCAGTCAAAGGCCTGATCAGTAACGCCCAGGTCAGGATCACTGATGTGAGTGGCCGCCTGGTCTACACGACAAAAGCTGAAGGCGGACAGGCAGTCTGGGATGGCCGGACTATGGATGGTAAAAAAGTTCATACAGGGGTCTATCTTGTATTTGCTTCCAACGAATCCGGCAGTGAAAAAATAGTGACCAAGATCCTGGTAGTCAACTGATGCTCCTTACCACAAAAGGCATTGTTTTACATTCCATAAAATACTCCGAAACCAGTATTATTGCCAGGATTTATACTGAGGCCAGCGGACTTCAATCCTATCTAATCAAGGGGATCCACAGTCCCAGGTCCAAAATAAAAGCGGGGCTTTTCCAGCCTCTTACCCTTCTTGAACTGGTAGCTTACCATAAACCAAAGACGACACTGCATACGGCAAAAGAAGCCCAACTGGCTTACCCCTACCTGAGCATTCCTTTCGATATCCGGAAATCCTCTGTCGCTCTGTTTATCAATGAGCTGGTATTTAAATCTGTACGGGAGGAAGAAACCAACGCGGAATTATTTGCTTATCTCTGGAAAACCTGCCTGTTACTGGATTCAGCCGATGGTGCAGGGAGTTGTTTCCCCCTTGTATTTACAGCAGAACTGACACGCTACCTGGGAATCCTTCCACTGACTGACTATTCAGAAAAACGACCGGTCTTTAACCTGAAAGAAAGTCATTTCCAGGCGTTTGTCCCTGAAAGAGATCCTTACGTCATCCCGGAATTCGGCAAGTCATTATATGACCTTATTGAAAGCCGTATTGAAGAACATCAGAAAATACACCTGAAACCGGCGGTCAGAAGGTCCCTCCTGGATTCTTTATTACTTTATTACAGCATCCATCTTCCTGGCTTTAAACCCATGAACTCCCATCACGTTCTGCATTCCGTATTGTCGTAAATCCTTATCTTTACGCAAAAATTCCGTTTATGCAAATTTCACTGACCGAGCAGGAACAGATCAGACGTGACTCACTGAATGAACTTATCAGGCTTGGCATCAATCCATATCCTGCCGAAACTTTCCCGGTAAACTGCACTGCCGTTGAAATCAAAAAGAATTATCCCGCCGACAATTCACTTTACCAGGACCTCAGCATTGCCGGCCGCATTATGTCCCGTCGGATCATGGGTGCAGCATCCTTTGCAGAGCTGCAGGATTCCTCAGGTCGTATCCAGCTGTATGTCAAACGCGACGAGATCTGCCAGGGCGAAGACAAAACCATGTATACCACCGTGTTTAAAAAGCTTCTCGATATCGGTGATATTATTGGTGTGACCGGGTATGTGTTCGTTACCCAGATGGGAGAGATCTCCATCCATGTCAGAAGTCTGAAACTTCTCTCCAAATCGTTACGGCCACTTCCTGTAGTGAAAGAAAAAGACGGTGAGATTTTCGATGCCTTTACTGATCCCGACCAGAGATACCGTCAACGCTATGTGGATATGATCGTGAACCCCGGGGTTCGTGATGTTTTCCTGAAACGTACCCTGCTGGTGAATTCCATGCGCGAATTCCTCAACAGCAAATCCTACCTTGAAGTCGAGACCCCGGTCCTTCAGCCTCTTTACGGGGGAGCTGCAGCAAGGCCTTTTAAAACTTTTCATAACTCCCTCGATATGACCCTTTACCTCCGGATCGCCAATGAGCTTTATCTGAAAAGGCTGATTGTAGGCGGGTATGACGGGGTTTATGAATTCTCAAAGGATTTCCGTAACGAAGGCATGGACCGCTTCCACAACCCCGAATTCACCCAGATGGAGTTGTACGTTGCTTTTAAGGATTATGAATGGATGATGGAGCTTGTGGAAGAAATGGTTGAAAAAATTGCCCTGGACCTGCACGGTAAAACTGAAGTCAGGGTTGGTGATAAAACCATTGATTTCAGACGCCCATGGAAACGGTTTACCATGCTCGGGGTGATACAGCATTTTACAGGCATCGATATAGAAGGCAGGACAGAGGAGGACTTGGTCAGGATTGCACAGCAGCTTGATGTACCTATTGATAAGACAATGGCCAAGGGGAAGATCATCGACCAGATCTTTAGCGAGAAATGTGAGCCAAATCTTATCCAACCTACCTTTATCACCGATTACCCTGTTGAGATGTCACCCCTGGCAAAGAAACATCGCAGCAAGCCCGGACTGGTTGAACGTTTCGAAGCGATCTGCAACGGCAAGGAGCTTTGCAACGCATTCTCCGAACTCAATGACCCTCTGGATCAAAGGGCCAGGTTCGAATCACAGCTGGAATTAGGCATGCGGGGTGATGATGAATCCATGGTCCTGGATGAGGATTTTCTGCGCTCTCTCGAATTTGCCATGCCTCCGGCCGCAGGACTTGGTATTGGTATTGACCGGCTTACCATGATTATGACCGACCAGCCATCCATACAGGACGTGCTCTTCTTTCCGCAGATGCGTCCTGAAAAACGACCATCAACCCAGCAGCAGGATGTCGAAAAAAGTTAAAGCAGCCAGGATCTCTGTTTTATCGAATACCCTGCTCATCGCCCTGAAACTCACGGCAGGGATTCTTAGTGGTTCCGTTTCGATCATATCCGAAGCGATACATTCCTTTATGGACCTGCTTGCTTCCATTATTGCATTTATTTCGGTGAGAATTTCCGACCGCCCTGCCGATGAAAGGCATCCTTACGGGCACTGGAAAATTGAAAATATCTCAGGCGTCATCGAAGCCCTCCTGATCTTTGTGGCTGCCATTTGGATCATTTATGAAGCGATTCATAAAATCATCACTCCGGGCAAAGTGGAGACTATCGGACTGGGTTTTGCCGTGATGTGTGTTTCAGCCCTGGCCAATTCACTTGTATCCTGGTATCTTTATAAAATATCAAAAGAAACAGGCTCAGTTGCCCTGGAGGCAGATGCACTGCATTTAAAAACTGATGTGTATACTTCCTTAGGCGTAGCAGCCGGACTAGGCCTGATATTCCTTACCGGGTATCATATCCTTGACCCTGTTGTTGCAATACTGGTAAGCATGCTCATTCTGAAGGAATCTTATTCTCTCCTCATGAAAGCGTATAAACCCCTGATGGACGAATCACTGGATCCTGAGGAAGTGAAAATCATAAGGGAAACCATAGAACGGTATTGTAAAGAAAATATAAAGTATCACGATCTTCGTACACGAAAGGCTGGAAATTATAATTATGTCGATTTCCATCTGAACCTGGATGAGAATCTAACAGTTAAAGAGGCTCATGACCTCTGCGATCTGATTGAGAAGGAAATCAAGTTCCGTCTTGTTAATTCAGAAATAACCATACATGTTGAGAATTTTTAAAAAAACAATATCTTTGCAAATTATTCATCCATAATAATTTATTATACAACGAGACATGAGGTTTATCAGGTTGTCTTTCGCATTTGTCATCTTACTGATTTATCCTCATTTTCTCCCCGCCCAGGACACTATACATAAAGATACTGCTGCAGTCAGGCCGAAATTTGTTGAAGATGATGCAGTTGTAGCCATGTTGGACAGTCTTGCCGACCTGAAGGTCTTTTCCGACGCCGCTTCCCCATTTGCCCAGAAATATCCACCGTGGAGTAACTATACTGAGACCGAGATCCCTTATTTCAATGACTCAGTGTATGCAAGCCGCATTGCCCAGATGAATGAAAACTCTCCGTTTGAGTATGTTTACAATAATGAAGTGAGAACGTTTATCGAATTGTACGCAGTCAGAAAACGAAAGCTTACTGCCCGTATCCTTGGACTTTCACAAGTATATTTCCCTTTGTTCGAAGAACAGCTCGACCGCTTTAATATGCCGCTTGAACTTAAATTCCTGGCTGTCATCGAATCGGCACTTAATCCTGTTGCCAACTCCAGGGCAGGGGCAAAAGGCCTGTGGCAGTTTATGTATGGGACCGGAAAAGTCTATGGACTGAAAGTCAGTTCCTATGTTGACGACCGCTATGATCCTTATAAAGCCACCATTGCAGCCTGCGAACATCTTCAGGACCTGTATGATATTTACGGTAACTGGTCCCTGGCACTCGCTGCATATAATTCAGGGGCCGGAAATGTGAATAAAGCCATCCGGCGCTCAGGAGGTATGAAGAATTTCTGGGCCATCCATCGTTACCTTCCAAAAGAGACCAGGTCATATGTGCCTGCATTCATTGCCGCCAGTTATGTGCTTACATATGCCAGCGAGCACAAAATCTTTCCGAGTGATCCGGGCATTTTGTATTATGAGGTGGATACTGTGACCGTAAAACGGCCGCTTACTTTTTCCCAGCTCTCCGAGATGCTGAATATACCTATGGATGAGATCGTTTTCCTGAATCCTGCATATAAAAAAGGCGTGATCCCGGCAACACCCGAAGTGCCATATAAACTGAGGCTGAGAAAAAAATTCGTTGGCGACTTCATCAACAATGAAAATACATTGTATGCCTTTAAGACCAAATACGCTCAGTCAGAGGAGGCCAGCCTTGAAGCAATTTATGCAAGCTACCGGGAAACCGAACAATACACCGTAAAGAAAGGTGAAACCCTGGCCGGAATAGCCAAAAAATTCCATATGACAACGGCTGAACTGAAATCACTTAATAACCTGAAGAAAAATTATGTAAAACCCCGGCAGCATATCCTGGTTTATGTCCCGGGCTCAAGCCCCAAGATCCCGGATTCACTGATCAGAAAACAGGAAATGATTGCTAAGGCTGACTCTGCAAAATCCATTAAGCAAAATAAAGATACTTTTAAGCCCGATTCCCGGGAGCAAGAAAAGGAAGCTGTTGCACCTCCGAAAGTCCATATAGTGAAAAGCGGCGAAACACTCGGGTCTATTGCAGGAAAATATAAGGTAACTACCAATGAACTGATGAGCTGGAATAACCTCTCATCGTCAAAAGTTATTGTCGGCGAGAAAATCAAGCTCCAGGGAGATCAGCAAAAACCTGTTCCGGGAACAACAGGAAGCTCCAAAACAGCCCCGGCTCAAACCTCCCCCAAACCTTCAGGCGGAAATTTAAAATACTTCTACTATACCATCCAGTCAGGTGACAACCTCTGGGACCTGGCCGACCGCTTTGATGTTACTGTTGCACAGATCAAAAACATCAACGACATCAAAAATGCAAGCTACCTGAAACCGGGTCAAAAGATCAAGATCCCGAAATAACTCCTGCTGCGAGGGCTGAAGATTAGGACCTCGAAATAACTCCTGCCTTCCGGTCAGTCAAGTTTTTCCTCCAAAGCATCCCGTGAAAATAATTTTCAACATTTTGTTGGAAATAAAAAAAATGCAGTACTTTTGACCATTCGGTTAAACTAATTGTTTAATCCAAATGGTTAAACCAAATGGATAAAGTACAACACACTGAAGAAAAGATCCTTGTGGCTGCACGGCAGGTCTTCCATCACAAAGGGTTCAATGGTTCAAGAATGCAGGAAATTGCAGATCTGGCAGGGATCAACAAGGCTTTGTTGCATTATTATTTCAGGAACAAGGAATCTCTTTTTGAAAAAGTTTTCAATGAAACCTTTTCCGAGCTTGCCCGAAAAATGGCCGAGATATTCCTCTCTGATATGACTTTAATGTCAAAGGTTGAAGTCTTTGTCAACTTTTATGTCAATTTTATATCGCGGCATTCTTATCTGATTCAATTCATTATCAATGCGCTTCAGGAAAAGCCGGAACGCCTCAGGGACATCATCACCAGGCAGAATGTTTCACCGGAATTATTTCTTGAAACCATCCGCAGGCAGCTTAAAGATGAAATGGGTCTTGATATTGACCCGCTTCACATATATGTAAATATACTCGGGCTTGTGATTTTTCCGGTGATCGCGAAGCCGCTTATCCAGTCCATATTCGGGTTGCCCGACGACAGGATGGAACTTTTTTTTGAGCAGAGAAAACAGATAGTCCCTAAATTCATTTTAAATGCATTGAAAGGATATGAAAATGATAAGACTTTGGCTTAAGAACGCTGACATTTTACCCGCACTTCTCCTATTGAGTCCATGGATGCCAAAAGCCTCGGCTCAGGATACGATCACTCTGGATTTCTGTTACCAGCAGGTCCAGAAAACATATCCGCTGACCAGGCAGGCTGAACTCCTTGACAGGTCAAGCGACCTGAGGACAAAGAACCTGAACAAGAATTACCTTCCGTCGTTCAATATAAACGGAACGGCATCCTGGCAGAATGATGTCACCCAGATGAGCATCAACCTGCCTGCAGGGTATCCTAAGGTTGTGGGACCTGAGATCCCGAAAGACCAGTATAAGCTCACCCTGGATGTGAACGAATCCATTTATGACGGAAACGTGATCCATTACCAGAAAAAGCTTGAAAGATACAATCTGAATGTCGATAAAAAGAATGTCGATGCCAGCCTTTACCTTTTAAAAGACCAGATAAACCAGTTTTATTTCAGCATTCTGCTTGACCAGCAGAATATTGGTCTGCTCAGCGAAACCAAAATACAGCTTGAATCCAAGAAAAAGGAGGTTGATGCCAGGGTGAGGAACGGGGCCGGCCTTAAAATGGATGCCGACCTCATCAGCGCCGAGATCATCAAGCTCGAGCAGAATATCTTCGAACTGACCATGGACCGGCAGGCCAACATCAAAATGCTTTCGGAGCTGATTTCATTGCCCATGGATGAAAAGTCTGCTTTCAGGATTCCAACGGTCAACCTTCCCGCTATGACTTATGAAAACAAACGCATAGAATACGAGCTGTATGGGGTTCAGATCGACAGGACCAACCTCATGAAAAACATGGTCACCACAAAGTGGAATCCGAAACTCCTGGCGTTCGGGCAATTTGGATTAGGAAGGCCGGGATATAATTTCCTTTCGAGCGATATTGCCCCCATGCTGATGGTGGGAGCTAAGCTCACCTGGAATCCCTGGAACTGGAATGCCAACAGGAACGAGAAAAAGATCTATGAACTCCAGGGGAGTATCCTGAAAAACCAACAGGAGACATTTGATAAGAACCTCCGGGTTTCGACCCAGAAAAACGTTACGGATATCAGCAGGCTTTCAGATCTTATCCTTAAAGACCAGGAACTCATAGAACTGAGGGCGGGAATAACCAAAACCGCTTCCTCCCAGCTGACCAACGGGGTGATCACCTCAAGTGATTATATCCTCCGTGTAAACGATGAAACCCAGGCCAGGCTGGGAATGGAAATCCACAAGATACAGCTGATCAAGGCAAAGATCAGCTATCTGTACAACATAGGTAAATTGTAATTTTAACCCGTAATACCGCGACAATGAAACGATACATTCCTGTGCTTTTTGCAGCAATTGCACTTGCATCCTGCAACAGTGACAAGAACAAACCAGATGCCTACGGAACCTTTGAAGCCACGGAAGTCATGGTTTCCGCCCAGGCAACAGGCCAGATCCTGATTTTCAGGGTAGAGGAAGGACAGGTCCTTGATTCAGGTGTGATGGTTGGATATATTGATACAACCGACCTCTGCCTAAAACGTAAACAGTCAATTGAAACCCGCGATGCCACCGCCTCCAGGAGGGATGACGTGGCCTCCCAGATCGCCATACAGGAACAAAGCAGGGAGAATGCATTGGTCGATAAACGCAGGATCGAAAACCTTCTTAAAGACGGGGCGGCGACACAAAAACAGCTGGACGATGTCAATGCCAGCCTGAACCTGATTGACAAACAGATCGCATCCCTTAAGATACAGTTCGGAGGGATTGACAGCCAGGTGGCTTCAATCACCCAGCAGATCGCCCAGCTCGAAGAGTCGATCAGCCGTTCGAGGATAATCAACCCGATCATGGGTACCGTACTTACCAAGTATGCCGAAAAAGACGAGGTGGCCACTTACGGGAAACCCTTGTACAAGATCGCGGATCTTTCAGTTATTACTCTCAGGGCATATGTCGGAGGAACCCAGCTTCCCTATATCAAACTGGGGGCCGGCATTGACGTGGCATATGACAAAGATGAAAACACCAATACCAGCACGAAGGGAATTGTTTCCTGGATCTCCCCATCCGCCGAGTTCACTCCAAAAACAATCCAGACAAAGGAAGAAAGAGTAAACCTGGTTTATGCGGTAAAAGTCAGGGTAAAAAATGACGGCTCCATGAAGATCGGGATGCCCGGTGAAATCCGTTTCATGAATACATCAAACCAAAAACCATGATTATGAGAAACATCCTCAAAACTGCAGCGGTATTGCTGCTTTTGGTCTCTTCGTCCCTGAAGGGATCAGCCCAGAACCATAAAGCCGATGACATCATTGGTGTCTGGCTTAACCAGGAAGCCACCGGCAAGATCCAGATCTTTAAAGAAGGGGGGAAATACTTTGGGAAAATAGTATGGCTGAGGGTCACACACGACTCTGTCACCGGATTGCCACGGACCGACAAGGAAAATCCTGATGTGAAATTAAAGTCCGTTCCATTGATCGGCCTCGTGAACATGAAAGATTTTGTCTTTGACGGAAAGAATGAATGGTCAGGAGGCACAATTTACGACACGAAAAATGGGAAAACATACAAATGTTACGTAAAGTTTGAATCCCAGACCCGGCTGAAGATCAGAGGATATATCGGCATTTCATTGATCGGGAGAACAACCATTTGGACAAAATCGTTTATCCAATAAAACGAACATCCCTTTATGTCATCTGTCATAGTTGAACATATCTACAAACACTTCGGAAAAGTCAAGGCCATTGATGATATTTCCTTTGCTGTTGAAAGGGGTGAATTGTTCGGCTTTATCGGACCTGACGGTGCAGGGAAAACCACCCTCTTCCGCATCCTCACGACCCTGCTGGTCCCCGATAAGGGCATGGCAGTCGTGAACGGCCTTGATGTTGTGAAAGATTACAGGAAGATTAGGCAGGACATAGGTTACATGCCGGGAAGGTTCTCTCTTTATACCGACCTGAGCGTGGAGGAGAACCTTAATTTCTATGCCACGGTATTCGGCACCACCGTTGCAGAGAATTATGACCTCATAAGGGACATTTACGTTCAGATCGAACCCTTTAAAAAGCGGAAAGCAGGCAAGCTTTCAGGGGGCATGAAGCAGAAACTGGCCTTGTCCTGCGCTCTCATCCATAAACCATCCGTCCTGATACTCGATGAGCCGACCACCGGTGTGGATGCAGTATCCCGGCTTGAATTCTGGGAAATGCTGAAGAGACTGAAGCAAAGCGGTATCACAATTATAGTGGCAACTCCATACATGGATGAGGCCGGCCTTTGCGACCGAGTTGCTTTGATCCAGGCCGGTAAGATAATGGCAGTGAGCCCTCCTTCGGAAGTGATAAAAACATATCCATGGCAACTGTTTTCAGTAAAAGCTGATGATATATTCAGCCTGCTCAACGATCTGAGGCAGTTCCCGGGTTCACATACGGTCTATGCCTTCGGACAGGCAGCCCATATTTCCTTCAGGGAAGGTGATGTAAATGAAGCCATGATCCGGGAGTACATGCACGACAAAGGAAATAAGGAATTGCAGGTCAGTCCAATCCAGGCGAATATTGAAGATTGTTTTATGGAACTGATGATAAAAACGTAATCTAACTGAGCGATTGGCGATTAGCGGTTAGCGAATAAAAAAAAGTATTAATCGCTGTTCGCTATTCGCTATTCGCTGAAAAAATGTACAACCCTAACGCCGAAAATATTATCGTTGTAAAGGACCTTGTTAAAAAGTTCGGGTCATTCGTGGCCAATGACCACCTGAGCTTTGAGGTGAAGAAAGGTGAGATCTTTGGTTTTCTGGGTGCAAACGGGGCAGGCAAGACAACCGCCATCAAGATTTTATGCGGACTTTCCTATCCCACATCCGGCAAGCTGAACGTGGGTGGTTTCGATATTTACAGGGAAAGGGAGAAGATCAAAAAGAATATCGGCTACATGAGCCAGAAGTTCTCCCTGTATGACGACCTTACCGTTTTTGAAAATATCAGGTTCTACGCGGGCATTTATGGGCTAAGGCGAAAAGTCATTGAAGAAAGGGCCAGGGATCTCATGGAAAAACTCGACATGAAGGAAGCAAGGGATATGCTTATCCGGGGAATCCCACTGGGTTGGAAACAGAAGCTTGCTTTTTCCGTAGCCATCATCCACAACCCGAAAATCGTTTTCCTGGATGAACCTACCGGTGGCGTGGACCCGATTACAAGGCGGCAGTTCTGGGATATGATCTTCGAAGCTTCCTACCGGGGTATCACGGTCTTCGTCACAACCCATTATATGGATGAGGCGGAATACTGCGACCGGGTTTCAATCATGGTCGACGGCAAGATAGCTGCCCTGGATACGCCCGAAAACCTTAAAAAGGATTACGCCGCAGGTTCCATGAATGAAGTGTTTTTACAACTCGCAAGAGTAAAAGTAAATTGAAATGTCATTATCTCAGAAATTAAAACCATCAGTAAGCCGGCATAACCTTTTGTTTATTGCAGGCCTTGCCTGGACTATGGCGGGGGGTATACTGATGTGGAGGGGACTTGATTATGAGATGAAACATTCACCACATCTGTGGTTGAATATTATGATCGGTATTGCTATAGGTATCCCTTTTTATATCCTTCTTTTTGCAAAGATTGCGCACAAACATATCAAACGCATCAGGGGGCTCAGTATCCCCTATCCATGCGCTTTCTCCTTTTTCAACTTCAGGTCATACATCATGATGATGCTGATGATCACCACTGGTATCCTGCTGAGAAAATTCGATGTGGTCAACCGTGAATGGCTCTTCACTTTTTATATAGGAATGGCATTGCCACTGCTCGTCTCTGCCTTCCGTTTCTATTATTCATGGGCTACAAAAAAAGAGATTGAATGAAACGCTTCCTGGGCTTCGTCATAAAGGAATTCTACCATATTTTCAGGGATTACCGCACGCTGCTGATACTGTTCCTGCTGCCGGCGATCCAGCTTCTTTTATTCGGCTATGTCATTACTAATGAGATCAAGGATGCCCGCATAGCCATTCTTGACCAGTCGAAGGATGAGGTCACCCGCAGGATCAGCGAAAAAGTGTTGTCTTCAGGGTATTTCATCCTGGATAAAAATCTGAATTCCTCCGGTGAAATTGAAAAAGTGTTCAGGGAAGGGAATGTAAAACTGGTGTTGGTTTTCGCTCCTGATTTTTCGAAAAATCTCGACAAGACAGGGAATGCAAGGGTCCAGATCATCGGCGATGCTTCGGATCCGAATACCGCCAATATCCTGGTCAATTATATCCAGGGAATACTGTCGAACTATATAGTTACACTGAATGCCGAGACCATCCCCATGCAGATCATCCCCGAGGTAAGGATGATGTATAACGGCCAGATGAAAGGGGTGTATATGTTCGTCCCGGGCCTGATGGCGATGCTGCTCATGCTGATCTCGGCCCTGATGACCTCCCTCTCCATCACCAAAGAAAAGGAACTTGGCACCATGGAACTGCTCCTGGTTTCGCCCCTCAAGCCTTTCCAGATCATCATCGGGAAAGTCTTCCCTTATGTTTTCCTTGCTTTCACCGATGCATGTATTATAATCCTCATTGGAAACACAGTGTTCGGAGTACCGGTCGTGGGAAGCGTGGCCCTGCTATTGTTCGAGAGCCTTCTGTTCATCTGTATGGCTCTTTCCCTGGGCATACTCATATCAACAATTACCAGTAGCCAGCAGATCGCCATGATGCTTTCCCTTGTTGCACTTATGCTTCCTACAATCCTGCTCAGCGGTTTTATTTTCCCCGTTGAGAACATGCCTGTGGTACTTCAATGGTTATGCTACATAATGCCGCCGAAATACTTTATCACTATCATTAAAAGCATTATGCTTAAGGGTAACGGGTTCCGGTATATTGCTTTTGAGACAGCGGTCCTGGCCGGGTTTACGGCCTTTTTCATCCTCCTGAGCATTAAAAAATTCAAAGTCAGGCTGGCCTGAAAAAACATCCTTATGAGAACACTGCTTTTCATCATACAAAAAGAATTCCTGCAGATCTTCCGCAATAAAGGGATGCTCCCCATCATTTTCGTTGTGCCTATTGTGCAGCTTCTGATCCTTGTTAATGCTACTACCTTCGAAATGAAAAACATCAAGGTCTCGGTTGTCGATCTTGATCTCAGCACATCCTCCAGAAAACTTATCAGCAAATATGAAGGCTCACCTTTTTACCAGGTCATACAGTCCACCTTCTCCTATGAGCAGGCCATGGACCTGATGCAAAAAGGCAAGGTGGATGTCATCATCAGGATCCCGAACGGATTTGAAAAAGGACTGGTAAAGGAAAACCGGAGCAAGGTCCAGTTCGTGATCAATGCCATCAACCAGGCCGTAGCCGGGTTAAGCAGCGCTTATTGCAGTTCCATCCTCATTGATTTTAACCGTGAACTGCTCCAGGACTGGCTGAGCCCTGCACAGATGGCAGGCTTAAAGAACATACAGACAGATTACAGTTACTGGTATAATCCCAAGTTGAATTATAAAACCTATATGGTCCCCGGCATTCTTGTACTCCTGGTCACGATCATCGGCCTGCTGTTGTCGGGCATGAATATCGTGCGTGAAAAGGAAATAGGGACCATTGAACAGATCAACGTGACCCCCATCCGAAAGATACAGTTCATCGCCGGGAAACTTGCACCTTTCTGGATCATCGCCCTGTTTGAGCTTGCATTCGGGCTCTCCATAGGCAAGTTGCTCTTTGACATCCCGATGGTCGGTAACCTCTGGCTCATCTTCCTTTCGGGGGGAATTTATCTTTTTGTAATTTTGTCGGTCGGGTTGCTGGTGTCGACTGTCACACACACACAGCAACAAGCCATGCTGGTCTCGTTCTTTTTCATGGTCGTGTTCATTCTGATGAGCGGTCTGTTCACTTCGATCGAAAGCATGCCCGTTTGGGCGCAGAAGATCGACAGGCTTAATCCTTTGATGTATTTCATCAGGATAATGAGGATGGTGCTGTTAAAAGGTTCCACATTTACTGATATCAGCCGCGATCTTTATTCCCTGGGCATTTTTGCAGTCATCATGTCCAGCCTGGCTGTCATGAGATACAGGAAAGTAGCATAACATATATTGACCAGATTATCTAATTTCTTTCTCAGGTTCAGGGCCATCCTGATGGGCTTGGTTGTTATAGCCATAGCCGTTTACATTACCCAGAAAATTTATCACCATGAGGAAGAAAAAAAAGATGCCATCAGGAGGATCAGGGAACGGGGTTACCTTCTGGCACTCACTGACAGGAACACACTGAATTACTTTTTATACCGCGGCGAGGCTATAGGGTTCCAGCTCGATCTCCTTCAATCGTTTGCAGGATTTCTGGGAGTTCCGCTAAAAATCATCGCTTCAGATGATATATCGAAGCTATATTATTATCTTTATTATAATGTGGGTGATGTCATTGCCCTGAATCTTCCTGTTTCATCAGAAGGCAAACGGCTTGTCCATTATACCAGGTTTCTCGGAGAAACCAGGCTGGTACTGGTCCAGCGTAAAGATCATACCTCGAAGTTCATCCGAATCCTTACAGATTTTTCAAAAGGGGATACTGTTCACGCACGGAGGAATACGTTCATGTCGCCATATTACCGTTCATTCCTTAAATTGTCAGCACATCGCCCGACACTGGTCGAAAACCCTGATATTTCCCAGGAGGGCCTGATCAGAGCCCTGGCTGAAGGAAAAATAAGTTACCTCCTTTGTCCCGAAAACACGGTGATGCTCTACAAGCGATTCTACCGCAACCTGGATGCCTCTGTAGTTGTTTTCCCTCTTTATTCTTATGCGTGGGGGGTAAACCATAATTCGGATACCCTACTGATGAAAATCAACGAATGGCTGGAAGAAGCAAAAAAATCAGGCGAGCTTAAGAAAACATACCTGGAGTATTTTGCAAACCAGAAGATCGCCGATAACATGAGAAGTGATTATGTTTCCCTGCGAGGTGACAAGATCTCCCCGTATGACAAGGAGATCCGTGAGCTGAGCCTGAAGATACACTGGGACTGGAGGTTACTTGCATCCCTGGTATACGAAGAGTCAAATTTCCGCCTCGGTCAGGTCTCAACTAGGAATGCTTCAGGCCTGATGCAACTGATGCCGGAAACTGCAAAGAAGATGGGTATGGACAGCATTGCAGGACCGGTTCAGCAATTATCGGCCGGTGTGAGGTACCTCCAGCACCTGGACGAGCAGTTGCCTGAAGAAATCTCCAATCCGCTGGAACGGATAAAATTCATTCTTGCTGCTTATAATGTGGGTATAGGCCGGATCCTGGCCGCACGCGAGAAAGCCCGGAAATACGGCAAGAACCCTGATAAATGGGACAGGAATGTGGAATATTACCTGCTCCGGCGTTCAAAAAAAGATCCTTATGCGAAGGCCGACACCCTGAGCGAGTTCCCTTCCGATTATACAGCTGAAGGTTTCGTGAGCGATATCCTCAACCGATATTATCATTACAGGAACAACATCCCGCAATGACAACCCCCCGGGACTGCAGGACCAGGCAGTCAGTTTTTTCATCACCCGGTGACCCGGGCGAATGACCGCCTCCCGGTTCAGCGGAGTAAATGATCCATTAAAAAAAGTTCTGAAATTTCCTTTATCGATTGTTCGACCGTTTTAAACTCAAAACCCAGGGTTTTTCTGATCTTTTCATTCGAATATCTGTATTCCTGGGAAGTGGTTATGGCCATTTCTTTTGTGACCTCAGGCAGTGTGCGCATGATAAAACTGCGCACGGCCTCCACCCGCCATGCCAGGCCTGTCATTGAAGACGGGACATTGATGGAAGGAGCCGGCTTGCCAAGGTATTTTGCCATATATCCGAAAATCTGCTGGTAGGAACAGTTTTCAGATGATACCACAAACCTTTCCGCTGTGATACTGCTGTTCATAAGCAGGATCATGGCCCTCGAAACATCCCGCACATCAACAAATCCATTGATCCCCCTGGTGTAATATTTAAGCCCGTTCCACACCAGCGAGAATAAACCGGAATTACCTCCGCCCCAGAACCCTGGCCCCAGGATGACCGAAGGATTAACGATGTATGCATTCAAGCCTTCAGCAATTCCCCTCCAGATCTCACGCTCCGCGCCATATTTACTGACGGAATATACAGAATTCTTCTTTGATGTCTGCCAATGTGTCTCCTCATCCGAAATACCATCATTCTCAGCTCTCCCGAGAGTGGCTACCGAGCTGACATAACATAGTTTCCTAATCTTTTTTTCAAGGCAGATATTGACCAGGCTGGCCGTACCCTCGGTGTTCACCTTAAACATTGCCTTATGGTCCTTCGGATAAAACGAGACCACTGCGCCCGCATGAAACACTTCCTCAGCCCCCTCAAGGACATCCTCCATGGAATTAAAATCCAGAATATCCGCATCAATCCATTTTATCCGGCCAAAAAGCTCATCTGCCCGGGAAGAATAATAAGCAAACACTTTTTTTACAGCATCTGTATTGCTGGTTTTTCGTTTGACGGCACGAACGTCTTTACCCGACATGGTTAAGTCAAAAAGCAAGTGGGATCCGAGAAGGCCGGTTCCTCCTGTAACAATTATCATACACTAAGAGTTTGTTGGTGAGTTCGTTTATTGAACAAAGAGTCTGCAAGAATCGCTAATGCAAGGAATATGATCAGATGAATCATGATAACAGTAATGAATAAATGCCTTTCCACTTCCAGGGCATCAGAATTATATGAAATAAAAACATTGGCCATGAAAACAAAAGAAATCATAACGGGAAAAATCATAATTAGTTTTTTCTTCCTGAAAAATTGTACGATTAAAAGCAGGTTGACTACTAAAATCCACCAGGGACTGAAAATCGGGAATAAATTCCTGAATGCTGTGCTGTAACCAGCAACCTCACCGGCGTACCAGAGATCCCAGGCAAAAATGCGTTTTCTTTGTTGATCCGTTTCCTTGATCAGAAAAGTATATGAAGGATGGGCGACCAAAAATTTCATGTACTCAGCTTTTCCTTTGTCCAGAACCCATTTCCATAATGGTTCATACTCGGTATTTCCATACAAGTTCCATATTTTATGCCGGTCTGGGTCCAGGTTTATGTCTATGTACCTGTATTTCTTCACAAGGCTGTCGGTGCAGGGCATGCCTCTGGCTTTGAACCATTCTGTATATTCATCATTGCAGATGATCCTGACTGTAATGATATTGAGCATTGGGACACGGTACCTTTGACCGGTCCTTGCAGTATTTTGCTGTACGAAGAAAAGCACAACCGATAAAAGGGAAATGACCAGTAATGGTTTCAGCAAGCTCCTTTCCCACAGGAAGGCAGAGAAAGAGAACAAGGGATACCATAAAATAAGCATGTAGGGCCAGGTATCGCGCGTGAAGGAAAACAATATCATGATGAGTATATGAACTACCCAGAAGTACCATTTGCGCTTTTTCCATGCCAGGATAAAGGAAGCAATCCAGCAAAATAAAAAGGATAACGAAAGGGATTCTGATAATATCTGGTTGGTCCATCCGGCAATCGTCCACCATGACATCAGAATGTAAACTGAGATCATTAAGAAATATCTGAAAACTGTCGTATTGATCAGCAGAAGCAAAGAGAAAACCAGGAACCAGGTACTAAGACAATGGATATATTTCTGGAGCAGGACAATTGATACTGGTTCACTGCCGGCCAGTTTGTAAATCAACGGGACGGTGAATGGCCTCGGACTGAATGAGCCCGAATGATGCGGAGCCCAGAATTCACGGGTGATAGGGATCTTAGACTGAGCGAGGTAGTCTTCCGTATCGCTGAACTCAAGCCATTTCCTGCTGTCCCAGGGAGTAATAAGGGTGGCAAATAACATCAGGAAAAACAATACAGTATTGATTCTCTGAATCACATTCCAAAGTACGGCAAGATTTTGATTTCAGCCAAAAAATCCTAAGCGTTTCCCTTTCATTAAACTCCTGATCACTTTAAGACCGGCAACCCCGATTTATTATATTTTTTAAACAGCAACGGACGGGACTGCGGATCGGTATTGAAATAAATTTTCAGGAACACCTTCTGCTTATCCAGGTTTTCCTGTGCCACATCAATAGCCACCCGCAGCTGGTCAGTGCTTTGCTTCATTTCAGGATCACCGGCAATAACCCCGGCCAGGTTGCTTTTGCTGGAATCAAGATAAGTATAGCAAAGGTTCAGCATATCAACGATCACAGGCTCCGGTTTTAATGGAGTGAACTGCCTGTTCCAGTAATCGACATACTGGTTAAAAGCATAAATACAATTATTATAGCTTGCAACGGCATCGTTAAACTGTTTGACATATTTATTTTTTTCAGTTGCATCGGCATTGTGTTTTTCGTTCGCTATGCAATCCCTGAGATAATTTGACCATTCCGCCAGAAGGTTGTTTATTATCCCTGCTGATTCCAGTCTACGTAATGCCGCCGAACACTGATCCTTGGAATTCAAGGAATTATATACCCTAATACTGTCGGCATAGGCAAAAAAGCCATGGCTGCCGGAGAATGATGCTTTTCCACTGATGAATTCCTTATTGTTTACCGGGGAGATGAGGCATTCCCAAATCGGATCAAAAGGCATATGGTCCTGGATCAGGATTTCAGGTTTGATCATGAAAAACTGGTCATTGAAAAACCGTTTATAACTCCCGTTAATCATGTATCCGGCACCCCAGGTGGGATCAAAACCATACCAGGATGAATCGATCATTGCAATGATCCATGCATGGCTCAATTCATTGATATGCCCGTTCTGGCGTGTGTACCCCTGGACTATGAACGCATCTATCCCGCAAACATCGCATAATGCCTTGAACACTGAAACATATCCCTGGCAAATGGCGGTGTGGGTCTGCATCGT
>Ga0182021_10002697_pt1 | contig 20758 bp, 22 predicted proteins | sample 612E3MmetaG_FD_120493 | JGI IMG/M metagenome (GOLD analysis project Ga0182021, IMG submission 120493) | Permafrost microbial communities from Stordalen Mire, Sweden - 612E3M metaG (Illumina Assembly) | ecosystem: Environmental > Terrestrial > Soil > Wetlands > Permafrost | place: Sweden... | reverse complement strand
CTCGCCATTTCTCTGTTGCACTCTTTGGATCCTTCCTCGCTGGCGCCTCCCTTTTTGCCCAGATGCCCCAGCCTGGAGCACCGACCAGCTGGGGGCGAGTACAGAAGGAGGAGAACCGTGCCCAGCGGCAGCAGCCAAATATCAACAAGAGCGTCGCCAATGCCCAAGCCCAAGCCAAGGTCACGAAGAAGGAACCTGCCCAGCTCCATTACGGGCAGAACACGGTGAACAGGCGGTTCATAAGGCATAAGCGTGATGCCAGGAACGTCAAGTAGGACGTGATGCGAGGGAAATCGAGGGAGCCCGGAGCGGGTCCCGGCAAGCGTCCCTGGACTCTGTTACAGGCTCCTTCCCAACCCAGATAAGCTGTTGGCTCTGGAGGACCCTTGGTCGACGCCCTACTCCAAGCCGCTCCCTGGTGGGCTTGGTCCGGATTTCACGCCTTCGTATTCCTGATGTTGGCCCTGGATCTGGGCGTCTTCAACCGTCGCAGCCATGCGCCGTCCGTGCGAGAGGCAGGCATCTGGAGCGCCGTGTGGATCGGCCTGGCGCTCGTTTTCAACGGACTGATCTTCCAGGCTGAGGGTACACAAAAGGGCCTGGAGTGGTTCACGGGCTATGTGCTGGAGAAGTCCCTCAGTGTGGACAACCTCTTCGTGTTCGTCCTCGTCTTCCAGAGCTTCAGGGTGGAACTGCGTCACCAGCACCGGATGCTCTTCTGGGGTGTGTTGGGCGCGCTGGTCATGCGGGCGGCGATGATCCTGGCGGGCACGGCCCTGCTGAACCGCTTCGAATGGATGATGTATGTCTTTGGCGGCTTCCTCATCTACACCGGACTGAAGATGCTGCTGGTGAAGGAAGAGGCGGTCGACCCCACACAGAACGCCATGGTCCAGGCTTTCCGTCGCTTTGTTCCCTTCGACGAGTCCGGCGGCCACGAACGGTTGTGGGTGATGCGCGAGGGACGACGGCTCGCCACGCCCATGATCCTGGTGCTCCTGACCGTCGAGATGTCCGACCTGGTCTTTGCCGTGGACTCCATTCCCGCGGTGCTAGCCGTGACCCGCGACCCCTTTGTGGTGTACACCTCGAATATTTTCGCGATCCTCGGTCTGCGCAGCCTCTACTTCCTGTTGGCCAGGATGATGGACCGCTTCCACCGCCTGAAGACCGGATTGGCCGTCGTGCTCGCCTTCGTGGGCGTGAAGATGTGCATCGCCCGGTGGGTACCCATTCCCGTGCAGTATAGTTTGTTGGTCATCGCCGCGGTGCTGGCGGGCAGCGTCATCGCCAGCTTGGCTTGGCCCGCCGAGCAGGACGGAGCACCCTGATGGAGGTCTGGCGCCATTCCCTTGAAACTGCCCCGGTTTCCGGGCCCTTCGTAGTGACCCTTGGGACCTTCGATGGCGTCCATGCAGGCCATCGGGAACTGCTGCGGGTCGCCTCAGGCCGGGCCAAGGCACTGGGACACCGGGCGGCGGTGGTCACCTTCGATCCCCACCCAACCCTGGTGGTCGCGCCCCAGCGCAAGCCAAGGCTTCTCATGACCCTGGAGCAGCGACTCGCCGCCTTCGAAGCCGAGGCCATGGACCTGGCCTGGGTGATCCCCTTCAGCCGGGCCTTTTCCGAGTTGAGCCCCAAGGACTTTCTGGACCGGATCCTGCACACCCTGGCGCCCGTGGAACTCCATGTGGGCCGTGCCTTCTGTTTCGGCCGGGACCGAAGCGGTACGGTGAAAACCCTGGAGGACTGGGGAGTGGCCCATGGGTGCCAAGTGCATACGCTGGCCCTGCGGGCACCGGACGGCGGGCGTCTTTCCAGCACGCGAATCCGGGAGGCTCTGGATGGAGGCGATGCGGAGGCCGCAGCAGCACTGCTGGGCCACCCCTATGCCCTGACCGGCGTGGTGGTGGAGGGGGACCGCCGCGGGCGCCACCTGGGTTTCCCCACGGCGAACCTAGCCTGGGAGCAGGAGCAACTGCCGGCCTTCGGTGTCTATGTGACAGAGGCCGTGCTGCCCCATCACGGGGGCTCGCATCTGGGAATGACGAATGTCGGAGAGAAGCCCACCTTCGATGGCCAACGCCTCACGGTGGAGACCCACTTGCCAGGTTTCGAGGAGGACCTCTATGGCGCCCGCATGGAAGTGCGATTTCTCCATCGCATCCGGGGTGAAGTGAAATTCGGTTCGGTGGACGAACTGCGGAATCAGATCGCGAAGGACGTGGCCGAGGGGGAGGCCTGGTGGAAGATGCACCGGACCTGAACCAGGGGCAAGAGGTGAGCAAATCGGTGAAAGACGACCGACTTCAACTCGCGGCGTCGATCCGCCAACGGGTGAGAGGGCGCTCGGCCAGATCCCAGATTTGAACGCCCAGGGGCAACCGGCTCACGCCCAGCCGCTGGCGGATCTGGGACTTGGCGGCATCCAGGTTATCGGCCTCAATGGGGCCGTATTCCATGAAGAAGCCGCTGAGCTTGTAACCGAAGGTGCGCGAAGAGGTCCGCATGGGGGCTCCAGTTGTCCCGTCCACCCAGTATTCGTTTAAATTTCGTATTTGTCAAGGCTTCATGGCGAAAATTTTTGAATGGGGCTATCCACGACCCTCCATCCAGTGTCTCGGCAGAGGGTGGACACCCGCTGTCAAATCTGGAGTGGATCAGCGGAACCGAAGCTCCACCCGTTCCCTAAAAGGCGGGTCAAGGGGCCGCAGGATGATGCGATCGTCGAAATCGTGATGACGGACATAGCCGTGGCCCATCCAGCGATCTTCCCCACGCCGCCCTTCCCAATGACGGTACGGGACGCAACGGGAACCTGCGATCACTGCCATGCGGCGGGAATCGCGCCAGTGATCATGGGCAGAGAGGGAGATGGCCGAGAGGGCGATGAGTGCGAACAGGGATGGGTGTCGCATGGTGCCTCCTTCGGGGCGGGGTGGCTTCGGCCCCATGCACGTGGGAACTCACGTCCCATGCCAACCATTGAAAGGCAGTGGCCACAGGTCTTTGAGTTTTCAATTCCGCTGGGCATCCGGGTGAACTGCAACGGGCGGATGCGACGGAGTGGCAGGAGGCGACGCGATCACCTGGACCGGCGATCCCCGATGACCACCGCAGGCACGCCGGCCACGATGGCCCATTCCGCCACATCCCTGGTGACAACGGCGCCCATGGCCACCACGGCGTGATCGCCGATGATCACGCCATCCGTGATGCCGGCGTTGGCGCCGATCCAGACATCCCGACCGATGCGGATGCCTCGGGAACGCACGGGCTGATCTCTGAGATCGCGATCCGGCCTCAATCCATGGTCGAAGGCGTAGAGGGCCGCGCCGCTGGCGATCCGGGTGCCGTCGCCGACCAGCAGGCCCTTGCGGCCGCCATCCAGCCGCGCACCGGCGTTGACGCTGACGTCGTTTCCGAGGGTGATGGGGCCGTGCAGAAACGCCTGGCTGGCGATGGCACAGCGGTCGCCGATGACCACGCCACGGCCGGGCTCGCCAAAGATGCCGGCGTCCGGGGCGATGAAAGAGCCGTGCCCGATCTGGACGGTCTCCTGGGCGAGCAGGCAGGCCTGCACCTCCGCCTGCCAGGCTTCGGCCCAGGCCTTGTGCCGGGCCTTGAGGGTGAAGTAGAGCCAGGGCATCCAGGCCAACCGGCGCTTGTGCTGTTCCCGCAGAGCCCCCACGTCACGCATGCCCACCATCCTACGCGGTAACCTGGGGCATGCCCCACCTCGGCCCTACGCCCACCTGGTCCTTCGCCCTCGGAGTGACGACCTCGTTGTTCTCCGTGCTCAACCCGATCAGCTCGGCGGCCATCTTTGCCAGTGCTACGGCGGGGATGGAGCGCACCGCCCTCCGCCGCAGCGCGAGGAAGGCCTCGCTGACTGTCGGGGCGGCCATGCTCGGTTTCGCCCTGGTGGGCCAGTTCATCTTCAGCCTCTTCGGCTTCACGGCCCTGGCCATGCGGTTCGTGGGGGGGGCCCTGGTGCTCTACCGCGCCATCGGAATGCTCTATGGCGAAGATCCCCGGGAACGGAGCACCGCGAACGAGAAGGCCGAGGCCAGCCGGAAACTTCCCGAGGCCTTCGCCATCATCCCCTTCGGTATCCCGCTGGTGGCGGGCCCCGGCACCATCTCCACGGTCATGGGCATGATCGTGGGCCTCGGCTGGCTGGAGTATGGGGTCGTGATCGTGGCCATCCTCCTCAATACCTGGATCGTCTATCTCTTCCTCCGCAAGGCGCCGGCCGTGTTCTCGCGCCTGGGGGCCATCGGCACCAGTGTGGTGAACAAACTCATGGGCCTCATCCTCGCGGCCGTGGCCATGCAGTTCCTCATCAATGGCGTGAAGGAACTCTACATCGAGATTCAGCAGATGCCGCCGGCGGCGATTGTCTCGACAAAGTAGGCTGGTCGCGGAAAGCACGGAAGATGCCGGAAAGCGCGAAATGAAATCAGAAATCAGTTTTCTGTGCCTTCTGTGTGACTTTCGCGTTTTCCGCGACCAGCGCTTCTCTTAGGGAGCACCTACTTCAGCGCGGCCTCGATGGCGGCCTTCAACTCGGCGCTGTCCGGAGCCACTTTGCTGCCGAAGGCCTGGATCACTTGCCCGTCCTTTCCCACCAGGTACTTGTGGAAATTCCAGGCGGGCTCGCCATGCTTGGCCGTGAGGAAGGTGTAGAGCGGAGCCTGACCAGGGCCCTTCACGTCGAGCTTTTCGAAGAGCGGAAAGGTCACGCCGTAGTTCTTCTGGCAGAAGGTCTCGATCTGGGCCGGGGTGCCCGGCTCCTGGCCGCCGAACTGGTTGCAGGGGAAACCAAGCACCATCAGGCCGCGGTCCTTCTGCTCGGCATAGAGCTTCTGCAGCCCGGCGTATTGGGGCGTGAACCCGCATTCGCTGGCCACATTGACGGCCAGCACCACCTTGCCCTTGTAGGCGGCGAGGGACTGGGGCTTCCCTTCCAGTGTGTTCAGGGTGATGTCGTAGAGGGACATGGGAATCTTCCTTTCAGCGGCGGGCAGGGCCAGGGTGGCGAGGAGGGCAAGGAATAGGACAGGACGCATGGGGACTCCGGACTGAACCTTTGGGTGCCGACTGGGGGCTCCCCGTTCCAGGACCAAGGGACCCAACTCCGCCTCAGTGGACTGGCAGGCGGTCTCCGGGCGGCCTTCAAGGCCATCCTGGGCCCTGAGCCCTATTTCCTCAGCTTCAGCAGATCCATGACGATCACCAGAACCATCAGGGAGGCCAGCAGCAGGAAGCCGCCGGTGAGGATCTTCTCCTTGAGCTCGATGGTGAGGTCCCGGCGGCGCAGCTTCTCGAAGGTCAGCAGGGCCATGTGGCCCCCGTCGAGGGCGGGAATGGGGAGGGCATTGATCAGGCCCAGCTGCAGGCTGATGGCGCCACACATGAAGAGGAAGACGTCCCAGCCCGTCTTCGCGGCACGGCTGCCCTGGCGGATGATGCCGATGGGCCCGGACACCTCAGAGCTCTTGGCCTGGAAGCTGATGAGGCGCTTGAGGAAGCCAAGCACCTGTCCGCTCATGCGCCAAGAGGTGGTCACGGCATAGCGTCCGCCCATCAGGAAGTCGTTGGGACGGTAGGCGCGCCGCTCCAGGGGGGTGGACAGCGGTGCAGGCATGAAGCCCAACCGGCCCTTGCCGCCATCGAGGCGTGGCGTCAGCGGGAACTCCAGAGGCGCGCCCTCCCGGGTGATTCGGAAGGGCACGGGCTGGCCGGGGTGGGCCTGGATATAGGCCACGGCCGTCTCCCACTCAGTAGCGGGGAAGCTCAGGTCGCCAATGCTGCGGAGTTCGTCGCCGACCTTGAGGCCCCCTTGTTCGGCGGCGCTTCCGGGCACGACCTCAATGACGGTCCAGGATTCCTGCACCTTGGTGACCCGGGACTGGTCGGCGCCCACGAAGGTGAACAGGATCAGGGTGGTGACCAGGTTCGCCAGGATGCCGCCGCTGTAGAAGAGCATGCGCTTGCCGTAGGGCTGCTGGAGGAAGCCGTAGGGGTCATCTGCCCCGGGTTCCTCGGGATTGAAGCCCGCGAGCTTGACGTACCCGCCCAGGGGCAGGATGGAAAGACGCACGTCGGTTTCCCGCCATTTGAATCCGAAGAGGCGGGAACCGAAGCCCAGGGAGAAGACCTCCACGGGCATGCCCATGTATTTGGCCGCGAGGAAGTGTCCCCCTTCGTGCAGGAAGACCAGGCCGCCGAGCATCAGCACCGGCCCCCAGAAACCCACACTGGGCCAGTTCAGGGAGACGATGGTGACGAGGGCGATGGAAAAGGCAAAGGAAAGGCGCTTCATGGATGTCCAGGTCGATTAGGTCCGGGCTTGGACCCACCCTTCAGCATGACGCCTTGCGGCCAGGTCCGCACCCAGCACTTGCGCGAGAGACCCCAGAGGTGTGGCCGGGATCCTGGACAGGACCTCCTGATTGCAGGCCTGGATGTCCCAGAACCCGAGGCGACCCTGGAGAAAAGCGGCCACAGCCACCTCATTGGCGGCATTCAGCAGGGCCGGGGCCGTGCCACCTTCCCTCAGGGCCTGGAAGGCCAAGCCCAGGCAAGGGAAACGCTCCAGATCGGGGGGCTCGAAGGTCCATTGCCGGGGGTCGTCCCAGGGATAGGGGGCCACGGGACCCGGCTCCTTGTCCGGATAGAGCAGGCAGTACTGGATGGGCAGTTTCATGTCGTTGGCGCAGACCTGGAGCTGGTAGCTGCCGTCGTGGAAGCCCACCATGGCGTGCACTTGACTCTGGGGATGAACGGTCACGGCCACCTGGTCCGATGAGAGACCGAACAACACTGAGGCCTCGATGACCTCCAGCCCCTTATTCATGAGGGTGGCGCTGTCGATGGTGATCTTGGGCCCCATCTTCCAGGTGGGGTGGTTCAGGGCCTCGGCAACGGTGGCGGCCTGGATGCGGGCCAGGGGCCAGTCGCGGAAGGGCCCGCCGCTGGCGGTGATGCGGACCTCCCGGATGGTGGCCGGATCCCGGTCCGACAGAAGCTGATGCAGGGCCGCGTGCTCGCTGTCCACGGGCAGCAGTTCGCCGCCGCCCGCCAGGGCCGCCTCATGCATGAGGGCTCCGCCGACCACGAGCGACTCCTTGTTGGCCACGCAGACCCGACGGCCGGCCCGGAGGGCGGCTTCGGTGCTGGCCAGGCCGGCGCTGCCCACGATGGCGGCGAGGACCGTATCGACATCGGTATGGAGGGCGCAGGCCAGGAGCCCTTCATGGCCCCAATGCAGTTCGGGTTGGTAGGAAAGGTTGGAGCGGAGCCAATCCGCATCCTCCTTCGATCCCACGGACACGCAGCGGGGCCGGAAGGCCTCGCACTGGACCTTCAAGAGGTCCCGGTTCCGCCCTGCCGCCATGGCCAGCACGGATAGCCTTTCTGGATGGGCCCGCACCACCTCCAGGGTCGAGGTGCCGATGCTCCCGGTGGAGCCGAGGATGGCGAGGGATCTCAACTAGTTGAATCCTTTGACAAAGTGCAGGTAGGCGTAGAACACCGGGGCCGCAAAGACAAGGCTGTCCACCCGGTCCAGCATGCCGCCATGGCCAGGAATGGAGACACTGCCGGCATTGGAATCCTTGACGCCGGCGCTGCGCTTCCAGGTACTTTTCACCAGATCGCCAAGCTGCCCTGCCACCCCCATCAATAGAGCGAGGGCCACGGCGTCCACCACGGTCCACTCGGTGCATACCGTGGCGACCAGCAGGAAGGCCCCGAGGAGGTTGCCGCCCAGGTTGCCGAGGGCGCCCTCCCAGCTCTTCTTGGGGCTGACGCGGCGAGCCAGCTTATGCTTGCCAAAGAAGGTGCCCACGAAGTAGGCGGCGCTGTCGCCGAACCAGGTGATGATGTAGAGGGCGAGAAGCACGCGGCTGCCGGTCTTGGGCAGGGTGCCCTGGAGCATGAAGAGCTTCTGCTGGAAGCCCAGGCCGAAACCCATGTATAGGGCTCCAAGCCAGGTGATGGCTTGGCTTGGCAGGGCTTCCTCAAGCTTCGGGTCGAAAAAGAGGGCCCCGAAGTGGATCACCATGGCCCCGAGGGCGAAGACGAGCCAAAGCGGCAATGGGTCCTGGTTCCCCACTGCGAGGAAGAAATGCACCAGGATGCCCCAGCCCACCAGGACCCCGGATCCCAGGGAAGGGTTGAAGCCCCGCACCTGGGCCATGTGGGTTACCTCATGCACGCCCATGACGATCGCCAAGGCCAAGAGGGCCAGGTAGGTCCAGGGGGCCCATGGGCGGTCCCCAAACCAGAGGAGCGTGAAAAAGAAGACACCAAAGACCAGGGCTGAGGTGACGCGCACGGTCATGTTCTTGGTATCCACCTTGGGCGTGGTCCGTTCCATCAGATCCCCCCGAAGCGTCGTTCGCGCTGGGCGTAGTCCTCGAGTGCGTCCTTCAGCTCCGCAGGGCCGAAATCCGGCCAAAGGAGATCGGTCATGTAGAGCTCGGCATAAGCGGATTGCCAGAGCAGGAAGTTGGAGATGCGGTGCTCCCCGCTGGTGCGGATGAGCAGGTCCACATCGGGCACACCGGCTGTCCAGAGTCGGGCCCCCAGGGCGGCCTCGTCGATCTCCTCGGGACGAAGGCCGTCCTCCACGCAGCGCCGGGCGGCCTGGGCCAATTCCAGCCTCGACCCGTAGTTCACCGCGAGATGGAAGGTCATACCCCTATGCTGTGCCGTGGCCCGTTCCAGGGCCCGAATGTCCGCCTGGACGCCTGAGGGCATGCCCTCGATCGCCCCCAGGTGGTGGAAGCGGATGTCCTTCTTGGCAAGCTGGTGGACGAACATGCGCAAGTACATGCGAAGGAGGGCCATGAGAGCGCTCACTTCGAGGGGGGGACGCTTCCAGTTTTCCGTGGAGAACGCATAGAGACTCAGATGCCGGATGCCCGCATCCGAGGCCGCTTCCAGGATCCGTTCCACCGCCAGGACGCCCGCCTTGTGGCCCTTGATGCGGGGCCAGCCCCTCTGAGAGGCCCAACGGCCATTGCCGTCCATGATGATGGCGACGTGGGTCGGGACCGTCATCGCGTGCTCCGAGGACCAGAGCGGCTGGGTGGACCCGCGTGGCCGGCCTCGCGTATGCCCAGAGGGCATACCGAGATAATGATGGCGACGTGGGTCGGGACCGTCATCGCGGGCCTAATTTCCGGTCCGGCTGCCCAGTTCCACGTGACCGGCCTCGCGTATGCCCGGAGAGCATACCGAGATAATGATGGCCACATGGGTCGGGACGGTCATCGCGCCGAAAACCTCTGAAGCATGAAAAAGGTAATGCTAGCACGCGACCTGCCGTTGAGATCGAGAAGCGGGTCGTGTCACGACCCCGTGGTAGGCTGAACATCCCCATTTTCCTGGCGAACCCATGGTTCAATTCAATACCCGTGCCAACGAGATCCTGCTCAAGCTGGTCTATTACGGGCCGGGCTTGTCGGGAAAGACCACCAACCTGCAGTCCCTGCATGCGATGTGCTCGGATACCCAGCGGGGTGAGATGTTTTCCGTCAACACCCAGGAGGACCGCACCCTTTTCTTCGACTTGCTGCCCATCAATCTGGGCTACATCTACGGCAACGCCATCCACCTGCAGATCTATACCGTGCCTGGCCAGGTGCAGTACGACGCCAGCCGCCGGGTGGTGCTGGGCGGCGCCGATGGCGTGGTTTTCGTGGCTGATTCCAGCGAATCGAAAATGCAGGACAACGTGGATTCACTCTCGAACCTGTATCACAACCTCAATGCGAACCGCCTGAACATCAAGCAGATCCCATTCGTCATCCAGTACAACAAGCGGGACCTGCCGGACGCCATGGCCGTGGGGGTCATGAACCGGCGGCTCAATTTCCGCAGCGTCCCTTATTTCGAGTCCGTGGCCAATCGCGGCACGGGCGTGATGGACACGTTCCTGTCCATCACCCGAGAGACCGTGAGCTACACCTTCAAGAAGTACCATCTGGACAAGAAGATCAAGGACTTCGACGAGATGCTGAATCTCATCGAGTCCAATGTACGCACCAGCATGCGGGAGCTGCCACCCCCTCAGGATGCAGGGCAGCCGCCGGCCGTCGAAACCACCGTTCTCCGCCACAGCAACGTGAGTGTGACCGACCTGGTGCCTGGGAAAGCTGCGGATGCCCAGGACCTGCTGGAGGATGCCCTCAAGTCCAACATGGAAACGGCCCGGCTCTACTCGGAGCTGAAGCAGGCCAAGGATTCGCTGGAAAAGAAGAACGAGGAGATGAGTCAGCTCTACTCGCAACTGGACCGGGCGAACAAAGATAACCTGAAGACCCGGAAGTATCTGGAAGGCCTGGTACAGAACATTGGCGAGGCGGTCATTTCCTATTCGCAGGAAGGGAAGATCCTCACCTGGAACATGGCCGCTGAGCGCATGTTTGGGTATTCCCGCCCGGAGATCGTGGGACGGAACATGGCCCAGCTGGTCCCGGACAGCCTGATCGGCGAACTGGAACAGGTGGCCCAGCAGGTCGGGCGTGGCCAGGTGATCCAGGAAATGATGACCACGCGTCTACGCAAAGGAGGGGTCGCCTTTCCGGCCAGCATCACCTATGCGCCAGTCTGCGGGAACGATGATCGGGTGCTGGCCTACTCGGCCCTCGTGCGCGATATGACTGAAAAGCAGGACCTTCAGGATCGCCTGGTCTATTCCCAGAAGCGGGAGGCTCTTGGTCGCTTGGTGCCCCCCCTGTTTCATGAGGTCTCCAACCGGCTGACACCCGTCCTCCTTGAGTCCCGATTGATCGCGGAATCCGCCATGGATCCTGACCAGGCCGAGCAGGCCGGGCGTCTTGTGAAGTCCGTGGAATCTATCCAAGGACTGCTTCTCCCGCTCCAGACGATCATGTATCCGCCCGCCCCCAAATTTCTTCAGGCGCAGTTAAATGAATTGGTGCAGCAGGCCATGTCCTTGGTTGAGGCCAAGGCCCAGCAGATGGGGGCCACGGTGGAATTGAACCTGGATCCATCCCTGCCTGAAACAGCCCTCGATGCCGAGCTCATGGTCAAGGCCCTCATGAATCTTCTCCAGAACGGCCTGCAATCCATGGCCCTTAGTCCGATGAAGCGCCTCCGGGTAGCGACTCGGATGTCCGGCGACAATCTCCAAGTGGTGATTCAGGACACGGGGCCCGCCCTGGATGAGGGGCGCCAGGCCGATCTGTTCGACCTGGCAAATGCCACGACCACAGAGGCCCTGGGCCTTCCCATTGCAGATGTCATCGCCCGCCAGCACGGTGGTCGCGTCAGCACCCGCAGCCAGGAAGGACTGGGGAATGCCTTCCTGCTGGAACTCCCGTGCCAGGTGGCACCCGTCCTGCCTCCCGCCTCCGACGCTGCTCCTGTGGGGCTGAAGGGAATTCGGGCCCTGGTGGTGGATGACGAGACCTTCCTGCTGGAATGCCTCGTGGACGCCCTCGGTGCCTGGGGTGTGGAGGTCACCTCCAGTTCCCGGGGGGACGAGGCCATCCAGAGGTTGGAAAACGGGACATTCGACTTGATTGTGTGCGATATCCGGATGCCGGGCCTGTCGGGGGTGGACCTGTTCGACTGGCTGAAGGCCCAGCGACCGGCCATGACGCGGAGGATTCTCTATACCACCGGAGATACCTTCGACACGAAGACTCGGGAATTCCTAGAGTCGAGCCAGGTGCCCTATCTGGGCAAACCCTTCGATCTAAAGCAACTCAAGCAGAGTCTTGAGCGCCTTCTAGAGGCTCCGGTCGAGGCGTAAGTTTGTCCCCTGCTGCATAATGGGGACTTCCACCGCACGCTCACCTAGGAGTCTTGCATGCAGCGAAGTTGGATCTTGGTCGTTCTGATGGCCTCAAGCCTACTGGGCCAGGCAACCCCCCCTGTTCCGCTACCGACGCCAGTCCAGGCTCCCGCGCCTGAATCGAAGCCCGCAATAGGGCCATCCGAGGTGCCGATTTCGCCGAAGGTGGAGGAGCCGGGACCCACGGTTATGAAGGCTCCCGAGCCCAAGGCCTTCGAGCAGCTCCGCCCCACTAAGCGGAAACTGGCCTATACCCTCTACCGGGCGGCCCTTTCCGCCCATGAGCTGGGCTACTACCGCAGTCATCCAAAGGCCATTGAAGTTCGAGAGGCCCTCGGGAACCTGGTGAAGGCCAAGCTGGAGATCCCCGAAAAGGCCTCGGCGGCCCTTCCGGCGGTGGAGGCCTACCTGTCGAAGGTCCGCGCCAACCAGGGCCTCTATGACGCTGACGGGAAGAAGCTTCTCCTCGAAGGCACTTGGAAGGATCTCCAGGGTGCGGCCCGAGCCGCCGCCAAGACCGGCCCCAAGGGCCTGGAACCCCGGCTCCTGAAGCTCAAGGGCTTGCTCTTCGATCCCAAGGTGGACGCCCTCGCGCCCAGCTGGGCTGAGCCCGAAGTACCTGCCAAGGGCAAGAGGACCAAGGTCACGAAGGGCCCCAAGGAGCCCGAGGGTTTCGCGGCTCAGAAGGCCATTACGGTCCTGTGGGTGAAGCGAGCCCAGGCCTGGATCGAGAACACGCCCCAGGAAGTGGAAGTCAAGGGCGTGAAGAAGGCCCGCCGCCTGCCCAATCCCATGCAGACCAAGGCGCTGGATGATCTGCTCGCCTGGTTCGCCAAGGATGACCTCGATCTGCTGCGCGACCCCGGTTTCGGCTGGCTGGATCTGCGGCGACTCGGCGCCGTACCGGGAGCGGGTCTGCTGACCAGGGCGGCTGACATCGCAGCCTCCAAGGCTCCTGAGGGCGCGGCGGGAGAACTGCCCTTGCTGCCCACCCTCGAGCCCGTGCTGGGCGAAAGCAAGTTCAGCAAAGGCGATGAGAAGAAGATCGTCCTCGTCGATGTGAAGCAGGGCGGCCCCGCTGCAAACCTCACGGAGCAGTCAGCAGCCATTGAAAAGCTGGGACGCAGCAAGGAGTTCGACGTCAAATAATCCTGCTTACGCATGAAAAACGGGGCGCGGATGCGCCCCGTTTTTCTATTCCTCGCCCTTGCGCTGCTTTCCTTCCGGATCGAACTGGTAGCCGACGCTCCGGATGGTGTGGACCCAGCGGGGGTGGTGTGGATCGTCCTCCATCACGCGGCGGATACGGACGATGAAGTTGTCCACGGTGCGACTGGTGGGGTAGGCATCCTCGCCCCAGACCTTGTCCAGAATGTCCGTGCGGCTCACCACCTGACCGGGCCGCTCCATGAGCAGCTTTAGGATCATGGATTCCTTCACGCCCAGCTGGAAGGCGCCTCCGGGGCCCTCGCCGCAATAATTGTCAAAGTCCACCCAGTAGGAACCGTATGTCTGACGGCTGCTGATCTCTCGGCTCTTGTACCAGGACTCGCGCCGCAGGATGGCGCGAACCCTCAGCAGCAGCTCCCGCACCTGGAAGGGTTTGCCCAGGTAGTCATCGGCGCCGGTCTCGAAGCCGTGGACCCGGTCGTCGTCCGTGTTCTTCGCCGTGAGAAAGAGGATGGGCGTGAAATTCTTGGCCTCGCGGACCTTCCCGCAGATGGTGAAGCCGTCCATGCCCGGCAGCATGACGTCGAGGATCACCAAATCGAAGGTCTCCGCCAGGATCTGCTTCAGGGCCTGGTCCCCCCGGGAGATCCAGGTGCAGGAAAGTCCCTCCATTTCCAGGTTGAGCTTGATGCCTTCGGCGAGACTGAGCTCGTCTTCCACCAGCAGGATCTTGGGCTCGGACATGGGGGACTCCTGAGATCTGTCGATCCTACTAGAATGGACCCTCCGGAGCGCCCATGGACCCCTATCTCAGCATCGTGATCCCCATCTACAACGAGGAGGAGAACATCTCCACCCTTTGGGAGCGCCTATCTAGGGTGATGTTGGAGCATTTTTCGGATCCGGCGAAACCCTGGGAGATCGTCTTCACCGATGACGGCAGCCGGGACCGCAGCCTGGCCATGCTGCTTGACATCGCCAAGGCCGAACCGCGGGTGAAGGTGGTGGAGTTCAACCGGAACTACGGCCAGCACAGCGCCATCTTCGGAGCCTTTGCCGAAACGCGGGGACAGATCATCGTGACCCTCGATGCGGACCTCCAGAATCCTCCGGAGGAAATTCCCAAGCTCGTGGCCAAGGTCGAGGAGGGTTACGACTCGGTGGGCGGCTGGCGGCAGGGCCGCCAGGACAACGACAGTTTCTTCCGCACCATGCCCAGCAAGATCGTCAATGCCGTCACCCGCAAGACCACAGGCGTGAAACTCCACGATTATGGCTGCATGCTGCGGGCCTATAGCCGCGATGTCGTGAACGCCATGCTGCTTTGCAAAGAACGGTCGAGCTTCATTCCAGCCCTGGCCAACAGCTTTGCCAAGCGCATCACCGAGGTGCCTGTGGCCCACGCCGAACGGGCTGCCGGCACCAGCAAGTACGGCATGTGGAAGCTCATCAACCTCCAGTTCGACCTGCTCACGAGCTTCAGCTTGCTGCCCCTGCAGATGCTCAGTGTGTTCGGCGTGGTCACCGCCGCCGTGGGCTTTTTGCTCTTCCTGGGCTTGGTGATTTACCGGTTCCTGCATCCTGAGGGCACGGCCCAGGGTGTGTTCACGCTGTTCGCCATCCTCTTCTTTTTCGTGGGCTGCCAATTCATCGCCTTCGGTCTGCTGGGCGAATACATCGGCCGCATCTACCAGGAAGTGCGCGACCGGCCCAGGTACATGGTGAAGAAGGTGCACCAAGCAAAGTAGAGCCTATGCCCTGGGATCCCATCCAATACCTGCGTTTCGATGCCGAACGCCTGCGGCCTGCCCTGGACCTGCTGGCGCGAATCCCCCTGGAGGCAGCCGAAGACATCGCGGACCTTGGCTGCGGGCCGGGCCACGTGGCGAAAATCTTGAGGTCCCGCTGGCCGTCGGCCCATGTGACGGGTGTGGACCGATCCCTGGAAATGCTCGAACGGGCCACCACAGGCGTCCCGGAGCTCCAGTGGCAGCAGGCGGATTTGGCGGAATGGCAGCCGGATCGTCCGGTGGACCTCATCTACGCGAACGCCTCCCTGCACTGGCTGGATGACCATCCCATTCTGTTCCCCCGGCTGATGACCGGCCTGAAGCCCGGCGGATGGCTCGCCGTTCAGATGCCCCGCAATCATGATCGGCCCTCCCACTTGGCCGCTTACGAGGCGGTGGAAGAGGGGCCTTGGTGGGCACGGCTGAGCCCGCTGTTGCGCCGGCAGCCCGTGGCCGAGCCCGAGGCCTACCTTCGGTGGCTTTCGCCTGCGGCGAGCCGCCTGGACATCTGGCAGACAGACTATCTGCACCTGTTAGAGGGGCCTGATCCCGTGGCCGCGTGGACCCATGGGAGCCTGCTGGTGCCTTTGCTGGAGGCGCTCCGGGAAGAGGAAAAGGAGCCCTTCCTGGAGGCCTACCGGAGCCGCCTTCGCCGGGCCTATCCGCCGGATGAAGAGGGGCGCACGCCCTTTTGGTTCAGACGGCTCTTCCTGGTGGCGCAGGCGAAGTAAAAGCCTGTCAGTCCTCTCCGCCTTCCCCGGTCCAGCCCTCGCCATCCTCCTCCTGGGGTTTCTCGGGGACGCGGTAGCTTTCGCTGGACCAGGCGCCCAGATCCCGGGTCTGGCAACGCTCCGAGCAGAAGGGTTTGTAGGGGTTTCCCTCCCAAGAGGTGGGGGTTCGGCAGACGGGGCAGGGACGTAGGACCATGAGTGTCAGCATATCCTTAGTAGCAATAGCGTCAATCATGAAGAAAATATGAGTAAAAAATTGAAGATCATGTTGACAATGATTCCAAACGCTTTATCCTCATAAATCCAGGGGCGGGTCGAATCCCGACCTGGACCCTAGGAGGAATGACATGGGCAAGATCATCGGCATTGACCTCGGCACCACCAACAGCTGCGTGGCCGTCATGGAAGGCGGGCAACCCAAAGTGATCCCGAATCCCGAGGGGGCGAACACCACGCCTTCGGTGGTGGGCTTCAATCCCAAGACCAGCGAGCGCCTCGTGGGCGTCTCGGCCAAGCGGCAGGCTGTGGCCCAGCCCAAGATCACCATCTATTCCATCAAGCGATTCATGGGTCTGCCCTTTGCCGACTCGGAGCGGGAGCAAAAGCTCGTGCCTTACACGGTCGAGCGGGCCGACAAGGGTGGCTGCGTCATCGATGTGCTCGGCAAGAAGCTCAGCCCCGAAGAGATCAGTGCGGCGGTCATCGTCAAGATGAAGGAGGCTGCCGAGGCCTACCTGGGGGAGAAGGTCACTGAAGCCGTCATCACAGTGCCCGCCTACTTCAATGATGCCCAGCGCCAGGCCACCAAGGATGCCGGTGCCATCGCGGGTCTGGATGTGAAGCGCATCGTGAACGAGCCCACGGCCGCGGCCCTGGCCTATGGCCTGGATAAGAAGAAGGACGGCACCATCGCAGTGTTCGACTTCGGTGGTGGCACCTTCGACATCAGCATCCTCGAAGTCTCCGAAGGCGTGGTCGAGGTGAAGTCCACCAACGGCGATACCCATCTGGGCGGCGACAACATCGACCAGGTCATCATCGACTGGCTGGCGGACGAGTTCCAGAAGACCGAGGGCATCGATCTCCGCAAGCAGGCCGACGCCATGCAGCGCCTCAAGGAGGCCGCCGAAAAGGCCAAGATTGAACTGTCCAGCACCACCCAGACTGAAATCAGCCTGCCCTACATCACCGCCGACGCCAGTGGTCCCAAGCACGTGAACCAGCACCTCAGCCGCGCGAAATTCGAGGCCATGATCGAACCGGTCCTCCAGAAGCTCAAGGGGCCCTGCGAGAACGCGGTGAAGGATGCCAAGCTGTCCCACCACGAGATCGACGAGGTGGTGATGGTGGGTGGCTCTACCCGCATCCCCAAAGTGCTCGAGATGGTGAAGGAGATCTTCGGCAAGGAGCCCAACCATAGCGTGAACCCCGACGAAGTCGTGGCCGTGGGCGCTGCCGTGCAGGCTGGCGTGTTGTCCGGCGATGTGAAGGGCGTGCTTCTGCTTGATGTGACGCCGCTCTCCCTTGGCATCAATGCCAATGGCGGCCAGATGAGTGTGATCATTCCCCGCAACACCACCATTCCCACGAAGCGGAGCGAGATCTACACCACGGCCGTGGACAACCAGCCCGGCGTGGACATCGAAGTGTTCCAGGGCGAGCGTCCCGTGGTCGAAGGCAACAAGCTGCTGGGCCAGTTCCACCTGGGCAACATCGCGCCGGCTCCCCGCGGCATGCCCCAGATCGAGGTCGTGTTCGACATCGACGCCAACGGCATCGTGCATGTCACGGCGAAGGACAAGGGTACCGGCAAGGACGCCAGCATCACGCTGACTGGCAGCACAGGCCTCTCCAAGGAGGAGATCGACGCCAAGGTGAAGGATGCCGAAGCTCACAAGGCCGATGACGAGGAGCGCAAAGCCATGCTCGAGGAGAAGAACCACCTCGATCAGATGGTCTATCAGGTGGAGAAGCTCCTGAAGGACAACGGCGACAAGCTGCCCGAGGACGATAAGAAAGAAGCCGAGGAAGCCCTCGTCGAGGCCAAGGCCGCCCTGGCCAGCCTGGAGAAGGACCGCATCAAGAAGGCCCTGGAGACCCTCACCGCCAAGAGCCACAAGCTCGCGGAGAGCCTCTACAAGCAGGAGCCCCCCCAGGATGGCGGCGCCGGTCCCGGGGCGCCTGGCTCCCACCCAGGCGGCGAGAAGAAGGCCGACGACAACGTCATCGACGCGGAAGTCGTCAGCTAAGCGGAAACCAAAAGAGGGAGTCCACGGGCTCCCTCTTTTTCTGCCGAGAAAAAATATGAGTGTTCTAGACTAAAGCCATGAGCATGGAGCAGGAGCGGAATGCCACTTTGGCGAAGCCGAAGCCCGGAGGGCACGGCACAGGAGGTGCCGTGTGACCCACCCCGACTACTACAAGATCCTAGGCGTTCCGAAATCGGCCTCGGAAGAAGAGATCAAGAAGGCCTACCGCAAACTGGCGCGGAAGCACCATCCGGATCTGAATCCGGGGAATGCGAAGGCCGAGGGTGAGTTCAAGAAACTCGCCGAGGCCAATGATGTGCTGTCGGATCCTGAGAAGCGGAAGAACTACGACACCTATGGCGATCCAAGCGGTCCAGGCGCGCAGATCCCGCCGGACTTTCAGCAGGGGGCGGGGTATGGTTTCGAGGATATCTTCGCGGGTTTCGGCGGTCGCCCAGTCCACCAAGGGCCCGAGCGGGGCGAGGATCTGATCCATGCTGTGCGCCTGGGCTTCCGCGAAGCCTTCGAGGGCACCCGCCTCAACCTGCGCGTGAACCGGTCCGAGCCCTGCCTGACCTGCCGGGGCACGGGCGAATCCAACCGGAAACCGGAGATCTGCCCCACCTGCCACGGCAAGGGCAAGGTGGGGGGAGGCTCCGGCTTCCTTTCCTTTGGCCGCACCTGTCCTGACTGTGGAGGTCGTGGATCCAAGGCCCCAGCCTGTCCCGATTGCGACGGTGCCGGTCGCCATGCCCGGCAGGAGACCGTCACCATCGCCATCCCGGCCGGCGTGGAGGACGGAGCCCGCCTGCGGGTGGCCGGCAAGGGTGAGGCGGGACGAAGGGGTGGCGGGCCCGGCGACCTGTTTCTGCAGATCAGCATGGAGCCCGATGCGCGCTTCGAACGGAAGGGCCCGAACCTCTATCTGCGCCTGCCCATCAGCTTCTCCGAGGCGGCCCTGGGGGCAAAGGTGGACGTCCCGACCCCCGGCGGGCAGAAGACCATCAAGGTTCCGCCAGGAACCCAGACCGGCGCAAAACTTCGGCTCAAGGGCCAGGGCATGCCGATCCCACGGAGCAGCCAGCGGGGGGATCTCATTGCAGAAGTGGTCCTGGTGACGCCCTCGATCCAGGATGAGCGCAGCAAGGAACTGCTACGGGAACTGGCCGACCTGAACGATTCGGACGTACGCAAGCAGCGGAGTGGGGTATGAGCCAGAGCTCATATCACTTCCCCACGGCACCGCGCGAGGGGCGCCGGGCGAGCGAGGCGAGGAACGCGAGTCAAAGCGTAGCGGGTACTACGCGCGACGAGCGTGACGCTGCATCACGACGCCCGCCACCCCTTGCCCGGAGGGATGAAGCCAGCCGGGCGCCCCGTGGCGTCAGGTCCCTTGAACAACGAACCACGTTGCCCTGCGGGCCCTTCCTTGCGATGCATCCCGCCTGGCTTCATCGCGGTATTGTGGGGAGGCGATATGAGCTCTAGGGATCCCCGTTTGGGCGCCTACATGATCGGTGTGGTGTCGATGCGCTACGGTGTGCACCCCCAGACCCTGCGTCTCTATGAGCGGGAGGGTCTGCTCACCCCGAGCCGCACGGAAGGGAAGACGCGTCTCTACAGCGATGAGGACCTGGAGCGCCTGGAATTCATCCTGAACCTCACCCGCGATCTCGGCGTGAACCTGGCTGGCGTCGATGTCGTCCTGGGCATGCGGGATCGCCTGAACCATCTGCAGGAAGAGTTGGAGCGGCTGGCGCACGCTCTTGAGGCGGCGGGCCTAAAGGATGTGCCTCGGCCCACCTCGGCCACCGGGCTGGTGAAACTCACTCCCCACGGACTGCGCAAGCGTTGATGTCGTCTGGAGTTGCCCAAGGGGCCGGGATCGCTTGCTATGCTGGTGGCTCCCCCCAGGTGATCTGTGCCCCTCAGGCATCTCGAAGAGCGCTCGCTCGACAAATACTTCGACTCGATCCGCCATCTGCCTCTGCTGACGGCCGAGGAAGAGCGGATCAACGGGCGCCTGTGGCAGAACGACCGCAACCCCGAAGGCCTGCGCAAGCTGGTGGAGGGCAACCTCCGCTTCGTGGTGAAAGAGGCCCGCAAGTTCGAAGGCATGGGACTCGACCTGCTGGACCTCATCAGCGAAGGCAATCTTGGCTTGATCGAGGCGGCCAAGCGTTTTGATCCCGAGCGGCAGAACAAGTTCCTGACTTATGCCTCCTGGTGGGTGCGTCAGGCCATCTTCCACGCCCTGGCCGAACACGGGAACAAGATCAGGCTGCCGCAAAAGGTGGCAGGCCACCTGGTGCAACTCAACCGCGTGACCCAGAAACTCAGCCAGGCCCTGGGCCGCACGCCCATGCTGCAGGAGATTGCCGAGGCGGCCAGCCTGAGCATTGAGGATGTGGAGCGGTACCAGCTGCTCCAGCAGACGACTTCGACCGTCTCCACAGAGCAGGGTCTCGGCGACTCTGATCTCACCGTGGGAGACAGCCTCGAGCAGGAGGTGGAACCCTCCGCCATGCACACGCTGGACCAGGAGGCTTTCCTCGAGCAGATCGAAGTCAGCCTGGCTGCCCTGAGTGCCAAGGAACGCACCATCATCTCTTTGCACTTCGGCATCGGCGGCGAGGATCCACTCACCCTTGAACAAATCGGCAAGCGCTTCAATCCACCCATTTCCCGCGAGCGCGTGCGCCAGTTGGAGGAGCGGGCCTTTGCGCGCATCCGCGAGCGTCGCCGGGAAGTGCTGGGTGGCTTTCTGCGAGGAGGGGACGGGCCATGAAGGGTCGACCGGACTGTCCCCGCTGCCAGGGCAAAGGCCTGGTGTTCGATCCGGATCCGCAGAAGCCGGTGCTGGTGTGCGGATGCACGGCGGACATGGCGCCCGATGCCGAGACCCTGGGCCTTCCTTCCCGCTATCGCGAGGCGGATTTCACGCGATTCTGGAAGTGGTGGAACAACTCCCAGGCCAGCGGT
>Ga0182021_10002696_pt1 | contig 20767 bp, 29 predicted proteins | sample 612E3MmetaG_FD_120493 | JGI IMG/M metagenome (GOLD analysis project Ga0182021, IMG submission 120493) | Permafrost microbial communities from Stordalen Mire, Sweden - 612E3M metaG (Illumina Assembly) | ecosystem: Environmental > Terrestrial > Soil > Wetlands > Permafrost | place: Sweden... | reverse complement strand
GAAGCAGACAGATGGACCAGAAGCAGGATCTTTTGGTGAGGTCCCACCAAAATCCGGTTTCCATTCGTGGTTTCGATAGTGTCAGGGATGCCGATTTCGGCGAAAGAGCCAACCTGCCTGTCATTCTGGATCAGGGTTGATTCGGTCATTTAGAATCAACCTCCATCAAGCCCAGGATACAGTCATGCAGCCGAGCATTTCCGGATAGACCACCTTGGACCCGAACACGTTGAGGCCCTTGACAGCATCGGCAAACCTCATCTCGGGCGTGTAGGGAACCACATCGACCACGGAAGTAGCGAAGGTGATAGCCTGGTCGATCCCGAACAGTATCTTGTACTTGGCCGCGGCAGTGTTGGGCACGTTATGAGACTGCAGGACATCGAATCCAGCGGCCCTGCCCACTATGCCGTTTCTCAGGCCTTCGGTAGTTCCCGCTTCATTCGCCCTGATGAAGAGAGGCTCCTTGAGCAGCAGACCGTAATACTCAGGAGGCACGATAATCCACCGGCCTTCCATCGGGACCTTGCTCTTGGTGAGCTTGACAGCACAATCAACAAGCAGATTGTAGCAGTTCTGAGCATCAAGAGCGGTATTGTTGGGGATCTTTGGCGAATTGTCGGAGCCTATCAGGTTGGCGCTGGCGGCATCGGTGTAGAGGCTTGCTACGTACTGGTCAATCGCATCACTCATGCCGTAAGCAGCCCGCAGCATGGCGTTCTGCATGATTTTAGGCTTCTGCTGTGCCTTGTCGATGCTGTCAACCTGGAAGTTGAAATACTTCTGTTGGTCGATAACGAGCGTGGCCTGAGCGTCGGTAAGAGTCTCGGCAGCATTAATGTTCGTATTTTTTGTGTAAGTTCCGACAGTTACCGGCCCAATGCCGGAGATGTGGACGGTATCGCCCGCGCCACTTATTTCGCCTTCGTAGTCGCGGTTAACGATTCTAGGTTGAGCGTACACCAGGTACTTCTCAAGGAAAATGGCTATCTCATTAGCCCAAATTTCAGGTATGAAATTCTCAAGACCCATATTAAATTCACCTCAAAATTTGCAATATGGGTCAATTAGATCGCAGTATTGGTATTATTGGAATTTCTGATTTAATTAACCCTCGTCATTTGTTATCAATCCCGCCGCAGTCGCTTTCATGATGTCCTCGCGGTTTGCTTTGTATTCCTCTTTGGACATCGCCTTTATCTGTGACCGCGAAAACCTCTTGGGCTCTTTGGCCCCGGATGCTGGCGGTATCTTGCCGCTGCCTTGAGCGGCCTTGTTTCGCATTTCAGCAAACGGATCTTTGTCTTTCGACCCATTGCCAGGTGTGCCATCCCCTTTAGACTGTTCGAACAGGCCCAAGGTCTTCAGTTCTTCGATGTCGGCTTTAATCTCGTCCTCGGTCGTTCCTGTTATTCTCTTTAAGACCAGGGGAATTTTCTTAAAGCGTTCATCATTACTGAGGAGTACGTTCACCTTCTGAAGATCTAGCTCGGCCTTGGACTTGGCAGCTTCCAATTCTGTTATTTTCTTCTCAGCCCTGGCAAGATTGCCTGTTAGCTTCTCAAGTTCGGATTTGCTACCATCCTTGAGCTTATCCAGCTCGTCAGCCTTGGCCTTGAGTTCGTCTAAGGTCATACCGTACTTCTTCTCTAAAGCGTACATCTTTTGGCCGAACTTTCGATTAAATATAGATTCGACATCGGCCTCACTGTACTTCTTTTCCAGCTCTTTATCCTTCGAGCCTTTGTTGCCATCAGTCTTGCTATCAGTCTCAGGTCCTTTGCCCGAGCCTTCCTTCACACCGGATTCATCGATTTCTGGTGCCTTTTCATCAGCATCTGTCGCCATTCTTAACACCCGCATTTAGAGGCTGCGTGGCCTTGTACTGAAATAGATGATTGAAATTCGAAAACTCACTTGTCCTTGTCCTTCTTGTTTTCTCGCAGTTCCTTGATCTCGGACCTCAAGTGGTCGATTTCGTTCTGAAGACTCTCGCGTTCTCTGCAAGCCTGTTCTCGTTCTTGTAATAATCGAGAATATAGTTTGTCGTAATTTTCGTTTAGTTGCTTGATTATTACTTCTTGGCCGATAATTTTATCTCGCAATTCTTGTATTGTATCTTTTCGTGCAGCCATCCGGCAAACGTAAAGACTGCCAATTGTAGCACATATAATCGATATCAGGGAAGATATTGCTACAACAACATTCGGGCTGCTGAGATCAGTCATTAAGATACACCTACATATAATTTAGTAAATATATTATTAGAAAATAGCAGTAAACAACAACGCCTGGAGACTAGCTAACCTCCTATTTCTTTTGAATGTTCAAGATCTTCTTATGGTGGTTCGCTCGCTCGGCTGCTGCCTTGCTTTTGAACTCCTTGGTCCCAGACCCGCTTTTACAGGTTGTTTTGTAAGCCAATTATCGATTACCTCCTTTTTGTTATCTGTCGCCTCTTCCAAGCTCCTAAATCTTCAAACTGTTTAGGATCCTGTGGCGGTCCTATAATGACCGAATAGGTGCCGCACCCGCATTTGAACCAGAGTCTGGCGGATCTGTAGATATCAGCCGCCTCTTTGCCTAGATTCAGGATAGGAGCCAGGCAAGTTTGGCAGATATCCCGTCGCTCGGGATCCTCGATATCCGCGTCGTTGTCGTCAGGGTCTTCAGAACGGTTATCTGGTTCTTCGTAATTGTAGGTCATTATCAGCAATCGCAGAAATTAAAGAAGGCCTGTACAGAGGGTGTCTGACAAACTTCAGGGCAGTCCATCCCACAGCTCCGAGGAGATTCGATAATCTTAAGTTATCCTGGCTAGGGGAATCAGATAGTGGAAGGTAGCCGACTGGGATTTCTTTTGCTCTTAATTTCCATTTAATAAGGTTGATCCTTATCGACGAAGAACTATCATCGTATCATGAACGATCTGAACAAAAAATCGTTTGGTGGGCTTATTTTTTTCATTCTCGCCCTGGCGGGGTTGCTGTTCATTCCGGCCGGAACCGTCGATTATTGGCAGGCGTGGGTTTCTTTGTGCGTAATCTTTGTATCGGCACTATTGATCACCGTTTACTTGATGAAAAACGATCCTGAGCTTTTGGAACGGCGAATTAACGCAGGACCGGGCGCCGAGAAGGAAAAACGGCAAAAGGTTATCCAATCACTGGCGTCGCTGGCGTTTATCGCGTTGTTCATAGTTTCGGCGCTGGATCATCGTTTTGGGTGGTCGACATTGCCGGTTTACGCGGTTGCCGCCGGAAATGTCTTAGTGGTCCTTGGGCTGTTTGCCGTTTTCTTGGTATTCAAAGAGAACAGCTATGCTTCGGCCACCATTGAAGTTGGCTCGGCACAAAAAGTAATCTCAACCGGGCCATACGCGATCGTGCGCCATCCCATGTATGCTGGAGCTTTTATCATGCTTTTTGGCATCCCTTTGGCGCTAGGTTCGCGTTGGGGTTTGCTCCCGGTGGTTCTGATGGTGGCAACGATTGTTTGGCGGTTGCTGGATGAGGAAAAATTCCTAGCGGAGAACCTCGACGGCTATTTGGAATACCAAAAAAAGGTAAAATATCGCCTGGTGCCTTTCATTTGGTAGCTCCAAATCGTTATCTAAGAGACTCTTTGTAGCCCAGGAGTACATCGAGCCCCATTATCCAACCATTAACGTATTGCTCAATCTCTTTTTGGTGAGCAGGACCGCGCATATTGAATTATCCTGCTGCTGGCAACCCAGCTCCACCTCGGGCCAATGTTTCGGCTGAAGGTTTCTCCGTTGCTTGAGCTATTTTGGCCTGGCTCGCTGCCATGTCTGCCAATTGCGCTTCTTTAGCTCGCATAGTTGCCATCAAGCTTTTCTCGAACTCATCCAGAGCGGCCTCGGCTTCGGCATCGGCCAGAGGTACAAGGGCATCCTTGGTAATCACACCCAAAATCAAGCATTGCCTCAAGGTCGTCTTAAGGTCCAGGATATTAGCCCCAAGCATACCGACCAGCGCACCAGCGTTTGCTGCTCTGGTGCTTGCCTCCTCGGCCGGGATCTTGGGCACACCGTCGAACAGGAATATTTTGACTTCATCCGGTTCGAACGTTGGAACCTCCCCTTGTCCTAAAGAGTCGTCGAGCTTGGATTTCAGGCTTAAGGCCTCTGGAACCGCAAGCTTGTAAGCTGATGCGAACTTTCGGACCTTCGAGGTGGTGGGGATAAGGCGGATGCCTAGAGCCGTCCCGCTCATTGCCGTCCTGCCTCCGGACGCCTCGCCCGCCAAGAGGACATCCGAGAGCTTAAGTTTCATCATGAGCTCTTTCATCATGCCATTAATTTCGACTTCGACATCAGCCAACTGAGCCGACCAGACCAGATAAGCCGCTGGCTGCGCCCCTTCTTCGATAATCATGGCCTCGTCGGTCTTGAACTCCCATTTCTGATGAGCATGATTGAACTGCATTGCGCTCTCTGGAACCATTGGGATAGGCCGAGCGAACTTAGCCAGAACTTCAGCCCGCCACGCAAACGCCCTTTCCAGGCCTTCGATCAGGGAATGAACCGCCCGCGTGTAATCCGATCGGCCGTAATATCGATCAGAGCTCAACGAATTGTCCACCCTGACTATCAGCATCGGGCTGTCTTCAGGAGGCAGGCCTGTTGCCGGATCGAGGCCAAAGGGATACTGATACCCATTTATGTCCACCTTCAAATCCTCGAAGGCGGGGAAGTTGGCGAGGTTCTGTTGGGCCTCGAGTCTACCTCCATTGACCAAATAGACCATGTGATGTATGCTGCCAGGTTGATGAACTGTGAACTTGATATAATGAGTTTCCTTGTTGGGATCGGTGTCGCTGGTAACATCAAATTCCTGGAAGAAAGCATAAGCGGTGACCTCTCTCATGTTTCCAGGCTGAATGACCATATAACAGTTTTCGGGATTGGCAGCTAATATGCCATCCTGGGTTATCTCGAACAGGCCTATACCGTACCTTGAGACATCGATGAAGATCTCTTCGTCGGGAATATCGTAGACCTTTGGACATTCGATTTTAGGCGATTCGCCCAACATCAAATCCATGTAGTTGGTCGTGGCTGTTTCGGCCCAACCCAAAACGATCTTTTGTTTCTTGTCGTCAAAATGTTTATCCGCAAGATACCTGGCATAGGCGGGGAAGATCTCTTCGTGGGCCTCGTCATAAAGGAGCCGGTTCGCTTTATGTTCCTTTAGCCGGGCCAGTTCGTCCAGGTCCTGGGGAGGCCATAACCTTTTAGGACCTATAAAAGACAGATCTTGCAGAATACGACATCACCGGCTTTATTTCTTAGGTTTAAGCTTAAGCAGAATCTCGGATATCTCGCTCGATGCTTTGGCAGCATTTTCAAGGATATCCCTGTAACAGGTCTGACAGGCGTATTTGTTCGTGAGAGTGTCCTTGCCAACCTCGCCGCTTTCGTTCCAGGGCGAGCTCATTTCTAAGATGTTGACAATAATCGGGACTTGCTGCCTGATTTCCCTTGAACAAAATATACAGATCATGATACTGCCCTCCTCTCATATCTTTTTTCAGCGTACCAAGAACCAATAGCAACCGACAGAACAAGGTCATCGTGAACTCCCTCGCGCCAGGCTCCATAGGTGTCTTTTCCGCTATCGGAAATCTTGACTTTGAAGTTCAGGAGTTCGTCCTGAAAGGTACGAGCCAGGGCGAGCTTGCCGGAGATCTTCAGCCTTCCTGACTGAAAGACTCTGAGCAACGAAAAGACGATATCGCGTTTGGGCACATTGAAGCCGCCCCTGGTCCTCGACGGGTTCAAGCCGCCTGTTATGTTTATCTTGACCAGCTTGTACTGAGGCCCTGGACCTGTCAGAAGTCTAGGCAATTCAAACAGCTCCGAGATGGGAGATCCCACGCCGGTATGATCCAGGACTAGAGCCACAGGCTCGATAGGCGGATCAATGCCCTTCTCTGTGTTGCCGTTAAGGGTTTCAGATAACAGGATCCTCTTGACTCGTCGGGCAACTGAATCCTCGTTGGGATCGCTGCTACTGTATTTCGTGCCTAGAGGGACTCGTTCTAGATACCTCAATTGGTAGAGGTACTGCTTTAGGAAGGCATCGTAGTCCTGCTGGAGAATCGAGATGGCCGAATAGTCTTGGCTCTGTCCAAGGTCGAGGCCTACAAAATATCGAAGTTCTCTTTGGTCAAATGACATTTTTAGTTAACCCTTTCTTAAACGCTAATGCATCGCATACGCCTTTGTACCTGGCTGGACTTTGCCATCTTTTAGCAATACTTTAGGCTTCTTTTCCATTTGGTCCCTGCCAAGAGTCCCTCCCTGGATACCTGATTCAATTGTGTTTCCAATGCCTTCTTCTAGCAATCTTTTACCTGAGCCGCCACACGTCTTCATTCCTCCTTGAATATGTTTTATCTTCTTCGTTGAATATCAGTCCTGAAATTGATCTGGCCAATTTCCCTTTGTTCCACTCTGATTCAAATTCGTCATGCCAAGGGCAATCATAGTTCGAGATGTACTCCTGAAAACTTGTATGATCGGTAATTCGCCATCCATTGACGTAATAGGCCCACGGTGAAGGCTCAAAGCCCGGGTAGTGTCCGACTCCACAACAATCCTGCCAGTTCCTTGTGCCAATGAAATCATCGCAGGTCAGAAGATTCAACCCTAACCCACGACAGAGATCTTGAACGTGGGAGAGCTCTCTAATCTGATCTTCATAGGAGGCGATCTTAAACAGTCCGGCATTTCGATATTTCAGGCAAGTGGACTTGAGGTAATCCCGGCCAACCGCCTTGTTGATCTTCAGGCAAGTTCCGCCTGCGTGGTAGATCTTCAGGAAGTTGCACAGAACGTCTTTTACACCCGCATCGTGAGCCATGCCAAGTAATTCATCCAGGTTGCCAGCTAAGTCAGGGATATATGGCCACAGACGGAGCTGGACATGGACACCAGCATCGCTGAGAGTCTGCAAGGCTGCTATGCGATTCTGGAGGCTTGGTGCTACGGGCTCCAGTCTCTTGAGCAAAGCCTGATCTTGGGTCGAAACAGAGGATTGAACGGCTAGCGGCAGACCTTCAATAGCTCCTAAGTATCCGGATTCTGTGAGCTGACCAGGAAATTTGGTAGTTATTACAGTCGGATATTGCCGATCTTGTAAGATCCTCAGGACACGCAGGGTAACTTGATATTGCTTCTCGATGGGCTGGAGAGGATCGCTGCTAATGCCGATTTGTATCGGCGATCTCTGATCTATTAGAGCTCGCTCCATCCCGGTCTTGCGCCGGTAGAAAAACTTTTCGATGAATCGGATGCTGTTGGGCTGGACGCCATCAAAGCCATTGATGCCCGTTCGTAGACCGTTTAGGGAGCAGTAAGCACAGCGAGTCGAACACCCTCGATAACAATCGATTTTGAGCGGCAGAGGACAGATAAGACGCTCTGCGTGATCGCAAATAAATAATGGTCGTTGTAGTATCATGTACGTCCCGGAGTGTAGGTAGCGAAGCTTTGGTCTTCTGGCCTGAGGAATTGACGAGTCTTTTCCCAAAAACAATGCCACTCTGCTTTCAGAATTTCATAGGCTCAAGATCATCATCTGTGGCTTTCTTGATTTCATCGAACTTGAAAAGCTGATCCTCGGATTCCATGAATGTGCAATGGTATTCTTGCTCGAACCAGGGGTTCGACTCCTTTTCCTCAGCCAGGAACTCCGGGGAGATCCTGGGGCACAACTCGGCGGGGATCTCGAAATATTGCCATCGGCGACGCTCTTCACTGTATATGTGGAAGAAATGGCCCCTCTTCCCGAAAGGCGTAGACATGAGGATTAGCCGACCTTGAGACACTGCCAGCATAGGCCGAGTCGAATTATATAGCTCGTCAGTAACTCGGCTCGCCTCGTCCTCGATAAGCAAAGTAACGGCTGATAGCGACCTGATGGTTTTCTCAGTGCCCGGCAAGGCCATTACCCTTGAGCCATTTGCGAACTGGGCACTAAGTTTATTATCGCTATCTAGTGAATCTTCGAGCTGAAGCCTGCCCAAGAATTCTTGGAACTTCAGCATCAGCTCCTGAGACTGTCGAAGGCTCGGAGAGTCGATTACTACGAAACTCTTGGGAATATAGAGAGCTTCCCATAAGGCCAGGACCGCCGTAGTGGTCGATTTGCCCGACTGTCTTGAACAGTTTAGGAGAATCCTGTACTCTCTGGACCTCAGGAAGTCGGCTTGCCAGGGATCAGGGACGAAATCCAGGTAAAGAACTGCAAAGGCTACCGGGTCAAAGGGAATTCGTTTCGCTATATTCTGGATGGAATCAACTTTCCGGCGATACGTGAGGGCCATCGTCGGGGATCTTCAGTGTTTATGCCTTGCCTGCGTATTCTTTTTGGAGGAACGGCAGGATCTTGGCTAGTTTTTCGTCTATCTGTTCTTCGGTCAAGTTCTCGAAGGCCAGAGGATGATTCTTATTGCCTTGGATCTCAAGCAATGACTTTTCGGTCTGGCCGAGATGATGTTTGCCCAAATGGATTAGCATCTGGGTATCGGCCTCGACTAACCTGTGCCGGACATGAATATGTTTGCCTCTGTTCTCTGGATCGTCTCCTTTATCGCAGTAAGGACAGCTCTCGTAAAACTCACCTTCGGCTATTTTTTGGCAGACCTTGCAGTATGTGTAACGATGATCTACCGATTTTTGATACTGAGAGACGTAAAGACCAATCTTGCCTTCATCATAATTGCCGTCCAGGGCATTCCGGAGTTGCTTATCCCTTTTGGCTCGTTTTCTAAGGCCGCTTTCATCTCTGAACCCGACTTTATGAGCAATAATTTCAGGCGGAACCAAATTCCTGGCAAGATAATTGATTGTCTGATAGTCTTTCTCTTCGAGCTTAATCGTCATGCGGCGTCTTCTCGGAAAAATGGATCATTTTGGTCTTATTGCTATTGAATCGTTCCGGAAAAATCTCAAGATTCTTCTTATCGTTTTCCTTATTTGCCAGTACTTCCAATCCTTATTCATCTGTGTCATGAAGATCTCAATTTTAATCATTTTACGGGCATCTTGGCATAGCGCGACCTAGGTCTGTATGAGCTTACAAACCACGAGAAACCTAGATTCTCCAAAGGCAATGCAGGGAAGACTAGGAAGCTGAAGACCTAGGGCGTGGCGAGCTTACAGGTAATACCTAATGGCACTATCCACAATGTGGCCTATAGATGTTGATTCCGAATTGCGACTAAGTGCGGGGGGGGTGAGACCCTCGCACAAATCTGATTTCGCACAAAGCCTTCGTCGGATCATGATGTGTCATATCTGTGTTGCCAGATCATTCCAACAATGATCGAGCAAAAACTTCAAAGCCGGTATAGCATCACTCTGCTCAAAGTGTTTATAAATAATATCAGAAGTCCCCACCCAATGAGGCGTTCCGAAGCGAATACTAATCGTAGGGATATTCTAGCTGTTCCTTCAGGAAATAAATATAGATGACTCTCCATTAATTTATCATAGTTATTTCCTGATGCATCATATTTATTTCCTGAAGGAAATACTTCTCGAGGCAATGAAAATAATGCCATTGCACTAAACATAAGTGATAAAAAGAAAGCCCTTTTATAAGAGGTACGTGATCGTGGATCCATATAATATCCGTAAGAATAAAAAAATCCGAAAATTATCAACGTTAGAATGGCAAATTCAACTATGTAATCCGACCGAACGCCAAATCCTAGACTTTTGGCTACATAATAAGATAAAGTGGGCTTGCTATTGTCCATATATGCGAAATAACAGTCATTAGCGTCATTAAAATAGCCCAACCTCTTGAAGTTATCTATCAACGAGAGGTATGCGGCATCGTCGTAGCCTAGGTTCTTTATGTCACGCCACCTTATGTACAACTTATCATACTTTGTTCGAGTCAAATAGAGCGTGCAGTCAAGATCTGCCCCCTCGAAGAGAGCCTCCTTTATGAATTGGCTGCCATTGAATGAAGTGACCTTCGTAAACTTTGAATCACTGAAGTTGGCGATGCCGTTAAACTCAGAGTGCGTGAAGTATGTACTACTATTGATCTTACTCCCCAAGAAGTTTGCATTGCTGTTGAACTTGCAGCTATCGAAGTTGACATATGAGCTGTTGAACTTAGAGTAACCGAATTCGGCAATGCCGTTGAATTTAGCGGAACCGAAGTCTGCATAGCAGGTTGAGTTGGTAAAGATAGAGTCATAGAAGCCGGCGGTATCGTTAAAAATAGTTCCAGTGAAGTCAATATTACGGCAGAAGGTAGTTAAAAAAAAGCTGCTAACTCTATTGAACTTAGAGGACCTAAAATGGGCTTCTCTGTTGAATTTAGAGAGCCTGAAGTAAGCGTCGCCATTGAACTCAACGTTATTAAAATTCACTGAGCCTTGGAAAATAGTATGGTTAAAATGGAGTTGCTCATCAATTTTCAATGCACTAATATTTAAATCCCCTACGATAATACAATTATCGAACGTCACCGGCTGATTAGCTGCAATTCTAGCAGTAACGTTGCTGGCATTAATTTCGCTCGATTGCGCCATCGCTCCCGCTACCGAGAGTGCAATTGCACCTAGCACAAAAGCTAAAATCAGCCTTGTTCGATCTCCCATAAGAGGCAAGACCACCTATGATATTTCTAGGAAGTTGATTAGATGTAATTATATTTATTTTGTATAGACAGTCAATTGGTATGTATGGCCACCCTCAGCGACTCTATAAAAATCGTCACCTATATTGATCGATCGATTATCTAGCCGGAGACCTATCCAGGATTCTGCCGGAAATCGTACTTCAACGCCATTACAACAACTCATTATCATATAATATTCATCTCTAGAGATACGGTATTTAAGAGGCTGAAAAGGATAGGTTTTGTTTACCCCAGTCGGAACGACTATTTCATCTGGGGAATAATAATTTATAGGGGGCCAATGAAGGTCTATCGGGGATTTATTTATTATTTCCAGATATGCCCACGTTTTATCAACAGCAATTCCTTGGCCTGCTTCTACGCATGAAACCAACGATACCAGGGATGTTAGCCAGATGCAAAGAAAGACAACTTTTGACATTATTGGACCACCCTCGATAATGAATTTTGATTTCCATATATTCATTTTCCAATTCTTTGGATGGTATTTGTTGGTCTTGCTTGTAAACTTTTCGCAAATACAAGATTAGCTACAAGGAAAATCTAAGCCGAATAGCGGCGTCTACGGAAACTTTGGCCTGCTCCCGAAAAGCAGCCTTTACTCCGCGAGCTACTTTTGAGCCAGGGACGGAAAAATAGGATACATAATCCATAAGGCTTGTATGCATCATGTGCTTTGCATTTTTTGTAAAATCCATTTCGGTGGATGCAAGTCTCTTGCGTCATCTAGCGGTCCGTCGTTCTTCCGGGTGCATCAGATAAGCACCAAATCCAATGGCCCAGAAAATAATTGGATAGGCTACCATCCTCTCCATACCGCCTTCTCCCAGACCCAGATGATTATGAGTTTCGAGAAGTACGAAGGCTGTTAAGGTCATGAAACCCAGGATAATAGATACATAAGAAAAAGCGGGTTTAGATAGTCTAAAAGAGGTGATTGCTGCAAAGCCTCCGAATCCGAATGCTAAAGAAGCGGATACGATATGTAAAGGAAGATGATCGGTTTCGTTAAAGAGACCTGCACCAATTGACCCAATTCCTGCCAAGGCTAAGAAGACAGAGAAAATCATATCTCTTCTTAAAATCCAAATCAGAAACGCTGCTATTATGATGCAGGCTCCACAAATTATGATTCCGATGGTGAAGATAGTTCCGGAAGGTTCTGGACCTACACCAAGATCACTGAGATGGTTTCTTGAAACGTTATAGCCGGGATAAATAACTTCTGCAATGAGCGTGAGGAAGGCGAACTGCAACACACCAAATGTTATAAATTTGCCGGGGGACCAGAAATTCATAACTAATTCAGTGTGTTTTGAGTTTAAAAATACCCTGTCTAACTTACTTGATATTTTGGTGTGGCCAAGATTTATTAGCTAGAGATTACGATAGCTAAGAGATTCTACAGTATACAACCTGCAAATCATCCGTCCTTTTTTCGGCATCCTTTAAACCAAATGGGGTTTTTATAAGACACCTTTTTGGACACAATCCATTTACCTTCATAGATAGATTCTATTCTGTAAGATTCATTATGCATCGCCACAATTGGTCAATAGCTGTCGAGCTGGCCAACCTGTACCTAAAGTCCGCGAAATAGCCAGTTAGCGAGAAGAGCATTCAAGCCGATTTTGTGGGTTATATAATCCGCGGTGGACAAATATCGGTGCCCATGCGTCATCAATAGAGTCTAGGTGTTAAAAGACAAATTATAGGATCTAATCTCAAAGACAGATCTCGGGCTACTGATATCGTATGAATGGGTCATCAAGTCTGACTGAGGTGACAGGAATGTTATGAACCGGTGGCTAGAGTCATTTGTGTCCAAGTCCTATGTCTGGCGAGAACTTATCGGGAGGAGTCCTGCAGGCTGGCTTAGACCTGCAGGTCTTGAGCAATATCATTGTCAATCAGATGGCACTTTTCGCAGTACAGCCAAGCTCGCTTATCATAGACCAGCTTGCCACCACAGTCACAGGTTCGCCTTATCCTGAATTTCTCATTATCCACTTCTATTACATCAGTTGGATAGTTATTATAAAATGATGCGTATTCTTTTGCCTGTCGCCCTTGGAGCCTGATGAATTTTGGCGGCCTGTAAGACCAGCTACTGCGATTGTATGGCCGACCATTGTAGAGCAGCCTGCCCCATGCGTCCCTCGATACCTGGATTTTAAGGATAAGGTGGGCACCGTGCAGAATGCCCCCTTTCCAAATAGGAGAAAAGCCTACGTCCTTGGAGATGCACTTCAATTCAATGTCAGTGTATTTAGCCATCTCCTCATTTATAATAGTCCGAAGATTTACGACGTCGTAAGAATTTAAGCTAGATAAGGCACTCGACATTGTTTTTTCTCCCTGATCACATATTTGGTCTCAATTTTTCCTCTGGCTTCAAGCCTGTTTATTGAATTCCTGATCTTGTCATTGCTCCATGGCCATTTTGGAAATTCCTTTTCAGCTAGTTTCACCAGATCCTCAATGCATATTTCTTCATGCTGATGGTCTCTTACCAAGATAAGGACCTGACTGTCCACAAAACCGCTATTCTTGTTGCGCTTTGCCTGCTTGATATCTCGGATGGATTCCACTTTAGACTACCTCCGCCAGAATTTTCTCCGTTTCGCGTTCCACCTGCACCACCCGAACAGCCTCGATTAGCGCTGTGAGTTGCTTGTCCAGAAGCTCATCCAAATGAATCACTATGCTTTCGTAAAGAGCATCTGATGGCTCACATGATGTCGCTTTTTTGAGATCTTCTAAAGATTCTTTGCCAGACATACCCCTCCAAACCGGCTAATTATCCGGTAGCCGGTTTATCGAGATTTGACTTTTCATTGCTCAACAATGTCTTTATTTATATACCATTCTTTTTATTCTTTCTCTTTCTCAATCTAAACATGATCAATTTTCTTCTTCTTTTGAACCGATCATGTGGCTCATTTTTTAGCCGCTAACGATTGTTCCCATGAACCGGCTACCGGCTAATTGGCCGGTTTAACTTACTTAATTAATTTATGATATTTGCTCAATCTGATCATCTCCTTTTGTTTGTGAGATCTCGATTTCACAATGATGAAGCGCTCATCATGAGCAATATTAGGTTTGAGCTGCTTCATTCGGGATTTTCCTATGTTCAAAATCTTTGAGGCTTCCAGAAAGGATACCTGCTTTCGGCCCAGTATCTCCATGTCTGCAAAAAGCTGATCAAGATGCTTGCTAGCCGATACACCCTTTTTGATTTCTTTATCTTCAATAGCCGTAATCCTTTTTGATAGCTCCTTGAGAGTGTAGCGGGCTAAATCTTTAACATCAAAAATGTCTAGCTGTAATTTTTCATCGGCCTTCGAAAGCTCCTCGATCTGAATAGCAAGCCCTTTTGCTGTGCTATCCAACTCCTTTTTATTGCTGGCAATTTTGTCTAGGAGACTTATCAGAGCCAGGCGTTCTTCACCGCTCATTCCCCGAGCGTGTTTGACTTGGTGGTCCAACTTCTCAATGATTTTCTCGATACAATTGTCCTTGGACCTTATTATATCCTCGAGCTCCTCTTCCCTCGTTCTAGGAATTAAGTCGAGATCGTTGTCTGCTTGATAACCAGGAAGAGATTCAGGAAGCAAAGAAACCATTTCTTTGCTCATCTAGATCCTCCTCAAGGCCAACCTGGTTAGCTGGTTATTCAGGATCTTGATGATCTCGATCTGTTTCTCGATAACGAGATCTTTGGTCCTAATGATATCTTCCAGCTCTTCCTCTCGCCTCGTTCCCATTGGTTCGAGCTCATTGGACCAGCGATAACGGGGAAAGGCTTCTGGCGGAACTGGTCTCAGCTCCTTGACCAGTCAGACCGCCCCCTGGCATAGCCCGCAGTTGAACTGGAATGATTTTCGCAAAAGACAATATGCAAAACGGGCTTTTGAGCTGCTTTTGTGCCGATACTCCAGACGAGGGCAATTCTCGTCTCTTATGATCTGCTGGGGCATTGTCTCGATGTCCATCTTGACCTGGGTTTGCCTCATGCCACCTCCTCAATCTGCAGCACGACCCACTTTCCGATCTGGGATTCCATGAACCGATTAATGTCCCGATGGCTGGTGAGGTCCGGATCCGGAAGCTTCACTTCCACAGTTACCCTCTCCATCAGGACGAACCCAGACCGAAGGATCCCCTCAATTTTCATGGCCGCAATATCCCCGGATTGAGAAAAACGGCCAGGATCCCGATGAAGATCAGCGCCGATAGAAGAGATGCAGCCAGCTGGAGAGAGGAACAAAGATTCTTGATCTCTAAAGCGGTCATCGCCCCAGCTCCTTGATGTAATGGCTACGGTCGAGGTGGAATATCCCAATCCTCTTCCCAACAAGGGGCCTCAGACTTTTCAGGAGATTATCAGGCAGAGTGATCGTGGATCGATGAATCTTTGCCAAAATATAGCCATCTTCGTAGGGGTCAATGGAGTGCAGGACCCCTCTTATCTCTCCTCCATCTTGGAGCGATCGAGGCTGTAGAACTAAATCGTCATCGGTTCTGAAACCGAAATCATTGAAAGCCGATAGAGATACGCTACTGGCCAAGAGGTCCAGCCTCCTTGGAATTTTGGGCTTCTTTATGCCCCATTAAGTCCGAATTACCTACCAGTCTTCGACCCTTTCTGGATGCCTTTACGAAAATCGATCTGCTGGACCTGGATCTATCCAAAATGATCAGGCCATCTCTCTCCAGGTCGGCAAGCCTGTTCCGGAGAGCTTGCTGTGATAGTCGGCCCGAAAACGGCGCTATAACGTCTAAAATTATCGATTTGTTCGGTTGCTCGATCACTGCGTGAAGCAGTTCTATATCCAATTCGTCCAGATGTCTAGCCTCATTCATGTCCCACATCCTAGAAGAATAGCTAGACAGACTGGACTCACTGGAGCAATGCTTATATCTTTTGCATTACAGAGGTGAATTCGGCCTGGGGGAGATCACGCGCTCGCGAGGTGTCATGGTCGAACCCCGGCTATTCTTCTTGTATCTTCCTTCAAATCTTTGCAGTTTTTTTCTCGTTTCCTGACTTTAATACCTTTGCTTATATCTTTATTGTCGATACATTCTGCCTTTATGCTCAGGGGCCAAGTGAATCTTTGCCTTGGGAGCGGAGCGAAAGTGTCCAGATTAGCAGTTTCATTTGCCGCCTTTTGGGGCCTTGCTAGCTCAGGAGATAAGGTCAAAAACCCATGATCTGGTCGATCATGGTCAGGGTATCTGCTTTTGTCGAAGGCAATGGCTCCGATCTTCAAGGTTCTCAAGATGTTGCTCCCTTTAATAAGAACACCATTTTTGCCGATGCATCCCTCCGCCTAGTATCCTTCTGGAAACATTCTATCCTATATAGTTGGTATCATTAGTATACCATATACCAGGGCGATGCTGAGGATCATCGTCCTCTATCATGCAGCTTGAATGAATTTTGAGGTGATTATGACTGAGCCGTTCGTTGATACCGAGACAGACAGAACCAAATCGAGATGGATAGCAGAGGCTTTTCAAGATTTCGGCCGGCCTAAGACCACTGTCCGATCTCTATTCTATTTTGCGATGCGGAGAGGCGTATCCGATTATCCCATCTGCGGTAAACTCGTGGGAGAGATCAGGATTTGTAGGCCGTATGATGAAAGTGATGGTGAACGTCTACCCAAATGGGTCAGCAGAGCCAGAAAGCTCGGCTTTATCCCCGAAGACGCAATCCTTGATGAGGTACCTGAAGAGCACTTATTTTTCCCAAAGACATCTTCGAATGGTACAAAACCCCGAATCGAAGTATGGATCAATAAATCAGCGCTGAACGAGCTTCTTCTCCCTATTTGCAATAAGTACGAAGCGACCCTGGTCTCAGTTAGCGGCAAGCCTTCTGAAAATGCTGTTGAAAGCCTTCTTCAGCGATCAGATCGACCGACCACAATTCTGTGTCTCTCGGATCTGAGTGTTAGCAGCTTCTTATTCGGCAAAAACCTAGCCAAGATGATTTCTGAAGCAAGGCTATCTGTCGAGAAAGACATTCGACTTAAGTGCATTGGTCTGTTGCCCCAGCAAGTCGTGGACCTCAAGATACCCACGGTTCAAGGACCAAAAGGGACTAAGGAGGATCGAAGAAAATACGAAACTTACCTGAAATCTCATGATCTCGGCAAAGGGAAAATGGCCGAACTGGACGCCCTGGAAGCATATAATCCGGGCGGAATAGCAGGTTTCCTGGATAAATGCATCTCAGAGTATGTTTTCAACTTTGATAGGGAGAATGAATCCTGGCTGCTCGATCAGAAAAAAGGTGTTTTTCCAAAAGATTAAAGCGAAATTTTGGGAAGAAGATTAGATTCCGATAATAAGTATAGATTGAAATTAATTAGGAGATATCGAAATGGCTGCTAAAGAAAAGCTGGATATGTTCTGCTACCAGTGCTCTCAGACTGCTCAGGGCACTGGTTGCACGCTGAAAGGTGTCTGTGGAAAAGAAGCAACTGTAGCCCGCCTGCAGGATAATTTGCTGTTTGCAATTAAAGGCATTAGTGCCTATCTGTACCATACGCGGGAACTGGGCTACACCGATCCTGAAGTAGATGCCTTCATCGAACGGGGCTTCTTCTCTACCCTCACCAATGTCAACTTCGATCCGGGATCATTCGTCAAGCTAGCTCTCGAGGCTGGGGAGATGAACATCAGGACCATGAAGCTCCTCAAGAAGGCCCATATCGAGACTTTCGGGGAGCCTGTGCCAGCGAAGGTAAAACAGGAACAGTGAAAGGTCACGGAATTCTGGTAACAGGCCACGACCTCTATGCTTTGGACAAACTCCTTCAGCAGGTGGAAGGAACAGATGTCTTCGTTTACACCCACTCGGAGATGCTTCCAGCTTACGGTTATCCCGGCCTGAAGAAGTACAAGAACCTGGCTGGCAACCTTGGCAAGGCCTGGTTCGACCAGAGGCAACTCTTTGCCAAGTATCCCATGGCTATCCTGGGAACCACGAACTGTTTCCTCATTCCGCGGGATGAGTACAAGGACAGGATGTTTACAACAGGTCCGGTCCGCCTGCCCGGAGTTCCCAACATAGAAGGTTACGACTATTCCGCGGTCATTGCCAAGGCTCGGTCGCTATCGGAGCTGAAAGACGAGCCGGGAGATTATGAGCTGACCACTGGCTTCTCAACCTCGGTCATCATCTCTCTGAAGGATAAGATCAAGCAGCTCGTCCAGGATGGAAAAATCAAGAGATTCTTCCTCGTTGGTGGATGTGATGCGCCAGTGAGGAAGTCGGACTACTACAGAGAGTTCGTCCAGAAGCTGCCCAAGGATACAGTTGTCCTAACCCTGGCCTGCGGCAAGTACAGATTCAACGATCTGGACCTGGGAGACATCGAGGGTATTCCTCGATTGATCGATCTCGGTCAATGCAACGATGCGATTGTTGCCGTAGAGATTGCTCAGGCTTTGGCTGGCCTGTTCGGCGTTGGTGTAAATGATCTGCCATTAACTTTGGTCGTGAGCTGGATGGAGCAGAAAGCTGTCGCCATACTCTGGTCCCTTCTGGCACTGGGGCTGCGGAATATTTACCTCGGACCGATAATTCCAGGTTGGGTCAACGACGACATACTCAAACTCTTGGTGGATAACTATGATATCAAACTGATCGGTAATCCCGATGAGGATATCAAGAAGATGATGGGTGCCTGAAGATTGGGCACCTATTTTCCAATTTTAAGACTTGTATAGAGGAACAATGTCTACAGAAGAGAACAAAGCAATCGTCCGACGATTCTTCGAGGAAGGCCCTTCAAAAGGAGATTTAGACGCTGCAAAGGAGCTTCTGTCACCCAACTTCTCCCTCCATGCGCCCTTTCCTTCTGCGCCAGGCATTCAGGGCATAATCGATATCATCACCACATGTCGTGCAGCCTTTGAGCACCTTAGTGTTGAAGTAGAAGATTTGATCGCAGAAGGCGATAAAGTGTCTGCCAGATTTGTAGCAAATGGCTTCCATAAAGGTAGCTTCATGAACCTACCTCCGACTGGCAAGCCGATAAAGATGACAGGCATCGAGGTCTTCAGGATCGAAGATCGCAAGATTGCAGAGTTGTGGGCCGAGGCCAACCTCATAGGCTTGATGCAGCAGCTCGGTGCATTTCCGGCAATCGATCAGTAAAGGCCAAGCGAGTTGTTTTAGATGGTTAGAAGGAAGATTATCAGGATAGACGAGGCTCTCTGCAACGGTTGCGGCAACTGTATGATAGCCTGTGCCGAGGGTGCTATAGAGATGGTCAATGGAAAAGCCCGGGTTGTAGGCGATAGGTTTTGTGATGGCCTGGGAGCATGTATCGGAGAGTGTCCGGTTGGTGCTCTGACAATCGAGGAAAGAGAGGCTGAGGAGTACGACGAGAAAGCGTCCAAGGCGCATCTGAGCCAGTCCAACCCGGGGAAATCTCAATTGGAAACTGAGAAGCTGGGGGAAGAAGGCAAAGAGCGTCGACCCATGACACCTTGCAACATCTCCTTCAATCGATCAACTAGAGGACCTGAGCATCATAAGCGCAAACTCGGACCATCCTCGCAGCTCAAAAGCTGGCCGATCCAGATGCGGCTGGCACATGCTGATGCTCCCTATTTCAAGGATGCCAAGCTGCTCATAGCTGCCGATTGTTCAGCATTTGCATGTCCCTCTATCTCCGACTTTATTAAGGGCAGAGTGGTTCTCATCGGCTGTCCCAAATTGGATGAAAAAGGGCCGTTCGTAGAGAAATTAGCCGAAATCCTACGCTCAAATGAAGTCAAGGAGATTACCATCCTCCACATGGAGGTGCCCTGTTGTTCTAATCTAGTCAGGCTGGTTCTGGAGGCTGTGAGAAAGTCTGGAAAGAACATCTCTCCTGACCGGTTTATTTGCAATATTGACGGGTCCGTAGTTAAAGATGATGAGGCTTGGTGATCTAAAAAATCTTTATAGCGAATGTTCCAGGCAGGCGATACAGAGCATCTCCTCGCCTTTCTGGACGAAGCTCTCTTTGCAGCATCCGCAGATCGCTATCTCCTTTCTGGGCTTCTCAGGGACCTCTAAATCTAGGATCTTGTAGGTATAGACGCTCTCGCCTGCGGAAATGAGTATAGAAATGGCCTCATGATGAGGTACATTCTTCGTTTTCATGAACCAAGCATGAAGCCGGGGATACCTGACGGTCTTTGCTGGGTCTAACATTACCCTGACGCCTTTTACCTTGGAGCCCGCCGGCGCACGCCTGGTCACTGTGACCGCCATCTTGCCGTGGTCCAGGATCTTCATCCCCTTGTTGCCAATAGTACAGCCCGCCAGAACCTGAAAGGGATCAGGGAGGCAGTTATAGGTCTCGCAGGTTACGAATAGCCGGTCTTTGTTAGATGCACCCAGTACTTTTTTGGCTAAATTGAGCATCTGGATTCCTGCAAAGGCACCAGTGCTCAGATATCCGTGGAAGGAAGCAACCTTCTCTATCTGAGAACGCATCTCTGGATCAGCGATATTCTCTATGATCTCCTCCATGCATAGTCCTCTAGCAGGGCTATGCCGATGTAGGAGTTTAATAAGCTTTGCATAAGTGCTATATTACAAGCAATAAGTAAAATAGGATTGTCACTAAATGATTCTTTGCTCTAAGCTCTTCAGGCTCGTGTAAATAAATAAGACCTGTCTCAGAACTATTTATGCCGCATTCGTATCTTCTACAGGAAGGTGTAGCTTGGAGCTCGGTGCTAATCGTAGGGTCCGTAACAATAGTAAAATTCTCAGAGAACGAGCCCAGCTTCGTTGGGCTTCTCCTCAGATGCTCTTTCAACTGCTTGCTATCTTCAACCTGGGATAGTTTTATTACTGAAAATATCTGTCTATGGTTTACTTTTCATGTTGCTATGTGCAAGTGGCATTGTGATGTTCCGGTAGAATTAAATTACTTTTCCAGAAGTAAAGCCTCGGCACAACGAGTCGGACCGGATAGCCATGATCCAGGGTTATGGTTTTCCCGTCGTGTTTGACTACAAAGAGCACGTCTTCTTGGAAAAAGTCATCCAAGGATAGG
>Ga0182021_10002695_pt1 | contig 20769 bp, 17 predicted proteins | sample 612E3MmetaG_FD_120493 | JGI IMG/M metagenome (GOLD analysis project Ga0182021, IMG submission 120493) | Permafrost microbial communities from Stordalen Mire, Sweden - 612E3M metaG (Illumina Assembly) | ecosystem: Environmental > Terrestrial > Soil > Wetlands > Permafrost | place: Sweden... | reverse complement strand
CGAGGTGCAGTCAACCGGCTGGACCGTGAATAGGATGCTCCCTACATCATCGCCACCGGGCAGCTGTGCCCGAGCCGAGAGCGCGGAGGTGCTGCTCGAGGTCTTGTCACCGTCGGCAGCCTTTCCGCAACCAGCCATGGACATGACGCCCAGGGCACCTACGACCAATACCGATGTCTTTGCCAATCTTCCTAGCTTTCTCAGGTGCATGATATTCCCCCCATTTTCCTTCTTTGTCGCGGGGCCACTCTTGAACCATTCGCCCCCGACTTCTTGTCGCACCGGCGCACACATGTACTACCGGCTATTGCCGCATCGCACGTTTCCCAGGTCGCTGTCAAGCAGAATCTGACACCGCGCTTCCACGGCCTTGTATGACTTGCTGCAGCTAAGGCAGTTTCCTTCCACGCCTGAACTTCCTCGGGAAAGGCACGGTGACGGTGCCGGCCGATCAGCTGTTGCGAGCAGTCCAAACGGACACCCGTGCTCGCTTTGCGATCTTGCGAATGGCGCCGTCTGGGTTGACGGCATGTTCGAAGCTACCGTAGTCGTGTGCCCACCGAATCTGCCTCACATCGCGACTATCGCCGCTCATGTCGATCATGGAGTTTCCCTTGCGTCATCCGAGCGGGCTGGTTCTACTTCTCGGTAGGAGCAAACGTGGTCAAAGCCGCCATCGTCATCCTGTTGGCCAGTGCGGTGCTGGTGTCGTCCACCGTCGGCGCCGAGTCGGACACGCCCTGGTCGCGGGACGAAGGGATGAGGGCTTGCCTCAGGAACTGCAGCTCAAGAATCGAGAAGGCAGCGTCTCCAACCAAGGTGCAGAGGGGCGCCTGCAACGACCGATGCACTTGCATCATCGACGGGATGTTCGAGCAGGGCGGAAAGCCCAAACGCGATCAAAGTGACCTGCCGAAGGTCGCGGCTGAGTGCAACACACGTCTTCAGCAAGAGGCCGTCGCGCAACGGGAGAAAGTCGTTCCGCAACCCGAGACAGCGCCGGCACCGGTGACAAAGCCTGGCGTGGTGGTCGGGGCCGAACTTCTGCCCGGCACGAGCTGCAGCAAGGCAACGATACCCAGCTTGCAGTACGATCATGGCGAACATCGAATCCAAATCGCCGGAGGGGGATTCAAGATGCGCCTGCCAAAGGGGTGGAGCGCCACGCTTGAGCGGCCCGATCTCGTGGTCGTGTCTGCGGCCGTGGGCGTGGAGGGAGTCCGTCCCGTGTTCGAGATGTTCGTTAGCCCGGTATGCAAGACCTACGACGGTCTTCTGGTCAACCGAAGGGTGGCGGCACGTGGTCTGATCGAACTCTTGCCAGCGAACGCCACAATGGACCAGGTCAAGCAGGGAAGTTGGACGGTGGGCCTCGGCGGCCCTGTCGGTCGGAACTTCGTTCTAAGCGATGTCGTGCTCAAGACAAAGAAGGGGGAGCGGATGGTCGTTCTTTACTCGACCCAACTGGCGGACTCGAAAACCTTCGGCCTGCACGCCGCCGCTGTTTGTCCAAGGAAGGGAGAAGGAAAGGGCAAATTGGGCGCTTGTGAGAAGACATACTTCAAAATGCTGCAAGAGGCGGAGTACTAGTCACGCGAACAGGAGCATTCCCAATGAGAGACACCCGCCAACCGACAAAGCACATCTCCTCCTGGGTTTCATTTCAGCCTCCGCATTGCGCGCTTGGCGGCGGTCATCTACACCAGGGGCGCCTCTTGCCGGTAGCAAAGAAGAGAACCGGGGCGGCTCGCCGGTAGCCGTGCGAGCCGCCCGCAATTTGTGCTGCATGCGGGGCGAACTGCGGTCGCCCCACTCGGACGGACCAGGCTAGAAAACCACCTTCACCGGGTAGGAATGGCTGGTGCCCGTACCGTCGCCTAGCTGGCCACTGCTGTTATATCCCCAGCACCACGCGGTGCCGTCAAACTTCGCCGCGCAAACATGGTCGTCGCCGGCCGCGATGGAGACCACGCCGGTCAGCCCGTACACAGGCGCGGCCGTCGGGCGTTGCGTAAGCGTTCTGTCACCCAGTTGGCCCGCAACGTTGTCGCCCCAGCACCAAACCGTGCCGTCGGACTTTAGCGCGCACGTGCCATACAAAGTAGCCGTAAGCGCAGTGACACCCGTAAGGCCGATGACAGGAACCGCTGACGGCCGGATGATGTAGGTGCCGTCGCCTAGCTGTCCAAAGTCGTTGTTGCCCGTGCAGCGCACGCTGCCGTCACCCAGGACAATCGAGCACGAGTGGTACGAGCCGACTGCGAGCCCTGCCGAAAGTGTAGCCTTGGTCTGCAGTGAGTTCGCAATCCAGTACAGCGAGGCGGTGTAGTTGCCCGTTCCGAGCTCACCGTTGTTGTTGTTGCCGGCGCAGGCCACCTGCTCCATCCCGCCACGCAGGCACGTGAAGACGTCCGCGGTCAGCACCTCTTGCGCGGCTCCGATCAACACATTCGAGGGTGTAGTCGGCGTCAGCGACGAATTCGTCGTGCCATTGCCGAACTGCCCGGATGAGTTGCTGCCCCAGCACGAAACGGCGCCGCTGGTCGTGACGCCACATGTGTAGAAGTATCCGGTCGCCACCTGTCGGAACAAATAGCCACCGCTCACGGAGACGGGCACGCTCGAGTCCGTCGTCCCGCCGTTGCCAAGCTGGCCAAATGTGTTCATGCCCCAACAGGAAACTGAGCCGTTGGTCTTGAGCGCGCATGAATGTCCGCCCTTCCCGCCCGCGGCCAGTGCGGCAACCCCGGACAGCCCGGATACGGCCACCGGCGTCCACCGGGCGACGGTGGTGCCGTCGCCGAGTTCACCCCACCCGTTCCATCCCCACGCGCGAACCGTGCCATCGGACAGGAGCGCGTAGCTGGCGCTGTTGCTGGCGCCGACCGCCTTCACGAAGGGAACGAAGTTCACCGCCGCGGTCGCGCTATAGGGTTCCAAGGTCAGCGGGACTACCAGCGGGGTGCCAGGCACCACCTGGACCGTGACCGCGGGTCCGGTCCAGGTGTTCACCGTGGACGAGGTCACGGACGAGCACGCCACGTTGAATGCGCTGGGCGCAACCGTGAGGATGCCCGCAGGCACGTTGCCCAGGCTCATGCTGGCCGACGACGCGCCCGAAGCCACCGTGATCAACAACGAACTGCTGGTCGCACCGGACAGGACCAGCTTCACGCAAAGAACGCCCGATGGAACCGTGGTCAGCGAGGCGGTCACCTCGGCCACGTCCGCGGACTGACCCGATCCAGGCTGGTCGCAGCCGATGGCCGCAACTGCCAGCGCTAATCCAAGAACCAACTGAGTCGAACGAATTTTCCCCATGTGTCTCTCCTTCAGCAGGGACCCAAGTGACCCTGCGGTTATCCCGACGCTGAACACCGCGCCGTGTGGCGGCTTCTAACAGCGACGGACGATGCAAGCAACTATCCGAGACGGCCTTCGACATTTGCCGGGACCAACCCGCGACGCCGGAAGAAATCTTTCGCGACGAAACGCTGGTCGGACGCGCGGGGATCGAGTTGCTGGGCTGTCTCAGGAACGCGCAGATGGGCTGACGCGTTCTGGCACCAGCCGCCCGTGGTCCCAGCCGCTTCGTCCATCTCGACAACGGTGCGAGCCCCCCCCCGAGAGACTGCGCCCAATCAACGAGGCATATCAGCCAGCCCGCCGGCATTGATGACATCGGAGTAGCCGGCGTGGTGGCCTTTGTGGATGCCACGGCGCCGACCGAGAGACCGGCTCCGCGCGCCGCGCGTTCGGACAGCCCCGTCATGGCCGCCGTCGATTCGAATATCTTGACCACGCTGGTGCCGAGCGCGCCCTGGTAGAGCATGTCCAGGCCAAGCGCGTTCGAGGCCGCGATGCGGCCCTGTCGATTCGCCGGGCCCACGAGCGGCACGCGCACGCCCCGGCCTGAGACCTTGTGCCGAATCTCCAGCATGTCGCCGACCGCGTAGATGTCCTGATCGGTCGGCGTCCAGCAGCTTCCCGTTAAACGCCGGCGGAAAGCGCAGCGCGAAGGCAACCCGCCAAAGTTGACATTGCTGCGTGTCGCCGCTATTGCAGCGCTGTCTCCCTCACGCACTTGAGACACCCAGGTCACCGCAGATGCATCTACAACATGGCAAGAGACTCAATCTTCATCCGGCGATTTGTCTGCTCGGCGGCGTATTCTTCATCTATCTGGCCTTTTCACCTGGGACGGTCGCGGGCATGGGCTACGTTTCCGAGGAGGTGACGGCGGGCAACCAGCTTCTTTCCAATGCAGTCGCTTGGATGAAAGGCAATTCGCCTGTGCCAATTGATTGGCCACGCCACGGCCTTCTGCCGGTGCTGTTCGATTTGCCGTTCCTGGGGGTGGGTTCCCATTTGCCAGGACCGCTGAATCAAGACTGGGTCGTTTCCATCGAGCCTGTTCTCTTCACCGCCCTCCTGGTATTGGTCCTGTTTCTCTGGTTACGGCGCCTCACTTCGCCCGGATGGAGCTATCTTCTGACTCTGACAGCAACATTTTGCACCATGCTCTGGCCATACGCCTACATTGGCCTGGAAGTCAAACAGTCGCTGGCGCTGATGTTGGCCGGCTACTTGGGTTTCTCACGTGACACCAAGATCACGTGGTCACACACACTACTGTTTGGCGCCAGTTGTGCGGTTGCGGTGTCGGCAAAAGCGTCAGGCACCTTCCTCATACCCGCAGTGTTGTTCATCGTCGGGCATTTCTACTGGCGTGGCTCCTTGGGGGAACTACGAGGGCAAGGGCGCAAGCTTCTCGCCACACTTGCCGTCATCTTCACAGTGTTTCTTTCCAATGGCGTCGTTCGTTCGTTGTTCTATCGGCGCTACGGTGACCAGGGAGACTTCTTTGGATCCTGGCTGGTCAGGGGCCCGACCGAGTATCTTCTCCAGGTGCTCGGATATTTCGGTTCACCTAACAAGGGACTGATCGTATATGCTCCGATTTTGCTGCTCTCCTTGCTGGCTCTCACCCGCATGCCAAAAGCACATCGACCTTTGACAATATTCACGCTTCTCACGCTGTGCGGTTTGGTCGGTGGTTATGCGCTTCTGAGAATCTACACTGAAGAGACCTGGGGACCCCGGTATCTTCACACTGCCGTCGCTCCCCTCATGCTCTGCATTGGCGCAACGCGATCGCGCCTTCGTGCCGCTGCCGCCGCTCCGGTTCTGGTCCTGGCCGCGCTCGGCTTCTGGGTCTCGTTCCTCGGCACATTCTTCTGGTACGGCGGACCCCACGTCGCGGCACGGGACGCCTCGCAGTCAACCCTGGAGGCAGTGCAAGGAGACATCATCTGGAATCCGATTCTATTTGACGAGCGATTGTTCTCCAGCTATTCGCGCGGCGGACCGGAGTGGTGGATGCCGGACCACACCTGGTGGTTTGAAAGGCCACTTGATGCCCCAACGGTGAGGCCGGTTCACTTGGCTCAACATGCGGTGCCGCAGCCGTTCTTGTTTCGCCTCTGGAGGGCGCCAATTCACGGCGGCCCCAGACGACTGTGGTACTTCCATTTACTGTGTTTCCCTGTAGGTGTGCTGCTCGTGGCAAGAGCAGGCTGGCTGGGGAGGAACGGAACAGCCCGGCTGGAGCACCCAACGGTTTGACGGATGGCAAGTTCAAGCAATTATGCCGTCCCATTGGCGAAGATATGGTTTGGCCTGAGAAGGGCTGAGCGCGACCCCAAAGGAAGGATCTTCAAGTAGATGGATTCAAAGTCCTTGTTTCTGCAAGACTGGCTGAAGAGAAGAATCGCTGAAGAGCCCTACTGGTTCCATCGGATCACCCTTCCCGGCGGACTCGTGACACCTGGATGGAGCGATCCGAGAGTCGACAAGTTGCCCCATTTCGGCCTACCCGACAACATGGATGGCATGCGTGTCCTCGACATCGGCTCTGCAGAGGGGTTCTTTTCCTTCGAGGCAGAACGCAGGGGAGCAACCGAGGTCATCGGAATCGAAAACTATCCGGCCATGGCGCGCAAGTTTGAGATTTGCCGGGCTGCTCTGGATTCGCACGCGCGTGCGCACCTGACAAGTGTCTACGACCTGGATCCGAAGACGTTCGGCACGTTTGACCTGGTGATGTTCTTCGGCGTTCTATACCACCTGCGCCATCCCCTTCTGGCACTTCAGAAGATCCGGTCGGTCTGTACCGGAACCTTGCTGATGCAGACAGCCACTTGCGACAATACCAGCGATACGCCACTGGCCGAGTTTCACCCGTTCGGCATACAGAGTGGTCCTCCCGAGAATCCCAGCCACGATCCGACTTGTTTCTGGTTCCCCAACATAGCCTGCTGCGTGGCCATGCTTCAGCATGCTGGATTCCGTGACGTGCAGCGAATCTCGCCGCAGGCCCCTGTCGGCGGGGTCTTTCGCGCTCGGGATGCTTTCGCGGAGAAGGGTCGACCTCCGGCCGAAGAAGCGGCGCCCTGGTCATAGTCATAATGCAAGCGATCGGCCAGAAGCGCCGGTCGATGATCGTGGTGCGCGCGGCCCCGAGACTCTTCAACCGCCCGGAATCCCAAGTCCTTGTAGAAAGCGGTGATCGCGGGGCCAGATCCCGCTCGACGACCTTGAAGAACTCGTTGCGGCTGGCCGAGAAGGTCATCTGGTCGGTCAGATACTCGGCCACCGACTTGTACTTGGCATCGGCGGAGGTCACCGGCACGATCGCACCCAGGGTCTTGCTACCAGGCTTCAGTGAACTGTAGTCGGCTTGGCGAGGTCGCGCAGCAAAGGGCTGCCCTTGCTGCGCAGTTCTTCCATGGCCTTGGCATCCGTGGGGTCGGTGGAATCAACCAGGCAAGCGAGCATCTCGGCTGCGTCCTCTGCCGGCGTAGTCGGCGCCAGCACAAGCCCGCGCCAAGGCCGCGCCGGGGGCGCGGTCACTGGTTTCACACGCGGGGCGAGTTGCTGCCGGCACAAAGCTACACCCGAGGCTGCAACCACGCCCGGGTCCGCATCCTTGCTCGCCTCGCGCAAGGCCGAGAGCGTGCTCGTGCCGTTGGGTGGCAGGACCAGGACCGCGGCGCGGCGGATGTCGGGGGAAGAATCATTAATGAGAGCCAGAAGGTCGTTCCTGCCAGAGCACACCGCGCTTGCGTCGGCCAGACTTTGCAGGGCGGCCAGCCGCAGTTCGATTGAGTGGTCCGCTCTGCCCGCCGCATCGGCCAGAACCCGACACGAGCGAAGCGCCACCTCGTCGGGAACCTCCCACACGCCGAGAAGACCTGGATCGGCGTCGCCCAGCAGGGCGCCCAGGGTGCGCAGCGCGCGCTCGCCAAGCTGCGCGTCGGCCGAATCACACTCGGCCAGCACGGCGTCGAGCAGGAGCAGGCGATCGGGCAAGTAGGGCACGCTGTCGAGCGCAGCCAGGGCCAGGCTGCGATCCGGGTCAGCCAACGCTTTGCCCAGTCGAGCCACACCGATGCGTGCCGCCCAACGGCCCAACTCGGCCCGATCGCCGCGTTCGGCCGCCTTGCGCAGGCCCTGAAGGGGCACCTCCAGCAGGCCGGTGCGGCGGTTGTAGGACGGACGGTCGGCCGCGCTGGCCGGCGCGATGAACAGCAATGACAGGGTCAGGGCCAAAGCTGTGGCGTTGTGTCTCATCGAAAGCTTCACAGCGCAAACCCAAGAGTCAAATTGACGACCGGTTGGTAGTACTGAAACATCTTGCCGAGGGAATTCCAAGAAATTGGGCCGGGGTCTTGTTTGAGGGGAAGCAGGGACAGGACGCCCGCGCCGGCGACCAGATAGACACCGCTCGCGAACGCAATTGCGTATCCGAATTCCGACTGGAGGACAAGGTCAATTCGACTGTAATCCCTTCCACTGTAGTCATGTCCGACCGCGACACCTAGCCCGACCTTGGCGGCCACATAGAACCCCTCCAGTCCATTCCCCGTGAAGGACAGTCGCGGGCCCGCGGCTGCTGCAATTTCGTGAAGAGCCAGCCGGGAACCATCGCGGAAGTATCGGTACAGGAGTGTTCCATTTATCCCAACGACATCCGACACGCGTGCGTGGAAGTCCACGGGAACCGGCGTCAGCATGGCCTTGTTGTGAGTGGTGGTGCCCGCGCCCACAGAATAGAGCACCGGCTCCAGCACATTAAGCCCCACCGCAAAACGAGGAGGCCTGCCTGGTGGGCTGGCCTCGACCTGCGGCGCCGATGACGTCGGCAGCGGGCCAGGGGCATCCGCCCGGGGCGGTTCGGGCACGGAGGGCACGACCGGACGGAAATCGTCGCTGGATTCAAGCGGGGGCGCGCCCGATAGTGATTCGGATGCTGGCGCGCTCTGGTCAGCGAGCGAAGCGAATGACGGCAGGCAGATGGAGAAAGACAGCACCAAACCTGCCCGTCGCAGAGGCTTGAGCGACGCGAAACCGGACCGCTTCTTACGTAGCGAATGCATGAACCACCTCCAATGTTCTTGTCTCTGGTACGGGCAGTGAGGGCATTTGGATGGGGCTTCTTGCGTCAGTGGATCTGGCATTGGCGCGCCAACTCGACACTTCGACCCGAAAGGCCAGTGGGTGTGGGCAGGCCCAGCGCCGAAAGGATCGTGGGAAAGAGGTCGGCCGTGCAGAGGGAGCGGTCACCCACCCAACTCGCGTTGACTGCGGCGGGTACCAGCATGTGGTCGCGTTCCAGCGCCCCATGCGAACCGTTGTGCGGCTGGTACTCGAAACGCGAGCGCAGGTCGAAGCCCGCCCGGGCGCACACCACCAGATCACCGGCGCGGGCCGAGCGAAAGAATTCGACCAACTGCCAGGGCGCATCGGGGAAGCCTGTGCCGGCCGTCAAGGCAGCCACCTCGTCCCGGGTCATGCGGCAGGGCAGGACGCCGTAGCCGAGCGGGTTCTCCCCCTCGACGGAGAATCCGATGCGGGCCGGCTGGGTCGCGTCGTCGGCCAAGGCTCCCCGTGCGTCGACCACGGCCTTGCCCGCCGTTCCCGCCAGCACATAGACCTCGGGCGCGCGCCGGTAGATGACATGCGCAATGGCGGGATGGGCAAGCAAGGCGGCCACCAAGTCGGCGGGCTTCTTGTTGGGCGCTTCGAAGTCGGGTCTTTCCTGCCAGCCGGTCTCGCCCTGCAGATAGAGGTTGGCCATCGAGTTTCCCGACACCATGGCCGCGGCCTGCGCCGAAAACAAGTGCCGCCATAGCTTGGGATAGGTCAGGGTGCGGGGATATACAGGCCGCATGATGTCGTCGATGTCCACGTGGGTGTGGGTCGCGGTTTGGCCGTGGTCCGAGGTGATCACGATGAGCGTGCGCGCCAGCGTGCCGCGCCGGTGCAGCTCCTCGATCAGTCGACCCAGGCTGGCGTCGAAGCGGCGGTAGGCTTCATAGCTCTGCTCACTCTGCGGCCCGAAGCGATGCCCCAATTCGTCAATCGCGGAAAACACGGCGTGCACTGACGGGAAGCCACGCTGCCACGCGCGTTGCACGGCCGCCTCTGCCTGCAGATTCGACGCCTGCCAATCGGTGGTGGCCAGCGCCTTCAGAAAGGTCGCGGCCTTGGAGAATCGGGTCATGCGTGCGCGTGACGGGCAGCCACGCACGAACCAGGTGTTCACGTCGGCCAGGCCGGGTATGTAGTAGAAGAGCGTGCGCACGTCGGCTGGGATGTCGCGTTCCAGTTTGGCCGCGCGCCAGGGCGCCATGTACGATCGCGTGCGAAAGAGGAATTTGCCGCGCCTGCCTGTGGGACGCTCGGCCCAGCGAATGCCGGGTAGGTTGGCGCGTCCGGGATGCAGGCCGGCCAGAAGAGGCAGGTGGGCCGGGCCGCTGACCGAGGGAAACACCGAAGTGGCGGGGCGCATGCCGCCGCACTCGCAGAAGTGCCGGCGCAGATTCGGCATCTCGCCAGCCGACGTCAGAGCATCCATCACATCCCAGCGCGCGCCGTCGGCCAGGATGGCGAGCACACGGTCGAAGCGAGACGGCTCCGGCATCACTTCCGTCTAGCACGAATCTGTCGATCTACAGGGGACTGAAGTCACGCGCTATTTCTTGAAGGTGAAGTGGCCAGTAGCGATCTCGATGCTCTGCCAGGTCATCGTGTTCCCCGTGATGGTCACGGTGTACGGTGAATCGTCACCGTACTCGTAGCCGAGCAGTCCATGGATGGTCAGCGTGCTGCCGTCCAGCGTGTATGTGAAGTTGTCCGTCAGACTGTCGACGGTGGTGAAGCCGCCGTGTATCCACTGGCCGGAACCGCCGTTGAAGTTCCATTGATTGCACAAACCCGCGGCCGTCGCGCACGGGTTCCAGGTGCCTTCGATGCTCACGGTGGCGGTGCTGGGGGTGTAGCTGACGTTGATGTACTTGAAATCAAGGTAGCGCCAGTCAGTGCCCACCTTGACCTGGACATAGCAGCCGAGCAAGTTGTTGCCCTTGTTCAGCGTGAATGCGCCTGCGGCGTCGGGAACCAGCGCAGCCCCGTCGCGGTAGACGTTGATTCCCCCGGTCTGGCCAGTCACATAGGCGAGCAGCTTGATCTGTGCGCTCTGTGACACGAAGCCGTCGGTCAGGTCAGAATCGACACCGGCGTCGTCGAGCCGCGCGATGCGGTACGCGGGGAACATGTCGTTGCCAATCGTGCCGTCCTTCACCTCGGCCCAGCGCTTGGTGATCTTGCCCCAGTCGCTGAGTGAATCCTTGGCGACGTAGGTGATCCGGTCATAGAGGGTGAAACGGCCAGCGTCGATGTCAGCCTGGCTGTCGGCCGAGTTGTAGGAAGCAAACGTCTCATTGGCATACTCGAACCTGCGCGTGGTATTTCCGGGGTAGTTCGGATCCGCGACGTACAAGTTGCCGTCGAAGATGCGGTAAACAACCAACGCGTGGCCACCGCCGTTGACCGTGTCCCAGATCTCCGTCATTTGCGGCTGATGGGTCAGTTGCATGGAGTAGGCAAACAGACGCCAGGTGTCCGCGTCCACGTTGGCGATGAATTCCTCAGTGAGCTGCCGCCCCAGGCTAGTCCAATCCATCTCCTTCCAAACCACCGACGCGAAACGGTAGCCGCGCGAATCGTCCATCCAAAGGTTGGGAGTGGGCGGCTGGTTTCCGTTGTTGTCGTAGCGGCCGTACAGGGTGAGGTCCTTGCCGTCCGGCTGCTCGTAGTAGTACCACATGGCGGTCATACTCTGTCCGGTACAGTGGCCCGAAGTGAGATACGAGCCGTAGTTGGGGAACTGCCAGTCGTCGATGCCGGGTCGAAAGCTGGTGTCGATGTCCTTCTTCAGCAGGGCCTTGTCGATGGCACTGAGCAAGAATGAAGAGAAGTGCTTGGTGGCGACCGTGAGCGAGTTCGCATCCTGAGAAACCGTCGCCATGCCCTCGAGTTTCTGGGTCGCGGAGTTGTAATAGAAGCCCATGGCGAACTGTCCCGCGGGAATCTTCACCGGAATCTGCACCGTGATGATCTCCTTGGAAAAGGTGCCACCGTTGTCCACGGTGATAAGCGGCGTGATCGGGTTGAAGTCGCTGCCGAAGGTGTGGCCCGTCACGGGCGCCGACGAGATGGTGAATGTTTGCGACCCAGGGTAGGCGCCGCCTGGCACGCTGAGGGTGAGGCCATTCAAGGCAGCGTCGGGGACATTGACCGTCATGGTACCGCCGTCGGCGCCCACCTGCTGGGTGGCCAGCGTCGTCGCGGCCCCGGTGGTGATGGTACCGGTAACGCCGCCACGTTGAGACCCCAAGTCCGATCCCGCATCGACCGCATCCCTACCGCCCGCCTCCGCCCCAGAAGCCGATCCCGCATCGACCGCATCCCTGCCGCCCGCCTCCGCCCCAGAAGCCAATCCCGCATCGACGGTATCGCGGGCGCCCAGGTCCGCTCCAAGATCCGGGTTCGAATGGACCGCATCCTTGCCCCCCACGTCTGCTCCGGTTGCCGCGTCCGTCTGCGCGGCTGGGTGAGCCAGCCACCCGAAGACGAACGAAATCCCCCTGTTTCCCGTGTCCCATGTGTAGGACCAGGTGGCTGGATCCGAATCGACCACCTCGTAGCTGCCCGCCGGGACATTCACATTGGGCTGAACCGACCAATAGAGGTAAGGCGGGGCAGTTGATGTCCTCGACCATGCGGCGCCCGGGGTAAGATCATAGCCGCTGTTCGAGGCAACAGCCTTCCACGGTCCTTGCATGGCCCCGGTCTGCGTATCTCGCAAGGCAAGTGTGCCGGGAGGGCTCCCCTGTCCACTGTTCCAGTGGTAGGTCATGATCTTGGTGATGCGGGCGGAGTCGTTCAGGGTGAAGATGGTCTTCACGGGTGGGTTGTCCGACACCCCGGCAAGGCTGTTCAACGAAAACAACAGAGCTTCCGTGCCATTCGCAGTGTCTGCTGGCTCGGTATTCTTGTGGGAACATCCAGCGATCAACGTCGTCAGCAGCAGTAGTTTGGTCTCTTGGCTCATGGGATTTGCTCTGCGTTCAGGTGGAATCTTGTGATGGCTGCGAGTCAGGCGCGCCAGCGTCTGCAGCCTTCCGGGCAACAAAGCGTACTCCTATCGCAACGCTGGTGTATAGCGATAACCCTTGCCACACGGCGCCCAATAGCGGCGGGATTGTCGAATGACTTGCGCCGATACGCCACGTATCCATACCGCCAACGCCCTCGAAGTTCGCTTCGAGCTTGGTGACACGCGCGCATCGCTACACCCGGCAGGCACGTTCAGTCACGTCGTCGCGCAGGCACTACGCGTGCGCCTGCGCTAGCACTACTGATTGAGATTCGGACCGAGCCGGCGCGTCGCGAGTGCCCCGGCCGCGACGAACGACGAGGGAAAAATACTCGACGTATTTGACCGAGGAGTGAGGCGGCGGACAGGGCCCGCAGCAGCGACGACGGCGGGAGAATTTCAATCAGTAGTGCTAGAGTCGGTCACAATGGCTCGCCGTCATGCGCCCGTGGCCCTGACTGGGCTTGGCTTGGCTCTCTTGCTGGTCATGGCGTCGCGAATTCCGGCCGCACCCTCGCTACCGGCGAGTCGTGAGATGGGTGACCCTGGCACGTCCACGTCGGTCGAGCCGATTCCGGTGCCGGAATCGGCTGACATCAAGCAGCGCGGGGTAGCGCTGGGGCTGTTCGCCGAGGACGTCAGCTTCTCCTACGCGCCCTTGCTGCAGGAGATCGCAGCCCTGGGCGCAACCCATGTGTCGCTGGTCGTGCCCGTGTACCAGACCCATGCGGCCTCGACCGTTTTGAGCCTTCACACTCGACTGTCGCCCACACTGGAAGCCGTTGCGGATGCCATTCGGCTTTCGCGCCGGGCTGGCTTGGAGGTGACGCTGTTCCCCATCGTGCGGCTCTCCGAGCCGCGCAGCGCCAGGGAATGGCGGGGCACCCTCCAGCCCGCGAATAGGGACGCGTGGTTCGCCAGCTACGGCTCTTTGCTGGCGGACCTGGCAGCGCTGGGCGCGCTGACCGACGTTTCGCGCCTGGTGGTGGGCAGCGAGCTGTCATCGCTGGATGGCGACCTGCCGCGCTGGCGGCCCCTGGTCGAGCGCATCCGCGCCCTGTTTCCCGGTACGCTCATGTACTCGGCCAACTGGGACCACTATCAGGACGCACGCCTGTATGACCTGGTGGACGAGATCGGCGTGGTCGCCTATTTCAACCTGCGCGACAAGGACGGCCCCAGCGACGTGCCGGCGCTGACCGAGCGCTGGCGCGGCCTGCGGCGCGAGATCGAGTTCAACCTGGGCGCGTACGGCAAGCCATTCGTGTTGTCCGAATTGGGCTACCGCTCGCGCACCGGCGCGACCGCTGCTCCCTGGGACGAGGTCAAAGGGGGCGTGCCCGACGGGGATGAGCAAGCGCGCGCCTTCCAGGCCTTCCGAGCGGCGTGGACCGCGCGCGGGCAAGCCCCGTCGCGCCTGGCCGGCCTCTACATTTGGAACTGGTACGGCTACGGCGGGCCACAGACCACCAGCTACACCCCGCGCGGCAAACCCGCGGTCGATGTCATCCGGCAGATCCTGGACGAGATGTAGCAGGCGTCTCGCTGCTCGCCGCCGGCAGATGCCGCTATTCCATCGGAGGGTAGTCAGGCTCGGGCGGAAGATCGACCGTAGGCTCGACCGCGGGGGCGCGCCGCGCGCCCGGGGACCAGAAGGCCCACTGGAACGACATCCCCCCCTCGAATACGGTGGCCAGGTCCCAGAACCCAGCTAGCGCGCGCAGCTCGGCCGCGAGCCCCAGGTAGTTGGTGAAGTGGTAGACCACGCCGCCGCCCACGCCGGCCGCCAAAGGACCGCCATGCACGCTATCGCTGCGTCGGAAGTTGGTGGTAGAGCCTGGGGTCAGATCAGGGTGAGGCGCCACGTAGAGACAAAACGCCGTGCCGCCTCCCAGGCTGCCGGTCGCGAATAGTTGCAGATTGCTCGCGCGTCCGAAGAGGCGGTCAGTAAACAGATAGGCACGGGCGAGCACGGCATAGGCCCAGCTTTTCGGCGTCGGGCAGTCAGTAGCACCACACCCAGTGCCCATGTCCCTAAGCACGAACTGATAGCGTCCCTGCAAGGAAAACGCGACGTGATCGGTCCACTGGTAGCCAATCTCTGGCAGAAGGTGCAGGATGCCGCCGGTCGACCAACCCTTAACCCTCGCGCCCGGGTAGGCATCCGGGGTTCGGGTCGGAAACCAACCGTAGGCTGAACCAAGGCCCATGCCCAGCCACGCTCGTTTCGCCGGACGTCGGCGGCCTTCGCGCTTCTCCGCATCCTTCTCCGCTATCTCCCTATGGATATGGGCCAGTGGATCATCATCCGCCCCAGGCTGGTCGGCAGTGCCGGTTCCGGCCGCGCCCAAGCCGCCTTTTCGGATTAGCAAGATGTTCGGGCTCTCATCGGTTCCGTTCGAGGCTGTGATCCTGTTGCTCGCACTGTACGACTGGGCAAAAAACTGCAGCGCGCTGCCCTTGACGTCGGCGCCCCGGATCTTGACAACGTACCAGCCCTTGGGCGAGCGGATCGCGTCCGCCGTGGTGAAGCGTTCAGTGCCTGATGGCCGGTAGTTGAAAACGACCTTTGGCGTAGCCAACGTGGGCTTGACTGCGCAACGGATGGTGAGATCAGTGCCTGCCTGCACCTCGGAAGGGGTGGGGCAGAAAAGCGCCTGCGGGAGACGGGACGGCAGCTCGGGCTCGGGTGGCAGTGCCGGCTTCTTCACTTCCACGACAGTGGCGCCCTTCCCAGCCTTGGCGGTAACTGGCGCAGCCTTGGCGGTAACTGGCGATGGCGGACTGGGCTTTGCTTTGCCGACGCTCGACGATGTTGCGGCGGTGGCACGCGGCGCCGCGGGTGCCTTCTCCTTCTGCTTGCCCGGCGCATGGGCACCCCTCGCGGTCTTCGAGGAAGTCGCACACGCAGGCGCAAGCAGCAGAAGTGCGCAGCTACCCAGCAAACAGTGTCGAATGGTCAGTTTCAAGCCCACGATGGCCTCTTTGCGGATGATGGTTTGTGATGTCGTCTTGCCACGCAGCAACCCTCCCCCGTCAACGGGGTGTGAGGCAAGCAAGGGTAGTCGTCATCATTATGTTTGACGCCTGGGCTAGGTCACACTCGTTCCCGTTCGCGGCCAGACAGACGCTGCCAAGCGCTGGCGCCTTCTAGCAATCAATGGCCGCCAAGCTGATCAATCCTTTTCTGTATGAGCGGCCGGTCAGGCGCATTGGGTGAGGCCTTGAGATAGAGCTTGAGGTGGCGCACGGCCTGCGCAGCATTGCCGGCCTGGGCATAGGCCAGGCCCAGACCGCGCCGGCTCTGGGCGTCCTTTGGATTCAACTTCAGCGCCTCTGAGAAGGCAGCAATGGCCTCGCCCGGCGCGCCGCCGAGCAGCTTGGCATTCCCCCGCTGATAGGCCGCAGTGGCCTCTTGCGCCTTGTCGGTGGCAGGCTGGGCACCCGGCGGGGCGGCTTGCTTCTTCTCGGGCCTCGACACGGCTGGCTCCCGCAAGGGTTTGTCGGCAACTGGTTTCTCGGCGGCCGGCTTGGGCGCTGCCGCAGGCTTTCGAGCGATAGGGCGTTCGGCAGGCGCTGGCTTCTCGGCCGCGATTCTCTTCTCCGCCGGTTTCGGTTTTTCCTCCGCTGGAGCTGGCGCGGGGACGGGCTTCTCTGGCTGAGCCGGCTTCTCGGCCGGCGCAGCGATGGGCGGGGCCAGCTTGTCCTTTGCCAGAGCCTCTGGCTTCTCTTGCGCCGCCGGCTGAGGCGTGGCCGGTTCCACGGCTGCAGCGGGAAGGGCAGGCTTCTCGACGGTCGCAAGCCGTGCGGACGCGGCGGCTTTCTCCGACCCGACCACCACCGGGGTCTGCTTCTGGTCCGGACCTCGGTGCTTCTTGCCACCACCGGCAAAGACGGCTATCCCCACGGCCGCCAGCACCAGCACGCCCACGCCGCCAGCGGCAAGCAGGAGGTTGCGCCGGCCTCTGCCCGATGCGCCTTTCAGGCCTGCTGCCAAACCTACAGAAGGCGCCGCGCCCGCCCATTCCGGGACGGCCTCGGACGCCTCGCTTCCTCTGGGAGCTTCGCCGCTGGCTCTCACTTCGCGCAATCCAGTTTCAGGCCTGGCCGCCACAACAGCTTGCGAGGGTGGCTCAGCCGGGGGAGGCTCTTCTGCAGCCGCGACGCCGCCTGCCGGCGCCGCGCTGTCATCCAACGACATGCCCACCGCTCCCGGGGCTGGACCCGTTGCATCTGCCGCGAGCCGATGCGTGAGACCCGCGGGCATACTGGCTGGCGCCGGAGGAGGGGGTGGAACCATGGTTGGTGCCATCGCGAATTCCGCGGTCGCGGTTCGACGCCTGGGCGCCGCTCCGTGGCTTGCAGCAACAGATGCTGGAGGCGCTGAAGAACCTGCCGGGCTGGCTGGCGCCGGTGGCAGGGCCGGCTCGCCGCTTGCTGGATCTTGGGCGATCGCCGGGTTGGCGTCCCCGGGAGCAGTCCCAGGAACCGGCCGGAAAGCGGCCGACCCTGGCGAGGCGGGCCTGTCAGTGGCCAAAGGACCCGGCCGCGAGGGCATGGCGGGTGGTGGGACGACTGGCCTGATCGGCAGCCCCGGCAGGGCTCCGCCCGGCCGCGAAGGCAGGGCGGGTGGTGGGACGACTGGCCTGACCGGCAGGCCAGGCAGGGGTCCGCCAGACCACATCAGGGTCTTGGCGGGCGAGGCCGGCTTGTTCGCGCCATGGCCGCCGAACACCGAGGCCGCCGTGACAATTGGCCTGCCACACGCTTGGCACACGGTGACTGGCTGTGTCTCTCCCGGCGAGGTGGCAGGGAGAGGGGCTTGGCAGTAAGGACAGTTTGATGGCGTCATTTGACGGGCAAAGCCGGTGGGGGTGGTGGAGGCGAAGCCACGCCATGAGCCGGTGGCGGAGGTGGCGGCGGCGAAGCGACCGCATGCGCTGGCGGCGGCGAGGACGGCGGAGGCGAGGGCGGAGCGGTCGAGCCGTCTCCCGAGAGAGCCCGGCCGACCAATCTGTCGAGCGAGTCGTCAACGACATCGCTCTTCAGGGTTTCCTCGGCGCGACTGATCACCGCGCCCTTGTCGGCGTCGAAGAGCAGGACGAGGATCTTGACCGGCGCTTTCTTCTTGGCCCCGCTGGCGCGCACCATCTCAGCCCAGAGAAGGCGGTCGCCACCCAGCAACCGGGCCACCTTGCCGTAGCACTCGTCGTCGGCCTGGGCGCACTCAGCCTGCCCCTGCGCGGTTTCCATGCTGATCCCGGCGACCACTCTTTCGTCCACGCCGGGCACCTCGGCCCTGACCAGCTTCTCGTTGAGCGCGGTGGCGACATTGGGCAAGAGGAACCTTTCGGCCGGCAGCAGAACCAGCTTCACCTTCTTGGGCGGCGGTGCTGGCGGTGGCGGCGGCGGCTGCGGACGGGCGACCGGAACCGGCGTCGCGGGTGGGACTTTGCGGGCAGCGCAGCCGAGCGGCGTGGTCAGAATCAGTCCGGACACCAGGAGGATCTTGACGGTTGAGTTCACGGTCATCTCCAAGAGCTGAATATACCCCCCATCCGCGCTCAGGGGACCATCGGGATTGCCTTCTATCACTCCCACGCGGCTGGCGTGGCTCGCATTATGGCAAGGTAGGGCGATCGATACCAGACCCAAGCAGCGCACGCGCGTTTCCCCAGAGGAGTAGGCGCTCGCGCTCCGGATCGAGAGCCAACCCCCGCGCCAGGCGCAACGTCTCGGCCTGGCTGGCCCAGGGCGAGTCGGTACCGAAGAGGATACGGTCTGCTGGATGGGCGGTGAGGAATTCGCGTCCCCGCTTCTGGCCGAGCCGTTCCAGGGACATGGAGATCTCCATGGTGATCGGCTTGCCGAGGAGATGGCGTTCAACTTCGTCCCAGTCGTCCCACGCACCGGTGTGGGTAGCTACCAATCTGAGGTTGGGAACCTTGTCGAGCAGGCGGACGATGCGCACCGGATCGGCCTTGCGATCGTGTGGAAATGCGAAGTCAAAACCCGTGTGACAGACAACCAGCAAGCGCATCTGCTCCAGCACACGGAAGAAGTGGAACAGCGCGGGGTCGTCGAGTTCAAAGTCCTGGTAGTAGGGGTGCAACTTGATGCCGGGCAGCCCAGCCTGCGCCACTAACCGCGCCTTGCCCACCGGATCGGGTCCCTTGGGGTGGACCGAGGGAAGCGGGACAATCCTCTCCGAGGCGATCTGGCGGGACCAGTTTAGAATGGGCGCGAACTGGTCGGGCTTGGTCGCGATCGAGCACACCACCGCGCGCTCTATGCCGGTGCTGTCCATCGAAGCCAGCAAGGAGGAGACCTTCCCATCGAGGAAGGCCTTGGCATTGCCTTCTTTTTCAAGGTGGGCGATGGCCCGTTCGGCCAGGCCGTCAGGGAAGGCGTGCGCGTGAAAATCGATGATTCCATCCAGGGCTGTGTCGTTCATGGCAGTTCCCTCGATTCCGAGTCACGCTTGCGGGGGTGTCAAATTTGTGCCGGTATTTGGCCGGACGACCGTCACTTGATTGACATCACGCATCGGGACAATGCCCGTCCGAATGCGGGCATCACGGTGCTTGAGTCCGGAAGTTGGCATTTTATGGCTGTTTTTGCCATGCCGCATTGCGTGCCATTGGCCCCAACCCCTCGATAGGTGCGCGGTGAGATTTGAGCATGACATTTGCTTTGTATTTGAGATCACGGATTCAATGCCAACGAGTGGAAACAAGGAGTTCATGACCAGGTTCCTTGCCTCAACCAGGAGAAGGCTTGAAAAGGCGCAGAAAGTCATCAACTCTCCGGAGCATGCGGACGGCAGGGCATTGGGCATGGACATCCACCTGATTTGGGGCGAGGCCGCGATGTTGGATCTGCCTCGGATTGCACAACTGGCCCGGGAGGCAGAGGCGGCGGCGCGACGTCTCGGGGTGGATGACACGGCCGAGGCTCGCATCGCCTGTGCCGCGACCATCGGCGCCATGAACGAGGGGCTGGCCGTCGAGGAGGCACGCTGGAGCGAACAGCCCGAATCGGATCGTGGCGTCAAAGCCAGACCTTGCCGCGTCGTCGTGGTGGACGACAGCCCATTTGCGGCGCGGGCTCTCTCGCACGTCTTCGAACGCAATGGCTTCGAGGTCCGCACCGCCACCACCACCAGCGAGGTTCTTGATCTGTGCGCAACGTTCGGACCGAGCATCCTGGTCACCGACGTGCACATGCCCGGCCTGGAAGTGTCCGAGCTGTGCGACCGTTTTCGCGCGGCCACGCAGGGTCGACGCACCGGGATCGTTCTGGTCTCCGCGCGCTCGGACGCTGAGCTGCAGGACTGTCTGCACGCCACCGGCGCAGATGACTTCGTTCCCAAGTGCGCGGGCACGAGCGCCGTGGTGAACCGCGTGCTGGCTTTGTCGAAGGATATTGCGAGCTAGTTCCGCAAAGGCCAGCTCAAAGCGCGCAGGCGATCACGGCCCATCTCGCCGATCGCGCTTCGCATGTCCGACAGCCCAATGCGCCTGCTCGGGTTGCGGCGCAGGCCCATGCCCAGGAGATCGGCAAGGGCTCCCGCCTGACGGTGTCGGAGCAGCCAGCGCAAGGACTCGGGGCCATCCTCGTGGGTCAGATGCGCAGCAATGATCGCGGGCAGCGCGTCTCCGCTGAAGAGGGTGGTTCCGGTCAACACTTCATAGGCCAGACAGGAAAACGAGTAGACGTCGGTCGCCCGTGGATCCACGTGATCGCCGAAGCTCGCGGTGTCCCAAACCTCGGGCGCGCCGTAGTACGGGCTGCCGCAGCCGGGGCGCACTTTGCGACCAGCCAAGCCGAAGTCAACCAGCACCGGCGCGGCGAACGGGGCTTGCCGGCTGCGCGTCTGCGGACCGATTTCGCCCGGATCACGCAAGATCACGTTGGATGGCTTCACATCCAGGTGGCCAATGCCCGCGCTGTGCATCGCCCCAAGTCCAGCCGCCAGTCCGTCGATAATATCCAACGCCATCGGCATGGTCATGGCTCGCTTGTCGAGCAGACGCTCAAGCGTGGGGCCTTGCACCAGCTCCATCACCAGGATGGGTTTGGGTTTGGCGCCGGCGTCGAAGGTGACAAACCCGGCCAGGTTCTTGTGGCCGGGCAAGGTCAGTAGCGCGCCCGCCTCCTCGCGGAAAAGACGAAGGAACTCCTCTTCGGACAGGGTACGAGCCGCAGCGCCGGTGTACGCGGGCACCTTCAAGGCGAAGGTTTCGGCCGATTCTTCGTGGCGCTCT
>Ga0182021_10002694_pt1 | contig 20770 bp, 9 predicted proteins | sample 612E3MmetaG_FD_120493 | JGI IMG/M metagenome (GOLD analysis project Ga0182021, IMG submission 120493) | Permafrost microbial communities from Stordalen Mire, Sweden - 612E3M metaG (Illumina Assembly) | ecosystem: Environmental > Terrestrial > Soil > Wetlands > Permafrost | place: Sweden... | reverse complement strand
GGCCTGCACGGGATCGGCAAGGAGCCGCTGGACTACGCGCCCACGATTCCGGGGACCGCGTACATGGCCTTCCAGATGATGTTCGCGGTGATCACGCCGGCCCTGATCACCGGCGCGTTCGCCGAGCGGAAGCGCTTCAAGGCCTTCGTCCTCTTCACGCTCCTCTGGACGCTCCTGGTCTATTCGCCCATCGCCCATTGGGTCTGGGGCGACGGCGGCTGGCTTCGCAACCTGGGCGCGCTGGACTTCGCCGGCGGCACGGTCGTCCACATCAGCTCGGGAGTCGCGGCCCTGGTCGCGGCGCTGGTCCTGGGGCCGCGCGTCAAACGCGAGTCGGATCGGTTCGAACCTCACGACGTTCGCCTGACGGTCATCGGTGCCGGTCTGCTCTGGTTCGGCTGGTTCGGCTTCAACGCCGGCTCCGCGCTCGGTGCCAACGAGCTGGCGGCCAACGCCTTCGTCGTCACCAACACGGCCGCCGGCATGGCCGCGCTGACGTGGGTGACGATGAGCTGGCTGCACAAAGGAACGCCCAGCGTCATCGGCGCGGTCGTTGGCGGCGTGGCCGGTCTCGTGGCGATAACACCGGCCTCGGGCTATGTCGACGCGAGCGCGGCGATCATCATCGGCTTCGCGGCCGGGGTGGTCTGCTACAGCGCCATCCTCCTTCGCGAGCGGCTCAAGATCGACGATGCGCTCGACGTCTGGGCCGTCCACGGCGTGGGCGGAACGCTTGGAGCGATCCTGACGGGCGTTTTCGCGACGACCGCGATCTTCACCGGCAAGGGCCTGATCGACGGCAATCCCGGCCAGATCGGCATCCAGCTCGTCGCCGTCTCAGCCACGTGGATCTACAGCGGCGTCGTGACCTTCGTCATCCTCAAGGTCGTCGACCACTTCGTCGGACTTCGCGTCGACACGGCCGAGGAAGAGGCCGGCCTAGACTCCTCGCAGCACGGCGAGGTGGCCTGGCAGGGCTAACCATCGATACGATCGGACCGAGCGGCGTCACTGCCGTCCGATACCGATCGGCAACCTGAGCGTCTGAGGCCCGTCCAAAGGGCCCCGGAAAAGCGGCCAACCGGAGCCCACGGCCCGGTCGCTGCAACACGTCCCGAACGACAACCCTCACGCAACCCGAGCGCTACCCGAGAGTTACTCGGTCGTTACTGATTCCCGCTTCCGGGCTCCATACGCTTCCCCGTGCCGCCGTCACGGCATGCAACAGGTTGCGATTGGGAAGCGAAGGAGTCACGGCGTGATCAACGGTGGCGACACCGCCTGGGTACTCACCGCCACGGCGCTCGTCATGTTGATGACGCCCGGCCTCGCCCTCTTCTACGGCGGCCTGGTCCGCCGCAAGAACGTGCTCAGCATCCTGATGCAGTGCATGTTCATCCTGGCCCTGGTCAGCGTCACCTGGGTCCTGGTGGGCTACACCCTGGCCTTCGGCAAGGACGTCAACGGCTGGGGCATCATCGGCAACCTGGACAACATCGGCCTCAAGGGGGTCGGGGTCGCTCCCGGGCCGTACGCCGCCACCATTCCGGCTACCGCCTTCGCGCTCTTCCAGATGATGTTCGCGATCATCACGCCTGCCCTGATCATCGGTGCGTTCGCCGAGCGCAAGCGGTTCAAGGCCTTCGTCCTTTTCGCCCTCCTATGGAGCCTCCTCGTCTACTCGCCGATCTGTCACTGGGTCTGGGGCGACGGCGGCTGGCTGCGCAACATGGGCGTCCTCGACTATGCCGGCGGGACGGTCGTCCACATCAGCTCCGGCGTCGCGGCGCTGGTGGCGGCGCTCGTGCTGGGTCCACGCGTCCGGCGTGAGTCCGAGCGCTTCGAGCCTCACGACGTTCGCCTGACGGTGATCGGCGCCGGAATCCTGTGGTTCGGCTGGTTCGGCTTCAACGGCGGTTCGGCGCTCGCCGCGGACGGCCACGCGGTGAATGCCGTTCTGGTGACGAACACGGCGGCCGGGATGGGCGCACTCACCTGGCTGACGATGAGCTGGCTGCACAAGGGCTCGCCAAGCGTCATCGGTGCCGTCTCGGGCGCGATCGCCGGAGAGGTCGGCATCACGCCGGCGTCCGGCTTCGTCGATCCCAGCTCGGCCATCATCATCGGCTTCATCGCCGGCGCCGTCTGCTACGGCGCCATTCTGCTGCGCGAGCGACTCAAGGTCGACGATGCGCTCGATGTGTGGGCGGTGCACGGCGTCGGCGGCACGCTCGGCATTCTGCTGACCGGCATTTTCGCGACGACGGCGGTCTCGGCCAGCAAGGGGTTGATCGACGGCAACCCGGGACAGGTCGGGACGCAACTGGTGGCCATCGCCGCAACCTGGATCTACAGCGCGGTCGCCACGCTGATCATCCTCAAGGTCGTGGATTTCGCGGTCGGGCTTCGGGTCGGCGAGGCCGAAGAGGAAGCCGGGCTCGACGCCTCGCAACACGGCGAGGTCGCCTGGCAATCCTGAGCGTCGCAACCTGCGACACGGCACGGCGCCGTCTCCTGCGGGGATGGCGCCGTTTCGATTCCCAAGGGTTGTCCTCGGGTGCCGTGAAGGCGCCGAACCAGGCTAACTGAGCAGGAACGTCCCGAAGCGCAACCGTCGCGCCACTTGCCCGTCACCCAAGGTCTACTCGGGCGCTACTGATTTCGGCCGACTCCCTCCATAGACTTCAATTCATTGAAACGGGACCGAGGGTCCCAGGAGCTCAGCCGAAGGAGCCAAGAAATGATCATCGCAGCATTCGCAAGCTTCGGCCTTCTGGTCGTGGGCTGGTTCATCGCCCCGTCCCACGCAGAGGTCGAGTAAGCCTCCGGTCATTTCCGCATCCTTCGACCGGCCCTGACACCGGTCCACCGGGGCATCGACTAGCCCCACAAAGCAGCTCGAAACTCACACCGGCCCGCGCACCTTTCGGCAGGTAGCGCGGGCTTCGTGTTTCTGGGGGGAGCGGCGGGCAGGGTGAGGGCACGCTCGCCCACGGCAGAGGACTCTCGCCGTCAGTAGGAAGGCCCGTGTGAATATTGGGCCGTGACACGGTTACGATCGAACCTTGGGCGACCGCGGTGGGACGGGGGGCATGAGGGTGGATGATGTTTCTCGCAGGCCGAGATACTCGGGTGGAGCGCGCCCACCATCGATTGGACGGCGAGTACTCGCCTGGTTCGTCGATTCGGCGATCGTTGGGCTTGCAGGCGGCGCGTTCTTGCTGCTCGCGCTCGTAGTGGGTGCCCTGGGCCCCAACGGATTGGCGATCGATCAGATGCGCCTAGTCCCGCAGACAGAACCCCAGATGGACGCCAGCGGAGTTCATCCGTTCCAATTGGTGAGCGCGCCGCTCCTCCATTCGAACGGTCTCCTTGTCGCAATTATTCTCTTGGCATACGTCGGTTTCGCAGGCTTCTATTACGCTGGCAGCTGGACGAAGCTAGGGGCCACCCTGGGGCAACGATTGATGGGACTCTCGGTCGCTCAAGCAAGCGGCCGCGGGAGGCTCACGGCCTCTGGCGCACTCTCCCGATGGTTCTGGCTCTCCGGCTTTGGGGCATCGCTGTCTCTCGCATCGGTGAGCGCCGCTATCGTTATCCTCAGCGCAACTGACTGGTTGTCGCGTACGCCGACAAACGCATGGCTGAGTACCCCAGCCTCAACGGTTGGCTCTGTCCTGAGCAACGGCCTCGCGATCCCGTGGATGACGGCCTACCTAGCGGGATATGTCTGGTCATCCGTTCTCTTGGTGAGCACGCATATGAACCGGTCCAAACGAGGGTTACACGACTTGCTGTCGGGTTCGGAGATTGTTTCGAACGGCGTGCCCGAGAAGGTAACTCACTAGTCACGGTCCAGGCGAACCCCGGATCGCCTCGGTAGAAGTCGTCTCCAGGGTGTAGCCCGGAGGGAGGGATGTCCTCAGCCTGACCTGCTCAAACTCGTGCTTGTTCGACCGTCAGTTCAAGGAGGGTGAACGTGAGGACTTCTGGCGCGGGACTCCGCTGGGGAGGGGCTGTGGTGGTGGCCGCTTTGGTCGCCGCATCGATCCCTTCGCCAGCGATTGCCTCGATGGCGCGGCCTATTGCCGAGCCGAAGATTGCGAGTGCGGCGCAGTACTCATCGGGAGATACACGATGCTTCTACGGTCCGGGGATCGAGCTATGGGAGAGCCCAAGTTTCACTGGTCGGTATATGCTCCTCTGTGGCAATCAGGCGCAATGGCCAAACCTGGGAGGAATGGTCGAGAATTTCGGGGCTGGCTGCCACCTCATGTGTACGACATGGAATGACGTCATCTCCAGCTTCCAAACATTCAACATGAGTCACGGCGTCAGCGTTAAGTGGTCATTGTGCTGGGATGGACTGACGGGCACGTGTCTCACCTACACGAGTGACGTTTCATCAGGCGACCTCCAGGGCTGGGACAACCAGATTTCTTCGATCAAGGACTATTAGGGGGCGGATTGTGCATAGAACACGATACTGCTGCGGGGTGATCCTCGTGGCTCTTGTCCTAGCGGCGTTGGCCCCTCGAGCCACGTTAGCCTATAACCCAACCGCTGCCGCCTCATACGCGGACCAATGGGCCGCGACAAGCAATCCGAGTTACCCCGTGTTTACCGGAGACGACTGCACGAACTTCGTGTCCCAGGCCCTCCATGCCGGGGGAATCTCGATGGTTAGCTCGTACGTAGGAGGCGATCGGAGCACGCTGAAGAACTGGTTCGTCAGCGGAACAAGTACGGATAATGCTTCGTTCAGCTGGTCGATAGCTTTCGACCAGCTGCAGTGGCTTTACTGGCAGACCTACGGCGGGCTCGCAAGGATTTACGGTCCCACTCAAGGATCTGGGTCCAGGTCTGGCGTGAGCGTCGGCGACGTCCTCTACTTCGACTGGGACGACTCAAATCGTTACGGCGTGTCTCATTCAGTTATACAAGTAGGCTATGGCACCGATCCAAATGGCTGGGTGGGCGACTTGGTCGACCAGCACAGCGTGTCCCGGAAGCACGCGTTTTGGAATCTCGGAGATTACAACGCTAATAACCAGGCGACGACGATGATCACCCGGATCCACATCGATCCCAATACGCCGTAGTCTCGAAACGGTAGAGAAGGGACAAGAGCCATGAACAAGTGGTCCGTGGGTCGCCACCGACTATCACGAAGAGTGCTCGCATCGCTAGCTGGTTTGTCCGCGATGGTCGCGGCAGCTATTGTGCTTTCGTTTCCGAGCGCGACGAAAGCGGCTCCTGACGAGGCGCCCATTCGGCTTGCCATCAAGAACGCGATCATTAGCCAACAGATGGCGCCGATGCCCGGGGCCAACTTCAAGGGCCGGGCGTTGGCCCAGGCAGACCGCGCGACAATTGAAGGCCTTGGTAGGTCCGATCTCGCTAAGTATTTTGCGGGAAACGAACTGGCCAAACGGAATACAGTCCTAGCACAGAACCTGGATGGTCAGATGGTCGGCGACGTGCGGTACCTGGACGCTGGTGTTAGCCGTATCGACATCGTGTCTCTGGACACCTGCGCTAGCGCCGTGCCGGCCGCGGATCCCTCGGGTGCAGTCGGCACGCCGCTGCCGTGTGACATGGTGACCGCGACGGTACAGGCGGACGTCTGGCTGGACATCGCCCAGGTACAGGACGGCGGCAAGCTGGTCGTCGCGCACCCGAAGAATACGATGATCTTCACTCTCGAACTCCAGCATATCGACAACAGGTGGCTCGTAATCGACGAGGAAGGCAACTACGCTCCAGGCAGTGAACCCTGATCCGATGGGCGGAGAGCAGGCGTAACGACAGTAGAGGCTTTGTGCTCGTTGGCCGTCTTGTGCTCACCAGCCGGCGTCGACGCTATGCGCGGATCGCGACGATCCACTGTCGCACGGCGGCACCTGCGGATCGGGTAAGCCTTGAGATCTAGCAGGGCCGGGATGACATTCTCGATCGTGAGGCCACGACCGTAGATCTCGGCGAGGGTGGTGCGGCGGCCCGTGCCCGACTCGCCCACTGCCTCGCAGGCAAAGGCATGGCGAAAGCCCCAGACCACCCCCGCCACTATGCGCCGGCCGGCATGCGGAATCGCCTTAACCCGCGGGTCGCAACCTACTAGACTCGGAACCGGTCCATTCCGGGTGAGGTGGCCGGGCAGGAGTTGACCGCGCTCTGACTCATCGCCCGAGATCGTGGACCCGGTTCGCTTCCGTCAGCGAGCCGCAGAGGTGGAGAACGGCGCGCTGGCGCGCCAAAGACAGGGCCGCAGGGCCGGGGGTAACGTGAGGGTCGACCTCGCTCGACGCGTGCGCTCGCGTCTGCTCCGTCGTGGTGTCATTGGTCGGGCTCTGAGCACGGCAACGTGCCTGGTGCTCGTCGCCACCTCGATCACCGTCTCCGCCGTTGCCGCGACCACCGCCCTGCCACCGGCCCAAGGCGGGAGTCTGCCCGCCACTGACTCCGGGGCGAACTCGATCCCTTCGGCTGTCGAACGCGCCCCGATCGACGTTCCCCAGCAGCCGGGGAGCGCAGGAGCCACTGCAGACGGAGGGGTCTCGCTGCGGCCGACCCAGCCGACATACAAGGCGCCATCGGTCCGGACGCCGGCCATGACTCGCTGGGGCCCCAACGTCCGTGCCTACGCTGAGACCAACGGCACGATCACCCTCATCTACTACCCGGTGCGAGTCAACTACCGCGACACCACCGGCGCCTGGGCCCCGATCGACACGAGTCTCGTGGCCAAGACCGCAGGCGCCTACGATCTAGGGACCAAAGCCAATGACGTCTCGCTTCAGCTCAGCGACCGCGACGCGACTGCGGGCCTAGCCCAACTTGCGTCGGGACCCTACTCGATCAAGCTGCGTGCGCCCGGCTACGGATCGGCCTCATTGGGGGGACTCACGGTCGGTCCATCTCCTTCGCCCACGCCGACGGCCACGCCCACCCCCTCGGCCACGCCCACGCCGACGGCCATGCCAACGCCAACGCCAACGCCAACGCCAACGGGTAATCCAGCACCTTCAGCTCAGCCAACGGCTTCGGCCACACCCACACCCACACCCACACCCTCGGCCAATCCTGCCGCCGCTGCCACGCCCCCGCCAACGGGTAATCCAGCAACTTCGGCCCAGCCGACGGCGTCGGCCGCGCCTTTGCCGACTCAGTCGCCCGCGCCTTCGGCCACGCCCACACCATCGGGCTCGGCCACACCTTCGGCTACGTCCACGCCCATACCTTCGGCCGCGCCTACGCCCGCGCCCACGCCCACACCTTCGGCTACGCCCACACCCTCGGTCAATCCGATCGCCAATGTCGGTCCGAATGGCGGCCTAAGCTTTGCCGGCACGGGCGTGGCGGGGGCGCTGAGCGTCATCCCCACGGCAGACGGCTTCGAATTCGGGGCGACCCTCAACAACGCGAGCGCGGCGACGACGTACGCCTACGCCCTCGACGCGGGCTCCCTGCAGGCAACCCTCGACACCGATGGCCAGAGCGTCCTTCTGATCGACCCTGCCGGCGTTCCGGCCGCCGGCCAGAGCGGGCCCGACGTGGTCGGCCGGATCGGGGCGCCGGGTCTAGTCGATGCCACAGGGCTCGGCTCCACCAACGCGGACATTTCGGTTGCCCTCGTTCATCCGGGCGACACGACCTATCCCGCCGGCGTGTCCGCCGCAACGGTCTCTGGCCTGGGGCCAACTGAGGTTCTGCTCGTCTACGCCATCGCTCCGAGCTGGCTCACCGCCTCTGTCCGCACCTTCCCGGTCAGCCTCGATCCGTCGATTTGCATCCAGAACGGTGGGACCGGCTGCACCAACACCGGATACCTCGACACCTACCTCATGGCCGGCATGCCCCAGTACTACCCGACCGGGCGCGGCTTCGAGCGCGTCGGCGTGGATGCCCGCGGCACCGGCTTCGGCTTGATGCGCTCGCTCGTGTTCTTCCCCTCGGCTTCGTTGTGCGACGGCACGGGCTGCACCGAGGACGGCGGCCAGGTTATCAGCGCCTCGCTCACGATCCACCAGATGTACAACTACGGCACCGGGACGATGACCCTCGCCGCGCAGCGGATGCGCAATGCTTGGACCGGCGAGTCGACCTGGGCCCAGGTGAACGGCGGCGGCACGACCGTGCAGCAGGCCACGGCGAACTCATGCGGGGGGCACGGTTCAGACAACTGTACGGACACCTTCGATGTGACCGCCATCGTTCGCGACTTGTACACCAACCGAGCCGCGGACTGGATGGCGAACCTCGGCTTCATGCTCGTCCAGACCGACGAGACCAAGAACGAGATCGACTTCGATCTCGGTACGGCCTCGCCGGTCACGAACCGGCCGCTCCTCACGATCAACTACGTCGTGCCCCAGACCCAGATCGACTTCGCGACCGAACTGGGTCCGAATTACGCCCCCTCGGCGATGCCCGCGGGCCAGGTGACAAACCTCCCGATCGTGATCACCAACAACGGCTCGGGCTTCACCTTCAACGACAAGAACAATCCCGACAGCGCCGGCTGGTACTACAAGGCCGGCTATCGCTGGTTCGACCAGACCGGCAAGCTGGTCACCAGCCCTGCGCCGGGGACCCAGGATCTGCCGTCCGGCGGGATCACCGACGGACACACCGGGGCCGTAACCCTGGCAGTCACCGCGCCCCCAACGCCGGGCTCGTACACCCTGCGTCTGGATCTCGTCCACGTCACCGGCGCGGACTGCTCGACCGCTGGAGTCCAGTGCGTTTGGGCCTCGGACTGGGCGAACCCCAAGCTCTTCATGGCCCGCGACAAACGCTCCTTCGATCCCGCCAACACCCGCTGGACCGGTGGCTCGGTGATCGAGCGCGACGAGTTCTCGATGAGCGTGGTCTCGGGCGGCGGCACCGCACAGGGCCCGGTCAAGTCGGTAACCCTCGGCGATGGCTCGACCGCTGCGGTGAACCTGTGGTCGGGCACGCTCCATGTCGATGGCTCGGGCGGTGTGGGCTTCAACGACCTCGACCCTGTGAACCTGTCATACCAGTACGACTCGGGCGCGATCTCCAGTTGCGCCGAGATCCTGGGAGCATGCGGCTGGTCGACCAACTTCGATGAACGGCTCAACGTCAGCACGACCGCGCCGGGCACCTACACATACCAGGACCCGTCGGGCAACAGCTATTTCGTGGGCGCCGACGGCAACGGCCAGTTGATCTCGAGCGCACCCTCGGCCCTGGCGCGCACGCGCTGGACGTTGTTCGACGACAACAAGCTCGCCTGGAGCTCGCCGCCGACGTACGACCACTTGACCGCATCGTCGGGCGCCTTCTCGACCAAGATCGACAGCCGCTCCACGACGAGCGCCGCCATCACGCCCCAGGTTCCCCTCAATTCATACCCGCTGCTGGACTTCAGCGCCAAGACAAGCTCGCTCACATACAACAAGGCCGGCATCGCGCTCGACATCTACGACACCAATACCTCGACGCAGAATTGGTTCGGTTACAACTTCGGGGCGTCCTGGTCGATCGCTGGCATGGACTGGCAGACCGACATCGGTGGCATATCCACATCCTGGACGCCGTACGAGCGCAACGTCTGGAACGACGTCAACGCCAACAAGAGCCTCTTTGGCGCTGCTACCGACCACGACTCGTATCTGGTGCTTGCGGTCGAGATCACGGGCTACGTGTCGGGTGGAAGCCTCTGGTTCGACGGGGCCGCCCTCGAGCCCGGCAGCAGCGTCGCTTTCGACGACAGCCTGCCCACCTTTGTCGGCGGTAGTGGCAGCTACGCAAGCTTGAACAGCTCGGACAAGGCCATCGGCGCGGACTCGCTCCAGGTGACTGCCATCACGCCTCTGTCGGCCAGTCCGACGGTGAGCGGCCTCACAACGCCGCTGTACGTCTACCCGTTCGCCCGCTGGTACTGGCGCAAGGTCGGCGGGACAACGATCGCCCAAGCCTTCACGATCAAGGACGTTCGCACCAACATCAGCCAAACCATCACCTACTACGCCGGCGAGAACAAGGGCTATGCGAACCCGATCAAGATCTCCGATTCGCTGCCGGTGAGTTGGACTCCGGTCACGCGCGATCTCGAAGACGACGCCCGCCAGGTTCTCGGCTTCTACAACGACAATCCTGGTTCGAGCTCGCCCGGGGCCGCGCCCTCGAATGGCCCTATCCCCGATGACGTGCAGCTGACCGGTTACGAGCTCATCGCGTATGACGGTCAGTACGCCCTGTTCGACGACGACTACCTCACAAGCCAGACCGGTGCCGATCCGCTTATCGCCCCTGGATCCGAGGACTTCGTCGCCACCGGCGCCGACGGCAGCCAGCACTACTTCAATCTCGATGGCCTCCTGGAGCGCATCGTCGATCGCAACGGCCAGACCACGACCTTCGACTGGACGTACGACACCTCCAAGTCGGGCCAGGCCGCCTACACCCTGACCAAGATCCACGCCCCCTCCGATGGCATGGCGCTTTCGAGCGGCACGGCGCAGCGCGACATCGCCGTGGCCTACGCCAGCGGCAAGGTGACATTCACCGAAGAACTCGGCTCGACGACGAGCCACAGCGGTCGCGCCACCGAATTCGATCTGACCAGCAGCAACCTCATGACCGTCATCCCGGCGCAACACGTCGGCACGGGGTGCGCGGCCGTTGGCACCGCATCGGGATGTCTCAAGTTCGAATACACAGGCTCCAATTTGCTCTGGAAGATCCGCGACCCTCGCGACACGGGATCGAGCGGCAACAACTTCTACACGATGGTCACGTACGACGGGACCAATCGCCCGACCAAGATCACCGATGTGTCCGCGAGTCCCGACGAGGACATGCTCGTCGTGGACACCTACTCCGCGAGCTCGGATACCTACAGGCGCGTGCTCTGGCAGAACGGCCCCGCGTTGGCAGCTTCCAAGGCTCTGTACATCGACCTGAGCCCCGATGGGACGACTCTCAACGAATACCAGCCGCTGACGTGCAGCTCGAGTGCGTGCACCCCAGCGGTCGACGCTGGCGATCTGATGGCGAGCTACGCCTTCGATGGCGTCGGCCACTACAGCACCGAAACCCGCTGTCAGACCGCCGGCTGCACGAGCACCGGCGGAGGCAATCAGGTCGTGAGCCGCCGCGGCACGAACGCCGCGCTCGCGGTCGACAACCTGGCCGATCCGCTGACCGGCGCCGAGACGCTGTGGAGCCAGAGCGCCGACCAGTACTACGCCTCGGTCGCCGCAGGCAATCCGGGACTGTATCGGACCACCTACACGTACAACGCGCTCCACGAAGTGGTCGACACGATTACCCCATATACGAGTCCGGAGCCCGTCTATTCCACGGTCGTGGCGGCCGGGCCGAACCTCGCCGGCTACTGGCGCCTTGGTGAGCCCAGCGGCTCGACCGCGGCCGACTCCAGCTCGGGCAACCACGCCGGCACCATCAGCAGCAGCGGCGTAAGCCTCGCGCAGCCTGGTGCCCTCGTGGGTGATGCCAACAAGGCCATGAGCTTCAACGGCAGCTCGGGTTCGATTGCGATCAACTCCGGCCTCGCGCTCTCAGGCAGCTTCACGGTCGAGGCTTGGGTCAAGACCACGAGTGCAACCGCCAAGCAGGCCATCGTGGGGAGCGGCTCGTATGGCTTCGCCCTCGAGCTAGCGCCTGCGACCGCGACCAACCCGATCGAGATCCACAGCGCCATCGGGACTGGGGGCGCATGGCTCAACTCCGCCGCGGACGCCGAATTCGAGTACGCCCCCGGAGCCTGGTATCACATCGTGGAGACCGTCGGCGGCGGCAACTTCGAGATCTACGTCAATGGCATCCAGATCGGCTCGGGCGTCTATGTCGGCACCGCGCTCCTCGCCGATGGGAGCCACGCCCTGCGGATTGGCCAGGATGGCAACGCGAGCGCTCATTGGGCAGGCTCAATCGACGAAGTGGCGGTCTACGCTGGCGTCTTGAGCCCCGGGGCAATCGAGGCCCACTGGGCCGAGGGCGCCGCGACCGTCCTCAACGACGTCCAGACGCTCTACGACGACTCGGGCAATCCGACCTCGGTCACCGACGACACGTACCTTGCCAACGAGGGATTCGAGTACGGCACCGGCGGCAACAACGCGGGCTGGACCCTGGGCAGCAGCGCCACGATCTATCAGGCTACGAGCCTGCCCGATGCCAGCGTCCACAGCGGCACCGCGTCGCTCAAGCTCGCCGCCAACGGCGCCGCGGGCCCGGCAACCCAGACCGTTCGCCTCGTGCCCGGCCAGGCGATGCGGCTCCAGTTCTGGGCGCATGGCGTCTCAGGCGGACACGTCTCCTACAAGATCGAGGATGCCGCTGGTTCGACCTGGGAAACTCCGGCAATGGCCACCGCCAGCAAGGCGCCGGGCGGTTGGACCCAGTACGCGATCGACACTCGGGTCCCGGTCAGCGGCGACGGACGTATCCGCGTCTCGTTCTGGAATGACGCGTCGGCCGGCACCGGATACGTCGACGACGTCGATCTGCTGACTATGTACTCGCGCACGACATACGCGGATGGCACCGGCGCGACCCCGGCCGGGCTTCCGACCGACACGTTCGTCCTGAACCAGGAGACACCGGGCACTACAGGAGGGATCGATACGCGCCTGGCGTATGGCGCCTCCTCGGTCACGCCCGCCATCTTGCCCACTTCGCGAACGGCCAACTACGTCAACGGCTCCTTCGATCCGACCAAGCCCGACGAGGACGTGATCTCGAGCGCCACCTACGACGCCTGGGGCCGGACGATCTCGACCACCGACCCCGACGGCGTCGGCGCCACCACAACCTACGCCACCAATATGACCGACGTGGCCAGCACCGCCGATGGCGTCGGTAACGTCACGACCTACGCCTACGACCCGGCCGGCCGCCGGACCTCGGTCACGAGCCCGCTCGGCGAGATGACCACGACGGCCTACGACCTCGCGGGCCATGCCGTGAGCGTGACCGACCCGAACGGCATCCAGAACACGAGCACGTATACCCACGGCCTGCTCGTGAGCTCGGTCGCCAACTCCGTCTCCGGAGGGGGCACGAGCGGCACCGCCAACCTCACCACGAACTACACCTATGACAACCTGGGAAACCAGGCCTCGGTCATCTCCGACGGCGGCAGCGGGCTGATCAATGCCGAGACCACGAGCGGGTACGACCTCCTGGGTAACGTCATCCAGAGCGTCGTCTACTCGGATTCCGCTCACACGAACTCACGGACAACGACCGCCTACTTCGATGTGAGCGGCTCGATTGCACGGCCCAAGCCGTCGGGCTCGCGTGGCCCGATCGCGCCGACCGGCGGCCGGCTCTGCCCTGGTTCGACGACGCTCTACTGCAATAGCGTGAGCGTGCTCGACATGGCCGGCCGCCCGACCATGACCTACGACGCCTACGGCACCCCAAGCCAGCACGTCTTCGATCTCGACGGTCACGAGGTCCGGACGGTCGGTAACTACAGCACCGGCACATACGATCCGAGCCACCCCGACCGCGACATAAGCAGCGACAACCAGTTCGATCTCAACGGCAACCTCGTGGGTGTCGTCGATGTCCTGGGCCACACTACGTCCACCAAGCGCGACGCCCTCGGCCGCGCCACAGCGGTGGTCCGCCCAGACAACTCCTGGACGCGGACCGACTACACGCCCGGCGGGCGGACGGCCGCCACGAGCCAGCCCGGTTCGTCCACGCAGGGCGACGACGACGTGACCTGGACAGCGACCCTCTACGACGCCGCCGGGCGCGCCTACTCGACGCTGGCCAACTGGGATCGCAGCGGCGCCGCAGGCATGAGCCTCTTTAGCTTCGAGGGCGGCGTCGACGGCTGGACCGGTAGCGGGAGTGGCTATTTCATCGGCGCTCCCGCCGGCGCGATATCGTCCGATCAGGACACGGCCGGCTCTGCCTACCAGACGACCGCGCCAGACAATGGCCGCGGCCGTCTCCGCGTCGCGACGAGCACCAGTGGCTCGTATAGCGGTGCCTGGGTCGACCTCTCGGCCCAGGACGGCGGCCAGACCTTCCTGGCCGGCCACACCTACAAGATCCATGCCGACATCGACGGCTGGAGTGGCTACACCCTCACCTCTTTCTTCGGCGTCGATGCATCAGGCGGCGACTACCACAGTTGCGGCTCGCTCTCCACCAACGGCCACTGGCAGACAATCGACTGCACCTGGACGCCGTCTGCCGATCGGGCCAGCAACGTCCACTTCGCGGTGCGCAAGGACGCCTCGGGCTGGATCAACTTCTATCTCGACGACGTCGTGGTCTGGGACGCGACCGCCACGGTCACGACCCAATCGAACATCCCCACCTCGGAGACGATCTACGACGCCGATAGCCATCCGATCGAGAACGTCACCCCGCCGGGTGTGCCCGGGGTCGATGAGCCGATGGTCACGGCCTCGGCATATGACCCCGACGGCCGCCTGGTCGCGACTTCGGTCGATGCCACCGACGCTTACAGCACGAGCATCATCAACACGGCGAGTCTCCTCGACTACTGGCCGCTCGACGAGCGCGGTGGCACGGCTGCCGAAGACAAGAAGGGATCCAATGACGGCACGTACACCGGCGGGGTCGCCCTCGGGGTGGCCGGCGCCATTGACGAGGCCCGGACCGCGGCGTCCTTCGATGGCGCAAGCGGCAACGTCGGCTTCGCCGGTTGCGATCTCACGACCGGAGACTGGACCATCGAGGCTTGGGTAAACCCGGCGAGCTCCGCGGACGGCTACAAGTCCATCGTCGCCGGAGCCACCGGCAGCTACGGCCTGATTCTGACGGGCTCGAGCGGCAATCTGTATCTGGCGGCCCGGATCACGGGCGTCGCCAACGCCGGCTCGGCCAACGTGACCATCCCGACCAACACGTGGACCCATGTCGGCGCCACCTTCAGCGCCGCTGGCGGAACGGTGACCTACTACGTCAACGGGGCGGCGGCCGGAACCGGCAGCTTCGGCTCGTATACGCCAACCGGCGGCGCGAAGACCAATACGATCGCGAGCTCGGCTTCGGGCTCGGGCTTCTTCCCAGGCTCGATCGACGAAGTCGCCCTCTACAACGCCGCCCTCTCGGGCGGCACGATGTCGAGCCACTTCGCCGCCGGGCGCGAAACCGCGCCCGACTCCAACCTTGTCACCGCCAACGTCTACGACGCCCTGGGCCGCAAGACCGATCTAGTCGATCCGACCGGCATCAACAGCCACTATGTCTACGACCGCCTTGGCCGCGTGACCGCCACCACCTCCAACTACGTCGATGGCGTGTGGAGCAGCGCTAACCCCGATCGCGACGTCAGCTCGACCTACGCCTATGACGCCCTCGGCGAGATGACCGGCTACTGCAGCGCCCAGAACCGCGGCGACGCGGGCACCTTGTGCGACCCGACCTCGGGTTCTGCGACCACCGCCTGGCACTACTCCTATGACGCCGCCGGCCATCTCATCTACCAGAAGCCACCGACCGTGACTCCTCTGCCAACCGGTGTCACCGCTCTGGGCGGCGTCCAGCTCTCATCGAACGCCTGGGTATACGACGCGGGCAACCGGCTCACGCAGGTCTGCACGATCCCGAGCTGGGCTAGCACCTGTGCCAATGCCACGCGCTACACCGCCACGACATATGACGCGGTCGGCCGAGCGACGCTGGTCAAGACCTACCAGGGTGCTCCGGGCTCGGGCACCTCACCGCTCTCATGGACCAGCACATACCAGGGTGACGGCTATAGGACCCGTCTGGTCTTCGACGGCAGATACGCCTCACCGGTCGAAGGCACGACCACCCTCACCATCAACTTCAGCCCCGACCTGCTCGATCGACCCATCGAGATCAGCGACGGTTCGGGCGGCGTCCTCACGAGCTACACCTACAACGCCGATGGCACGGCTGGGACCCGGACCGATCCTACCGGCACGGCCACGTTCGGCTACGACTTCGCCGGGCGGCCGGCGAGCGTGTCCGAGACGAGCCTGACGAGCCTCACACCGCGCTGGTCGTATCGACTCGATGGGCTCCTGGGGTCACGCACCTGGACCGGCAGCAATGCCCTGTTCACCTACACCTACGACGCCGCCAAGCGTCCGGTCGGCCTCGCGATCAGCGGCACAGGGGTAGCGAGCGTCTCGCTCTCGCAGACCTACGATCGCGACGGCAACGTCAAGAGCGAGGGCCGCACGTTCGCTGGCATCACCGGCGACTCGGGCAACAACACCGCGAGCTTCACTTACGATGGCCTCGCGCGCGTGGTGAGCGATGTCCTGGGCTCCCGCAGCATCAGCTACACGTACGATCGCGACTCCAACCGGACGTCCATGACCGACGGCTCGCCTACGACCTACGTCTATGACGCCGCCGATCAGCTCTTGAGCCAGACCGTATCGGGCACGACCCACTACTTCGCCTACGACTCCGGCGGCAACATGATCGCTGACGCGGAACCTGTGGCCGGTGGCTCGACCACCACCTATACGTACGACATCGCCGATCGGCTGCTCGGCATCACCGCTCCCAACCCGACCGCGAGCTCGACCTTCACCCTCGATCCTCTCGGCCGGACCGCGACCCGCACCACCGCGACGAGTCCGACCGCCACCACCGACACCTACAGCTACCTCGGCACGAGCGAGACCGTCTGCCAGATCGCCACGAGCGGCGGTTCGAACAGCACCACCGTCGCCCTCTTGGGCTCCGATGGCAGCCGTCTCGCCACAAAGGTGGGCGGCTCCAACACCCTGAGCTTCCTCGTACCCGATCTCCACGGCAACGTCGCCGCCGCGGCGACCTGGAACTTCGGCACGATCACCGACGCCTTCCGCTACGACGCCTACGGCCGCCTCATCGCCGCGACCACATCCTCCCTGCCGACCCCCTGGCGCTACCAGGGCCGCATGCTCGTATCCGCAACCGGTGCCGCCGACCTCTACGACGCCGGCGCCCGCTTCTACTCCCCAGGCCTTGGCACCTTCACGCAGTTCGACTCCGTCGGCGGCTCCGCCCAGAACCCGATCTCCATGAACCGCTATCTCTACGGCGATGCCAACCCGGCGACGCTGATCGATCCGGATGGCCATACGGGCATATGTGAGTACATCGTGACGGATGCTTCCTGCTGGGAAACGGGCACAGGCAAGGACACCGGCAACAGCCCCAAGTCGCCGGCCACGGGAGGGGCCCCGGCACCGACAGTGCCACCCGTCACCGATGGCGGATGCCAGTATCACGACTGCACCCCTACTGTGCCGACGCTCAACGATACCCACCGGCAGTTCCTAACCATGTGCCTGAGCACTGGTTCGGATCTTGATGAGTGTCTCAGGCGATGGAAGAAGGTCGTGCGGGGAGAGATCGCTGGTGACTCCTCGAGCGACGGTCCTCCTGAGATCGTCTCGACGGCGGTTGGCAATATCCAAGTACCGGCAGACATCGCGAAGGACGCGCTATGGCTGGCGAGATTCAAGAAGCTATTCGAAGGCTTCATGGCAAGGGGTGGGGGTTGGACCGAAGCCAGCGCACGTTCCGCAGCGATAGGCATGGTCAGACAGCAGTTCACCGGAGGCAATGGAGCGGCTTTGGAGGGCATAAGTGACAAGGCCGGGGCTGCGGCACTGCTGGCGGACACCGGCCTGACCATGGCCACCTGCGATTGGAGCGACGAGTTGAATTGCGCAAACCAGTCGGCCAAGACGGCGGTGAAGGACTACGCGGGATTGAAGGTCGGGGCCCTCGTGGGAACTGCATGCGTACTGGGGCTTGCTACCGGCCCGGGGGAGGCTCTGATCTGCGGGTGTGGGGCTGTCATCGCGGGCGTCGTCACTTCGAACGTGGTCGGCTCTACCTGGGATTCCGTAGCCTGCAATTTCGATTCCGACTGTCCGAAACTAGACGACTACTACGAGGCCATCAGACTCCTATCAGTGCGTGACTCAGGCAATCCATGAGGACCATACTTCGCCAGGGCAATCCCTGGGGCTAGGAGGCCGAATGGCGACATACAGACCCCACTACCGGGCCGTCATCCGATCCGATCCACAGCTCGGCGAGTGTCTTGCTGTGTCCGTCCTTCGCAATCGTCAGGCCTGGGTGGCATTCGACGCGGCGATCCTGATCGGATGCCTATACCTGGTGAGCATCTCGCTTGGGCCGCCGGCCCCGCCGCCGGAGTCTGCAGGAGACAGGCTCGCGCACTTCCCGTTCTTCACGATCCCCATGGCTGTGCTCTTCTGTCTGGATCTCCTGCGGCGCATCGGCCGGCTCGTCTTCATGCCGACCGAGCTGTGGGTCAGCGGCAAAGGCCTCCGGATCGGCTATCTGACCCACTCCAGGACCTACGAGTGGTCAGAGGTAGCGCGCCTCACGGTTGGTCGATCCCGTTTCGCAGCGATCACCAGGTCTGGCAGCCCCCCCGTGGTGGAGCTGGTAAGCGTCCCGGGCCGAGCCGGCAAACGCGTCACGATATCGTGCGGCGGGCCGTGGCCGTCGCAGACCACGATCATGAAGCTGCTGACCGATGGCCAGACGGGCCGAACGCCGAAGCTGTAGGTATCCGCAGCTGGACCGGGTCGCAGGTCTCGCACGCTGAGGAAACGGCGCAGCCCGAAAAGGCTCGGGTCGTAGCTTGCGGGCCTGGAAGTCGTAGAGGTCGGTGGCGGCCTCGTACATGATCTGTGCGAGCTTGCGGTGCAGTGATCGCGTCAGCTCCGACACCCTCGTCGCCACCCCGACCGGCAAGACCGCCATCTCCGAGATCAGGGTCGGGGACACGGTCGAGGCCTACGACCCGCGGACCGGCGTCACCGGTCCGCACACCGTGACGGCGGTCATGGCCCACACCGATCCAGTCGTCGAGCACCTGGTGACCGACACGGGCCCCATCGAGACGACTCCGAACCACCCCTTCTTCACGACCGATCGCGGCTGGGTGGAGGCTGGCTCACTCGCGATCGGCGAGCAGGTCCGGACCGAGTCGCGCAAGCCCGCCACGGTCGTGAGCTTCACCGTCTCGGCCACTCCCTCTACTATGTGGGACCTGACCGTCGACGGCGCCCACTCCTTCTTCGTCGGCTCGGGCGCGGTGCTCGTGCACAACTTCAACCCGTTGTGCGACTTCGTCGCCGGCAAGACCGGCGCTGCCGTGCCTACGTCGAGGTCGCAACTGATCTCTGATCTGCAGAGAGCTGGCTGGCCGAGCGTCCCTTCCCTCGGCAAGGAAGCGGGCGTGATCTTCACCGATCCCGCGACCGGCAACACGTGGCGGATCATGGATGGAGCTGCGAGCTCAGGCCCCCAAGGCCCTCGGCTCATCGTGCAGAACGCCGCGGAGCAGCCTTTGGGCGTCACCGGCGCGAATCTCAGCGGCAAGATTGATCGTGACCTATCGCACCTGGAGCTGTCTCCGTGATGGATGCGCGCGTTGTAGCCGAGTTGCAGTCGAGTTTGGTTGGCATGGCCTGCCAATCCGCCGAGATTCTGCACGGCTATCCATTCTTGCGATTTGGCGAGCATCAGTCGATTCGGGTGCAGACTTCCTGGCGGCTGGTCTCCGGCAGTGGGGTGTCGACAGAAGATATCCGAGTACTCGAAGGAGCCAGGTTGACCGGGCTGGAGGTCGTCGGTGACCTGTTCAACCTGCGTCTGCTGTGGGACTCGGGCCTCGTCTTCGAAACGGCTCCCGAACCCGAGGACTTGATGTATGAACGCTGGATCGCTCATATTGGTCCGACGCTTCTGGCAGGCGCGGGACCAGGCGACTCGTGGTTCTCTTTCATTTGACCCATTTCTCATGGACGCTCCCACCGCGATCGTCGAGCCCTTCGTCGAGGCCTAAGACCTTGGCAGAAAGGCCCAACAATGACTCGCCGCCCGCAAGCCGCTCGGCGGCTGGCTTTTCTCCGCGCCTATTTTGCGCGAGCCTTCAGCCCGATTACTCGCAGCGCGATCCACTTCGTCCTGTTGGCTGCCTCTATTCGACCTAGTGGAGCGGCTGTTGGACAAGGGAGATCCCCAAGTTACCGAATGCGTCGCCGTCGGCTTCGTCGAGAGCCTTTCGAACACGCCGGAGGACGATCTGGATCCCGTCCTATGGAAGAACAGACTGGGTCCCCGAGCGTTAGCGCACGCCCAGGAGTGGGCGGAGTTCTGGAGTCCACCGGGCTGAGCGCGCGCACCGAGATTTGTCCCGCGTCAAGAATCTAGGACACTTTCGGCCCCAGATAGGTTGGTTGCGCCGCTTGATTCGGTCATGTCGATGGGGGCTCGTCGCGACTGATGCCGCCCGTCGCCTGCCCTCACCCTACGGCAGCGCCGGCAACCCCATCTCATCGGTCCTGACCGGTGTGGCCCCGGGAAGGCCCGGGATGGTCGGCAGAGCCGGGGTCGCGAGGCCGGGCATCGTGGGCAGGGCCAGAGTCGGTGACGGGGATGGAGAGGCAAGCTCGGGTAGAGGGTTATCCGAGCGGGTGATGGTGGCCGCGATGCGCTCATCGTGATACCAGGCATCGAAGCCATCGAGCGAGAGTCGAGCTAGCGTTCGAGCAGAGGGGATGCCACTCGAACGGGAGTCCACGATGGCACAGGCGAGCTTGCCATCGAGAACGAACGGACCCGAGAGAGTGCCAAGAGGTGTATCGAAGAGAGCGGAGCGAACGTCCTCGGCCGCTCCGAACTCGGCGTCGGCACGCCAGCCGCCATCGCGCGCGAGTGGTGCATCGGCCGCCGAGAAGCGTGTGGTGTAGGTCAGTAGATCGGGTGAGGG
>Ga0182021_10002692_pt1 | contig 20773 bp, 23 predicted proteins | sample 612E3MmetaG_FD_120493 | JGI IMG/M metagenome (GOLD analysis project Ga0182021, IMG submission 120493) | Permafrost microbial communities from Stordalen Mire, Sweden - 612E3M metaG (Illumina Assembly) | ecosystem: Environmental > Terrestrial > Soil > Wetlands > Permafrost | place: Sweden... | reverse complement strand
TGGGTGGTCATAGGTTTCGAGTGAAGAATGATGCTTCGGTTCGGCAAGGAACGAAGACGACTCCTCGGCTCGATTCCACTGTCTTGCGACTCCGCGTCGCTGGTCTTGGGCCTTTCCGAAGGGGTCCTGCGCTCCCTTCAAAGTGTTTCCGCGTATGCGTGTGGGGACACCCCCACCTTCGGTACAGGTGTGAATTCGCATCACGGCGAAATCCTTCCCGTTTCCGACGGAATAGCCCGATCATCCATTGATCGGCCTTGCCGATCGGTTTCGCTGATCGGCCTGCCGAACCAGTCGACCAGGCTCACCGTGGGCGCTGTGATCGGAAGTTTGGCCAAGTCAAGGCAGGGCCAGAGCGCCCGATCGAAAGCACGGCCTTCATCGAGACAAGTGGCCACGCCGACGAAACTGAACGCGCCTGCACCAGCCGACGTGGCGGCCACGGCCACGGTTCGCGCGCGCTTGGCCGAGGGCACAATCGCGAGAAGTCGCCAGTCATTGGCGCCATAGACGCGGCCAGCACCGCGAAGCTCGGCGTAGTGGCCGGCTTTCGCTTTCCAGACCGAGGTACGTTCCGTTCCGGAGTCCATCTCCAACATCCATGCGCACTCGCGTTCGCCTGTGACGTCGTTACCGACCAAAGTGACGATCGCGTCGGGCACGACGCGCATCTCTTCTCTCTTCAGCGGACGGAGTTCCCACTCCGGTTGGAAGCTGCGTATGCGAACACACGGATACCGGCGAGATGCCAGGACCAAAGAGGTCCAGATTCTGTTGCGCATTGAGGGAAGAGCCATGCGCCGAATCCCGGCGACCGCGCGGAGTTCGCGCTCATCGCAACCGGCCTGCTCGGCGGTCCAAGCCAGACCCCGCGGTGTGAGGGAGAACCAAGCGGGTGAGAGCGGGTCTTTCCTTGGGAAAGACCGCAGAAGGCCGAGGCGTACCAGTCGCCCGAACCCAAATCTGGCCGTGTGGCGAGAGCCATAGAAGAGGTGGAAGGTGTCGGCAAGTGTGACGACACCCATGCGGCCAATCGTGTACGCAATCTGAAGATCGCGCGGCAGATTGAGCCGGGCGCCAGAAACGCGCCAAGGCAGGAACATCATCGCCCTGGCCTCAACATGATGGAGACGCGGCACTCGCGGCATGGGAAGAAGGACGCGCCGCTGCCGCAACGGGAGCAGCGATCCGCCGCCCCGAGGTAGACGGCGCCACAGCCTGGCGCCTGGCATTGCCAGCGCCCATAGACCGAGTTCGGTGTACCACAGCTGGGGCACACCAGTTGTGGCCGCATCAACCGCGCGCTCCAGCACACCCATCGCACCAGCCGAAAGGCGGCGACCGCGACGACCCACGCGCCGTACGTGGCAAACAGGGGCAAGGCCACGATGAGGATGAGCGGAGACAGCTTCTTCTTCGTGTCAGCCATGGTTATCACCCGATGTCCATGGGCCTTCGACCACGGCGAGGCGGACGAGGCGCGGTTTGGTCATCGCTTCCGACATTCGACGAAGACGAGAGCAACCCTTCGATCTGGCGCTGGACTTCGCGCTCGCCGCGCTCCAATTCAGCGATGGTGGCCACGGCGTCGCTCTTTGCGGCGCGCTCTTCGAGCGCCCCGACATCGGAGGGTGATGCCTTGAGCACTAGGTCGGCGGTCTTCATGAGCACGCCGGGAAGGCCGGTCCGGCGATCGACGATGTAACAGTGGCGGTCGGCGAGGCGTTCCAGTCCGTCGCGGAGCAGGGTGAGTTCGGCGCCTCGTTCGAGGTACCCGAACCGCTGCTCTTCCCAGGGCGCGCCACGCGGGCGCGGACGAGTTCCGGTCACCGGCAGTGCGAAGTCCCATGCGTTGCTGTCCATCGCCCGGAAGATGAAGTGCAGGTGCAGGTTGTTCTTCACCACATCGGCGATGGAACGTGACACCTTGGCAACGGAGGTCATGTCCTGGGACAGGACGGCAAGGAAGACGCCCTTGGATCTGGCGAGGCGCAACAGGTCCTCGAAGGTGTCGGCCAAGTGCGCGCCGCCGGCGGACAAGAATGCGGGAAATTCGTCGACCATCACGAAGGTGGGCGCCGAGCCGTTGGGCCGGCGGCGGATGGCGTGATTGATCTGAATCCAAACGAGTCCGGCCATGAACCGGCCGATGTCGTTCGAGCCCTGTGGCGGGGCCAGGTTGATCAAGGTGATTCGGTCATCGAGAAGCTTGGCAAAGTCGATGCGATCCGGGCTTCCGCCCAGCGCAAGCCGAACCGAACGAAGGCGGAGTAGACGATCCGCGCGGCTCACGAGGCCCAGGATCCGATCGCGTGATTCCTTCCTGAGACGAGCAGCCACGGCTCGAAAGAAGTCGGGGGGATTGTGTTTCTCGGCGAGCGCATCCAGGAGTTCGGGCGTCTCCAGCGCGGTCGGGAGCATGGTGAGCGGCAGGCCGGCCCGGATGAGCGACTCGATGACCTTGTGGAGGATGGCTTCTTGGCGGACGCCGACACCGCCGTTGTCGAGTTCGTTCGTGATGATGCCGGCAATCTCATATGCCTGCATCTCGGCATCTACGCTCTCATCGGGGGCGAGGACCTGGAGCCGCGGCAGGGTCGAAGCGGCGAAGAGGTCGAGAACGATGACCCGGCTGAGCAGAGACTCGGCCTCGGCTGGCGGGAGCGTGCGGCTGAATTCCACGATCGCCCGCTTGGCCAACTCGACCGTCTCGCTCTTGGGGTCGGCCACGACAAAGCGGCGGACACCTGAGTGGAGCAGGTGACGCAGGAGCAGGCCGAGAAGGTAGCTCTTGCCCGAGCCGGACGGCCCCCAGAAACCCATGTGGCCAGCGAGCCGCTCACGCGCGATCTGTATAGGCCAGCCACCGTCTACGGCATGGCCAAGCGTGACGGCATCGTTGTCGCGACATTGGAACTGGCGCGCGAGCTGATCGTGGAGGGAGTTGGCCCGGGTGCGTTCCGCGTCGAGAACGGCTACTTCCTCCTCCATGGCGCAGAGACTGGCCGAGCCACGGACAAGCGAGCGAAAGCGCGAGGCGAACATGGTCATCGCGGGCTCCCGTCGGGTGCTGAAGGTGGTGCCGGAAGCGCCCGGGCGCGGGACGCGCCGTTGCGCCGTACCCAGAGTTCACGCGCCTTAGCGCGATCTGCGCGGCGGCGCCAGGCGAAGAAGCCGACCACGACGAGCGCGATCACTAGAAGAAAGAAGAGTCCACCCGACGCCCAGTACGGGCCGCTGGTGGACGCCCCTGACAGGATACAGGCGCAGGACTCGACGAGGCACGGGACGGCGGTGAGCACCAGAATCGCGCCCAGGACCCCCTTCACGATCTGACCTGCGAGATTCTTGGCACCAACAATGAGGGCGAAGCCGGCAATCATCAGAATGAGAACGAGCACCGCGAGCTACCTTTCTACCGCGGGCTCTGCGTTGGCGGCGGCAACGGCATCGTCACCACCATCGGCGCTGAGTTCGGTCTTCGGGCAATGCGGCTCGAACGTGACCAAGTCGGGCGCGGTGAAGAGTCGCCTCCAGACGGCCATGATCCGATCCGCATCCTCCGCGTCGCGGAAACGACGGCCACGCCGCCCTTCCTTGACATCGGCCCCACCGGTAGTTTCTGCCGGACCACAGATGTTTACGGGAATGCCGGCGTTATCGATCGGTGCCGGGAGAGTGGCGGCGGGGCGCCGAGCGGCCAGCGCACGCTGAATCGCAGGTTCGACATTCTCGCGCAAGTCCGACTGCACGAACAGATGACAAGCACCGGGATTGCAGCCTATCGCACGGAGCTGTTCCGTTGCACGTCGAATCGCGAGGAAGATCGGCGTGATCGTGGCCTGCGGCAAGGCATTGCACTGCTCGACCAACTTCCGGACGAGTGTGCGCTCCTTGCTTTCAGCGGACGCGGGGCTCTCCATGGCACGCTTTGCCTTGAACCCCGTCAATCGGGCCACCTCAACCGGTTCCCCAAGAGTCGAGCTGTCGCCGGTGGCGAAAACGAGCAGGGTTGAGGACTTCCTAAGCCCCGGAAGCGCAAGCGCCCGCCTGACCTGACCACCTTCGCTCCTACAGGCATCGAGCTTGGACCGAGAACGATCACTCACGACGCCGATGTTCGGCGCGACTCGTGGGGTGTGCGGCTGGTATGCACGCCAGCCCACGAAGCCCAGAAGCACTGCAGCGCCGCCGCCAGCAACGAGAGCTTTCATGACCATCGGCTTCATGACTGTGCCCTCCGAGACGAACCTACGAGATACCCTCGGTTTTCGGCCAAGCCGGCGAAGTAGCCGTCGCGCACAGCTTTGATGGCCGCCGCGACAGCCTCCTCTAGGCTCCGGAATCGGGGCGAACGTGACTCCACATATTTCAAGTGCTCATCGATCTTGGCCTGGAGATCGGCAATCACATTCTGAAGGCGGTCGAGTTCCTTCTGGGCAGCATCTCTCTGCCTTATGGCGACTTGTTCAGCGAGATGTCTCGGCCACCAATCGTGCAGCCTTCGACGGAGCGAGATAGCCTGACCCTCGAGAAGTCCGATCATGCCCAACTCGATGAGGCTCAGGAAGATGCCGAATCCGACCTCCCCAGTCGTTTCTGCACTACAGATACGGATACCACCGAAAGCAATAGCGACCAGGATGCCAGCCCCGAACCCGATATGGCTGACGGTGGCATGATCACCGCTCTCGGCATGTCCAAACACGATGAAGCCAGCAAGGGTGGCACCGACTGCGACACCAAGCATCATCGCGAGGAATTGGCCGGACGATTCATCGGTTCCAGAAGAGAAGAATCGATCGATCAATGTGGGCATCAGGGTCAGGCCAATCACGAACGCGGCCAGCGCAAGTAACCACCAGCGGGGGTACGGCTTCTCTCCAGCCGGGGGGAGAGTACCGAGCTTGTTCTCTTCTTCTCTTGCGTCTGCGGCCGCGGCCGATGAGGATTCCTTGGCCGCAGCCCGATCACGGAGGCGTTCATCTTGCTCCGCTTCACGGCGGGCATCGTTCTGGTTGTGGAGGGGGTCGTATTTCTCTCGATAGTTTTCCCGAGCTACAGCCTCACCGAAGTGCTCCGCACTTTCGAGGGCGGCTTGGTCTGGCTTGGTGGCCCTGCTTGCGCGGGCGAGATCTCTGCCGTGCTCGAAGAGATCAACGATCTTGATGGGGGCCGCGCCAGCGTGTTCGTTCGTCAGTTGTGGTTTCATACCTTCATCCCTGGCGAACCCGGACGGAACGTTTCATGTCGCCATGCGAGAATCGTGCTTATCCCGATCCCACGCGCAGAAAGGACGTAATGATCGAGTCCTTCCCCCCGTGGATCTACAGCGGATGGTGAAAGCGATACGCGCCCTCACGAGTCGTCACCTGCAAAAAGGATGTAACGATCGGATCTATCCCTTCATGGATCCGCAAAGAAGGGAGGAAGACAGTGCGAACATCAAACTGAAAACAGCCTTGCGCGATATCCCGCGCGTGCCCACAATGACAAGCACATGAAGGAATAGGCCAAGCTAAAGACCATCATCTCCATTCTCTGGTGGAACGGCGCGTAAGCGCTGGACGTACAGCGTTCGAAGATTTCCACTGGAGAGATGATTGATGGATGTAGCGTGCCCCCTCACAAGAAAACAGGCCGATGCTCTCTGGCAAGAGTGTCTTCCAGAGGTCGTCTGGTTGATATCCTTCCTTCTCAGGGAGGTAGGTTTGCCGGCGCCCAGCCTGCAGAAACCACCGACTCAGAAGGTAGATAGCGCCAACCAGGCGGCAGAAACGTATCGAATTCTCTCAGGCGACGACAGCCTCGTATCCGACATTCTCCAAACCGTCTTTGAGCACTATTGGTGCCTGTTCAATCGGGCCAACTCGCCCGCATGGCTGGCCTCCCCGCGGGGTTGCCTCTTTCGCATTGTCCAGCGAGACACATGGCATGCCCGCGGCGCTGCTCTCTGGTCCAAACGGCAGGCTGTCTCGATCGAAGGTCGCTTGGGTTTGCATCAGGAATTGCCCGATGCCGCATCCGAAGAAACCACGGTTCAACACGAACGTCTTGCACTCATCAACGACTTCCTCTCTGGCCTTGCAGAGCGGGATCGCAAGACCCTGCTCGCCAAGCTCGAGAGGTCCTACGCGCCTCTTGCCCGTGCCCTGGGTACCACCCCCGGTTCACTCCGGACCCGCGCCTGCAGACTCTGGGCGAGATTCCGGAACTACATCCGGACAAACTCAAAGCCGGCGAAGCGGGCTGAGGCAGCCTAATGGATCCGACTGTCGGTGCTTGACAGAAATGACGCCTAGTGCTACGATAGCGGGTTCAGTTCTTGACAGCGCGCGTATCGGGGGGGCAGGCTCACAGCATTCCATAGATGGTCAACCCTGGTTCCACCTCGCCGCGCTGCTCCTGGAGTTGCCGCAAGACTTGTTCGAGAAGCTTGTTCTTGCGGTGCGGCTCCATCGGCAGCTCGACGAGGAATTTGGACTTCACCAAGGAGGATAATCATGGAACCATGGAAAGCGACCGCTGAGGATGTACGCAAGGAAAGCGAACTACTACGTACGGACCTTGACGAGGCGGACCGGTGCGCTGCAACCTTGCTGGCCAAGCAATATGGCCAGGCAGAAATAGAAGACAATGTCTCGGAATCAACCTTCTCACATTCAAAGCCAAAGCGACGCCCGCGCAAAGCCTAAGAGGGATTACAAGTGGGGCAGCGAGCTGTGGATCCGAAATCCGCAGCTTTTTCTTATATCCAATCTCGCGTTCGAAGACGAAGAGGCTCGTATACTCCAAGTTGCTTCCGGCCAAATTTGGAAGGCTGTTCCTAGGGACGCTCTAGTTTCCCTCTATGATGAGTACTCGACTCGTTGGTGTCCCGGGATGATAGACGGCAATGGATGGAAGCCTTGCAGTGCTGACCCCCCTGGGCCAGAAGCAGGCAAGCTTATCGCCAAAGAGAGGCCACGATTGACGATAGATTCAAGCCATCTCAGACCCGGCTTGATCGTCGGTGATCCCCATACAGCAAAGGACCGGCAGTCTCGCGAAGTTGCTTCCATTCTCTTTCACGGTCGCGCGGTGATGATACCCGGTCGTGGCAAGATCACCAATCATCGCGGCGAACTCGTACTGAAATATCATCCGAAACTCAAACTTCCTCGCCCGGGCGCTTACCAGTTTTGGCAAAGCTGGGGAATCAGCACAAAGATCGGTAGTGAGTTGAAATCGTACTATACGGAGCTACGAGCGTGCACCGTTCTAAACAGCGGCCACACGGGCATGGCAGCACTTGAAGATGCAACTGGAAGACTCGCCGATATTCTAGGAATTGCCCCACTTCGACGTCACCGTACCTCAACAAGTTTGAATGCCAATCTGTCTCGGAGCGAGATCGTCAAAGTGAGATTCCGACCTGGTCGCCCAGCTACGCCTTGCGTTGTCGTGTCGCCAGATGACTTTAACGCTCTGCCCCTCAACGCTGCAGTAGTCCTGCAGTGTATTCCTTATCGTACGTATCACGAAGACAGAATGACTGTGTTGCCCATAGGGCCTGCTGGTGTTGTCGACGGTCTGGAAGGTGCATGGTCAATTGCGATTCATGAAGTCCGAGGGATCGCGATGGCAGACAGGTTTATTGAGCCCATGCAACCGGCGCTACGCCTGGATTCCTCCGATCCAGCACGTTTTCGCGACCTTGAGAAGTATTTGGAGTTCTATTATGCCTAAGCCGTGGAGCGCCACGATGGCCGATGTAGTTGCCGAGCGGAAACTCATGCGGGACGAACTCGAAGCAGCCGACCGTGAAGCGGCGCCATTGTTCGCGAGCTACTTTGCAGCGATGCCACCAGATACTCAACGGTCCACTGACGATGCAGCTCAATCTGAAGTAGTGCTTTCCCGGTTCGCCCTGACGTCCCCTCCCGCGGCACGCTATTTTGGTGCCGGAGGCAAGGAGATAAGGAAATCCTTCAGAGCGGGGCCGCTCGGGCGACTGAGTGTCGTCGTGTCCTGGAGTAGCGCGCAAATCCAGATCAGCTGGGAGGTCTCGTCTGTGCCAACGAAGACGAGAATGTTGGTCCAATTCAGAGACCCCGTGTCAAGGACACCGCTCAGTGAGCTTTTGGACGCTGGTCCCTTGGCCAGGCGTCGATGGTCAATCTCCTCCAAGGAACTCGGTTTCTCGCCGCGCAAACGATGGATGCTCGAACTGACGACAGTGAAATCCTAGTGGACGAACAGGCCGGGGCACTCAGGTTTGTCTTTCCCGTTGTCGATGACGAGAAGCATGTTGTGATCATCGAGATCGTTCAGGACGACGGCGGGGATCGGGCTACGGCGGAAATGTGGGAATCGATTGGCCTCCCAAAGGCGGGGAGTATTGCGAGTCAGATCTCCGGGAAGTGGGCCTACAACCGTGGATGGCAGCTCGCACCCCATCGAACAGACCTAGGAGAGGAATCGGGACAGCTCGCAGCCACGCTTGCGGCAGTTGCGGCAGATCGTCATATCAGCCACGGTCGCTGGGGGCACTCCAACGTCGTATGGGCCAGCGGCGCATTCAACGACGACGGGTCCCTCAGGACCGAGATGGCCGACGAATCCGAGGTGCTAGCCAAAATAGCAGCGTTTCATGGACAGCAGGAGAGTCAGGTCTTCTTTCTGCCGCGCACTTGGGCGATGGCCACCCGGTCTAGGCATGGACTGGAGGTCTACACCCTCGAATCCTACCGCAAACTCGCAACTGATGGTCAGGCATTGACCGCTGACCGGCGCCTGCTCATAGGAATAGAGAGCCACGACGCTGCCGACGCTGTCAGGACCATCCTCGGAGTAGACATCGCGACTTCACGGCCATCGGATGAATTGCTACCAGCATCGCAATCTTCGCCGGGATTTTTCGAGTTTCTGAAGGCGAATGCCCTCAAGTCTGCAACTTGCGCTCTCGGCTGCTTTGCTCTTGGGATTTGGGTTGTTAGCGCAGGGGAGTTGGTGCACGCCTATTCAAGGGCATCATGCGAGCGCCTCCTTGAGGGGCTCAGCGACGACGAACCCGCGTGGGTAGAGCAGACGGCTCTTGCATACCCCCAACGCCGCTTTGTGGGTGACGACAGGGCCAGGACCTGTTTCCGAGCCGCGCTGGAGAATGGTCGTTCTCCTGAACATCTCCTGTTCGGTGTGACTGGGCTGACGGCCCTCGACGAGAAGCTCAGTGAAGATGACTACCTGCTAACACTCCATTCTGTTTCCGTGATCGCAGGTAACTACGCAGACGCCGCGATCGCTCAGGCCGCCTGGAATTCGGCGACACTATCTGGCAGTTCCCTCTTACCGCTGGAACCTGCGGCCAAGCGGCTCAAGGAATTGGATCGTTGGCTCGCGCGATTGCCGTCGGCACTGCGTCGAGATCAATCCAAAGGCGATTCGAACACGCATTCAAAGTACCTTTTTCCATCCGTGTGGATGCCAGGCGGTAGACTGGCAGCGTGGCAGTGGCTGGAGCAGTGCGGCTCTGGGCCGGGCCTGACTTCTGCTCACATCCTTCGGAAGTGGTTCGCTGGCTTCTTGAGTGTGTCGGCAGTGTGGCTAATTGCTGACGAATCTTGTCCAAGGCGCATCGATGCTTTCCTTGGCTGCGGCGAAGAGAAAATCATGCCGTGGAAGGAAGAAAATGACAAGAGATGTGAGACGCTTCCCGCCGGAGTCGACACGAACCTTGGTTTCAGTTTTGAGCAGAACAGAGTAAGGGAGCTGAAGGGCCATTGTCTACATCCGCCGAATGTGTTGAATGGCGTTTGCGCCTACTAGACAGGAAGATTGACGGAATCAATCAGTAATGATGGGTGTGCCCTTGACCGTGACTCAAGCATCGCCGTCGAGATGCTCTCCATCGGGCAGTTACCCGCCATCCCGCGCCACATTCGTTTCCCGACCTAGTCGCCTGCTGATTGCCGTGGGGTATTCCGCACACATCACGGCGCGCCTTGAAGATCGCTTGAGCCACGCCCATCATTTCAGGCACAACCACGCGGAGGATGCCATGAATTCGCGCGACAGTTACTCGTCAGATAAGCCGCCTTGTGCGCGCTTGAAGGGGAAATGATGGACGCGGCGTTTGACCAAAGTCAAGCGCATTGAGTTTGAAAAATGTAGGTTCCTTGCCGCCAGGGGCTGTCCCCGCCAGATCGACAGATCAAGATGATTGGTCACGCTCCGGTGGAGTGGAAGTAAACTGGGGGCGTGGCAGCTGTCTTCGTCTATCCGGCACCGACGGGAATCGAGCCGAGCGCGCTACCCAAGGCGCTGCTTTCGTGGAGCAGTGGCAAGGACAGCGCCTGGGCGCTGCACGCGCTTCGCCAACGAAAGGATATCCAGGTCGTCGGCCTGCTCACCACGGTGAACCAGGCCTTCGATCGCGTCGCCATGCACGCGGTTCGCACCGAACTTCTGCACGCTCAGGCAGAAGCGGTCGGGTTGCCGCTCTGGCAAGTCCATATTCCACACCCGTGCAGCAACGAGGAATACGAGAGGGTCATGCGCCAGGCGATGGAGTACGCCTGGGGAGAAGGAGTGACCGCGGTTGCGTTCGGGGACCTCTTTCTTGAAGACGTCCGGCGGTACAGGGAAGAGCGGATGCGTGGCGCCGGTCTCGAACCCCTCTTTCCGCTCTGGGGCCTGCCTACGGCCGAACTCAGCCGAACCATGGTCGCGGCCGGTCTGAAGGCCCATCTGACCTGCGTGGACCCCGAGCAGATTTCCGCGGCTTTCGCCGGGCGTTCGTACGACGACGCTCTACTCGATAATCTGCCCGCTGGCGTCGATCCCTGCGGCGAACGTGGCGAGTTTCACACCTTCGCGCACGACGGCCCCATGTTTTCGCGGCCCGTTCACGTGAGGGCGGGCGAGGTCGTCGAGCGTGACGGCTTCGTTTTCGCCGACATGCTGCCCGCATAGAGCGACGCTGGGCGATCTGATGATCCTGAAGTGCGCCGCCGTGGCCCGCCCGCTAGAGCGCCCTGCCGCCCCTCCTCAAGAGTGCTCAAGTGGAGGCTAGCGGCCGACGATGGTGTTGCGCACCGGGGAGAACATCGGCGTCGGCGGCTTGTAGCCAATCTCTGCCATGATCGGGAGCAGCGTCTCACCGAACTTTGCGAACGTCTCTTGCGACTCCCATACATCGAAGACCTGGAGGTTGTCGTCGGAGCCGAAGCACGCGTGGTAGAGCCTGCCCTTGGGCATCCCCAACCCGGCCTTTTCGAGGCGCTTCAGTACCTCGGAATACAGCTTCGCCGTGAAATTTGCTTCACCAAAATAGACACTGATCGCCATGTTGCACCTTTCAGCTATGCCCTCGAATCTCCAGAATCGGCGGCCGACGAAGGGCTACTCCTCTACAGAACTCGCATCGGCGTGGTTGACGTTTTGAGGCCTTCACCTTCGTTCGATTCTTCGTATTGCAAAAGGATTCTCTATTTCGTCATCAAACCTCGACGACCAGGACCAGGGCAGGAAGTGCGTGAGCGGTGGCAGCGATGATCAAGGGCGTGCTACCAGGGCCGTGCCTCCCGGCGTGCTCATCGCGAGAACCGCCGACCTGGCGGTTCTGCAAGTGAGGCGACGGCCGCGTGCACTTGCTCGCCGACGAGGTGCACGTAGTGCCTGGTCGTATCAAGCGACGAGTGGGCGAGCACATCAGCAACCACCTCAATCCCGTTCCCTGCGCGGATCAGGGCCGTGGCCGTACTGTGCCTTAGTACATGCGGTGTTACGTGTTTTTCAATGCCGGCGAGCTTCGCGTATTTGCCAACGAGGTCCTCGACGGCACGCGAACTCAAACGTCCGCCTCGGTCGCTTAAGAACAAGGCGGGATTGGTAGCGGCGTTCGGGTACTCTTTCCGTTGCCATAGCCACCGACGGAGCGCGATCGCCACATCGACGTTGAAGTATACGGGCAGAATCTTTCCACCCTTCCTGCGCACGGCGCGGAACACCTCGGCCTCGAAGTCGACCACTGTCAAATCCAAAGAAAGCAGTTCCGCCAGCCGCAAGCCGGTGTTCCAGAGGGTGACCAGGATCGCCGGGTCGCGCCGAAGGTAGAACTCGGCGGCGCTGCTCTCCACCACGCGCCGAAGTTTGGCGAATTCCTCGGCGGTCAGGAAGGTCGGGGCTCGCTCTGGCAGGCTCGCTGAGTGAATGCCGACCGTCGGGTCGCGGGCAAGTTGGTCCTCAGCTACCAGAAACCGTGTGAACGCTCGTATCGCTGCCAGCCTAGAATTTCGTGTCGCGGCCGATGCTTGCGCGCCTGCCACGCCACCCTCTCGGACGAACAAAACAACCAGAGCTTTGTCGACCTGGTTGGGGGTGACCGTGTCCTGGTGAAGCTCGCTACAGGCGAAACGGACAAATCTGCGAAGCAAGTCGGTGTAGCGGGCGATGGTGAGCGGGGACCGGTTTCGGTCGCGCAGGTGGGTGGCGAAGTCGCCGATGGCTTGGTCCATATCGCGTGCCTCCACGGTACCGACTAAGCCGGTTTCGGTCGAGCTACTCCGCGCACAAGGCGGCTTGTGCGCGGAGTGCGCGCGCGTTTTAGCACAGATGGATGTTTGGTGATCGCAAGTTCAAGAGAGGAGTTCATCATGTCCCCGACCCGCAGACCCCTGACCGTCTTTCCCCTAGTCCTGGCCCCCATCCTTGGCATCGGGTGTGGTCCAACCCTGTCGACCCAGGTGCGCACCGAGACCGCCTTGGCTCCCGGCAACACCGGCACGCTTTCCAAGGATGGCCTCACCATCGAAGTTCCCAACCTCAAGCAGATGCCCGAGGTGTTTCGCGTTGAGGTGGCGGCTTGCGACGTGGACGGAAAACCCGCCGTCGATGCGCTCTCCGGTGCGGTAGGAACGACTACCGTCACCGCCCTTCCTGCGACGGGTGAGCTCTACCAAATCAAGCTGACCAACCAGACCGACCACGTTGTGCGGCTCCAGGGCTCGGTCATTCGGCTTTTCGACCCGGCGGAAAACCAGATCGAACCCCAGAGCAAGGAAGAGGTCGTGGCAACCGCCACGCGCCCCAGCAGCCTCGCCCGGCAAGGCGCGTGTCCCGCGGCGGCCGCGAAGGTCACTGATGCGCTGACGACCGTGCGGTTCATCGGACCCAACACGGAACTGCTCCCCGGCACCACGACGACGGGCTACTTGTCGTTCTTGCCGGCGAATACACAGCTCCCCGGAACGTGGAAACTTTCGCTGTACGAAATTCCCGTGAAGGTCGATGCCGCCGGCACTGCCGTCGCCAAGACCCGGTTCGATTTCGTCTACCTTCGCAAGAAGATCCAGGACACGTATTCGCAGGAGCTCATGGGCGAGCGAAAGCTGGTCAACTCAAAGGAAGTTCCCTAGCAGCGGGTCGGTATCTGAACGGCCGCACTGGCAAGGAGTTCCGCCATCATGACCGCTCGTATTCGACGCCGGTCGCCTATCGCAGAGGCGGCCCCGAAGGTTGCTGTCGGCAAGGTGCTCGTTGGTACCTTTGTCGCTGCCTGCACTATTTGCCTGGGAATGGCCCGCCCAGCCCATGCCGTTCCGGTCTTTCGTGATGGGTTCGAGTCCGGGACCTCCAACTGGACCCTGACGGGAACTTGGAGGCTGATCTCTGACGCCCATACTGGCAGCTACAGCCTGACCGATAGTCCCAGTGGCAACTATGCCAACAACACGGACACCGCTGCGACGATGGTTTCGGATGTAGATCTTGCCGCGGCCACCTCCAGAGCACTCGTCTCGTTTTGGCTCAAAGGAACCCTCGCACAGGATTGGGACACATTCACCGTGGAGGCGAGCACCGACAGCGGCGCAACATGGACGGGGCTCTGGGGCGGTCTGCGAGGATCGAATTGGAATCAGGGGTACCAGTACCTATCCGTGCTCGGGACTATTGCCAAAGCGCGGTTTCGCTTGCATCTCGTGACTGATGCAAGCGGCACGGCCGACGGAGTTTACGTCGACGATTTTCTTGTCGACGACGGGCGGGAATACGCGATCATCACGAGCCCGAACGGTGGCGAGATTTGGGCCGGAGGTACCATCCACAACATCACCTGGGCGAACAATAGCGTGACAGAGCCGCCGGCCTCCTTCCGCTTGCTCTACTCCACCGACGGCGGAGCGACCTATCCCAACACGATCGCCACCGGCATCGCGGGCACGGCGAACTCGTATTCGTGGACGGTTCCTAGCATCAACAGCGCGACCGTTCGCGTTCGCATCGACGCGCTCGATGCGGCCGGAAGCATCCTTTTCGAGACGACCTCGGCCTGGACCGACACGAGCGACGCCAATTTCGCTATCGACTCGACTCTTCCCAACACCTTCGACCTCAGCTCACCGACCAACGGGGCGTGGTGCTCGCCGACGTGCACATTCGCGTGGGTTGGGGACACCAACTGCGGCAGCATCAGCCACGATCTCTACATCGACGGCGCCTTGCGGCGCTCGGTGCAAACCGGCTGTGGCTACGATGAATATACCCTCACAGCCGCCGAGGCATTGTCGCAGGGATTCCATACTTGGTACGTGGTAGCCAAGGATCCCGCGGGCAACACCCGCCAGTCGACTTCAACCTGGAGCGTGCAGGTCGACACCGTTCCTCCGACCGCGCCAACGCTCGTCGCGCCGGCCGAGAACGCCTGGGTGGGCACGGACACGCCAACCTTCTCCTGGACCGGAGCCACGGACAGTGGATCGGGCTTGGCCGGATTCGAAATATGGGTGAATGGCACGGCCCAAACAACAGGTCTTGGCCCCAGCGTCCTGTCGTCTCCTGCGCCGATCCCGCCGAAGTCCATCTTCTTAGACGGCTTTGATTCCTGCGCCGGCTGGACGATGGCTCCGATCCCGCCAAGCGCCTACAACTGGTCGTGCGACCTCCAGAGCGACATCAACAGCTACGCCCTGGACATCTACGCCCTCGCAACATCCGGAACCATCGGGAGCACCGCCACCTCGGGCGTGATTGATCTCTCGAACGTCGGGCATGCGCTTCTCGCTCTCCATGAGTCCATCTGCGGGGCGCAGACCTATCAGGTCTCTGCCTCCGATGGCAGCGCGGCCGGATTTCGCCTGGTTCGCGACACGCCCGCGACAAACTGCCGGCCGTGGCTCAAGACCAGCCTGCCGTTCGATGACTTCACCGGCGGCAGTTCCTCGGCGCTCAGATTCACCGGCGTAGCGACGCCGTTCAATGCCGTGTCCGTCGACTCGGTGGAGATTCAGGGCGTGACCGGCGGACCATATTCTTGGCAAGTGGTGGCCGTCGACGTTGCCGGAAATCGAACCCCCTCGGAGAGCCGCACCCTTCGATACGATTTGCCGCCGGTGCCGTTCGACGTAGTCGGTCCCTCCGGCTGGACGGTGACCGCGACACCGACCCTCTCATGGAACGCCACCACTGACGCCGGTTCGGGACTCGCCAAGTATCAAATTTGGATCGACGGGAGCCTCGCCATCGACAACATCGCCGCGACAGCCACCTCGGCGACGCCAACTGTGGCGCTTACGGACGGCACCCACACCTGGCAGGTATATGCGGTCGATGCCGCCGGTGCTTTCCGCCGGTCGCGCCAGAAACCGGCACTCAGTGTCGACACCATTGCGCCGGCCGCGTTCTCGCTGGCTTCTCCCGCCGACGGCAGCGTGAGCGTCTCGCCCACGCCTTCGCTCTGCTGGAACCAATCGAGCGATTCAGGGAGCGGCCTCGACCACTACCAGCTTGTGATCGACGGCGCGATGGTTCGCGACGGCATCTCCGACCCTGGCTACGGGCAAGTCTGCGCCACCCCGACCGCCGCCATCGCCGTGGGCGCGCACTCATGGTCGGCCAAGGCCATCGACCTGGCGGGAAACGTCCGGACTTCTACTGATACGTGGACCATCTACTTCGGCGTCGTGCCTGAGCCGAGCCGCGACGCTGGCGCTGACACTACCATTGATTCGCCCATCGATGCCGCGCCTGACGGCCCAACCGCTACGGCAACATCCACTTCCACAGCGACGAATACGCTCACGACAACCGGCACCACGACTGCCACGAACACTGGCTCGGCCACAGTCACCCACACCGCCACCGCGACAACCAGTACGGTCACGGCTACCGGCACGGCTGTCTCTCCTGAGCCGCAGCATGACGCCGCTCCGCCTATCACTGTCGCCGACGCCGCCACCTTGGATGTCATCCCGGATCTCCCGATTCGAGTCGACGCGATCGCGTCGCGCGACAGCGCCGTGGTGGATGCCATGCCTGGAGCCGCAGACATAGCGGTCATCACACCAGCATCCGATGCGTCCGGTTCTGTGGTTTCCGACGGCGGGGTTGTGTTCGCAGACGCCGCGACGGGCACCATGCGTGATGCCGAAGTGGTCGGACGAGACGGCGGCCAGACGCACTCGCAGGATGGTGCTGGAAACGACGGCGCGGTGACGAACGCCAAGCCGTCCAGTGGCTGTGGGTGCGTGGTCGGCGGAGGCAAGACAGAAACGGAACCAACTGGATTCTGGTCGTTGCTCGTCCTTGGTTTCCTGGCGCTGTGGCGAGGATTCCGGCCATGCCGCAGAAGGATTGACCAGAACTGAGGGAAGACAACGAGCGGGGCTGTACCATCCGCGAAGAGGCGGTTGGGACGGCCCCGCTCTCAGATTGCAACCCACGCCACTGACTTCCGCTATACTCGCGCCGAAATGCCAACCCCCGAAGTAGAAGTCATTGTCCGAGATTTCGTCGTTCGCTTCGTCGCCCTGGTCCAAGCGGGTGTCGCCCGCCGGCTCCAGAGCGTGATCGCGTCCGCCATGGCCAACCCTGCGACCCCGCCGTCGGCAAGATCGGCTCCGGCGACGACCAAGCAGCCGCCCGTCGCCAACACCGCGCGCCGCCCCGCCAAGGCCAACCCAAAGCTGGCCAGAGCCCGCAAGCTCCAGGGGCGGTACTTGGGCACCATGCGGCGACTCAAACCCGCGGAGCGCGCCCGCGTGAAGAAGGTGACGCACGAAAAGGGTGTGGCGGCTGGGCTGAAGCTGGCTCTATCGCTCAGGTAGACACGGAGCCCGCGGTATGACCCGCGCCGATCTGATCGAAAGCATCTCCCAGAAGAGGAAGATGCCCAAAGCTCAGGCCGAGTTGCTGGTGAACACCATCTTCGACTGCATGGAGCAGTCCATCCGTCGGAGCGAGAAGATCGAAATTCGTGGGTTCGGGACATTCCAGGTTCGGAGCTACAGGGCGTATAGGGGACGGAATCCTCGGACCGGCCGGATCGTAGAGGTCAAGCCGAAGCGCTTGCCCCACTTCAAGGCTAGCACCGCGCTCGCGGCGCGGATCGACCAGGAGCGCGGGAAGAGGCCGGAAGCGGCTGGTGTAGCCGCGTCGGAATCTCGTCTACACCAGTAGGCGAGCGATCTTGTGGGCGTCCGGCGGGCCTCCACGTTGGATCCGCGAAAAACGCCCTCCAAGCCTACTCGCGGGGTCGGCCGCTGGGGCGCTACGGAATCCGCCCGGCCTGAATGATCTGGCGAAGCCCCGATGTCGGTAGCTGCGGCCCGCGCCTCTCCTCCTCGAAGATGATCTGAGCCAGCGTCGCCGAAGTCAGGTCGCGCTGGGTGTCTTTGTCGATCACCCGGACCTCGTCGCCGTTGCGGATCAGCCCGGCGATCTGTTGCAGGGTGACATAGTGGCTTTCTTGAGTGTCATACAGCTTGCGGTTCGAGTAGCGTTTGATGGTTCGCATTTCGCTCCAAAGAATCTCACGCTCCCATTTCGGAATCCAGGCCCTGGTCACGGCGGCTTCGGCAAGGAAGAGAATTGTTGAAGGTACACTATGATCTCCGCTGCCCGAGCCACGCACGCCGTTCCCCTGGCCCGGTAGCCCATCGCGAATGACCAGGATGCAAGCATGCAGAAACCATGGACGACGTCATGGAGCGCGGCGATGTGTTCGAGCATGCCTGGTTATCGGCGGTGGCCAGACGGAGTTGCGCGCCCATGGAAAAGAAAGAGCAGGAACCATTTCGGTTCCTGCCCGTATTGAGGATGCGTTTCATTTGTCCCTGCCCAGCGCCTTCCTGAGCGCTTCGCGCTCGGGCGTGCCGAGCTGGGCTTTGATGAGCGGCACGGCCAGGTCTTCGTCATAGACGACGAGCCGGGTCGTGCGCTTGTTGCGGTAGATCCGCAACTCCCGCACGTCGCCGCGCGGGAGCTTGATGCTCTGGACGCGCGTCTTCATGACACCCGCCTTAGTGGCCGGCCGTCGGTCCACAGCTCGAAGACCGTGAGGAGCGGTGACGAGTTGTTGTCCCGGAGCTTGATCTCTGTGCGATACCAGTCGAGCACCTTGGCCAGCTTGCGCTGGACAGGCGCGCGATGAGCACCGCCCACACCTACCGAAACGATCGCCTCCTCCGCCGGATCGATGACCGTGGCCTCGAAATCGAGGACATCGGCACCGAACCCGCGCGGGTAGAGGAAGATCGCGCCATTGATGTGCAGGACCGCCACGGGACCCAGGCCGTGGACGAGCCCAATCTCCTCGCGGATCGTCACGCACTCGTTGCGCCAGTTGCGGAAAAGCGAATCCGGTGCAAGCCGGAGCGCCGAGTGCGCGGTCTCAAGCAGCGTTGGGCTGCCAGGCGGTGCCCGCCTGAGCGGTTCGTCGTCGACGATGTAGTCGAACGGCTCCCCCGGCGGCGAAACCGCGTAGGGATCGTGCCGGATCAAAGCGACACCGCCGGAGACATGACCCTGGCAGCCACATCGCCCGCAAACTCCTCCAGCATGAGGCGCCGCTCGGGTGAGAACCGTTGGGCGGCCCGCGTGAACGACTGGACGATGCCGAAGCGGTTCGGCTCGGGGTCCTCCTCGAAGGCGTCGTAGACGGCCTGGGACATGGCGTGCAGTTGTGGGTTGGTTTCGAGGAGCACCTCCAGGACGGCACCAGGATCGTCGACGGTGTCCTGCCGGGCACGACGCAGAACCGCCTCGGCCCTGCTCCACTTCTCGGGCAGGAGCTTGAATGCTTCTGCCACACGGCCATCGAGCGACTCGTCCTTGCGGCGGCGGTGGACCATGCGGAACAGTTGAGAGGCGGCAGCCACCATGCCGTTCGTGCAGACCAGTCGCCAAATCCAGGTAAGGATGGAAAGCGACCGGGCGCCCACTTCCGAGTTGGCAATGAGGAACCCATTCCGGTGACGGTCGGGTCCTCTGACGCCAAGGTCCACCTCAACGAGACTGACCACGGCGTACTGGCTGGACTGCGGCGTGAGATCGAGGCGGACGAACCGAAATTCCTCCACATGGCCGGGCAGAACGCGACGAAGCGTCTCGAAGACCGGCAGGTCATCAATGGGGGCGTACGTCGGGGAGACGAAGGCGCGGAGCACGGCATCGCCCGCGGCGGGTTCATCGGTTGCCTTGTTACGCGCCCGGATCTTCCAGGTACCGTTGCTGCGCTGGAAGCGGCGGTTGATCTCCCCGGCGCGGTCAGCGGGAGCAACGAGATCGCTGGCGAACCAACGGTCCCAGCGAATACCCAGGATATTGGCAAGCTGCTGTCGGCTCCAGGTCGTGAGACTGAGCTGGCCCAGCCCCGGCGCGTCGATGAATCCGTCGGTAGTCGCGCGCAGGCGCGAGAGCGGCAGCACCTGGTCAGGGAGAGCCAGGTCGGCCTGGCTGGTGACCTTGTCGAACACCTCGTCGAAGGTCTGCTCATTGGCGTGAGAATGGAAAAGAGCTGGCGGTGAAATGGACTGAGCGGCGTCTGCGAACATTGCAATTCTCCTCCCGGCACGAGGCCGGCTTCGTCGGAGCCCGAACCATTCGGGCGCCTACGAGCAGGCGGGAGAAGGACAGCGAGATGTCATCCTCGATGCAAAAGGTGGAGGCCCCGAAAACACGAGCGGTGATTCGCGTCGCCGGGGCCGTTCGAGGTTCTGTTGGTCCTACTGGACTGCGGCGGCGGCGTTTCAAGCGTCCCCCGCAGTTCGGACAGGTGGCATCCTCACTCTGCGTGTGCGGACCACAACATCAGTCACGCTGACCGTCGGCACGGTAATCCCCGCTGCCGTTTTCGTTGGCTGCCGTTCGCTTGTCCCAGTCGGGGCCGTTCATGATCTGAAACATAGAGGTGTCGACCCAAACCATCTTGAAGTGGTTTCGTTGCGATTCTGGTGCGCTGGTGTCCGCGTCTTCGGGAACGAGTTCGCGGGGAGCGGGCTCGACATCCCAGCCACGGGAACCAAGAACACGCTCTTCTTCTTCGCTGAGAATGCCTACGACGTAGGCCATGATTCACTTCCTTTCCTGCGCGTCAATCGCGTGTCGATCTTCAGCGCCTTTTCGAGATTCGAGACGAACACGCGTTCCGTGGTGATTTGTTTCGCCGGGCACAGGTGTTGTGGAAAGAGCTGCTATCGGAGCACGCGATCTGCTGAAGCTGCGAACATGGATCATCCTGCTCCGACCTTCGCCGGCGTCGTCGGAGCCCGAACCATTCCGGCGCCTATGAACAGGCGGGGGAAGGATGCGCCCAGGGACTCCAGAGAGGAATCCCTGGGCATTTTCAGATCTGGCAAGGCGATCTGATCTTCATTGGACGGCGCCTGCATCGCTCGGCCCATGATGTGCGCCATTGGACTTGCCGTTCTTGAGCCGGTCGATGGCCGTGCTTGCCGCCGACCGTGAGAGGGCGCGCAGGTCCTGGATGCCAAGCTGCCCTAGTAGCCAGGCGTGA
>Ga0182021_10002691_pt1 | contig 20780 bp, 21 predicted proteins | sample 612E3MmetaG_FD_120493 | JGI IMG/M metagenome (GOLD analysis project Ga0182021, IMG submission 120493) | Permafrost microbial communities from Stordalen Mire, Sweden - 612E3M metaG (Illumina Assembly) | ecosystem: Environmental > Terrestrial > Soil > Wetlands > Permafrost | place: Sweden... | reverse complement strand
TCCTCCAACCCCCCCCCGGGCTCCCCTCGGAGGCTTCACCCCTGAAGCGATTTCGTCGCAATATTCCCCAAGTCGGCCGATAAGCAAAGTGGTTATAGAATTGCTCCGCCTGTTGTAGAAATGAGGGCACTATTATGATGGTCGCAACGGGTCTCGCGCTTTTGGTGGTGTTTTGCCTGCTTCTGTCCATGGTGGAAACCCCTCCGGATGTGGGCCGCTGACACATTCCCGGGCCACTCTGACACAGGGTCGGTGAAGCGGCTGGGCCGCTCCGCCACCTCCGCCCCTCAGATTACCTGGACGCCTTGGCGTTCAGCTTCCTTTTGAAGTGCCTTATCCATGGTTAGAATCGCCGCGTCTTCGCGCAGCGCCAACGCCATATAGAACATGTCGTACACCGGCCTCCCGTTCTTCCGGGCCAACAGAAAAGCCTCCCGCCACAGGTCCCTGCAAGATACCAGATCGTCCGCCAGTCCGATCGCGAGTTCCAAGGCTTGATTGCACGTATTCAGGTCCAGGCGATCGAATTGGTGGTATTTCCATATCGCATTAACCACCTCTGGAATCAGCAGTTCCGGTGCCATCACCGTGTCCGCCTCCTGGATGGCGCGCATGAAATCGCCAGCACGGCCGCGCTTCAGCACCACTTCCAGAGCTGCGCTGGCATCGAGGACCAGTCTCACCGGTCACGGTCCTCGCGGATCAGCCGTGCGGGGTCGCGCAGCTTCTTCGTTTGCGAATGATCCATGCCCTCGATGGCCTCCAGCACTTTCTTGCGACGGGCCTTGGCATCCATCTCTACCCCAAGCCCCAGCGACAATACGGCCAGGGTCTGTTGGGCGAGGCTGCGGTGTTCTCTCTCCGCCTGCTCCGTCAGACGACGGTAGACATGGCCGGGGACGTCGCGAACTTGAATCATCGCCATATTCTCAATTCTATCTCGATAATGCATTTCGCTGCAATATGCATGCAACACCACGGAATACCCGGCGCGGCCATAATGCCCTCCCACACCCTTTTCGTACACCTGCCCCATTTGCCGCCGCCGTCCCGCCTGGTCTATACTAAGTACTTGAACTGAAATGCCGAAACGCACCTTTCAACCGAATAATCGTCACCGTGCGAAGACTCACGGATTCCGCTCCCGCATGGAGACCAAGAACGGCCGTGCGGTGCTCGCGCGCCGCCGGGCGCGGGGCCGCAAGAAGCTGACCGTCAGCTCCGAGAGGTAGGGCTCCATCTCTGGTTTTCCGAAACGTGTCCGTCTGCTGCGATCGAAGGATTTCCGAAGAGTCTATGACCATGGAACGCGCTACTCCGGCTCGCTCTTCGCCGCCTTTTGCGTCCATGAATTGCAGCCCGATGGACCTCGCATCGGCTTTACCACCCCCCGTGCGCTCGGCAATGCCGTGGTGCGCAATCGCATCAAGCGGCGCCTCCGCGAGGCCGTCCGCTTTCACCTGGACCGGTTGAACCCGCAGTGGTCCATCGTCTTCAATCCACGGCGCAAGGCCTTCGATGCTCCCCTCCCGGAGCTCCAGCGCGAAGTCGAACGTCTCTTTCTCCGCTGCAATGGATCTTAGTGCGGGCCCTTCTCGTATACAAGTTCTGTGTCTCCCCCCTGCTCCCCTCGGCGTGCCGCTTCTATCCGAGTTGTTCGGATTACATGCGCCAAGCCGTCGAGCGACATGGCTCGGCAAGGGGTCTGTGGATGGGGTTGTGCCGCCTGGTGCGATGCCATCCGTTTCATGCCGGCGGTTTCGATCCCGTCCGGTGACCTGCGATTTTCGTAACGGAATCTGTCAGCATGGCCGAATCGGTAAACGGCGGCGGCGATCCTAACCGGCCGCCCCAAGAAATGTCGATGGAGGTGCGGCTCCTGCTCGCCTTCCTCCTGATGGGCGCGGTGATGTTCCTGACGCCCTACATCTTCAAGACCACCGTGCCGCCGCCCGTCAAGAAGGTGGCGCAGACCGCGCCGGGCCCAGTGGGCACCCCTCCGCAGCCTGCCCCGGAGGCGACTCCGCCAGCGCCCGTGGCCGAGAAGGCCCCGGCGGAGCGCCCGGCCAGGAAGGGCGCCTCCAAGGCCGCCCCATCCGTTCCCAGCACCCCGCAAGCGACCGAGCCGCCTTTGATCGTCGATACCGATCTGTTCACCGTCGCCTTCAGCAATCAGGGCGCTACCGTGCGGAGCTGGCGTCTCAAGAAATACCGCGGCAACGACGGCAAGTACCTCGAGTTGGTGAACGTCGCCGCGGGCATGGAATTCCCTTTCTCGCTCTACTTCCCCGATAAGCAGCCCGCCTCCAAAGTCAATTGGACATACTACACGCAGACGGGCGACCCCGATGGCCTCGGCGTCGCCTACGCCTTTTCCGACGGCGACACTTCCGTCCGCAAGGTCTTCCGCTTCCAGAAGAACAGCTATCTGTTGCAGGTTTCCACCGAGGTCTCGACCGGCGGCCAGACCGTCCCGCACATGATCGAATGGCGCGGAGGCTTCGGCGACTTCACCGTAACCAGCGCCGTGGCCAACCAGCACACCCTCTACTTCGACCTGGCGCAGAACAAGCTCGTGGAGCAAAGGGCCAACGCCGCCAAGAACGGCCCCGTCACGGCCAGCGGCACTTTTTCGTTCGGCGGGCTCGCCGATAACTTCTTCGCCGCGGTCTTCCTGCCGGAAGGCAACGCCACCATGCATGTGGTGACCCTCGGCGACACCGTCCGTACGGCGTTTGAAGAGAAACCCGCGCCGTTCGCCGGGGCCGCCGTCTCCGACGGCCCCACCAATCGGTTTGCCCTGTTCGTCGGCCCCAAGGACGTGGACCTGCTGAAGCGCATCAATCCCAAGCTCGAACAGGTGGTGGATTTCGGTTGGCTGTCGTTCCTCGCCAAGCCGCTGTTCCTCATCGTGAACTGGTTCAACTACTCCTTCGTCCACAACTTTGGCTGGTCCATCGTGGTGGTCACCATCGTCATCAACTCCATCCTGTTCCCCTTGCGCCTTTCCAACATGAAGTCGATGAGGAAGATGCAGGCGCTCAAGCCGCAGATCGATATCATCAACGCCAAGTATAAGAACGTTGGCATCCGCGATCCGAAAAAGGCCGACCAGAACCAGGAGGTCATGGCCCTCTACAAGAAGTACGGCGTCAACCCCATGGGCGGCTGTGTCCCCATGCTGATTCAGATTCCGTTCTTCATCGCGTTCTACAAGGTGTTCATGGTTTCCGTCGAGATGCGCGGCGCCAACTGGCTGTGGGTCACGGACCTTTCCCAGCCCGAGACCCTCCCCATCCACCTCCTGCCCATTATCATGATCGCCAGCCAGTTCCTCATGCAGAAGATGACGCCGCAGGCCACCGGAGACCCCAACCAGCAGCGTATGATGATGTTCATGCCGCTGATCTTCGGCTTCATGTTCTATAATTTTGCCAGCGGCCTGGTGTTATACTACCTGACCAGCAATTTGGTGAGTATCGGGCAGCAGTGGTTCTTCAACCACACCGCGTTGGCGGATGCGGCCGCCGAGTCGGTGGCGCTGCCCAACAAGAAGAAGAACGGCAGGAAATAACGCGTGACTGAGCGAAAATATTCCGTGGCTTCGATCGGTTCCAGGATCGACCAGTTCCTGCGGCCCACCCTCCGGAACGGAGGCTTCAGGGTCGATTACGAGACCCAGGACGTGGAGGTGTCGGACGATGCCTTCGAGACTCCCGACATGGTGGTGAAGTTCTCCGGCGCCGACGTCGACCTGCTGCTTTCCAACCGCGCCGAGCTTTTGCTGGCCCTCGAGCACGTCACCATGGAAATGCTGCACATGCCCTCCGAGGACCATTCGCGCATTTCCTTCGACGCCAACGACTACCGTCTGCTGCGCATTGAGGAGTTGCGGCTGAGCGCCATGACCGCCGCGGAGAAGGTGAAACGCACCGGCGTGCCATTCCGCTTCAACCCCATGAACAGCCGCGAGCGCCGCGTGATCCACATAGCCCTGCGCAACGAGAAGGCGGTCCGCAGCGAGAGCTTCGGATCGGGCCCCGCGCGGCAGGTGGTGGTCTACCCCGCCGGCATGGCGAGCCTGCCGGGCTCCGAGAGCGCCCCGCCGCGCACGCCGGATTCGCGCCGTGGGGGTCCTCGTCCCCGCGGTTTTCGGCGCTGATTGAACCCCGAAGACACCATCGTCGCCATTTCCACTCCCCCCGGCAGAGGCGGCCTGGGTGTGGTGCGCCTGTCCGGCTCGCAGGCCCGCTCCATCGCCGGCCGAATCCTGCGCTTCTCCGGCGAGGAGACCTGGCGCCCCTGGCATGTCCGCATGGCCGAACTTCATCCTGTCGACCAGGTGCTGGTTACGTACTTCCAGGCCCCGCGCTCCTACACCGCCGAAGACGTCGTCGAAATCTCCTGCCATGGCTCCCCGGTTGTCCTGCGCCACGCCGTCGAGCGCGCGCTCGAAGCCGGAGCGCGCCTGGCCGACCCCGGCGAATTCACCCTACGCGCCTTTCTCAACGGCCGCATCGATCTGCCCCAGGCTGAAGCCGTTCGCGACCTGATCGAAGCCACCACCCTCTACCAGGCCCGCATCGCCGCGCAGCAGGCCGGCGGCTCGGTTTCCCGCCGCATAGCGCCGCTCAAAGAGCAACTCCTGGATCTGATCGCGCTGCTCGAAGCGGGCATCGATTTCGCCGAAGACGACGTCGGCGTCGCGACCGCCGGCGAGATTCTGCGCCGCCTCGATCCGGTTCTCGAGGGCGTGCGCCGGCTGGCCGCCAGCTTCCAGTACGGCGGGCTGGTGCGCGCCGGCCTGACGCTGGCCATCGTGGGCCGCCCCAATGTGGGCAAGAGCAGCCTCTTTAACCGCCTTCTGGAACAGGACCGCGCCATCGTCGCCAGCCAACCCGGCACAACGCGCGATGTCGTTTCCGAGACTGCTTCGATTGGCGGCATCCCCGTGAAGCTCTACGACACCGCCGGCATCCGCGAGGGGGCCGAGTTGGTGGAATCGCTGGGAATCGAGCGTAGCTTTCAGGCCATGGCCGACGCCGATCTGACGCTGGTCGTGGTGGACATTTCGCAGCCCCACGACGGCCAGGACCAGGCCCTCATCGCCCGCGCCGAAGCTCAGGGCCGCCACCTGGTAGCCGGCAACAAGTGCGACCTGGCTGTAGGGCGGACGCCCTCGTCCGCGCCGGACCCCTGGTCCGGCTCCGATCTGGCCGACCAGGGGGTCGGCCGCGGGCCAGGGAGCCCGCCCCACAAAAGAGTCCTCCTCTCCGCCCTGACCGGCGAAGGCATCGCCCAACTTCGCGAGGCCATTCTCGAGACCCTGGCCCCCCAGGGCGCTTTCGAGCGGGAGACCGGCTTCATCACCAGCCTGCGCCACGAGCAACTCTTGCGCGAATCCGCCGGGTACCTCGAAAAGGCGGCCGCCGCCGTCGAAGCCGGCATTCCCCACGAAATGCTGCTGCTGGACCTTTACTCCGCTCTACGGCCCATCGACGCCATCACCGGCGCCACCGGCGCCGACGACATCCTCAACCGCATCTTTTCCACTTTCTGCATCGGCAAGTGAATCCGGACTTGCTATAATTCGTCCAATACTAGGATGCCTATGTACTGTAAATCTCAATTCACACTGGCTATCGCCGCCCTCGTCCTGACCGTCGCGGCTTTCTCTCAGACCTTGCCGCAAGGCGTTCAGAAGGTGACCTCCGCGGAGGGCATCACCGAGTACGCCCTGCCCGACGGTTTGCACGTGCTCCTGTTTCCCGACACTTCCAAACCCAAGGTGACCGTCAACATGACTTACCTGATTGGCTCCCGTCAGGAGGGTTCCGGCGAGACAGGCATGGCCCACCTGCTGGAACACATGTTGTTCAAGCAGACTACGGGCGGCAGGGACGTCATCAAGGAACTCACCGACCATGGCGCCAACTTCAATGGCACCACCGAGGACGACCGGACGAACTATTTCGAGACGGTTACCGCCACCGACGAAAACCTGCGTTGGGCCATCGGCCTCGAAGCCGACCGCATGGTGAAGATGCGCATGGAAAAGGCGCTCCTCGACACCGAAATGACCGTGGTCCGCAACGAGTTTGAATCTGGCGAGAACAGCCCCGCCAACGTCCTGGCGCAGCGGGTTCTGGGGGCGGCGTACACGGCCCATAACTACGGCAAGCCCACCATCGGCAACCGGTCCGATATCGAGAACGTGCCCATCGAACGGCTGGCGGCGTTCTATCGCAAGTATTATCAGCCCGACGACGCCATTCTCACTATCGCCGGGAAGTTCGACGAACCGAAGACTCTGGCCTGGGTAGCGGAATCCTTCGCCGCCGTCCCGCGGCCTCAGCGCACGCTCGATAAAACCTACACGGTGGAGCCGGTCCAGGATGGCGAGCGCTTCGTAACGCTGCGCCGCGTGGGTGACAACCAGAACATCCTGGTGGTGTATCACACTCCGGCCGCGTCGCATCCCGACACGGCGGCGTTGCGGGTGCTGGCCACCGTGCTGGGCGACACGCCGTCCGGCCGGCTGTTCAAGGCCCTGGTGGATAGCAAGAAGGCCGTCTCCACGAGCGTGAGGGCGGTGCAGTTGCACGATCCCGGTTTCCTGATGGCCTCGGTGACGCTGCGGGAGGACCAGTCGCGCGACGATGCGCGGGCAATCCTGGTCAAGACCATCGAGGGTCTCGCGACCGATCCGCCGTCGAAGGAGGAGGTGGAGCGCGCCAAGACCAGAATTCTGAAGCAGACCGAACTGAATCTGGCCAACTCGGAAACCGTCGGCCTCATGCTCAGCGAGTCCGCCGCGTCGGGCGACTGGCGGCTGCTTTTCCTGGCGCGCGATCAGATTCGAAATGTGACCGAGCAGGATGTGCTGCGCGTCGCCAAGGCCTACCTGAAGGGATCTAACCGCACGCTGGGCGAGTTCATCCCCACTAAGACTCCCGACCGCGCCGAGATCCCCGCGGCCCCCGACACCGCCGTCCTGCTGAAGGATTACAAGGGCGGCGAGGTGGTTTCCCAGGGCGAGATATTCGACCCGACTCCGTCCAATATCGAAAGCCGGCTCACCCGGACCAAACTGGCGAGCGGAATGAAGGTGGTGCTGCTCCCCAAAACCACGCGCGGCGGCACTGTGGTGGCGCAGGTGGTCGTGCGGTTCGGCGACGAGAAGTCGCTGTTCGGCAAATCCGCGGCGGCGCAGCTTGCCGGCGGCTTGCTCATGCGCGGCACCAGGAACAAGACCCGCCAGCAGATCCAGGATGAGACCGACCGCCTGAAGGCGCGCCTCAACGTCTCCGGCGGTATCAACAACGCCACGGCCACCATCGAGACGGTGGAGGCCAACCTGGCGGGCGCGCTTCGCCTGGCCGCTGAAATCCTGCGCCAGCCCGCGTTTCCGGAAGCCGAATTCGAGCAGGTGCGCCAGCAGCGGATTGCCGCCATCGAAGCCGGCAGGAGCGAGCCTCAGATGCTGGCCTCGCTCGAGGTCAGCCGTCATTTCACCGCCAATTACCCGCGCGGCGATGTGCGCTACACGCCCACCATAGAAGAGCAGATCGAAGATCTGAAAAAGGTCTCGCTCGACGACGTCCGCAAGTTCTACGCCCAGTTCTACGGCGCTTCCAATGCGGAGTTCGTGGTCGCCGGCCAGTTCGACAAAGCCGAAGTGCAGAAACTCGCGGCCGACCTGTTCGCCGACTGGAAAAGCCCCAGTCCCTACCAGCAGGTGCTCACGCCCTACCGCAAGGTCGAGCCCGAGACTCGTAAGATCGAAACGCCCGACAAACCGAATTCCATGTTCCTCTCGGCGATGTTCCTCAAGTTGTCGGATGAAGACCCCGATTACCCGGCCTTGGTGCTGGCGAACTATATGCTGGGCGGCTCGCCCGGCGCCCGCCTCTTCAAGCGCATCCGCATTACCGAGGGGCTCAGCTACACCGTCCTCTCCATGCTTCAGGCGGCTACTAAGGACGATGGCAGTACTTTTGCCGGGATGGCCATCAGCGCTCCCCAGAACGCTCCCAAGGTGGAGGCCAGTTTCAAGGACGAGCTGGCTCGCACCCTCAAAGACGGTTTCACTGCCGACGAAGTGGCCGCGGCGAAGAAAGCCTGGCTCGACGAGCAGTCCGTGGCGCGCTCGCAGGATCAAACCCTGGTAGCCACACTCTTAAGACGCGATTTCTACGACCGCACCATGAAGTTCGACGAGACCCTGGAAGCCCAGGTCGCGGCGCTCACCGCGGCACAGGTGTCGGAGGCTTTCCGCCGCCACATCGACCCTTCGACCTTGAGCTACGTAAGAGCCGGCGATTTCAAGAAGGCCGGCGTCCTCCAGTAGGAACGATTATGAACATCGAAAACGACCGCCGCATCGATTACATCGAGTTTCCATGCACCGACACGACCCGTGTAAAGCAGTTCTATGGAACTGTCTTTGGATGGGGATTCACGGACTACGGCCCCGGCTACACCAGCTTCCACGACGGCCGTCTGGCGGGCGGTTTCTCGACCGATGCGCGCGTGTCGGTCGACGGCGTGCTGGTTGTGCTCTACGCCGCCGACCTGGCCGCTACCGAGGCCAGGGTCCGCTCCGCGGGCGGCCGCATTGTGCGCGAGACATTCTCATTTCCGGGCGGCCGCCGCTTCCACTTTGCCGACCCCGAGGGCAACGTGCTGGCGGTCTGGTCCGAGTAGAAATCGGGAAACGTTCCGTCTGTCACCGGGTTTTTGTGTCACCGGGCTTTTACCGGGCCCTTTTTGAAGTGCTATGGTGGTCGATTATGCCTGAAAACGACACTCCCGCCCGCTCCATGGGCTTTGCCACTCGCTCTCTGCACGCCGGGCACACTCCCGACAAGGCCAGCCACGCGCGCGCCGTGCCCATCTACCAGACCACGTCGTACGTTTTCGACGATTCCGCGCACGCCGCCGCTCTGTTCGCCCTCGAGCAGTTCGGGAATATCTACACCCGCATCATGAACCCCACCACCGATGTCTTCGAGCAGCGCGTGGCGGCCCTCGAAGGCGGCATCGGCGGCCTCGCCACCTCCAGCGGCCAGGCCGCGCAGTTCCTGGCCATCGCCAGCCTGATGGGGCAGGGCGACGAGTTGGTGGCCTCCAGCACGCTCTACGGCGGCACTTACACGCAGTTCGACGTGAGCTTCCGCCGCCTGGGCATCGATGTCAAGTTCGTCGAGCCCGGCGATCCCGAGAACTTCCGCAAGGCCATCACGCCCAAGACCCGCGCGCTCTACGGCGAGACCATCGCCAACCCGCGCATGAACGTGCTCGATATCGAAAAGGTGGCGGCCATCGCGCATGAAGCCGGCCTGCCGCTGGTGATCGACAACACCATGGCGTCGCCCTATCTGTGCCGTCCCATCGAGCACGGCGCCGATATCGTGCTCCACTCCGCCACCAAGTTTCTGGGCGGCCACGGCACCTCCATCGGCGGCATCATCGTCGACAGCGGCAAGTTCCCCTGGGACGATAAGTTCCCCGCGCTCACCGCGCCCAGCCCCGGTTACCACGGCATGAAGTTCAGCGAGGTTTTCGGCAACCTGGCATTCATCATCAAGGCGCGCGTCGAAGGCCTGCGCGATTTCGGCCCCTGCATCAGCCCCTTCAACTCGTTCCTCTTCATCCAGGGCATCGAGACCCTGAAATACCGCATGGACCAGCACAGCCGCAACGCGCTGGCAGTGGCCGAATGGCTGGAAAAGAACCCCGCCGTTTCGTGGGTGAAGTATCCGGGCCTGAAGTCCAGCCCCTATTACGAGCTGGCGCAAAAGTACCTGCCCAAGGGCCAGGGCGCCATCCTGACCTTTGGCATCAAGGGCGGCCTCGAAGCCGGCCGCAAGCTCATCGATTCGGTGAAGCTCTTCTCGCACCTAGCCAATCTAGGCGACGCCAAGAGCCTGATCATTCACCCGGCCTCCACCACCCACCAGCAACTAACTGACGAGCAGCAGATCGAAGCCGGCGTCACCAAGGACCTGGTACGGCTCTCGGTGGGAATCGAGGACCTGGAAGACATCCTCTGGGACCTCGACCAGGCCATCGCGGCGTCGCAGAGTCAGGCATAGATTCGCGCGCCGCGACGAATTGTGGGGCAGGATGGTATCCTGCGGCGGATTGGCAATCCGCCTGCCGCCGGCAAACTTGTATCGCCGATTTCGCGGGGGGGTATCCCAAGTTTGGTTGCGGCTATGCTGCTTTCCGGGGCAGGATTGTATCCTGCGGCGGGTTGTCAACCGCCTGGTGAACCGTCCCTCCACCCTTGCGGCCGGCTCGCCGGAAGCACGCGAAACCGCCGGTGGTCTTCTATTCGATACGTGTCGAAGTCCGCATGATCCACGGTGAAGATGGTCGACAAACCCTCACGCTTCGCGAGATACACCAGAGTGGCATCCGAGAAATCCATCGGGACGGTTGCCGGACGTACGCCAACGTGCGTCCCGGAAACACAGCAATCGCGGCGCAGCGTCATCGGCGCGGGAAGTATTCTGTATATGGCATACTGTAGGTGTGGCGTGGGAAGTCGAGTTCACCGATGAATTCCGGGATTGGTGGAACGCCCTCTCCGAGGAACAACAGGATGATGTGCGCACTCGGTTCGGCATCTCATGGAATTCGGCCCCGCTCTCGGTTTCCCGCACAGCTCAAAGGTAGGCAGTTCCCGTTATCCGCAGATGCGGGAGTTGCGGACCCAGAGCGCTGGGAGGCCGCTGCGGACACTCTACGCATTCAACCCGCTCCGCTCGGCAATCCTCCCGATCGGGGGCGAGAAGACCGGCGACGACCGCTGGTATGAGAGGTTTGTGCCGATCGCGGACCGGCTTTTTGAACGACACCTGCTTGATCTCAAGAAGGAGGGAAGCATCTAATGCCCACTCGTAGTTTTCGTGAATTGCTGGAGGCGATGCCGGCCGATCGGCAGCGGAGGATTGAGAAACGGTTCCAGAAGAGTCTGGCGGCCATGCCGCTCGGTGAATTGCGAAAGGCGCAGGAGATGACGCAGTTGCATCTCGCCGAAATCCTCGGCGTTAACCAGGGAGAGGTCTCGAAGATCGAGCACCGGTCCGACATCTGTGTCAGCACCCTGGCCGAATACATCGAGGCCATGGGCGGCCGGCTCGAGATCCGCGCGGTGTTCAGAGATCGAGAAGTGCGGATCACGCAGTTCGAGGAGTTGGCGAGCTAGGCGGCGCGATCCTCGATGCGCGCCATCATTGCCGCGTACGTCCCGGAGACAGACGAATGGGATTCGGGGTTCCGAATCGGGCGGCCTTCATGGAATGCATGCACTGCCAGGGGAAAATGAGGAAAGGTCAGGCGCCTTTTCATATTCACCGCAAGGGATACCACCTCTCATTGGAAGCGGTCCCCGCCTGGGTATGCGGCCCATGCGGAGAGCTGTATTTCGAGGAGCGCGAGGTTAAGACGATTCAGCGTCTCCTGCTTCAGTTGGACAGGCAAACCGCGAACCTGGCCGCAGTTGCATGACGCCCGGGAACTGCGGCGCGGCTACTCAACCACCGGTACCAGCTTCGATTCGACAATCCGTTGATCGGAAGTCACCAGCCGAAGACGATGCACGCGGGCAGTTGCGACGATAGCCCGGTCGGCCGGATCCCGTAGAACGCCACCCATGGCGGCGACCTCAGCGGCAATCTCGACGTCGATGGGGACAATGTGGAACCCGGTCCCCGGCCCGAGGGCGGCGAAGAGTTCCTCAGCGGGGACCCTCAGGCGGGTACTGCCTTCGCCGAACAGCACGGCGATTTCGAGCAGCGTGATGGCGCTCAACGCCAGCGGTTCGCATCGCCGCACCGCGCCGCGGAGCACGCGCAACTGTTCCCGCGAGAGCCTCTTGGGATCAACCGGCCAGCGGACCAGCACGTGAGTGTCAAGCAGAAGGGTAGGCGTCAGACCGCTGTCCTCATTTGTGGCGGAGGGCTTCCCACAACTCCGATCTATCGGCCGTCAGCAACTCCTCCGGGATGTGCACCTTGCCAGCCCACAGGCCCTCGGGGGATTTCCACAGCCGCCGCCTCCTGACGGGCCCAACCATGGCAACCGGCCGGCCGCGCTTGGTGACCGTGACCGTGCCGCCCTGGTGGTCGATCTCATCCAGCAAAGCGAGGCACTTTGCCTTGAACTCGGTCGCGCTAACCACGCGGCTCTTCATGGGCTGATGATAGCACAGCCGAACTGGTTAGATGACCAGTTGGCGGCGAGCCGGCGGCCAGCCTTACCGGAACAAGCGGCTGCCCGCGGGCCATCACCGGCCAGGCGCCGACTGCAAGTACTTCCACGAGTCGGGACCACTCGCTCATGTGGATTGCCGGACCCTGCGCGTTTGCGGGGAGTAGTCTGCGCGACCCTCTATTGAATTGGACGCTGGATGCGTGGTGTGAACCTGTCCCTATGTGGCCGCAGAGGTCCCACCATGTCCGACCGCGCTAAACGCAAGATTAAAAAGGCGGTATACTCCAATTTCTGATGCCCCACAAGTATAACGTCGCCGCATTTCAAGCTGGCGTCCTGCCGGCCCATCCGCTGCTTCAACTGTATTGCAGCTTGGTCGTGGTCGAACTCGCGCTCAAGGATTCGAGCGCCACCTGGCCGAATGTTGGCCACGACGTTCCCCAGTTGCTGTCAGACTTCGGCGAGAGTGCCTTGAGCGTACAATTACAGGGGAAACTGGCAGCGCTCAAATGCACTGGGAAGAACGGCGCAGAAGCTCCGGTCAGGGCAGCGCACTATCCCCATCTCCGTTATCTACGGCACGAAAGCGACTACCCCGGCAAGGTCAAGGATGATGAATTGAAGGGTGTGCTCGCGATTGTTGCCGATGTCATGCTGGTGCTCCGAAAGAAGAAGCTCATATGACAACCTCTCAATTGCTGAGCGTGGCCCGGACAAAGACCCGGTTGGCGTCAGTTTTCCGGTTCCCATATGTTCACCTGATTGCTATCGATGATCGTTTCAGCGAGTTGTCTGAGGACGACCGTGAGGCGGCCTTTGCCTCTTGGATTGACATCTCCCTTAGTGATCTCCGGTCGACCCTGCAAACATCCTTACTCACCCTTCGCTTACTCGACCATAGTGAGTATGCAACAGAGTACGGTACGGACACCGGTGAGCGAGGACATCACTGGCTGGCAGAGTTGATTGGCCTTGAGGTACGTCAACCTCAAGGCGGCGCGACACCGCCGGCCTCAGGTCCGAGAGCCGTTCATTTCTATGGCTACAAGGGCGGCCAAGGGCGATCAACGATGCTTGGCCTGACGGCCATCAGCTTGGCGGTTGACGGTTGGCGCGTGCTGGCTATTGACAGCGATTTGGAGGCACCCTCGCTGGACATTCTGTTCGGACGTAGTGTTCGCGCACTATCGGGAACCCTCTTGGGTGTAGCCCAGGGTGGAGCAAACATTACTCCGGAGCGAGTCAGAGTACCTTCCCGAGGACAGGGCTACGTCGATCTCCTAGCGTGCCGGCCACGTCGTTCCGAGTTCGACATTGATGCTGCTGCGTTCGCGTTACGCTCGTGTCTGGACTCGACACTGATCGAGGCCGCAGCGGCGAAGATCAAAGAACAGGCCGGGGCTCAGAACTATGATGTCATCTTGGTTGATCATAGGGCTGGCCTCTCGCCGATCACATTACCGTGGATGAACGCTCTCCGAGGACCGGCTGTACTTTTTGCTCGCCTTGATGAACAATGGCAACCCGCAACCGCGTTTCTGCGCACGGTTTTGCGACAAAATCGCGACAACCCGGGCTTGTTTGTTTCGTGGAAGCCAGATGACGAGGATCCGTCCTCGTTCCGGAATCGAAATGCGGCCCAAATCGATGGGCTCTTGGGCATCCTAGCGGACTGTATTGTCGACGCCGCAGAGGGCGGGGAGGAATTGTCCTCCTCCGAGTTGGAGGACCATTGGGTCATGGTGCCGTATGACCCAGCTTTCCGCCTAGCTCGGCTGCCGGAGGCGACCTCGCTGTTGCCTAGCACCAATGATTCTGTGATGGAGATCCGACGACTGCTCGATCTTGGCGATGTCAATACAGGTTTGAATGGGCCTCGGGAGTTTACCCCCAGCGGCGCTACGGACACTGGAGATTTGATCCAAACGTCCGTGCTGCGAGAACTTCTTGTGCCCGGAAACTCGATATCTTACATCCTCGGCCGAAAAGGAACAGGAAAGACGAGACTGCTTAGGGAGATTGCCGCAGCAGGAGTCGGCGAGCCGCTCGTTGTTGATTCGACTAGCAACCTCGGGCGCGGTATACCCTCGCCTAGTCCTGAGCTCGCGCAGGCAGCTGTAAGGACCCAAGGCGAGCCTGATCGTCTCTGGTGGTCTCTCCTTTTCGCCGCAATCGAGACAGGCACTACCACCACTCCTGAATTAAGAAGGGCATTTGTACGGAACATCGAGTCCTTTGACCTCGTGCAGGGGCTGGAGAGCCTTAACGCGGCCTCGACACGCACGTTCCTGATCGATAGCCTGGAGACAGCTTTTCCTGCAGCGCTGATGCAGCGCTACCTAGAATCGCTCTTCCGTGTTCTCCAGGTGATCGATACTGATCGCCGGATCTCGTCGGTCGTGAAATTCAAGTTGTTCCTCAGAACGGATCTCGCCGAACGTGGTTTCCAGAATCTAGAACAGCAGTTATTTGGCCGCACGAAATACTTGAGCTGGAATACGCAACTTATCTTGAACTTTGTGCTATCCCGAATAGGGGCAGTCGAGTGGTATAGGCGAGAGTTTCCTGCGTTGCGTGATGCCATCGACAGTGAGCGGCCGCGCATTCTCCGCGGTGAAGTCCCCATCCAGTCTTGTGAGAGCCTTCTGTTGATGGCTTTCCCCACACGGCTTCGCAGAAATAACCTCCAGACGACCACTTTTCTCAAAACGTACTTTGCAGATAGTGCGAGCGATAAGTCCGACCTCGGTGGCGGTGATCGACTCCGCTATTATCCGCGCATTTTTGATAGATTCCTTGAGGTAATAGCGGAGCCGCAGCTTGCGTTTCCGGGCGATCGGTTGGACGGTGATCGAAAGATCAGCCAGAACCTTATCTTTCTCGCGCACGAGGAAGCTGCAAAATCCTACCTTAATCAACTGGAGTCTGAGTTGGTCTATCTGGTGCGTCTCTCAGATGACCAGGAGGATAACCGCATCAAGATTCGGGCGCTGTTAAACGCGTTTGGCGGGCTGAAGACGCCTTTCGCTCTGGAGGAGCAAATCGATGCAATATTCGTGAAGCTACAATCTATTGATCGTGCGGTGATCCGCGCCGCTATGGAAAGCATGAAGCGCGTGGGAATGTTCGAGGATCGACCAGACTATGAGGGTCAGTGGCGCGTTGGTCGCCTGTTCAAGTCTTCATTGCGAATGAAGTACGTACGCTAAACGAGCAAGTATCGGGGGCGCTCCAATCTGTCACGCGAATCTGACAAGTCAGGCGTCCGCCGCGCTATATATAGCGGTTTCGTCCAAGACCGGTGCCCGGAAGTTCACCGGATTACTCCCCTGAAGTCGGCTTGCGACCGTGAATCGGTCCGCGAGCCCCTGCCTTACCCCCACCGCCCGCCTCACCACCCCACCGCCCCCTTCACATCCAGCCTGACCCGGTAAACCAACCCGCGCGCGGTGATGAACAACGATTTCTCATCCGCCTCCCCGAACGCGCAATTGGACGGCTGCTCCTTCATCTCCATGACGTGCACCAAACGCCCTTCCGCGCCGTACACCGCGATTCCTTGCGCGGCCACGTAAAGGTTCCCCTTCTCGTCCACGCTAATGCCGCCCGGCACGCCGTCGATCTTGGGAACCAGCACGCGCTCGCCCGAGGTGTCGCCGTTGCGGTCCACGTCGTAGGCGCGGATGTTGTGCTCGTCCGCGTTGGAGACGTAGAGAATGCGGCCGTTGGACGAGAGCGCGATGCCGCGGGGACGCCCGGCGGGTCTGGCCACCAGCTTCATGGGGCCGCGCGGCGGAAGGTGGTAGACGCCGTAGAAATCCAGCTCGCGGTGGTCCGACTGTTCTCCGAATGCGGGATCGGTGAAATAGACGTGCCCGGACTTGCTCACCACGATGTCGCTAGGCGCATTCAGCCGCTTGCCTTCCCAGTGGTCGGCCAGCACTTCGATTTTGCCCTTCTTATCGGTGCGGGTCACGCGGCCGAGGCGCGTCTCGCAGGTGTAGAGGCGGCCGTCGGCGTCGAAGGCGTTGCCGCTCGGTCCATGGGCGTCCTCGCGGAAGACTTCGGTCGAATGGCCGGGAGCCCATTTCAGAAGCCGGTCGCTGGGCGTATCGCTGAAGATCAGGTAGCCGTCTTTGGACCAGGCCGGGCCTTCCGTAAAGCGGTAGCCCTCCGCCACCTTGCCGATCGTGACTTCGGAGAAATCCTGCGCGGAAGCGAGCAGAGAGAATACGGCGGCGGCCAAACAGGTTCGGGCCGTGCGGTTCATTTGCCGGCGCTTTTGTTCTTCAGCTCGATGCGGTTGACGACATCCTTGACGCCCTTCACCTTCTTGGCGACCTTGGCGGCTTTGTCCTTCTGGACCTCCAGCTCCACCGTGCCGCTCAGCGTGACCACGCCCTGCTTCACGTCCACCACCAGCCCGCCGCCTTTGACCACCGGGTCGTCGGCCAGCTTGATGCGGACCTGGTTGTAGACGGAGTCGTCGGTAATCGTTTTTTCCGCGGCCAGACAGACGCCGGCCAGCAGGAGCAGAACCACAAGCGCGCCGCTAATTTTGGAAATCATCTTCTCCGGTCATTGTACGCCAGTCCAGCGCGTTCAGGAAGGCGGGCTTCCCGCGCCACCCCGGCTCCACGCGCACATGCAGGTCGAGGTAGATCTTCACTCCGAACAGGCGCTCCATCTCCTGGCGCGCCAGCGTGCCGATCTTCTTGAGCATGGCGCCCCCGGTCCCGATGACAATGGCCTTCTGGCCTTCCCTCTCCACCCGTATGGTGGCGTAGATCCGCGTGATGGCGGTGGTCTCTTCCCACTTGTCCACCATCACGGCCACCGAGTGCGGCACTTCCTTTCGGGTCGAATGCAGGACTTTTTCGCGAATCAATTCGGCGGCCAGGTACCGCTCGGGCTGGTCGGTGACATAATCTTCGGGGAAGTAGGCCGGCCCCTCGGGCAGGCGCGCCAGAATGGCCTGGCGCAGATCCTCGAGTCCGTCGCCCTTCACCGCGGAAACCGGAATGTAATCGGCGAATTCGTGAATCTCCTTGTACTGCGCGATCAGCGGCAGCAGGCGGGCCTTCTCTTTCACCAGATCGATTTTGTTGAGCACCAGCACCACGGGCGTCCCGCTTTTGCGCACCAGGTCCACCGCGCGCCGGTCCTCTTCGCCCACCGCTTGCGTGGCGTCCACCACCAGCAGCAGCAGGTCGCGTTCCTCCAGGGCGGCGCGAACCGCGTCCATCATGCGCTTGTTGAGCGGGGAATCGGCCTTGTGGATCCCGGGTGTATCGACGAACACGATCTGCGCTTCGGGCCGCGTGACCACGCCCTGTACGGAGGTGCGGGTGGTCTGCGGTTTGTCCGCCACGATGGCCACCTTCTGCCCCACCAGGGCGTTCAGCAACGTCGACTTTCCCGTGTTGGGCCGCCCCACCAGCGAAACGAAACCGGACCTGAACCCACTATTCATGCGCCACCTCTTGAGATTTGCCGATGCGAACCTGGCCCACGCGCAGATCGTCGCTGGCCAGCACTTCCACGCGGATGCCTTTGCGATCCACCACCTCCCCGGCCTTGGGCACGCGTCCCAGCCACTCGCTAACCATCCCGCCCACGGTGGTGGATTCGATGTCCTCCTCGCGGTGGAACGAAGGAAAGAGGTCGCCTACGCGGTCCAGGTCGAAGCTTCCGGAGACCACGTACCCGCCGTGGCCGTCTTTGGTCACGTCGCTATCGGGCTCGTGCTCGTCGCGGATCTCCCCGATGATGACCTCCAGCAGGTCCTCCATCGTGGCCAGGCCGGCGGTGTTCCCGTACTCGTCCACCACGATCACCATGTGCGTGTTCTCCCGCTGCATCTGGCGCATCAGGTCGCTGACGGGCTTGGTTTCGGGGACGAGGATGAGGTTGCGCACCAGTTCGCGCACCTTGCGGTGCTCGCGCTCTTCCTCTTCGACCTCGAACATGTCGCGAACGTGGACGAAGCCGGCGACGTGATCGATGTCCCGCTCGTACACCGGAATGCGCGAGTACTGCTCGTTGATCACCATCTCTCTCAATTGTTCCAGCGTGGCGTCGGCGGAGATGGCGACGATGTTCGGCCGCGGCGTCATCACTTCCCGCACCACTTTGTCGCCGAACTCCACCACCGACTGGATCAGTTCCCGATCCTCCTCTTCAATGAGACCCTCTTCGGTGCCGGCCGAGATCAGCGCCTCGATGTTTTCGGCGGAGGTGGGCGCCTCTTCCGCGGCGGCGGCGTCATCCGCCAGATCCAGCAGCGACTGGAAGAACTCGAGCAGCGCCACGAACGGGCGCGCGGTCCACGCAAGGGCGCGCAGCAGCGGCACCAGCGGCCCCAGCCACTGGGCGGTGGTGCGGCGGTACAGGAACTGGGGCAGCGCGTAGGCCACCGCGATCATGGTCAGCCACACGGCCAGGGCGGCCTGCCAGAAGACCGCCGCGTGCCACGGCTCGGCATCGGCGAACCAGGCGAAGTAGAATATGCCGAGCAGCACCAGCAGCGTGTGCTTGATCAGCGAGAAGGCGCCCGCCCCATCTTCCGTCTTCAGTCCCAGCTTGTCTTCGAGCGTCTCTTTGAAGAACTCGAGCGAGCGGAGATCGCGCGTGCGCAGTCGCAAGCTCTCCAGGTACAGCAGTTGCACGAAGGTGACCAAGCCAAGCAGGGGCACCGCAATGACGGTGGCCAGCCCGACCGCCAGTATCATGACCGCACCCGCTCGATGAGGCCAGTGGGCAGGCCCAGGCGCACGCGCCAGCGCTTTTCGGCGCGCGCCATGCGGCCGCCGTCGGTCGCATGGTCCATGCCCAGCAGGTGCAGCAGCCCGTGCAGCATGAGGATCTGGACCTCCTGCCCGGCGTCGTGCCCGAAGGCGCGGGCCTGGGCGCGGGCGCGGACGAAAGAGATGGCGATGTCGCCCAGTCGGGGGCCAGGGGCGGACCGGGGGCCGGGGGCCAGGGGCCGGGGGCCGGGGAAAGACAACACGTCGGTGGTGTAGTCCTGCCCGAGGAATTCACGGTTCAATCGGCGCAGTTCGGCATCGCCCGTAATCAGGCAGTCGAAGGGGCGGCCCTGGGTCACTTCCATTTGGAGGCGGCGGGCGAAGCGTTCGATCGCCCGGCGGGGAAAATCCGCGGGGACGCGCCGGAACGTAACGGTACTGCTTGGGGGCGTGGGCATGGCGCGCGCTCAGGCTCCCGGAGTGGTCTCGGGGGCGGCGGCGTCCGGCTCGGCCAGTTTCAGACTAAGCTGGCGGCCCGCGCCCACCGTCTCGTTGTAGCGCTCGTAGGCTTTGACGATGCGCTGCACCAGGCTGTGACGCACCACGTCGCGCTCGTCGAACTGCACGAAGCTGATGCCTTCTATGCCCTTGAGCACGTCCACCGCATCGAGCAACCCGCTGCGGCGGCCGTTGGGCAGGTCGATCTGCGTCACGTCGCCATTCACCACCATCTTGGAATTGAAGCCCTGGCGCGTGAGCACCATCTTCATCTGTTCGGCGGTGCTGTTCTGGGCCTCGTCCAGAATGATGAAGCTGTCGTTGAGCGTGCGGCCGCGCATGAACGCGATGGGGGCCACTTCGATGACGTTGCGCTCAAGCAGTCTTTCGACGCGTTCGCTGTCGAGCATGTCGAAGAGCGCGTCGTAGAGCGGGCGCAGGTAGGGGTCCACCTTTTCCTGTAAAGTGCCCGGCAGAAAGCCCAGCCGCTCGCCGGCTTCCACCGCCGGACGGGTCAGGATGATGCGCGCCACGCGCTTGGCCATCAGGGCGGAGATGGCCATGGCCACCGCCAGATAAGTCTTGCCGGTGCCCGCCGGACCGATGCCGAAGACCATGTCGTTGCGCTCGATGGCCTCCAGGTAGCGCCGCTGGTTGACGGATTTTGGCGCCAGCGCCTTCTTGCCGAAGTTGCGCTGCCGCCCGCTCTCCACCAGCGCGCGCAGTGACACTTCCGGGTCCACTGTCACCACCCGCAGGTAGCTGTTCAAGTCGCCGTTGTTGAAAATGTGGCCTTCGCGCACCAGCGCGGCATAGTCTTCCAGAATGCTTTCCGCGCGGGTGACGTTCTCGGCTTCGCCTTCGATTTCAAGATTGTTGTCCACCAGTTGGGTGTGGACGCTCAACCCGGATTCAAATAACCGGATGTTCTCATCGCGGGTGCCAAAGAGGCTTTCGACGCCTCGGCTGATACGCACGCTAGCTTTCATCGAGTAGGTGCTGACTACCTCCAAGCAGGAAAAAACGGCGACAGGATGGGACGGTCGAACCGGAGTGGTTCGAAGCTTCATCAACCCGCTCGCGCAGGCGGCAGAAAACCATCTGCTCTCATTATACCGGAGAGTCGATGTCCCTGTTCGGTCGCCGACCGGGCGCGCCTCGATTGCTCGGCCCCCGGCCCGCGGCCGCCGGCCCCCCCCCCCCCCCCCCCCCCCCCCCCCCCCCCCCCCCCCCCCCCCCCCCCCCCCCCCCCCCCCCCCCCCCCCCCCCCCCCCCCCCCCCCCCCCCCCCCCCCCCCCCCCCCCCCCCCCCCCC